>MTKY01004436.1_pt1 | contig 13059 bp, 8 predicted proteins | sample 1042731 | NCBI WGS metagenome assembly MTKY01 (sample SAMN06212206, study PRJNA360538) | anaerobic digester metagenome | biome: Wastewater treatment plant; material: sludge; isolation source: anaerobic digester fed with sludge from wastewater treatment plant | place: Denmark: WWTP Soeholt ... | reverse complement strand
TTCTCCTGGTATCGCGCGAACTCGTCGCGGGCGACGGCGGCCGCCGCATCGGGGTCGCAGGTGACCCCGAGCTGCGCCAGCGCCGCGCCGACGGCCGAGATCGTGCGGGCAAGCTCCTCGATGCCGCAGTCGCCCATGTGCCCGATGCGGAAGATCTTCCCCTTCAGCTCGTCCTGGCCGCCCGATATGAGAATGTGGCTGTCATCGCGCACGCGGGTAACAAGCTCCTTGCTGTCCATGCCCACGGGCGCGTGCGCGGCGGTGACCGTCACACTGCAGCGCGCGCGATCGGCGGGTAACAACGTGAGCCCCATCGCCTCGAGCGCCACCCGGCACGCGCTCGCGAGGGCCGCGTGACGGCGGAAAACGGCGTCGAGCCCCTCCTCGAGGATCAGCCGGAGCGCCTCGCGCAGGCCGCTCATAAGAGTGACGGCGGGAGTGTAGGGTGTCTGTCCCTTCTCGATCGCGGCCAGTGCCCTGGGCAGGTCGAAGTAGTACGACGCCGCTCTCGTCCGGTGGGCCTTCTCGAGCGCGGGCTCGCTCAGCGCGACAAAACTGAGCCCCGGCGGGAGCATCAGCGCCTTCTGCGAGCCTCCGATCACCGCGTCGAGGCCGTTCGCGTCCATGTCGATGGGCGCCGCGCCCATGATGCTGACGGCGTCGACGATAGAGAGAACACCCGCGCTGCGCGCAATGCGGCCGAGACCGGCGATGTCGTGCATGACGCCCGTCGAGGTCTCATTGTAGACGAAGCTGACGGCCGTGAAGTAGCCCTGCGCGAGAACTCGCTTCAGCAGCGCCGGGGAGGCCGCACCTCCGGGCGGGCAATCCCACCAGGTGACCTCTGCGCCGTAGAGCGCGGCGATGTCGCCCATCCGCTTGCCGAACTTGCCGGTATTGAGTGCCAGCAGGCGGTCACCGGGCTGGAGCAGATTCGCCACGGCCGCCTCGACGCCGCCGGTGCCGGAGGCCGTCAGTATCGCGACCGGTCGCGCGGTGCCGATAGCCTGCTGCAGTCCGCGAATGCACTCACGCAGCAGCGCGGCGAACTCGCCACCGCGGTGGTAGATGCACGGAGCGGCCATTGCCATACGGACCGACTCCGGAACATTGGTCGGACCGGGTATCATCAGGAGCATGTCGTTGCACGAACGAGTATCGTTATCCATTTTCAGGCACGAGCACCTCATCGTTGATACGACTGTGGTCAGGAACGCGCACGCCCGAGGCCAGAACGGCATTGCTGATGTGGACCCCGGCGCCGACGGTCACTGCCGGCCACAGTATTGAGTTCTCAATGACGCTCCCGCCGCCGATGCGGCAGCCGGGCCCAAGGGCGACGCCCGGTCCGATGCGACAGCCGGGCTCGATCTCCACGTCCACGGCAATGTCAACCGGCTCAACGATGCTGACGCCGGCCTCGACCGCGCTGTGGATACCGGGGGTCACCCAACTGACGGCGCCACCCAGCAGTGCGGCATGCGTCTGCAGATACGTCTCGATGCGGCCGACGTCGGACCAGTATACATCCGGCGGTGCGACCCATCCATACAGCGGCCGGCCCGCCTCGAGCAGGCCCGGGAAGAGCTGTGTCTCGTTCGAGTAGGCTTCATGCTCGGGTATCGCCTCGAGCACCTCAGGAGCCATCGCGTAGAAGCCCGAGTTGACGGTGTTGCGACCCGTCTCGTCGAAGGCGACCTTCTCCTTGAAGGCCGTCACCCTGCCTGCTTCGTCGCACTGGATGAGCCCGTAGGCGGAGATGTCCTCGACAGCCCGCAGGCAGAACGTGACCAGTGCACCGGTATCCAGATGCGCGCGCGCCATGACCCCGAGGTCGACATCGTACACCAGGTCGCCGTTGCAGGCGAAGAAGGGCCCCTCGAGCAGGTGGGCGGCATTCTTGATTGCCCCGGCCGTGTCGAGACGCTGCTTCTCCTCGACATAATGCAGACGCACGCCCCATCGCGCGCCATCGCCCAACTCGGCGCGAATGGCCTCCGCCCCGTACGCGACCGCCATCACCAGATCGGTGACCCCGTGCCTGGCGAACAGTTCGATTTCGTAGGAGATCAAAGGCCGGTTGAGCAGCGGGAGCAGCGCCTTCGGCCGTTGGTAGGTCAGCGGCCGCAGTCGTGTGCCAAGCCCGCCAATAAGCACGACCGCCCTGGTGATCGGCGATTGCACGGTAGGACGCCTCGCTTGGTGTAGGGCTCAGAGACCGTCGGCAGCGGCATCGCCGACCGCGGTGACGCTGATCCGGCGTTGTCGCGGGCCGTCAAGCTCGACAAGCATGATGCGCTGCCATGTGCCCAGCTCGATGCCGCCGTCGATGACAGGTAGCACCACGCTGCTGCCGATGAGAGTGGCGGCCAGGTGCGAATCGGCGTTGTTGTCGATCAGATCATGCTTCCAGCCGCCTGAGGTCAGCCGGTCGATGAGGCTGATTGTGTCGGCGACCAGGCCGCTCTCATTCTCGTTGACATACACGGCGCAGGTGCAGTGCGGGACACTGATGCAGACGATGCCGGGGCCGTCGAGCATCCCCGCGACGAGGCTCTGGACCTCTCTGGTGATGTCGATGATCTGTTCGCGGGCCGAGGTCGTGATCAGTGTTGCTGCGGCAGGCATGGGTGGCTCCCCTTGATTGCGGATGTGCGGCCGGGCATCAGGCGCGCGTAGGGCGAACCCCGGCGAGGCGCAGCTGAATGCCGCGTCTGCCGTTGAAGTCATTGAACTCGGGCGTGTAGGCGATGTCAACCAGCGAGCCCTGTCGAAGGCCGTCGGCGAGGTCACCGAGGCGGAAGCCGATGCAGTCGAACACCAGGTGGCCGCGGCCGGCCAGCAGCTTCAGGTGCGCACCGTTGCTCCCCACACACCGGGCCTCGAGAACCTCGAGGCCGGTCGACATCAGCACCGGCTCGGGGTTGCCCTGCCCGAACGGCCCCATCTGCCGCAGGCTATCGATGAGATCGGTGTCGATCTCCTCGATATCCACCTCGCAGTCGATGTCGATAGTCGGGCACAACTGCTGGGGTCGCAGCACGCGCCTGCCAATCTCATTGAGCCGCTCCCGGAAGGCCGGCAGCGTGTCAGTAGTGAGCGTGAAGCCCCCCGCGAGGCTGTGACCGCCAAAGCGCACAAGCAGGTCCGAGCACTCCTCGAGCGCTTCGGCGACGTTGAAGCCGGGGACGCTCCGCGCGGAGCCGCGGTAGTACTCTCCGTCGCGCCCCATGAGGAAAGCGGGCCGACTGAACTCCTCGACCACCTTCGAGGCCACAATGCCGATGACACCGATGTGCCAGTCATCCGCGGCCATCACGACAATCGGCTCGCTGTCGAGGTCGACCTCGCAGCAGACCCTGGCCACGGCGGTGCAGTAGATGGCCTCCTGCACCCGCTGCCGCTCGCGGTTGTGGCCCTCGAGCTTGACCGCCAGGCGCATCGCCTCATCGGGGTCGCTCGCCAGCAGCAGGTCGACGGCGTCGGTGGCATCGGCCATGCGTCCAACGGCGTTGAGCTTGGGCGCCAGGCGGAAGCCGATATCCTGTGCCGTCAGATTGCCGTTGAGCCCGCTGATGTCCATCAGTGCGCGCAGGCCGGCCTTCTGCGTGGTCGGCAGCAGGCTCAACCCGTACTTGACCATCGTGCGGTTGTCGCCGGTCAGTGGAGACACGTCGGCGACGGTGCCGATGGCGACCAGGTCGAAAAAGGCCCTCTGCAGCGAGTTGACCGGCATGTCGAGCAGCGTGCACACCGCCGCCGCGACCTTGTACGCCAGACCGACGGCGGCCAGGTCGACGTTCTTCCCACCCGCGTCATTGCGCTTCGGGTCGACTACCAGTGCCCGGGGCAGCTCCGGGCCGGGTTCGTGGTGGTCGATGACGATGACCTCGACCCCGAGTTCGTTTGCCCGCTCGATCGCCTCGAGGTCGGACACGCCGCAGTCAACCGACAGGATCAGCGTGATCCCCTTCTCGACTGCCCGCTCGATGGCCCTCGGCATCAGGCCGTAGCGGTCATGGAGACGGTGCGGGATGTAGTAATGCACATCGGCGCCGAGCTTACTCAGAAAGCGCACCAGCAGTGCCGTCGAGGTGATGCCGTCGGCGTCATAGTCACCGTGAACGAGTATCTGCTCGCCCTCTCCGACGGCGAGGACAATGCGCTCGGCAGCCTCACGCATGTCAGGCAGGTCGAAGGGATTCACCAGCGAGTCGAGATCGCTTTGCAGAAAGCGCGCGACCTCCGCGGCGGTGGTGTACCCGCGGGCGCGCAGAATCGCAGCGACCAGCGAGTGGATGCCGGCCTGCTGGGCCAGGTCCATCTCCGCGGCATGGTCGCGCGGGGCCGTCTTCCAGATCATTTGTCGCGGAAGGCCCTCGTCAATTGCCATGAATCACGAGCCATCTGTATCCGGCCCGACGGGCCGGGGTTGTTGTTCGATCTGATTGCCTGAGCCTTGCTCCCCAGACGGGCCGGCGACCGGGGAGGGGCCGCACGAGTGGACGGCGCCACGCTGTACCGGCGCCGTCACGAGGTCGGCCCGCGTGCGCTTTCCATGGTTGGGCCGACCTCGTGCGCTGCCCCGACGCGTGGGTAGTCCCGCGCCTGCGGGATGCGGCCCCTCCCCGTTCGCTATGTGCAGGCGCACCATCGATGCAGCCCTTGCTCCCCTCTCCGGGCACGGAGAGGGGCTGGGGGTGAGGCATGATGCCCTACGGCGCCGGCGGCAGCGTCTGCCAGTTCATCCCCAGGTCGCGGAGGGCCTCCGAGGCCATCCGCAGGTTCTCGATCGCATCGCCCGCCTCTTCATCCGGGTCGAAGGACGTCCGCTGCTGGATGATCAGGTCGATGTCGGCCTGCGTGAGCCCCACAATCTGCGCCGCCTGCAGCTCCGTCGGGTTGAAGCCGTGAGTGCGAAGCCGCTCCTGGTAGGCCCGCAGGTCATCGGCCGATACCTCGATGCTGAAGATGCCATCCGCCTGTAGCGACTGGATGTAGGCATCAATGGCATCGGCGATTGCGATCATCTCGCCACCGGCGCGGTGCTTGTAGTCGATCAGGAGCACGCTCTGCGTCTGAATCCATTGCTCATCATTGGCCAGCATCGCCCCGCCGAGGCGGTCAAGGGTGATCTGCGCGGCCGCGAAAGTGCTCATCTGCTCGGCGAATGCCGCCATGAGCGCTTCGAGCGCCGCCGCGCGGGCGGCAGGGATGGCGGCCTTCACGTCGGGCTCAAGGCCCGGGTAGCTCACGGGTTGGCGCTCCGCCAGCAGGGTGAAATCGTCACGGGGCGGGTCGCCCCCGAGGGCCGTCGAGGCCTTGCCCCAGGCGTCGAAGTTGAAGTCGATGATCTTCCCGAACAGGCTGCCGGGGATGTCCGCGCCGATGAGCCCCATCACGCCACTGACCGGGTCGGTGACCAGGTCAAGGGCGGTCTTGCCCATGTTGATCCACTCGATGGCCTTCTTGGCATTGTTGAAGGCATCCTTGCCGGAACCGCCGTCGGGCGAGCCGTCGGGATTGCGGTCCTTGGGGTCGAAGGGCTTCAACTCGCGGTTGTCGGTGTCGGAGTCGGAGTCCCATGGCCTGGGAGACATCCCCAGCCGCTGTCTGCCGCGGTTGGCGGGCACGGCCACTCCACCGCCCCCCGAGTAGCCGCTGCGGCCGGCCAGCGAGATGCCGTGGAAGGGGAGCGCCGCAAGCAGCCGCCCGTCATGATGCGCTGTGACACGGGGTGCCGTCTCCGGCGCCAGTAGCGCCGACAGCCGCGCGCCCCACGCCTGCTTGACCATGGCCACCTGCTGCCCGATCCAGGGGACATCGTCGGCCGCATCGCCGGTCACCGCGAGCAGTGCCTGCGACAGGTGGCCGAGGTTCACCAGCTCGAGAACGGCCTTCTCCCGACCGGCGGCGTCCTTGAAATGCTCCGCCACTGACTGGACTTCCTTCAGATGCGCCTGCGCCCACTGGTAGCGGCCGGCGGCATCATCATAGCGGTCACCGGCCTCGCGTGGCCGTCCCCGCTCAGTCGGCGCCCCGAGCAGAGTCCATCCCGTATCCTCGAGTTCGGCGACGAGCTCCTGCCCGGGGTCGTTCGGGTCGGGCCGGCTGAAGCGGATGAGCCTGAATGCGTAACCCTTCGTCCTGTCATCGCGCTCGAATTGCAGGGGCGCGATCTGGTCATCGTACTCCAGACTGATGCGCGCGCCGAACGAGTTGGCAATCGAGATGATGCGGCCCAGTTGGTCGACCCCGATGGTGAAACCGTCCGGTCGCATGATCTGCACCGTCGTATGGCTGTAGCCATCCGGGAAGTAGCGCACGAAGAAGCCCGCGGGGTCGAATGACCATCGCCCGCGCGGGATCACCGGGCCGCCGTCATCGTCGGGCGGGTCGCCGGAGAGCACGGCGATCTGCTCGAGCGCGCCGAAGTCGAAGAGCCCGCTTGTCAGGTTGCCGCGCAGACGCGCCTCCGCCTCCATCACCGTGCGCAGCGGAGCGGGCACGTCAAAGAACGCCTGGTCGAACAGCTCATCGGGCACCATCCCGAGCGCCCCGCCGTTGAGCTTGCTGATCTGGCTCTGGCTCAGGAGCCTGCTTGCCGCATCACGCAGCTCCGGCGGCATGTCGCTGATCTTCGTCTTCGCCTGGATGCCCCACACCAGCGACTGGATGTGCTGCTGTGGGATGTCCAGATGACGCGTGGAGTTGTTGAGTATATCGGTGATGATCCCCGCCTGAGAGCCCTTCAGCGTGGCATAGAGGTAACCCTCGCCGGAGCCGGGGCCGTGGGTGCCCGCATGCAGGCAGTAGGATGCCGCCTCGAACTCGAAGTCGCCGGGGACGGAGATCAGAAAGCCGCCCTGCGGCAGCGTGGGAAGCTGGCACAGCGGCGCGGTGTAGGCAGGTTCGTAATCATCGAAAAACGGGATGCCGGTGACGGCATCGTCGAAGCTGGTGGTGAGGCCGGGCTCCTCACCGAGAATGCGGTCGAGGTCGGGTATCTGCAGACGAAGCTGCTTGCGGGCTTCTTCCTTTGCCTTCTGTTCGGGGTCGGGGATGGGCAGCTTGCTCTTGATGTCGCCAAGAAGGCCGGCACTCGCGAGAGAGGCGGCGCCGGCGATGCAGAACGTCAGCAGGATGCTAACGGCGATCAGACGTCTCATGAGCTTCTCTCCCCCTTCGAGCCACTGTCGCTGACCGGATACGAGCCATGCGGGAATACGAAGTGGCGCCGCCCCATGTTGCGGAGCAGCGCCACTGTAGCTGTTGGACTCAACGCTGCACCTCTAGTGCGGCCATTATAGCAGATACTGTGGACGGTTGGGAAACGGAGGAGGCTGCGGTAGGGCCACATGGCGCATCCGGGTGCGAGCGGAGCGGTAGGTCATCACCGTGAGACCGGCGAAGGATCGCCCGGGGCCGAATGACGCCGATGAGCGTGCAGAGAGGAGATGCTCGGTGCATTCCACACATGGAGAACCCTCACTGGTTCCGGGTGCCTGGCAGGAGGAGTTCATTGAGCTTGTCGAGGGCACCGAGCATCATCTCCGCCTGATGGCTCCCTTCGTCCGCCAGAGCGTGATTGTGGATACGCTTCAGCATCTCAGCGCGTCCGCTGAAGTGACCCTTGTCAGCAGCTTCAGCATTGCATCCTTCAGCCAGGGAGTGTCAGAGGTTGCGGCCTTTCGCAGGGTGCTTGAGAGAGGCGGGCGGGTCCGTAACTGGCAGCGCCTTCATGCCAAGATGTACATCTTCGACGACACCACCGCAGTCGTGACATCGGCCAACCTGACCCGCGGCGGCCTTTGTGGGAATTACGAGTACGGCGTTCGCCTGAGTGGCCATGGCATCGTGGCCGCCGCCACAGCCGACTTCGATCACCTGGCGGACAACAGGGATGCAGGGAGGATTGGTGGCCGTTTGCTGGATGAGATCGACGCTCTTCTCAGGCAGCTACCTCCGAAGCCCCGGTTCCACATCCCGCTTCCGCACATCGCGACCGAGGACGATGAGATCGAGCCAGTTCTTGAGAATGGCGCTGCCCTGATGGCGTCAGCTCTGAATGGGTGGAGAAAGACGGTCTTCGACGTCGTCGATGCCATACCGGCCAACGAGTTCGTTCTTGCCGACGTCTACGCAACTGTGCCGGAACTGCGGCAGCAGTATCCAGACAACACGCACATCGAGCCAAAGATACGACAACAGCTCCAGGAATTGCGTGACATGGGGCTATTGAGGTTCCTGGGCGGAGGCAAGTACCGGAAGCTGTGGAGTTAGCGTTCGCGTCTGGTGCAATGCAGCCACGGTGCACGAGCGGTCCGGGAGGGACGCTGTGGAACGGTCAACTTTCGTCTTCATGACGGACGAGGGATACACCTACCAGCCGATGTCCGAGTCCATCGAGCCGGACGTCGAGAACCTGCAGGTACTCGGATTCGGCGACGGGAGCGATGCAAGCGAAGCGTTCGAAGACCTCCTGCGCGAGGCCCCGTGGCTGCGCGAAATGCAGTTCAGCCGCACGTGGTGCTACAGGCTCTCGCCCGGTGCGAGGCGCGAACCGGTCGAGTTTGACCTCACCAGTTGCAGGGCGTAGAGGCAACGAACGACTGACCCAGCCCTCTGCTGTGGGTACCGTTGGCTGCGCTCACTCTGGGGCGGAAGCCGTCCCGCTCGGTCCGACCGGCGCAACGGAGATGCCGATGGTTGCGAGAGCGGGTCGCGCCAACTCCTCAATCATGTCGAATGCGGCATCATCGACAACTGAGCCGTCAGATGAAGGCGAGCCGCCTCCGCGAATCAGGTCGACATGTCTTCGGTGGATATCGGCATACCGACAGAGCGTCTGCAGTTTGTTCTCGTGATAGATGCCTGAGACGAAGCGCCCCAGGTCGCCCTCCGTCACACAACTCCTCCCGTCGAACCACCGACGAGCGTTCTCGGCAATCCATGCAAACAGGCGGTCTCGCTCCTCCGTCATCTGCGTACCCTCCGCGCATAGGCTGATGCTGTCAGGTCCGTGTCTATCACGCGGGCTGATCGTATTTGAGGTATGCAAGCGTGTCAAGCGTGATGTGATCTCTGACTCGTGCCGGGGGGTTCCTTGCCCGTGTCCCTGACGCGGACAGCACAACGGCGCTGCTCCGGGGGGGAGCAGCGCCGCTGATTGTCTGCGTGTCGATTGGTGCACCCGCCGAAGATGCGGGATGGCATAGGGTCGCCGGAGTCTACCTCCCCGGCACGTTCTGCGCGTGCAGGGTGGCGATGAAGCCATCCAGCGGCTGCGGGCCAAGGTCGCCCTGGTCGCGGTCGCGCACCGACACCTGCCCGCTCTGCTCCTCGTTATCACCAACGATCAGCATGTACGGGTATTTCTGCATCTCCGAGTCCCGAATCTTCGCCCCAAGCGTCGAGGACTCCGTATTGACCTCGACCCGGAAGCCCTCCGCCTTCAGCCGCGCGGCGACCTGCTTGGCATAGTCGAGATGGCGGTCGGTAATCGGCAGAACAACCATCTGCACGGGCGAGAGCCACAGTGGGAACTCTCCCGCGTAGTTCTCGATCACCACGCCCAGGAAGCGCTCGATGCCCGCCAGCACCACGCGGTGGATCATCACCGGCCGGTGCTCCTTGCCGTCCTCGCCGACGTAGTTGATGTCGAAGCGCTCCGGCTGGGTGAAGTCGCACTGGATGGTCGCGCACTGCCACAGGCGGCCGATGGCGTCCTTGACCTTGACGTCGATCTTCGGCCCGTAGAAGGCTCCCCCGCCCTCATCCACCTCGTACTCGAGTCCGTGGGCGGTCATGGCCTCGATGAGCGCGTTCGTCGCGCGGTCCCACTGCTCGTCGGTGCCGACGGATTTCTCCGGCCGCGTCGAGAGATACAGCTTGTACTCGGAGAAGCCGAAGACGCTGAGCATGTGGGCGGCGAAGTCGATGACGCCGATGATCTCGTCCTGGAGCTGCTCGGGTGTGCAGAAGATGTGGGCATCATCCTGCGTGAATCCGCGCACGCGCATGAGCCCGTGCAACACGCCGGACAGCTCGTGGCGGTAGACGGTGCCGAGTTCGAAGTAGCGCATCGGCAGGTCGCGGTAGGAGCGCGTGCGCGAGCGGTAGATGAGTAGATGCCCCGGGCAGTTCATCGGCTTGATGCCGTAGGACTGCTCGTCGATCTCGGTATAGTACATCGGGTAGCCCTGCTGGGCGTGGCCCGAGGTATGCCAGATGTCGGACTTGATCAGGTGCGGAGTGCGGACCAGCTCATAGCCGCGCTTGAGATGCTCCTGGATGCAGAAGTCGACCACGAGCTGGCGCAGCATCGCGCCGCGCGGGTGGTAGTAGACCAGCCCCGCGCCGGCCTCCTCGAAGAAACTGAACAGGTCCAGGTCGCGGCCCAGCACACGGTGGTCGCGCCGCTTGGCCTCCTCCAGCCGCTCGAAGTACTCCTTGAGCATCTTCTTGTCCGGGAAGGCAATCCCGTAGATGCGCTGGAGCATGCGGTTCTGCTCAGAGCCGCGCCAGTATGCGCCCGCCACGGAGGTGAGCTTGAAGGCCTTGATGCGCCCCGTCGAGGGCAGGTGCGGCCCGCGGCAGAGGTCGGTGAACTCCCCGTGCGTGTAGTGGGTCACCTGCACGGAGTCGAAGTGCGTCGAGTGCGTGTCGACGAACTCCTGGATGGCGTCATGGCCGCGGGGAGCATCCTGCTCGATGGCGCCGGCGACGATATCAGTCGCCAGCTCGACCTTGTAGGTGTTGCTCCTGCCGCGCCAGTACTCGGCCGACTCTGAGGCCGTCAGGTTCTTGCAGGTGAACTGCTCATCGGCATCGATGATCTTACGCATTTCGGCCTCGATGCGCTCGAGGTCCTCATCGCTGAAGGGCTTCTGCACATCGAAGTCGTAGTAGAAGCCCTCCTCGATGGCCGGGCCGATGGTCATCTTCGCATCCGGGAACAGCCGCAGGACGGCATCGGCCATGATGTGCGAACTCGAGTGCCAGTAGACGTCCTTGCCCTCCTCGTCATTGAATGTGAGGATGGCGAAGTCGCAGTCTTCCATGAGCGGCCTGGTGAGGTCGACGACCTCGCCGTTGACTTTGGCGGCGACGGCAGCCTGGGCGAGGCGGGCGCCGATCTGCTCGGCGACCTGGAGGGACGTAGTCCCCTGCTCCACCTTCTTTTCGGATTTGTCGGGAAGTGTCAGGATGATCTCACTCACGGGAACTACCTCCTTCCGGCCTTGATGGTATTGTGTGGCGACGCGTGTGGCGGTTGTGGACCCCTATAGATTGCGGCGGCGCGATTGCGTGATGGGGCCGCCGGTCAGCCTGTCTGCAGGTAGCAAAAGACCGCCGGCAACCTTGCCCGCGGCTGGTGCTATCAAATGATGGTGGGCGCTGGTGGACTTGAACCACCGGCCTCTACCGTGTCAAGGTAGCGTTCTTCCCCTGAACTAAGCGCCCTACCCGGAGCAGCATTATACCAGAGCCCTCCACGCGTGTAAAGCGCGTTTGGGTGCGCGGAGTATCCCGCGGAGGGGCCTCATCCCGCGCCCGCGAGACGGTCGAGCCTATCGGGGAGGGGCCTCATGAGGACCTGTCGCGCCGTCTGCGACAGGGACGAGGCAGGCCCCAGTCCGTTGGCACGGAATTCTGCCGCCTACGCGGAAGGCGGACACGGGGAGGGGCCTCATCCCGCGGTCGCGCCACGTTGCCCGGGGAGGGGCCTCATGAGGACCTGTCGCGCCGTCTGCGACAGGGACGAAGCAGGCCCCGTGGCCCATGCCCTCTCGACGAACATCTCGGGGCCACGCCCGTGCCGTTGCCGTTACGCCGTTCCTCCCCCCTCCTCCCGTCCCGCAGCCGCGGGAAAACAGGGAGAGGGGGGACCGAGGGGGGTGAGGCATAGACGGCCGGGGGCAAGCAGAACTGGCGACAGCGACCTGCTTCGGTGCCGACGGAATCCCCTCCGGCGATGCGGAGGGCGAAGCAGGTGGCAGTCCCCGCGTGCCAGGCCCCGAGCGCTGGGACTCCCCAATACATCCCATACTTGTCTGCTCACCGCGCAGAGGTCGCCGTTGATGAGGTCTAGGTGGAATTGTGAAACTGTGAGGAAATGAGGATTTGAGGAAAACCAACGCGCTCAGCGCCTCGTAGCGCTCCGCAATTCCCTCAATGAAACGGCGAAGCGACCGGAGAACGGTCTTCGATGAAACCGCACAGCATCTCGAGGTGTGCACCGGGTACTGCTAGTCGGGGACTGCCACCCATCCGGCCCTTCCGCCTCGACTGAAGCCCGTCCCACTGCATTCGGATGGGTCGCTGTCCCCAGTTCCGTGAGTGTACACCGACATCTGGGCTGACCTCGGGCGGCGCGTAGACGACAACGCCCCCCTCGTGCAGCCCCTCCCCTGATTGATGCGCGCTGCGGAATCGGGGACGGCGACCTATCGCGATGCCGACAGATGGCATCTGACCGTGGCAGTTGCCGCGATGGGTGCCAGTCCCCGAGGGCTCAGTACTCGACGCGGATCGGCTGGCGGATGCGGGCGAGGAGCTGGTCGCCGAGCATCAGGGCGAACACGCCCATGTACTCGCCCGGCAACACCGCCTCCGAGGACATGTTGTGCCCGTCCCAGTTGACAACCGTCGGCCCCGAGCCGGAATGCGTCCAGCGCTGCACCACGGTGCCCTCGGCGGTCTGCACCTCCATCACCAGCATCTCGCCGTGGATCTTCCCGCCCATGCCGACGGTGAAGCTGAGGTAACGGTCCCCCTTGACCGGCGTGCCCTGCGCCACAAAGGGCTCGCGGACCTGCGGGTCGGAGGGGGCGATCACGCGCACGCGGCGCACGCGCTCGGAGGTCACCCCGTGCGGCGAGATCGCAACCACGCGCATGCTGTAGAGGCCGGGGCCGTCGAACAGCTCCTTGTGCAGGAACTTGGTGCCCTCCATCGCCGCCGGCGTGCCGTTGACCTCGATGCGCGCCACCATGGTGGGGTCGCCGATCGTCCCACCCACGTAGGCGTAGTTGCGATTGGTCACCAGCAGGGGAG
>MTKY01054273.1_pt1 | contig 13065 bp, 10 predicted proteins | sample 1042731 | NCBI WGS metagenome assembly MTKY01 (sample SAMN06212206, study PRJNA360538) | anaerobic digester metagenome | biome: Wastewater treatment plant; material: sludge; isolation source: anaerobic digester fed with sludge from wastewater treatment plant | place: Denmark: WWTP Soeholt ... | reverse complement strand
TCGCGCTACGACCGCAAGGTCGTGGAGCAGGCCGCCGTCGCCGGCGCCTTGAAGCCCGTGCCGGTCGACGATGAATCGGCGGCGCATTTCGCCAGCGACGTCGCGGCGCGGCTCGACCGCAGCGCCGAGGAGACGGAACGCGGCTGGACCGGCGTGGCCGAGAACGGCGGCTATGTCTTCCGCCGCACGCTGCGCGGCGTCGCGCAGGCGGTGACGCTCGATGCAACGTTGCTGTCGTCGAGCGAGGCGCGCAAGCTCGACGAGCGCTCGGCCTCGCTGCGCGAGGTCTTCGCCGGCCCGGCGCGCCTGATCCGCCGCAGCGACGAGGCCGTGCTCGACGGGCCGGCCGCGCTGTACGACGCAATGAACACGCAAGGCCGCAAGGGCCTGACCATCCAGCGCTACAAGGGCCTCGGCGAAATGAACGCCGAGCAATTGTGGGAGACGACGCTCGACCGCGACGCCCGTTCGCTGTTGCAGGTGAAGGTGCGCGAGGGCGACGAGGCCGACGACATCTTCGTCAAGCTGATGGGCGACGTGGTCGAGCCGCGCCGCGAGTTCATCCAGGACAATGCGCTGAGCGTGGCGAATCTGGACGTTTGAGCAAAGCGCGCGAGCGCCTTGACCTGAGAGCATTCGAATTGAACATTGGAGATATTGGGAGCCCCGGCCACCGGCGGCGCATGTAAAATTTCTGAGAGCCAAGATGAGCGACTCGGCGCATTTCTCCGTTGACACTAGGTTGGCCAGCCTCCTTGGGGAAAGCTACCGGTCTAGCGAAGCGGCAATCAAGGAATTGGTCGATAACGCTTGGGACGCCGACGCAAAGAACGTATGGATCGAACTGCCATCCGCGATGTCGAGCGAACCCGTCTGCGTACGGGACGACGGCACCGGCATGACCGCATTAGAGTTGCGAAGCCAATATCTCAACATCGCGAGCGACAAGAGGAAACGGACAGGCGAAAGGACTCTCGGCCTCAACCGCCGTGTCAAGGGACGAAAGGGGATCGGTAAGTTCGCTGGATTGATGATCGCACAAGTGATGCGGGTGGCATCGGTAGCGCGCGGGAAGAAGTGCACGCTGACGATCGATAAGAATGCCTTGCTGGACAGACAAGACGACCTCGAGAAGGTCGAGTTACCCTTCGCAGAGGAAGCGGAGGCAAGCGGATTGTCGGGCACCGCAATCACCCTTATGGAACTCGACGCCCACCTCAACTTTCCGATCGAAGAGCGTCTGCGTGAGGTGCTGATCTATGAGTATGGCCGCGAGGACAATTTCAAGGTCTTCGTGAACAAGCAACCGTTGTCTCTCCGGGACATTCCTGGCCCCACAAGAAGCACATCCGTCGAACTTCCTTCTGGCGGCCCCGTTGCGCTGAGTTTCACGGTCTCGGATGGCAAACGCCAGCCGAGAGCTCCGGGAATCGTATTGAGGGTCGACGGCAAAACGGTCGGAAAACCCCTTCTCTTCGGCCTAGACGAGGACGAGGAAATTCCTGCGAAGCTCGCAAGACGCGTGTACGGGGAAGTCGATGTTTCCGGCCTTGAGGACTACGTCACTGCTGACTGGGGCAGCGTCATCGAAAACAGCAAGCGATATATTGAAGTTCGGGAGTACGTCCGCGATATCATCAAGAAGGAATTGCGAAGAACATACACTCAGGAAATGAACCTTCAGAAGGCGCGCCTAAAAAGGCAGATAGACCTTCGGTTGCAAAAACTGCCTGAGCATCGGCGCAAATACGCGGAAGAAGCTCTGAATCGGATTTTGAAGCGCTTCTACGGTGAAGCGCCGGAACGCGTTGAGACCATCGCCGAGGTTGCGCTCGATGCCATGGAACACGACGCATACTGGGCCGTTCTAGAGCGGATAGGCTTGTCGAGCGAAGGCGACGTGGGTTCTTTCGCCGAGTCGCTCAAACAGTTCGGCTTGGTGGACTTGGCGACGATTGGCGCACAAGCCTCCCATCGGCATCAATTTCTTGACAGCTTCGACAAGTTGATAGGCAACAAAGATACCCTGGAAAAGAACGCGCACGAAGCACTTGAGGCTAATCTGTGGGTGCTTGGCAGAAAATACGCGACTATGTCGTCCAACGCGACGCTACGGTCTATCGTTGAAACCTATTGCGGCGAGAAATACAAAGGGACGAGGGCATCGAAGCGTCCAGACTTGCTGCTTTCGCAGGACTATGGCGACAGCTATCTCTTGATCGAGTTCAAACGCCCCTCGCACCCGATCACACGCGAAGACATCGCGCAGGCGGAAAAGTATCGGGACGACCTATCGGCAAAGCTGTTATCGACGGCGAAGATGGACATCATGATGGTCGGCAAAGGTCGAGCCGAGACCGTAAACATGCAGCACATCGCCACCAACATCTTCATCCATTCCTACGCCAGCGTGATATCGGCGGCCCGTAGTGAACTTGACTGGCTAATCAAGTCTCTTTCCCAACGTTGACGCTATCGCTTTCACTTTTCGCCGCCAGCCAGATCACATGCCGCGCGCCGCGGCGGCTGCGGCTGGCGCGCACGGATTTTTCTTCAACCGTGAACCCTGCGGTCCGCAGGCGCTTCGTGAATGCCGCGTCGGGTCCCGACGACCAGACCGCGAGCACGCCGCCCGGCCGCAGCGCACGGAACGCCGCGCGCAATCCGTTCGCCGCATAAAGCACGTCGTTCGAGTCTCGCGTAAGACCGCCCGGCCCGTTGTCGACATCGAGCAGGATCGCATCGTAGCGTGCGGCGCCCGCGCGGATCGCTTCGCCGACGTCGCCTTCGTGGATGCCGACGCGCGCATCCTCGAGGCTGCCGGCGAATACTTCCGCCATCGGGCCCTTCGCCCAGGCGACCACGGCCGGAACGAGTTCGGCGACGACGATCTGTGCATCGGGGCCGAGCGCGGATAGCGCCGCGCGCAGCGTGAACCCCATGCCGAGTCCGCCGATCAGGATTTTCGCGCGCGCGCGCTCCTTGAGCGGCTCGCACGTCAGCGTCGCCAGCGCCTCCTCCGATCCGCTGAGGCGCGAATTCATCAGTTCGTTGTCGTCGAGCTTGATCGAGAATTCCGCGCCGCGCCGCATCAGCCGCAGCGTGCTGCGCCCGCCGGGCACGGGCGCCGTGTCGAGCAGGATCCAGGGAATCACCGGCCCGCCCCGATCTCGCGCGCCAGCGCTTCCGCGGCGTGCCGGTGTCCGACGGTTTCGTAGCCGATCACCGTGACGATCGGGGCGAGCGTCAGGACGGCGAGGCAGACCGGGAGGCTGACGCCATTGCCCGCCAGCGCCAGCGACACGCCGATGACGACGAGCGTTCCCGCTGCAAGAAGAAGATGGAACGTATCCCGGGCGCGCAGCATGAACGAGTAGAGGAGGTAGATCATCAGCAGGTAGATCGTCACGGGGATGACGACCGACAGCAGCGCCGCCATCTCGCCGATATGCGCCTTGTGCTGGATCGCATAGGCCGCAACATGCAGGCCCGAGCCCATGGCGGCGATGGCTGCGTAGATGAAGACGTGGCTGTAGCCCCAGAAGAAGGCGCGGCTGCGATGCGCTTGCAGCACGCCGGCGTAGGACACGAGAAAATAGGTCCACCAGAGGCCGAAGGTCAGGCCGACGCCGGCCCCGCACACGAGGATGGCGTCGAGGCTCCAGCCTTTCGCCTCGACCACCGCCGATACCGACGCGACGGTCCCGACGACGCCCTCCCCGAGCGCGATCAGCGCCAGCAGACCGTGTCGCTCGGACATGTGATGCGCGTGCCACGGCGTGCCGTCTCGCTTGCTTTCGGCAAGCCATGGCCCGGATGCCTCGACCAGCGCGAGCATCAAGGCCAGGGGCACGTGGACGGAGGTCGGCGGCAGCGCGATGGCGAGCGCCGACCAGCCGATCTGCGCGACGAGGATCGTACCCGCGTAGGTCACGCAGGCGCGTCGGTGGAGCGGATCGTGCGCCGCCGCGCGCAGCCACAGGAATACCATCGGCAGGCGCATGATCACGTAGCCGAGCGTCATCACGCGATTGTCGACATGCCCTTCATGGTCGATGGAATCGAACAAGCGGGGAATGCCGAGCGCCAGGACGATGACGCCCACCATCTGCATCATGGTCGCCAGGCGGAAGACCCAGTCGTCCGTATCGTAGGCCGAGGAGAACCACGAATAGTTCACCCACGCCCAGCACACGCCGAGCATGGCGATGGCGAATCCGAGAAGACCCGCGCCGTAATGGCCTTCGGCGGTGAGATGCGCCAGCTGCGAGGCGGCGTTGCCGAAGCCGATCACGAACGTCAGATCGAACAGCAGTTCGAGCGGGCTGGCGGCGCGGTGCGTTTCGTGGCGGTCGCGCCCGGCCATCCGCCTGCGGCGGTGCGTTGCGGAAAAGGTTTCGGTCGCCGGATCGTTCACGATCTTGCGGCTCGTCGCGCCGCCTGCGCCTCGAGGAAATGATCCATCATTTTCGTCGGCTCGTCGCTTTCGTAGGCGCGGGCGAAGGTGTCGATGCCCGTCGCGATCGCCTGCGGCAGCGGCTGCGTCTCCCAGCGCGCGATCAGTTCCTTCTGCAGGCGCACGGCGTTCGGGCCGCAGGCGACGATGGAGGAAAGAACCTTGTCGACTTCGGCGTCGAGCGCGGCATCGTCGACCACGCGTTCGAGAAATCCCCAGCGGGCGCATTCCTCGGCCGGATAGGTGTCGCCGAGCAGCAGCAGTTCGCGGGTTCGCCCCCAGCCGACGAGCTGCGGCAGCACCGCGGCCTCGACCACCGAGGGAATGCCGAGCTTGGTCTCCGGCATGCCGTAGCGCGCGCTGCGCGCCGACACGCGCATGTCGCAGGCGGCCGCCAGCTCCATGCCCGCCCCGTAGCAATGGCCGTTGACGCGCGCAATGACGGGAACCGGGCAGCGCCGGACGACCGCGCAGCAGCCGTGGACGCGCGTGATGAAGGCGCGCGCCCGGGCGCTGTCGAGCCCGGCCATTTCGCCGATATCGGCGCCGCCGACGAAGGCGCGCGTTCCTGCGCCGGTGACGACGACGGCGCGCACTTGAGCGTCGTTGGCCGCCGCCTCGACCTTCGCGACGAAGTCGGTCATGACGGGCGAGCTCAGCGCATTCAGCTTCGTCTCGTTGTCGATGGTGACGAAGGCGACCTTTCCGCCGCCGCGCTGCTCGATCCGCAACGCCGCCGAAGCCTGTTCGCTCACCTTGCTCTCCCGTTCGATTCTGTGGCGGAGCGATGATGGAGGCTCGAAGCTCCGGCGTCGAGATGCGCGGCGCGCATGGCGCGCCTTGAGCCGGAGCGCCGGTCCCGGCTACCATCCTGCGCACAATGCGGCGCAATGCCGGAATGCGGCGCGAGGCCGCCGGGAGGAAGCATGAAGATCAAGGGCAAGGTCGTCGTCGTCACCGGCGGCGCGGACGGCATCGGCAAGGGCCTGTGCGAGCGGTTCGCCAAAGAGGGCGCCGCCAAGGTCGTGGTGCTCGACATGAACGGCGACGGGGCGAAGAAGGTCGCCGATTCGATCGGCGGCGTCGCCTACAAGTGCGACGTCTCGAAGGAAGCGGAAATCCAGCGCATCGTCGCGGAGGTCGAGAAGACCGTCGGCCCGATCGCCCTGTTCTGTTCCAACGCCGGCATCGGCGATTTCGGCGGCGCGTCGGACGACGCGACCTCCAGTCCGAACGATCAGTGGCAGCGGGGCTGGGAGGTCAACGTCATGGCGCATGTCTACGCCGCACGCGCCTGCCTGCCGCACATGATCGCGCGCGGCGAAGGTTATTTCATGAACACCTCCTCGGCCGCCGGCCTGCTCAACCAGATCGGCAACGCGGTCTACGGCGTCACCAAGCACGCGGCGGTCGGCTTCGCCGAGATTCTCGCCATCACCCATCGCGACCAGGGCATCCGCGTCTCCGTGCTTTGCCCGCAGGCGGTCGACACGCCGCTGCTGCGCCGCGCCGGCGAAGGTTCGCAGAACGTCGACGGCGTGCTGACGCCCGACCAGGTCGCCCAGCACGTGGTCGAGGCGATCGACGAGGAGCGCTTCGACATCCTGCCGCACCCGCAGGTGCTCGGCTACATGCGCAAGAAGACGGAAGACTATTCCCGCTGGATCGGCGGCATGGCGAAGCTCCAGCGCGCGCTGAACCAGGCGAAGAATTGACGGTCGCGCGAGGCCCGCGCTGGACGGACCTCGACGAGAGGAAAACCTCGTTCCTGAGTGCGCTGATGATCGCGCTCGGGCCGCTCAGCCTCGCGCTCTATACGCCGGCCTTGCCGACGCTGGTCCAGACGTTTTCGACGACCGAAGCGGCGGTCAGGTTCAGCCTGACCGTCTATTTCCTCGGCTTCTGCCTCGCGCAACTGCTGGCGGGACCCTTGTCCGACGCTTTCGGCCGACGCCCGGTCGCGCTGGCCTTCTTCTCGATCTACTTCGTCGGCAGCCTGATCGCGCTGGCGGCGCCGACGATCCATGTCCTGCAGGTCGGCCGCGCGCTGCAGGGCGTCGGCGCGGCGGCGGGCATTGCGACATCCCGCGCCATCGTCCGAGACCTGTTCGTCGGCCAGACCTCGGCGCGGATCATGAACCGGATCGGGCTGCTGGTGGGTCTCGTGCCGGCCTTTTCGCCCGCCGTGGGCAGCCTTCTTCTGACATTCGCCGACTGGCGCGCGATCTTCCTGCTGATGTTCGTCTACGCGATCGGAATGGTGGGCGTCGTCGCCTTCCTGATGCCGGAGACGAACAGGTCGATCGATCGCGGCCTCATCGAGCCGCGGCGCATCGCGAGGAGCTACCGAACGCTCCTGTCCGACCGCCGCTTCGCCGCGCCCGCGGCGCTGATGGGCCTCGTGCTCGGCGGCGTCTACACCCTGCCGTCGCTTCTGCCTTTCGTTCTGATCGACCGGCTCGGCCTGACGCCGATCCAGTACGCGCTGGTGATGATCGTGCAGACCTGCGCCCTGCTCGCCGGCAATCTTTGGGTCGGCCGCTTGCTGCGGAGCATCAGCGCCCGCAAGCTGGTGCCCTATGGAATTCTCATCATCGTCGCCTCGGGCGCCGGCTTCGCGGCGGGTCGCGCGCTCGCGACGCCGCATCTGCTCGCCTTCGTCGCGCCGGCGATGCTCTGGGTGTTCGGACTGCCGTTCGTCACGCCCGGCACGATGACCTCGGCGCTCTCCCACTTTCCGAAGATCGCGGGCGCGGCGTCTTCGCTGATCGGCTTCATGCAGATGGGCGGGGGCTTCCTCGGCTCTGCGATCGCCGCGGCGATCTTCGGCGATCCCGTGGCGGCCGTGGAAACGCTGCTGCCGATGATCGCGATGTTCGCAGGGCTCTGTTACTTCATGCTCCCTCAGCCGAACGCGCAGGACGCCGCGTCGTGATGCGCTGCACCAAACGAATCGACGCGGGAGGGCTTCTCTCGCTTCCGTGATCCTGCTACCTTTTTGTCCGACAATGCGCGCGGGCCATTTTCCGGCCGCCCGCTTGCCCGAGCGCGATGGTTCTACCAACAACGAAAGAGGAAGCCCGTGGATTTCACCCTCACCAAGCGCGAAACCGAATGGCGCGATCGCGTCGTCGCTTTCATGAACAAGCACGTCTATCCGGCCGTTCCGGTCTATGACGCGCAGATGGCCGCCTTCGGGGAGAACCGCTGGCAGGTCGTTCCGATCCTCGAGGAACTGAAGGCGAAGGCGAAGGCCGAGGGCCTGTGGAACCTGTTCCTGGCGCCCAACGCCGATCACGACGAAGGCGAGTATCAGGGCGCTGGCCTCACCAACCTCGAATACGCCATGTGCTCGGAACAGATGGGCAAGGTGGGGTTCGGTTCGGAAGTGTTCAACTGCTCCGCGCCCGACACCGGCAACATGGAAGTGCTGCATCGCTACGGCACCAAGAAGCAGAAGGAACAATGGCTGCGGCCGCTGATGAACGGCGAGATCCGTTCGGTGTTCTTCATGACCGAGCCGCTGGTCGCCTCCTCCGACGCCACCAACATCGAGACCTCGATCAAGCGCGACGGCGACCACTACGTCATCAACGGTCGCAAGTGGTGGTCTTCCGGCGTCGGCGATCCGCGCTGCAAGATCGGCATTCTCATGGGCAAGACGGACACGTCGAAGCCGCGCCATGAGCAGCAGTCGCAGATCCTCGTGCCGCTCGACACACCCGGCGTGAAGATCCTGCGCATGCTGCCGGTGTTCGGCTTCGACGACGCCCCGCACGGCCACGGCGAAGTGCTGTTCGAGAACGTGCGCGTGCCGGCGGAGAATCTCATCCTCGGCGAAGGCCGCGGCTTCGAGATCGCCCAAGGCCGCCTCGGCCCGGGCCGCATCCATCACTGCATGCGCACCATCGGCGTCGCGGAAGCCGCGCTGGAGAAGATGGTCAAGCGCCTGCAGAGCCGCGTCGCCTTCGGCAAGAAAGTGTCGGAACAGTCGATCTGGGAACAGCGCATCGCCGAAGCGCGCACCGACATCGAGATGACGCGCCTGCTGACGCTGAAGGCGGCCGACATGATGGACAAGGTCGGCAACAAGCACGCCAAGCTCGAGATTGCGATGATCAAGGTCGCAGGGCCGCGCATCGCGCTCAAGATCATCGACGACGCCATCCAGGCGCACGGCGGCGGCGGCGTGACCACCGACTTCGGTCTCGCCAAGGCCTATTCCGGCATCCGTTCGCTGCGCATCGCCGACGGTCCGGACGAAGTGCACAACCGGCAGATCGCGCAGATGGAAATGCGCAAGTACACCAACCGGGAGCCGAAGGCCTGATGAGCGACCAGAGCGGTTCGGCCGAATCCGTCTTCAGCGGAACCAAGCCGGTCGAGGAGCGCCATCGTTTCGACGAAGCGCGCCTCGCGCTCTGGATGCAGGAAAACGTCAGCGGCTACGAAGGGCCGCTGACGGTTTCGCAATTCAAGGGCGGCCAGTCGAACCCGAGCTACCGGCTCGACACGCCCGCCCGATCCTACGTGCTGCGGCGAAAGCCGATGGGCAAGCTGCTGCCCTCGGCCCATGCCGTCGACCGCGAATTTCGCGTCATATCCGCGCTGCATCCGACCGGCTATCCGGTCGCAAAGCCCTGGGCGCTCTGCACCGACGACAGCGTCATCGGCTCCATGTTCTACATCATGGACAATGTCGACGGCCGCATCTTCTGGAATGCGCAGCTTCCCGGACTGAGCAACGCGCAACGCAGCGAGATCTTCACCGCCGAGATCGAGACGCTCGGCCGGCTGCATCAGCTCGATTACAACGCGATCGGCCTCGGCGATTTCGGCAAGACCGGCAATTATTTCGCCCGCCAGATCGACCGTTGGACCAAGCAGTATCGCGCCTCGGAGACCGAGAAGAACGAAACGGTCGAACGGCTCATCGCCTTCCTGCCGAACTCGGTTCCGGAGCAGGAGCGCACGTCGGTCGTCCATGGCGACTACCGCCTCGACAACATGATCTTCGCACGCGATGCGCAGCGCGTCGTCGCCGTGCTCGACTGGGAACTGGCGACGCTCGGCGATCCGCTCGCGGATTTCACCTACTTCCTCTGCTCGTGGCTGCTGCCGCCCGACGGCCGCAGCGGGCTCGGCGGCGTCGACATCGCTTCGCTCGGCATTCCCTCGCTCGACGAGGTCGTCGCGATCTACTGCAAGGCCACGAATCGTCCGGGCCTGCCGAATCTCGACTGGTATTTCGCCTACAACCTGTTCCGTATCGTCGGCATCCTGCAGGGAATCGCCGGTCGCGTGCGCGACGGAACGGCGGCCAGCGCCCAGGCGAAGGAAACGATCAAGCGCATCGGACCGCTGGCGGAAGCCTCGTGGTCGTTTGCGAAGAAGGCGGGCGCCTGAGAACACGCGGGCGTCCCGGCGTGACCGGCGCGCCCAGCTTCAACAAGAAATCGACAGATCGAGGAAACCGCTCATGGAATTGTTCGACCTCGCCGGCAAGACCGCCATCATCACCGGCTCCTCGCGCGGCATCGGAAAGGCGATCGCCGAACGCATGGCCGAGCACGGCGCCCGCGTCGTCATCTCGTCGCGCAAGGCCGCGCCCTGCAACGAGGTCGCCGCCGCGATCAACGCGAAGCATGGCGCCGGCCGCGCCATCGCCATTCCCGCCAACATCTCGTCGAAAGAAGAGTTGCAGCGCCTCGTCGACGAGACGCGCAAGGCGTTCGGCGACATTCACATTCTCGTCTGCAACGCCGCCGCCAATCCCTACTACGGCCCGCTCGCGCAAATTCCGGACGACGCCTTCCGCAAGATTCTCGAAAACAACATCGTCGCCAACAACTGGCTGATCTCGATGGTCGTGCCGGAAATGCGCGCCCGCAAGGACGGTTCGATCATGATCGTCTCGTCGATCGGCGGCCTGCGCGGCTCGCCGGTGATCGGCGCCTATTGCATCTCCAAGGCGGCGGACATGCAGCTCGCGCGCAATCTCGCGGTCGAGTACGGGCCGGACAACGTGCGCGTCAACTGCATCGCGCCCGGCCTGATCAAGACCGACTTCGCCAAGGCGCTGTGGGACGATCCGGAGACGTTGAAGCGGTCCACGGCCGGCGCGGCGCTGAAGCGCATCGGCGACCCCGACGAGATCGCAGGTTGCGCGGTGTTTCTTGCCGGCAAGGCGGGCGCTTTCGTCACCGGTCAGAATTTCGTCATCGACGGCGGCCAGACGATCTGAGGCCCCGCCATGACCGAAGGCGCGCTGCCTGCGTGGCCGGCCGTATCGCTCGCCCGGGCGCATGAAATTCTCACCGCGCCGGGCGCGCCGTTCGAAATGACGGAGGCGGTCGTTCGCGGCCGTCCCGCTCGCGTCTGGAAGAATGCGCCGCCGACCTTGCGCGAGGTGTTCGTCGCCGGCCGCGCGCACGGCGACAAGATCTTCCTCGTGCATGAGGACGAGCGCGTTTCGTTCGAGGCTTTTTCACGCGCCGTTCTCAATCTGGCGGAGTGGCTGAGGGCGCAAGGCGTGCAGAAAGGCGACCGCGTCGCCATCGTCATGCGCAACTTGCCGGAATGGCCGGTGTCGTTCTTCGCCGCCATCATGCTCGGCGCCGTCGCCACGCCGCTCAACGGCTGGTGGTCGGGCGAGGAATTGCTGTACGGCCTGAAGGACAGCGGTTCGAAAGTCCTGATCGCCGACGGCGACCGCTTCGCGCGCATCGCCGAACATGTCGGCGAGTGTCCGGACCTTCGGAAAATTGTCGTGGCCCGCGCGGACCGGCTCCCGGGCGTCGTGTCGTTCGAATCGATCGTCGGCGCGCCCGGCGACTGGGCGGCGTTGCCCGACCAGCCTCTCCCGACAGTCGACATCGATCCCGATGACGACGCCTCGATCCTCTACACGTCCGGCACGACCGGCAATTCCAAGGGCGCGATCCAGACCCATCGCAATTCGACCTGCGCCATCCTCGCCGCGCAATTCGCCGCCGCCCGCAATTTCATCCGCCGCGGCGAGCCGGTTCCTGCGCCGGACCCGAACATCCAGCGCGCCCTGCTGATCTCGATTCCTTTCTTCCACACGACGGGAACGCACGCGATCCTCTGTCCGGCGCTGGCGACCGGCACGAAGATCGTCATGATGCGGCGCTTCGAGCCGGTGCGGGCCATGCAGCTGATCGAACGCGAACGCGTCACCGCGGCCGGCGGCGTGCCGACCATCGCCTGGCAGATCATCGAGCATCCGGATCGGCCGAAATACGATCTGTCGTCGCTGGAAAGCGTGTCCTACGGCGGCGCGCCGGCCTCGTCCGAACTGGTCAGGCGGATCGTCGAAGTCTTCCCGAAATCGGCGCCCGGGATCGGCTGGGGCATGACCGAGACGACCTCGACTTTCACCAGCCACAGCGCCGAGGACTATCGCAACCGGCCGGAGAGCGCCGGCCCCTGTATCCCCGTCTGCGACATGAAGATCGTCGACGACGACGGCCGCACATTGCCGCCGAATGCAGTCGGAGAATTGTGGGTGTGCGGCCCCGACGTCGTGCGCGGCTACTGGAACAAGCCCGAAGCGACGGCGAAGGCGTTCGACGGCGACTGGCTGAAGACGGGCGACCTCGCCCGGATCGACGAGGAGGGCTTCCTCTTTATCGTCGACCGCAAGAAGGACATGCTGATCCGCGGCGGCGAGAACATCTACTGCATCGAGATCGAGGAAGTTCTCTATCGCCATCCCGCCGTGATGGACGCCGGCGTGATCGGCCTGCCGCACCGAACGCTCGGCGAAGAGCCCGCAGCGGTCGTCGCCCTGAAGCCGGGCATGCAGGCGAGCGAGGAGGAATTGCGCGCCTTCGTCGGCGAGCATCTCGCCGCCTTCAAGGTCCCCGTTCGCATCGCCTTCTCTGCCGAACCCCTGCCGCGCAATGCGCCCGGCAAGATCATGAAGCCGCAGTTGCGCGGCTTTTTCGACTCTTGACGCGAAAAAGGCGGGCTTGCGCCCGCCTTTCGAAGATCGTTCGGCCCCTCAGCGCCAGTCACCGCGCGGACCCATGCCGCGGCCCATGGGCGGACCGTCCATCATCTCGCCCTGGCGCCAGCGCGGCCCGCGGTCATCGTCGCGGCCCCAGCCCCAGTTCATGCCGTGGTGACGCATCCACGTACCCATGCGCTCGCGCATGCCGGGATGGGCGAGCTTGGGCAGGCGCTCCTTCTGCTCGGCGCTGAGCGAGGCGTAGAGCGGCGCCGCGGCGTCGGCGACCTTCTTCATCGTCTCGCCGCGCAGGACCTGCATCTGCGCCATGCGCTGCATGCCCTCGATCGGGTCCTTCGGGCGGCCGGCGCCTTTCGCCTTCTCGTATTGGTCGGTCATCGTCCTGGCCATGTCGCGCACGGCGGTCTCGACCGGCGCCCACAGCTTCTCCTGATCGGCGCTCAGGCGCAGCCCCGCGCGAACGCCGGCGATGCGGGCGTCGAGGAATGCGGCCCTGTCCTCCTTGGACATGCGGCCCCAGTGACGGCCCATGCCCATCTCGCCGCCCATCCAGCGGCCCATGCCGGGTCCGAAGCCCTGGTCGGCGGGAGCGCCGGCGACGGGCGGGGCGGGCGGC
>MTKY01053132.1_pt1 | contig 13079 bp, 10 predicted proteins | sample 1042731 | NCBI WGS metagenome assembly MTKY01 (sample SAMN06212206, study PRJNA360538) | anaerobic digester metagenome | biome: Wastewater treatment plant; material: sludge; isolation source: anaerobic digester fed with sludge from wastewater treatment plant | place: Denmark: WWTP Soeholt ... | reverse complement strand
CCATTGACGGCGGACATTTTCACGCGTATCAGTTCAGGGAGGTTGCGTCTGCCATGAGGCGGCGCGCCGCAGGGATTTTCTTCGGCCAATCACAGGAGACGGTCATGGAGCAGCTCAGCGGACAGGATGCGATGTTCCTTTACGGGGAAATGGACAACACACCGATGCATATCGGTCCGGTGCTGATCTATGACCCTTCGACCGCGCCCGACGGAATCGTGCGTTTCAAGGATATCCTGCGTACTTTCCAGGAACGCCTGCATCGCTCTCCGGTGTTCACGCGCAAGTTGATGAATGTGCCGCTCGGGATCGATCACCCGTTCTGGGTCGATGACCCGAACACCGATGTCGAATTCCACGTGCGCCATATCGCGCTGCCGAAGCCCGGTGACTGGCGCCAGTTCTGCATCCAGATCGCACGTCTGCATGCGCGCGCCCTGGACCGTGCGCATCCGTTGTGGGAGGCCTATATCATCGAGGGGCTCGACAACATACCGGATTTGCCGAAGGGCAGTTTCGCGATGTTCCTCAAGATCCATCACGCGGCGATGGATGGCGCGACCGGGGTCGAGATCATGGGTGCGTTGCACGATCTGAGCCCGACCGCGACCGTCAACCCCCCTTCGGGCAAGCGCAAGCGGGCCGCGGCGGCGCCCGGTGAGTTGCAGTTGCTGCGCAAGGTTGCGGGCAGTGTGCTGAGGCAACCCTTCGGGCTGGTGCGGATGCTCGGAGAGGCAGTTCCGGTCTGGAGGCGGGTGCAGGAAGGCAAGAAGGAAAAGCGCTTCCGTTCGCTCGGCGACAAGGAGCGCACCCGTTTCAATGCGCGGGTGTCGCCGCACCGGGTATTCGGTGCGGTGAATTTCGATCTGCCCTCGGTGATCGCGATCAAGAACAGCGTGCCGGGGGCCACCGTCAACGACGTGATGATGACGATCGTTGCCGGCGCAATGCGCGCCTACCTGAAGGGCAAGGACGAGTTGCCCGCGAAGAGCCTTGTCACCGGTGCGCCGGTCAATGTGCGCACCGACGAGGAAAAGACCAGTGGCGGCAACGTCGTGTCGATGATGAGCATTGCGTTGCGCACCGATGTGGCTGCTCCGCTCGCACGCCTGCAGGCAGTCCACGAGGAAGCGGTCGGATCGAAGGCCTATATGAACGCGGTGGGCGCGCGCACCCTGACCGATTGGAGCAACCGGCTGCCGGCGCAGGTCACGGCGCTCGGTTTCCGGGCGGCATCGGCAACCGGGCTGCTGTCCACGACCAAGCCGGTATTCAATACCATCATCACCAATGTACCGGGTCCGCAGGTGCCGCTCTACATGGCGGGCGCGCGCCTGGTGCGCAGCTTCGGCGCGGGACCGTGCATGGACGGCAACGGCTTGTTCCAGGTGGTCACCAGTTATGCGGGACAGATTGCGATTTCGTTCCAGTCCTGCCGCGACATGATGCCCGACCCCGACGAGTACGAGGCTTGCCTGGCGCAGTCCTTCGCGGAGCTGAAGGATGCGAGCGTGAAGCTCGGTACCGCTGCCACCAGAAGTGACGGCGCGAAGACCATCAAGCGCAAGGGCGCAAAAGCCAGGACACGCGCTGCCCGGATCGAAGCGCTGGGGTCTGTCGGGACGAAGACCGCCGGCAAGGCAAAAGTTGCCGCCGGCACAAAAAAGTCCGGCAGGGGCAAATCCGCTGCTGCAACCGGGACCGCGAAATCCGTGCGTGCGGCCGGCGCGGCGAAGAGCGCAGGTGTCACGAAGCGCAGTGTCGCAAAACGCGCTGCAAGCGCGCCCACGAGGGCACGCAAACCCGCGCGCAAGGCGCGCTGAGCCATGCGCGCGCTGTTGCTCGAGCATCATGGCGAACCCGAAGCGGTTCTGCAGCTCGTCGATCTCCCCATGCCGGAACCGGGGCCGGGCGAGGTGCGGGTGCGCATGCGGCTGTCGCCGGTCAACCCGTCCGATTTCAACACTATCCGTGGTGGTTATCAGCGCAGTCTCGAACGCGTGATCTGGAATCACGGCGCGACGCAGTTGCACTTCGACCCGGGCCGCGCGCGCGCGCTGGCGTCATTGCCGGTATCGCCGGGCGCCGACGGCATGGGTGTGGTCGAGGCGGCAGGAAGCGGCTGGTTTGCGCGGCGTCTGCTCGGCAAGCGGGTGATCGTGATGGCTGCGCCCTCGGGCAACTGGCGCGAGCAGGTGGTGTTGCCGGCGATGCAGGCCATGCCGGTACCTTCAGGTGTCAGCGACGAGCAGGCCGCGATGTTTCTGGTCAACCCGCTCACCGCCTGGGCAATGGTGAATCATGTGCTGCGCGTTCCTGCCGGCACCTGGCTGCTGCAATCGGGCGGTGCGTCGCAGTTGGCGCGCATGGTCATCCGGCTCGGCAAGCGGCAGGGCTTCAGGACCATCAACCTGGTGCGCCGGGCGGAGGTTGCCGAGGAACTGCGTGCGCTGGGTGCCGACGAAGTGATCGACACCGGCAGCGAGGACCTGATCGCGCGGGTGGCGTCGATCACCGCCAACAGCGGTGTGCGCTATGCGCTCGATTGCGTGGGGGCCGATACGCTGGCGCTGATGCTGCGTTGCCTGGCGCCGGGTGCGCACCTGGTGTGTTATGGCAGTCTCGGAGGAGATGCGCTGAATTTCCCGGTACGCGACCTGATGTCGCCGGCCGCACGTATCGAAGGCTTCCTGTTGCCACAGTGGATCGCGGGCCAGAGTCTGCTCGGGCGTCTGCGCGCCACGCGCCGGGTCGGGCGCCTGATTGCCGATGGCATCCTGAGTTCAGAGGTGGGCCAGACCTACCCGCTGGAGCAGTTCCGCGAAGCGCTCGCGCAGAGCACCCGCCCCGGTCGTGGCGGCAAGGTGCTGCTGGCGTTCTGAGCTCCGGGTTCAGCGCTTTGTCCTGGACACCTTGCCGCTGGCGGCCTTGCGCCGGGTTTTCGCGCGCTTGCTCCCGCCAATCACGGCGCCCGGCGCCTTGCCGAGAAAATCCCATTTGCCCAGTTCCACGCCGTTATGGCGCAGGATGTTGTAAGCCGTGGTGATGTGGAACAGCACGTTTGGCAGGACCCAGCTCAGCAGGTAGTACTGCCCCGGAAACGTCACCGCGCCCATGCGCATCTGCAGCGTGATCTCGCGCCTTTCGCTGCCCTCAACCTGGGCCGGGCGGATGCTTTTCAGAAACGCGACGGTGCGGGCCAGGCGCTCCTGCAAATCGGCGAAAGTGGTTTCCGTATCCGCGAACGAGGGGATTTCGACACCGGCCAGACGCGCAGCGCCGCCCTTGGCCATGTCGGCGGCAATCTGCACCTGGCGCGACAGCGCGAACATGTCCGGGTAGAGCCGCGCGTTGAACAGCACCACCGGATCGATGCCCCTCGCCTTGGCGTGAGCCGCGCCTTTTTTCAGAATGGCCGACAGGGTCTTGAGGTTGTGGATCAGCACCGGTATCGATGCCTGGTACATGGACAGACTCATGGGCGTATCTCCGCAGGGTTGGGATGCCGCGCGATGGTAGCCTCGTGTTGCCGGATTGAGAAGCACGATCACGCGCGTGGACCCGAATCCATCGAATATACTCGCCTCCGCTCATCCGGAAATTTGCCAGGGAGAAGAAGCATGCGTGGATTGAAAGACAAGGTGGTGGTGATTGCGGGTGGTGGTGCGATCGGTACCGCCACGGTGGAGCGGCTTGCACAAGCAGGCGCCCGGATCGTGCTCGGTGATCTCGACGGTGCGCATGCCGCCGAGGTGGCCGACCGGATATGCGCGGGCGGCGCGGACTGCATGGGCATGCAATTCGATATTGCGGACGAGGCTTCGGTGGCGACGCTGGTCGCATGCGCGGTCGAGCGCCACGGCGGCATCGACGCGCTGTATGCCAATGCCGCCGATCTGAGCATCATCCACCAGGACTCGGACGTGCTGGGCGAGCCGCTGGCCGTGTTCGACCAGACCATCCGGGTAAACCTGCGTGGACACTGGTTGTGTACCCGCGCGGTGCTGCCCGAATTGCTGCGCCGCGGTGGTGGCTCGCTGGTCTACACCTCCTCGGGCGCGGCCTGCATGGGCGAGCCGGTACGTCCGGCCTATGCCGTCAGCAAGGCCGGCATCGAGGCGCTGATGCGCCACGTCGCTTCGAATTGGGGCAAACAGCGCATCCGCGCCAATGCGGTTGCCCCGGGACTGGTGCTGACGCCGGCCATTGTCGCCGACATGCCCGCGGAATTTCAGCAGTTTGCACTGAAGGGCGCGCGTAGCTGGCGCCTGGGCGAGCCGGCGGATATCGCCTCGATGGTCGCGTTCCTGTGTTCCGATGAAGCCCAATGGATCACCGGGCAGGTGCTGGGGGTCAACGGCGGAGCCGTGTTGGGATGACATTGCACAGACATACACCCTGCCGGCCGCCTATTTACAACGTATTTGGAGCGGCATACATTGGCGTGCGCAACAAACAATAGCCAACAAATTCCCCTTCGATCGGAGACAAGAACATGGCCACCATCACCTATCAGAATGGCATCACCATCCTTCCCAGCATCGGTGACCTCGCCGAGGTATTCAACGGGCTGGTCGTGACCAGCAGCAACGCGAGCGCCGTGGTACTGGAAAATGCCTTCGGCAAGATCACGCTGAATGCGGCGCTTGTTCCGAACCAGTTTGCCTACGGCATCTATGGCGAGTATCCCGTCAGCGGCAATATCGAGAGCGTCAGCGTCCAGGTCTATTCGGCGGCCGGCACGCTGGCAAATTTTGCGAGCTTTGCCTATGGTGCCTCGCCCCTCGCCGTCACCAGCGTATTGAATCCTACCTACTACGGTTACGGTATCGCGTTCAATGCGGAATCGCTGTTCATCCAGGCCGACACGGTCAACGGTACCGCGGCTGCGGACTGGATGCACGGGCGCAGCGGCAATGACACCATGAGCGGTGCCGGTGGCGATGACACCCTCGATGGTGGCGCCGGCAACGACAGCCTGGCGGGCGGTGCCGGCGACGACGTTTACATACTCGACAATGCGCTGGACGTGGTGGTCGAAGGCGCGGGCGCCGGCAACGATACGGTTGCCTTGGGTGTCAACGGGTACGCAGCCTTCACCTATACGCTCACCAACAATGTCGAGAACGCCGAAATCAATCCGGCCTGGGCGGTTGGTACGAACAGCTATTACTACTACTACCCGGTCACGATAACCGGCAATGAACTCGGCAATATCATGCGCGGGGGTACCGGCAGCGATTACTTCAAGGGCATGGCAGGCAATGACCGCCTGTTCGGCGGTGATGGCAACGACACGCTGGATGGTGGCACCGGCAACGACATCATGAGCGGTGGCCATGGCAACGATACCTATTATGTGGACGCCGTTGGCGACAAGGTATTCGAATACCCGGTCAATAGCGCAATCGACCTGGTGATCAGCAGCATCAGTTACACGCTGGGTGCGCACGTCGAGAATCTCCAGCTTGCTGGAACCGCCAACCTGAAAGGGACCGGAAACGCGCTCGACAACCGGATCATCGCCAACAGCGGCAACAACGTGCTGAAGGGGCTGGACGGTATCGATACGCTGTCCTACGAGACGGCAACCACCAAGGTAACGGCAAGCCTGAACACGGCGGCGGCACAGATAACCGGTGGCAGTGGTACTGACGCGATCAGCGGATTCGAGAACCTCGTCGGGGGATCCGCCGGCGACAATCTGAAGGGCAGTGCCGCCGCCAACCGTATCGATGGGGGCCTGGGGGCCGACACCATGACGGGCCTGGGCGGGAACGATACCTATGTGGTCGACGTGGCCGGAGACAAGGTCGTGGAAGCGGCAGGTGCCGGCCTGGACACGGTGGAAAGCGCGATCAGTTACACGCTGGGCAACAACCTCGAAAATCTCACGCTCACCGGTTCCGCGGTTATCAACGGTACGGGCAATGCGCTCGATAACCTCATCATCGGCAATTCCGCTGCCAATCTGCTCATCGGCGCAGCCGGCAACGACACGCTGCGCGGTGGCTACAATTACGATAACGACACGCTGAACGGTGGTGCCGGCAACGACAGCCTCGACGGCGGCTATGGCAATGACAGTCTGCTCGGCGGCGACGGTATCGACACCCTCGACGGCGGTTACGGTGACGATATCCTGGATGGCGGCCTCGGTGCCGACAGCATGAGCGGCGGTGGCGGGAACGACACGTTCTATGTGAACAACGCCGGGGACCTGGTCTTCGACGTGGCGGATTACGGCAGCGAAACCAACACGGTCATCACGACCATCGATTACACCCTGGGTGCCAACATCGACAACCTGGTGCTGACCGACGCCGCCACTCGCGGCGCGGGAAATTACCAGGACAATGTCATCACGGCGAACGGCAACAACAACGTGTTGAATGGCGGGCGCGGGATCGACACCCTTTCCTATGCCGGTACCACCGGGGCCGTGACGGTGAGCCTCGCGCTTGCCGGGGCGCAGGCAACCGGCGGCAGTGGCAATGACGCGCTGCGCAATTTCGAAAATCTTACGGGCGGCAGCGGCAACGATTCGCTGACCGGCTCTTCACTGGGCAATGTGCTCGACGGGGGCGCCGGCAACGACACCATGGCGGGGGGCAAGGGTGACGATACCTACATCGTCAATTCGACCAGCGATGTGATCATCGAGGCAGCCTCCAGCGGCGTCGACCAGGTTCTGGCCGCGGTCACCTTCACGCTGGCAGTGAATGTCGAAAACCTGACGTTGACCGGCACGGCGACGATCAACGGCACCGGCAATGCCGCCGCCAACACCATCATCGGCAACACTGCCAACAACGAACTCATCGGAGCCGGCGGCAATGACACCCTGAGCGGTGGTCTGGGAATCGACACGCTGAACGGCGGGCTGGGTAACGATACCTACAGGATCGACACCGCCACCGACGTGATCATCGACAGCGGTGGCATCGACACCATTATCGTGGAAGGCTATTCCATCTATACGAACTATCTGATGCCGACCGGAATCGAGAACATCGACCTGTCCTCTTATTATTCGTACTACGCGATCAGTGCCACCGGTAACGCGCTGAACAACCGGATGATCGGAAATGCCAGCAACAACACGCTAATTGGCGATGCGGGCAATGACACGCTCATCGGGGGCGCCGGTTACGATAATCTGACTGGCGGTGCCGGCAACGATGTTTTCGTGTTCGATGCACCACTTTACAACGCGGATTCCCTCGCCACGACAACCGGCTACGATACGATCACGGATTTCACCATCGGCGCCGACAAGATCCAGCTCGACGACGATATCTTCACCGCGCTGCCGGTTGTTGCCAGCGGCGTTCTTGGCGCGGCGCATCTGCAAATCGGCGCGGCGGCCACCGATGCCGACGATCGTATCATCTACAACAGCGTGACCGGTGCGCTCTACTACGATCAGGACGGCAACGGGGCGCAGGCGCAGACGCAGTTTGCATTGCTCGGCACAGGGCTTGCGTTGACGGTCGCGGATTTCGCCATTATCTGAGCCTGCTTCGGCCCCGGATCAGGCGCCCTGCCTCTCGGGGCGGGGTGTCTCTCCGTCGGGCGCCACTCCCGGCAGTGTTTCGGCGGAGGAGAACAATCGGCGCAACCAACCGCGTTCGAGTTCATTGTGGCAGCCCGCGTATTGGGCGCCGTAGCGCGCGGCACGCGCCTCGACCTTGCGCGCGACCGGGCCCAGCCAGGCTTTGTTGCGGTAACTTCCGCGACGGTACCCGCCCCAGCCCTCGTGGTAGTTGAGGTATTGCGCGTAGGTATCGGTCTTGGCAACGCCATTCACCCGGTAGCTCTTGTCGATGTACCACTGCACGAAGTCGATCGAGTCGGAGAAATCATCGCGGTCCGACCAGCCGTTGCCGGTTTCGCGTTGATAATCCTTCCAGGCGGGTGTTTGTGCCTGCGCGTAGCCGAACGCGGAACTGTCGCGGCCGAGAGGAATGAAGCCAAGAAAATAGCGCATCGGCGGGCGTGCCGTGGCACGAAAGCGCGACTCCTGGTAGATAATGGCCATCGGCACCTGCAGCGGCGCTCCCCAGCGCCCGGAAGCCTCGCGAGCCGCCGTGTGCCAGCCGCGCTTTTCGGAAAACAGCGCACAGATATCGTCGGTGTTGCGCGGCGTCGATGCACTGCAGCCGCCGATTGCAAGCAGCGCAACGAGCAGCAATGGCCGTATCGGCATCATCGGGGTCCGCCCATGTGATGGCTGTCGTGCAGCCGGGTAACTGAAAGTATAGTGTTCGCGAATTTGCAACGAGGTCTGCTGTGTCGGTAAGGGTGGTATGGATTACCGGGTATTCGGGTTCGGGCAAGACCACGGTCGCGCGCAAGGTGGAGGCGGCGCTGCGCGCCGCAGGTGTTTCCACGGTACATCTCGACGGTGACGATCTGCGCTCTATCCTTGCCGGCAAATGGGGCTATGAGCGCGAGGACCGCATGGAGCTCGCGCGCAGTTATTTTCGCCTGAGCAGCCATCTTGCCGCACAGCAGCACACCGTGATCATCTCGGCGGTTGCGATGTACGACGACGTACGAGAATGGATGCGCAGCAATATCCCTGGCGCGATACAGGTATACCTGCGGGTGCCCGAGAGCGAGCGTCGCCTGCGTGACGCGGGCTCGAAGCGCGTGTACGCGCAGATCGGCAGTAGCCGGGATCTCTACGACGAACCGCGAGACGCCGACCTGGTGATCGACAATTTTGCCGAAATCAGCGCCGACGAGGCTGCGGCGCGCATCGTCGATTATTGCGAAACTTTCGAAAGTGGTGGCGAAAGCGATCGCGGGCGCCGCCGCCACTGGGCCGATTACTATCGCAATGCCGCGGTGCCCCTGCGGCCCTCCAGCTTCGCCGAGGTCGTGCTTGGGCGCATCGCAACGAATGCACGCGTGCTCGAAATTGGCTGTGGCAACGGCCGCGACGCGGTGTTTTTCGCCAACGCCGGACGCGATGTGACCGCCCTCGACGTCTCGGCGGAAGCCATCGAGCTGTGCACGCGAAACCATGCCCGCGAGGGTCTGCGTTTTCTGTGCGGAGCGCTGCCGCAACTTGCGCTCGATCTGCCCGGGGAGTTCGATTGCGCCTACAGCCGCTTCTGTCTGCATGCGATGACCGGTGGCGAAGAGCATGACATGCTCCGTGCGGCGCAACATGCGTTGTGCGATCAGGGCCTGTTCTTCATCGAGTGCCGCTCGATCAATGACCCGCTCGCACGCCAGGGTGAAGTGATCAGCCCCACCGAACGCATCCACGGCCACTACCGCCGTTTCATCGTGGCCGACGAGCTCGAGCGGCGCCTGCTCGACAGTGGATTCGGGATTGTCGACATGCTCGAATCGAACGGGCTCGCGCGCCTTGGCGACGATGACCCGGTAGTGATCCGGGTAACCGCCAGGCGTGAGACCCCCACATGAACGACAGCAGCGCGGCCCCGGCCACCCGCTATCGCGTGCAGTTGCGCAACCCGCGCGCGTTTTCGCCTTCCGGCGAGCGCAAGATCGTGTTTCACGGCGTCAACAAGAGCGGATCGAGCGCGATGGCAAAGGTGCTCGGTGCGGCCTACGAGGACGCGGGACGCGGCACCGAGTTTCACTCCCATTACCGCGGTGCGGCAAGGAGCGAGGACGAGTTCCGGCGCCTGATCGAGCAAACGCCGGGGCCGGGATTCTATGTCGGACACTATCTCTATGGCGCGTTCTTCATTCCGCGTGCCAGCCATCTTCTGGTCACGCAGTTCCGCCATCCGCTGCCGCGCACCGTCTCGGTTTACCAGTGGCTGAAGCGCAAGGCCGATGCCGACGGAAAAGCGTTTCCCGTGCTCGAAGACTGGGTGCGCAGGAACGGAGGCCGCGCCCACAGCCAGATCGGACAGTTTGCGCTGCCCCATATGCCGGATCGCGCCAGGATACTCGCGGCAATGAGCACCGCGCGGATGCTCGCGATGGCGAAGGAAAATATCGAGCGCGACATTGCCTGTATCGGCATCGCGGAGTATTTCGAGGAGAGCATTTTCCTGTTTGCGCACCTCTGCGGGCTCGAGCGGGTGCGGGCCTGGAAGCGCGATAACCGCAACAGGAACCGGCCGCTGGTGTGGGACCTTCCGCCAGCCACCCAGGCCCTGATCCGCGAGCTGATGCACGCCGATTTCGAGCTCTACGAGTGGGCCGTCGAGCGCTTTTTCGCGCAGCTGCGGCGCGCCTCGATAGCCGGTGACATCGAGGCCTACAAACGCGATTGCGAGCCACAGTACAAGGATCGGCTGATCGAACGCGATCCGCGCCTGGCGACGGGCTGGATGGCGCGCGTGAAGCAGGCGCTTGGAATGGATCCGCGCTGACCGGGCAGCACTATTGCCCGGTCCGGCGCCGGATGCAGAACCTATACTGTTGCCGCCAGTTAACGGAGTGGGCATATGTTCAACAGGATCCTTCCGTCGCGGTTTTATTTTTTTGCTGCCTGCGTGGCGGTGTTTGCCGTCGCGTTCGCCATGGCTGTGCTCAACGGCAGCAGCATTCCGTGGTGGTTGATAGCGGTGGTGAGCGGCGCGCTCAGCCTGATCGGACTCATCGACGTGCTCCAGAAAAAGCAGGCGGTGCGGCGCAACTACCCGATTCTGGCGCATATCCGTTTCCTGCTCGAATCGATCCGGCCCGAGATACGCCAGTACTTCCTCGAGACCGACACCGAACAGATTCCCTATTCGCGCCAGCAGCGCACCATCATCTACGAGCGCGCCAAGAACGAGCTCAACAAGCGCCCGTTCGGTACCCAGAACGATGTCTACAGGACCGATTACGAGTGGTTCAACCACTCGGTCGCGCCGCAGCCCATCGCAAGCCATGATTTCCGCATGAAGATCGGCTCGTCGCAGTGCAAGACGCCCTATGCGGCATCGGTTTTCAACATTTCGGCGATGAGTTACGGCGCCCTGTCACCGAACGCGATCCTGGCTCTGAACGAAGGCGCGCGTCGTGGCGGCTTTTATCACGATACCGGCGAGGGTTCGATCTCGACCTATCATCGCCGCCATGGCGGTGACCTGGTCTGGGAGATCGGTTCCGGTTACTTCGGCTGTCGCCATCCGGATGGCAGCTTCAATGCCGAGATGTTCGCGGCCAACGCGGCTTCCGAGCAGGTCAAGATGATCGAGCTGAAACTCTCGCAAGGCGCCAAGCCGGGTCACGGTGGTGTGCTGCCGGGCTCCAAGGTCAACGCGGCGATTGCCGAGGCACGCGGCGTGGCGATAGGGGAGGACTGCGTGTCCCCGGCATTCCACAGCAGCTTCACGACCCCGATCGGGCTGCTCGAATTCGTGGCGCAATTGCGGGAGCTCTCGGGCGGCAAGCCGACCGGCTTCAAGCTCGCCATTGGCCACCCCTGGGAGTGGTTCGGGATAGCCAAGGCCATGCTCGAAACGGGCATCACGCCCGATTTCATCGTGGTCGACGGCGCCGAGGGCGGGACCGGCGCCGCACCGCTCGAGTTCTGCGACCACGTGGGCGCGCCGTTGCGCGAGGGGCTGATGCTGGTGCACAACACGATGGTCGGACTTGGTCTGCGTGGTGAGGTGCATATCGGCGCGGCCGGCAAGATCGTCACGGCCTTCGATATTGCGCGTACCTGTGCGCTCGGCGCCGACTGGTGCAACGCGGCGCGCGGCTTCATGTTCGCACTCGGTTGCATACAGTCGCAGACCTGTCATACCGGGCGCTGTCCGACCGGCGTCAGTTCGCAGGACCCGGACCGCTACCGCGCGCTGGTGCCCGAGGACAAGGCCACCCGGGTCTACAACTTTCATCAGAACACCCTTCATGCACTGAAGGAACTGCTGAGCGCGGCGGGGCTCACGCACCCCGAACAGATCGGTCCCGAACACATCATACGGCGCGTCAGCTCGACCAAGGTGCGCTCGCTGGCGGCTCTGCACCATTGGGTACGGCCCAATGAGCTGCGCGATGAGCTGGTGCCCGAGCACCCGGTATTTCGCATGTTCTGGCGTCTCGCGCGCGCCGACAGTTTCGCGGCGCCGCCGAGCGTGCTCGCCGCCCGCACCACGAAGATGCGCTGATGTTCGGGTCGACGCGGCGCCATGTCATCGACGGTGCAATGGCCACCGAGCTCGAGCGCCGCGGCGCCGATCTCAACGACCGCTTGTGGTCGGCAAGGATTCTGCTGCAGTCGCCGCAGCTGATCGAGGACGTGCATTACGATTATTTTGTCGCCGGCGCGGATATCGCGCTGAGCGCCAGCTACCAGGCGACGTTTGCCGGCTTTTCCGCGCGCGGACTGGCGGACGAGGAGGCGCGTCGCCTGTTGCTGAAAAGCGTGACGCTTGCCTGCACCGCACGCGAGCGCTTCGGTGAGCAGCACCGAGACGGCACGCGACCCGCGGCGCTGGTCGGCGCCTCGATCGGCCCCTACGGCGCGCACCGTCACGATGGCTCGGAATACCGTGGCGACTACGGGGTCGGCACGCAACAGATACGCGATTTTCATCGGCGCCAGCTCGAGGTGCTGGCGCTCAGCCGTGCCGATTTCATCGCCTTCGAAACCGTACCCTGCCTGGCCGAGGGCGAAGCGATCGTGCGCCTGCTCGAGGAATTTCCCGAACTGCGGGCGTGGATCAGCTTTTCCTGCCGTGACGAACTGCATGTCTGCCATGGCGAGCGCTTCGCCGATTGCGCGGCGCTGGCCAACGAACACCCCGGCATCATCGCCACCGGCATCAACTGCAGCGCGCCGGAATTTGTCGAATCGCTGCTGGTGCAGGCGCGGGGTGTTACTGCGAAAGCGTTGTTTGCCTACCCGAACAGCGGCGAAACCTGGCGAGCCGCGGACAACTGCTGGCTGGAGCACGGAGCGCATGCCTCGCTGGCCGGGCTCGCGCACCGCTGGCTCGATGCCGGTGCCACGTTGATTGGTGGTTGCTGCCGTACCACGCCGCAGGATATCCGCGAACTCGCGCAGGCGATGCGAAACCCCTGAGCGCAGACGATATCAGGCGCGCCGCCGACCCGGGCGACCGCGCCGTCCAGCCGCGGCCTCCGGCGCG
>MTKY01046976.1_pt1 | contig 13082 bp, 9 predicted proteins | sample 1042731 | NCBI WGS metagenome assembly MTKY01 (sample SAMN06212206, study PRJNA360538) | anaerobic digester metagenome | biome: Wastewater treatment plant; material: sludge; isolation source: anaerobic digester fed with sludge from wastewater treatment plant | place: Denmark: WWTP Soeholt ... | reverse complement strand
TGTTCGCCGCCGTCGCCGACAGTTAGGACAACCCATGGCACAACACGTACAGCGCCGCGCCGGCTGCGGTCCAGGGGAACGCCCGCCGATGCCCGCGCCAGCCGCTTTTCGCTCCTCCGAGTATTTTCGCCTGCACTATGCGCGCACCGGCATCAGCGACGAAATCGGCTACCTGCTGGAGCCGACCGCGGATATGTGCGTGCATCTGTCAGTGGGGGTGCGTGAACAGCAGTCACGCATCAGCGCCGCGCAGCACCGTCGTCTGCTGGATTTCGAACCGCTGTTCGCCGCTATCGTGCGGCGTCACTGGGCGCCACACGATGCCATCGTCAGCCGTGCGATCAATACCCAGCTCGACTCCGCGCTCAAGTTTTTCGGTCACGACTTCCTGACCGATCGCGAAGTCGAGGTCATCCAGCTGCTGTTGCGCGGGCACTCGACCAAGTCGATCGCCGAACGGCTGCGCATCTCGCCGGAAACCGTCAAGCTGCATCGCAAACACAGCTACGCAAAGCTCGACGTGTCCTCCCAGGCGGAGCTGTTCCACCTGTTCATCGATGCGCTCGGCAGCTACCAGGGTGGCGATCCGCTGACCGGATACCTCAGTCACTGACGGGCGGCACCGCACAGCTGGTCTGGCGGTGCCGTGGTCGAGGGTTTCGGAAACCGGGTCGAGCAGCAACAGGGCGCATGCCATCGTGCCAAGCACCCTGTTCCAATCCCCTTCCGGGCACCGCGCTCAGATCAGCACGTTGACGATCGCGTTACCGATCCCGACCAGTGCGGCGCCGGAAATCAGGCCCGCGCAGATCGGTTCGCAACCTTCCACCCAGAAATCATGAGCACGGGTGCCGGGCGCCGGCTTCTTGCGGCCCATCCACCAGAAAAGCAGCGCGCCCATCCACATTGCCAGGCAGGACTCCGGGGGCAGCACGACGCCCAGACCCACCGACACCGCGGAAACCGGGAATCGCTCGCGGGTGCGGATACGCAGCACTTCGAACACCACCGCCGCGACGGCGGCCAGCGACATCGCGATCACCGCGCTCTGCGGCAGCGCCGACAGCCCCCTGGCGATCAGTTCCGCAACACCCTTCCACTGCAACGCGGCCGGCATCGCGAACTGGTCCGAGACCATCGTCGAAACCGAGCGCACACCGTTTGCATCGGGCGGCAGGAACAGCAGGAAAAACAGCGGCGTCGCGCACAGCGAGCCGGCGAATATGCCGATCACGTGACCGATCGCCTGTTGCCGCGGCTTGGCACCCAGCATGTAGCCGGGCTTGATGTCGGACAGCAGGTTCGCGGCATTGGAAGCGATTTCCGCGGTCATCCCCGCCGGGATCAGGTTGCTGGCGGGATTGGCGCGATCGATCGCACCCATCGAGAACTGGGTGATCTTGGACAGCGCACCGGTTGGTGTCCACGAGGTCAGCGCCATCGAATTGGTGCAGATGACGGTGAGCAGGAAGATCAGCGGCAGCGACACGAATGCGAGCAACCAGGGCACGCCAAAAAAATAATGCGTCGCCGCGGCGCCGAGCACGCTGAAAACCGGCACCCCGACGAAGGACAGCCACAACGGCAGCTCGATATGACCGAGCACGTCGGGCCCGGTCCTTTCCCGCTTGCGCATCGACCTGAACGCATTGACGAATATCTCCGGCCTGGCGAACAGGCTGACCATCGACCCTACCACCATCATCGCCACGCCCCACCACAACGACCACTGGTTGACGATCTCGCCGCGCGAGATCGGCACCAGCACCCCGGCGGAATCGGTATAGGCCTTGATATCGCCGTGCTGGATCATCAGCGGCGCGAGCACCGCAAAATTGATGAAGGCGCCCAGCATGCAGCTGGTTGCAATACGGATGCCCATCAGGCCACCGACGCCGAGCATCGCGGTATCGAGCGTGAAGCGCAATCCCAGCTGGCGTATATCGGTGCCCAGGATGGTCGGTGTCCACCAATGCAACCGCGCAGCCGCCTCGTAGTAATAGGTATCGAGCCGCTCCATGACATGCCACGGTTCCTCCATGCCGGCCCATCGGTCCATGCCGAGGATCCTGAATTGCAGCAGCTTCATCCAGCCATCGCTGGCAACCAGCTGGCAAATCGCGCTCAGCCCGGCACTGAAGGCGAGCAGCCTGGCCTTGAACATGCCGGTGGCGGCGTGCCCCGTATACAGCGAATCGAGCACCACGCCGCAGGCACGACCCTCCGGAAACGGCAACTGGTCCTCGTTGATGAAGCGCCGTTTCATCGGAAATGCCACCAGCACCCCGAGAATCGAGATCGTGGTGGTCCAGATGATCATCTGCCACCACGGCACGATCACACCGGTAACCAGCATGTAGGCCGCCAGGCTCGATACCAGCGGCGTGACCATGTAGCCGGCGGCGGTCGCGATCGATTGCGTGCAATTGTTCTCGAGGATGCTCAGGTCCTGCACCAGCCCGATTCCGGCAAGGGCGCGAAACAGCGCGAACGCGAGTATCACGGAAGTCAGACCGACACCGATCGAGATGCCGGTCTTGCCGGCAATGTAGAGCGCGGTTGCCGCAAGTATTCCACCGAGCAGGAAGCCCGTGCTCGCCGAGCGCAGGGTCAGTTGCGGCATGTCGCCGCGGAAAACATTGTCAAACCACCACTGGTCTTTCTGCGCCCGGCTCCAGGTGCGTACCTGCTCCTCGCTCAGCTGTTGCAGCGCCATGGGGTGCCCGCTTTCTGTTCCTGACGGGAATGATCCCGCGTTTATTGCGTCCGTGCGGCGTGTGACCCGGCCAGGCAATGCTCGCCCATGTCATTGACGGGGAATGCTGCCACGCCAGGAGACTGTTTCAGCGCGTGTCCCTGCTCAGCTCGCCGCCCTTGATGACTACCGGGATTGTTTCGAGCAAGGTCACGTCGCTGGTCGGATCGCCGTTCACGGCCACCATATCGGCAAACCGCCCCGCCTCGAGCACGCCGACATCGTCACGCCCGAGCGCCTCGGCGGCATTCACGGTCGCGGCACGGATGGCCTCCAGCGGGGTCATGCCGTAGCGCACCATGTAGCGGAATTGCTTGCCGTTGTCGCCATGCGGGTAGACGCCGGAATCGGTGCCGTAGACCATTTTCACACCGGCGGCGTGCGCCTTGCGAAAACCCTCGCGCTGCAGTTCCGCTATCTCGCGGTCCTTGCGCAGGTTGTCCTCGAGCACACCGTTCTTCTTGCCCTCGGCCTGGGTGTACTCGGTGTTGTAGATATCCATCGACAGCCACGCACCGTGTTTCTTTGCCAGCTGTATGCCTTCGTCATCGATCAGGCTGGCGTGTTCGATGGTGTCGACGCCAGCGCGGATCGCATCCCTGATGCCCGAAGCACCGTGAGCGTGCGCGGCGACCTTCAGGCCCTGCATATGCGCCTCGGCGACGATGGCCTGCATTTCCTCGAGACTCAGCTGCTGCTGGCCCGGCTCGGTATTGCGCGAAAACACCCCGCCGGTGGCGCATATCTTGATCACCTGAGCGCCATACTTGCGCAACTCGCGTACCCGCTTGCGCCCCTCGTCGGGACCGTCGGCATTGAACGGGCTCTTGCGATCGAAAGACGGCGGAAAGAAGGTTTCGTCGCAGTGCCCGCCGGTGGACCCGAAACTGTAGCCCGCCGTCACCACCCGCGGACCGCGTACCTTGCCGGCGTCGATGGCCTGACGCAGACCCACATCGTTCCAGTCGCCCGAGCCCACGTTGCGCACCGTGGTAAAGCCGGCATCGAGGGTCTTGCCGGCATTCGGCACCATCAGCGCCGACCAGAAGCGATCGCTGAACTCCAGGCCGCTATAACCGCCATAGCTCGGATCGGAATCGAGGTGCGTGTGCATATCGATCAGACCGGGCAGCAGTGTCATGCCATCCAGACGGATCTCGGTGGCATCCGCGGCCGCCGCGGGCCGGGCGCCGTCGCGCGCGATTTCGACGATCCGTCCGTCACGGACCAGCAGCACCGGCCTGTCGAGCAGCTTGCCGCTGCGCACATCGAGCAGACGCGCCGCACTGATGAGCGTATCCGCAGCCAACAGCGGCGTGGCGAAACCAAGAACGAGCAGCAACGCCACGCGCAAACCATTCACCACCATTGGAACTCTCCGCATGAATAAAATGAAGACAACATCGTGATTTACAGATCGAGGTAAGCGTCATACTCCATGGTCGGTACATGACACATGAACTCCTCGAGTTCCTGCCACTTCGACATCAGGAAGATGCGGCGCACTTCCTCACCGAGATACTCGCCGACGAACGCCGACCTTTCGAATGCCCGCAGCGCGTCGGCCCAGAATCGCGGCAGACCGGGTGCAAACTGGCTGTAGGCATCGCCGACCACCGGTGCCGGCGGCAGCAGCCGTTGCTCGATTCCCATCAGCGCGCCGGCGAGTATGCCGGCAACGGCAAGATAGGGATTGGTGTCGGCCCCGCACACCCGGTGCTCGAGACGGATGGCACGGCGCGAGCCACCCGGAATCCGTACCGCCGTGGTGCGGTTCTCGTAACCCCAGGTCGGAGCGTGCGGCGCGTGCGAGCCGAGGCGGAACCGGCGCCACGAATTGTGGTTGGGGGCAAACAGGGCCATCGCTTCCGGCATGCTCGCCAGGCAACCCGCCACCGCATGACGCAGCAGCTCGCTGCCCTCGTCGGTGTTATTGTCGAACACGTTGTTGCCATTGCGATCGATCAGGCTGAAATGCACATGCATGCCATTGCCGGCCAGGTGACCGAACGGTTTGGCCATGAACGAGGCAAGCTGGCCATGGTTGCGCGCCACGCCCTTGATCGCGCGCTTGAGCATCACCGCCTGATCGCAGGCCAGCAGCGCATCCTCCTGGTGATACAGGTTGATCTCGAACTGCGAGGGCGCGGCCTCGGTGATCAGCGTGTCGACCGGGATACGCTGCGCAATGGCCGCCTCGCGCACCGCATGCATCAGCACACCGACGTCCTGCATCGCCTCGATGCCATAGGTCTGACCGCCGAGCAGCTCGCGCCCGCCGGGAGCGGTCTGCGAGTGGCGTGGCGTCCCATCGGCGTTGCGTTCGCGCGCGAACAGGTAGAACTCGAGCTCGGTGGCCACCACCGGGCACAGACCAAGCCGGGCATAACGCTGCAGCACGCTCGCCAGCACCGCGCGCGGATCACCGTCATAGCACTCGCCATGCACCGTGCCCATCGACACCAGCACCTGTCCGGTGGGACGTGCCAGCCACGGCACCGGCGCCAGAGAGTCCGCATCCGCGAGGCAGATGCCGTCCGCATCGCCGTCGTCAAAAACGGTCTTGCCGATATCACGGCCCCAGATGTCGAAAGCCAGGGTCGAGACCGGCAGTTTGAAACCACCTTCGAACACCTTCGCCATCTTGTCGCGGCTCACCCACTTGCCACGCAGGTGCCCGTTTATATCGGGCAACAGCACCTCGAAGGTTTCGATATGGGGGTGCAGGTCGAGGAAGGCGTTGAGCTTGTTCATGCGCGTCTATCTGTTGAATTCGGGTGGAAAAATTGGGGTCAGAGTCATTTTTCTTGAAGAAAAATGACTCTGACCCCAATTCCCAGGCGCTCCTTCGAGCCGGGATCAGAAGTTCATGTAGGCGCTGGCACCGACGGTGCGCGGCTTGGCCGGCCACACCAGGGTATTGGTCAGACCATAGCCGCCGTTGTTGACGGTGTTCGCGTTGGCCCAGCCACGCTCGAAATACTCCTCGTCGAAGGCGTTCTCGACATAGAGCGTGACGCCCCAGTCGGCGGCATCATCATAGCCCACGCGGAAATTCCATTCCTCCCACGAATCGACCGCGATGCTCGGGATATTGTCGAGATCGCTGTACATGGTGTCCTGGTAGGAGAGTTCGCTCTTCGCGAACACTTCGCCGCAGAACATCGGGTAGGTCCAGGTCAGGTGCAGGGCCGCGCTCCAGTCGGGCGCGAACGGCATGTTCTTGCCGTCGCAGTTCGAACACACGCCGCTCGCGACCATGTCCTTGGCATCGGTGATCTCGGAGTCCATCCACGAACCGGCCATGAACGCCTCGAAGTGCTCGCCGATCAGCCAGCGTGCATCCACCTCGACACCGTGGTTCTCGGCCTCGCCGAGGTTGGCGACCAGCGAGGATCCATTGTCGAAATAGACCAGTTGCAAGTCTTCGTAGGTATACATGAAATAAGCCATGTTCAACTGCAGGGTGTCATCGAGCAACCGGGTCTTGGCACCGACCTCATAGCTGGTCGAGGTTTCCGGATCGAAGGCGGTCGGCACGCTTGCCGCCGACACCTGGCCGCTGTTGGTGATATCGAGATTGCCGTCGCCGTCGGCATCCGGCACCGTGATGCCGAAGGTACCGAAACCGCCGGACTTGTAACCCGTGGCAACGTTGGCGTAGAGCGAGACCTGCTCGTTCAGCTCGTAATTCAGCGCCGCGCGAGGCGTGAACTCGTCCCAGTTGTCGTTGTCGCCGACATAGCCCTTGGTGTGGTATTCCCACGAGAAGTTGTTGCCGAGCGCACCGCCGCTCTTGCCGACGCGGGTCCGCATGTCCTTTTCGTCATAGCTCCAGCGTGCACCGAGCGTGAGGTCGAGCTTCTCGGTGACGCTCCAGGTCATGTCACCGTAGAGCGAGTAGCCCTTGCTCTCGACATCGTTCCAGCTCTCCTCGCTCTTGTTCTCGTCGAGCAGCGCCGGGTCGATCGGGGAGCCCCAGTAGGCCTCGAACAAGGGATCGGTACAACCGGTGACGGGACCGCCGACGCCGCGCGGCTGGGTGCGCGCAATCGCGCGGCACAGATCGCTCTCGCCATAACGGTATTCGAAATAGCCGTCCACGGTTTCATCGTACGCCGCGGCACCGACGAACCAGTTCACGCTGTCGCCGGAGAAGTTGAGGCGCAACTCCTGGCTGAAATAGTCGACGTCGTTCTTCTGGCGGTAGTCATTGATATGCTCGGGCCGTGCGTCGTAGTCCTCGAGGTAGTCGAACTTGTAGGTCTTGTAGCCGGTGATCGAGCTGACCGTGTAATCCTCGTTCAGATCCCACTGCACGTTTGCGGTGAAACCGAAGATCTCCGACTCATCGAAGCCCTTGTCGCCGAGATCGATGTTCACCTGGTCCTTGTCGAGGCCGAGCACCGGATCCCAGTATACCGACGGGTCCTGCTCGCGATCCTCGTAGGTCACCGTGAAGGTCGCGTCCACCGCATCGCCGGCGTAGCGCAGCGACTGACGCGTCGATACCTGCTGGTGATAACCGAGATCGTCGCCACCGGCCAGGTTCTCGAGCCAGCCGTCCTCGTCGAGCCCCTGGATATTGCCACGGTAATACCAGCTGTCGCTGAGCGGAATATTGACCATGCCGTGCACGTCGAAATGATCGTATTCGGCAATCCCGCCGCTGATGCGACCCTCGAACTCGTCAATCGGCTTGTTGGTGATGATACTCACCGCGCCGGCGATCGCATTGCGTCCGAACAGCGTGGCCTGCGGCCCCTTTACTACCTCGACCCGCTCGATGTCATAGAAATTCATCTGCACGCCACCGTTGCGGCCCTGCCAGACACCATCCGTGAACACCGGTATGGAGGGATCGCCGCCGATGCCGAAGTCGTTGGTCACGATGCCACGAATCGAAAGCGCATCGATGAAGCTGTCTTCGGTCTTGCCGTAGAAGCCGGGTGTCAGGTCGACCAGCCCGCGGATATCGCTGATATTGGCGTCGGCAATGAACTCACCGCTGAACGCGGACACCGCGACCGGAACGTCCTGCAGCGTCTGCTCGCGCTTCTGCGCGGTGACGATAATCTCTTCCAGCACCGGTGCCGCAAGCGCCACCGTGCCGGCTCCGAACAATGCCGTGGATACCGCCAGTGCCAGCGCATTGCGGTTCCTGAGAATGGATTTCGAGCGCATGTTTTTCCCCTTTTGTATTTGTATCAAAACTGCAGGCTGCACGCCTGCATCGCTGCAATTCAGCGCTTCGCAGGCAGCCACACCCTTCTGAAGATTCTCCGATCTCCTGTACCCGGGGCATATACCCCTATCAGGTAGTAGTTTTAGCAGTTCTGGCCCGATGATGCGACCGCACGGCAGCGCCAAAAGCGGCAAAAATAGCCATGGACAGCGGGCTCTCGGCAAAGCGCCACTCCGGATGCCACTGCACACCCACGGCAAACGCGCGGCTGTCGCGCACGCTGACCGCCTCGATCAGCCCGTCCGGCGCCCGTGCCTCGACCCGCAGCCCGCCGCCAAGACGGTCTATGCCTTGCGCATGCAGGGAGTTGACCGGATAGCTGCGCTCTTCGAGCAGGCCCGCCAGCACGCCGTCCGGCTCGATGATCACCGGGTGGGCGCTGGCATACTGCTGCTCGCGGCTGGCATGCTTGTCCTCGCGATGATCCAGCATGCCCTCGATTTCCTGTACCCGCTGATGCAGGGTGCCACCGAGCGCCACATTGAGTTCCTGTATCCCGCGACAGACACAGAACAACGGCAAGCCCGTTTCGAGCGCCAGCCGGATCAGCGGCAGCGTGGTCTGGTCGCGCTGCGGATCGTGGGAGGTTCCGGGTGCGCTGGCTGCCCCGGCATAGTGCAGCGGCTCGACGTTGGACGGGCTTCCGGTCAGGAACAGCCCGTCGAGCGATCCCAGCAGTTGCGCGGGATCGACGAAATCCGTGATCGGCTCGAGATCGCGCCCGGCGCCAAGCCCGGGAATCAGCAACGGCATCACCCGTGCACCGTGTGCCACCGCATTGATGTATTTCTCGCCCACGCCATGAAAAGGGTGCAGGCCCTTGTCGAAGATATCGCAGGGGATACCGACCAGCGGAACATCGAGCCCACGCATCGAACACCTCGTTTTGCGGCTACCCCAAGCGGGGTAGCATCGTTGACACTTCCGACCCTGAACTCCCATTCTATGAACAGAGCAAGTGCGCCGACATACCACCAGCGGGTTAATACCGCGTCTCACGGCAATTTCAGGAGGAAGCGGAAATGAGCGTCACCACGGCGACGAAGCAGCAATGGCAGGAGATGGACCGTGCGCACCACCTGCACCCGTTCACCGATTTCAAGGAGTTGAACGAACGCGGCACCCGCGTGATCACCCGCGCCGCGCATATCAACATCTATGACGCGGACGGGCGCGAATACCTCGACGGGATGTCGGGCTTGTGGTGCTGCAACCTCGGCTACAGCCGTACCGAGATCGTCGATGCGGTCACCCGGCAACTGAAGGAGCTGCCGTTCTACAACAACTTTTTCCAGTGCGCACACCCGCCGTCCATCGAACTGGCGAAGGTGCTCGCGGATATCACGCCCAGCCACATGAATCACGTGTTCTTTACCAATTCCGGCTCCGAGGGCAACGACACGGTGCTGCGCATGGTGCGCCGCTATTGGGACCTCGAGAACCAGCCAAAGAAGCGCATGATCATCAGCCGCATCAACGGCTATCACGGCAGCACCATCGCCGGCGCCAGTCTTGGGGGCATGGCTTTCATGCACAAGCAGTTCGAGCCGCTGCCTTATGTGACGCATGTCCAGCAGCCCTACTGGTACGGTGACGACGGGGCTCATTCGCGCGAGGAGTTCGGGGTACTCGCAGCGCGCGCGCTGGAACAGAAGATCGAGGAACTCGGCCCGGACAATGTCGCGGCATTCATCGCCGAGCCGGTACAGGGCGCCGGCGGCGTGATCATTCCGCCCGAGACCTACTGGCCGGAAATCCGGCGTATCCTCGCCAGGTACGACATCCTGTTCATCTCCGACGAGGTGATCTGCGGTTTCGGACGCACCGGCAAGTGGTTTGGTCACGAATATTACGGCATGGAGCCCGACCTGATGACCTTCGCCAAGGCCGTGACCAACGGCTACCAGGCGCTGGGCGGGGTGATGGTGGGCGAGCGAGTCGTGAACGTGCTGAACAGCGGCGGCGGTGAATTCGGCCACGGCTTCACCTATTCCGGGCACCCGGCAGCCTGCGCGGCTGGCCTCGCCACACTCAGGATCCTGCGCGAAGAGAATATTCTCGGACACGTCGCCACCACCACCGGTCCGCATCTGGCCAGGCGCTGGGCGGAGCTCGCCGACCACCCGCTGGTCGGCGAGGCACGCACCCTGGGCCTGTTTGGCGCCCTGGAACTGGTCAGGAACAAGAAAACCCGCGAGCGGTTCACTCCCGCCGGCCGTGCCGGCATGCTGTGCCGCCAGGCCAGCCTCGATAATGGCCTGGTGATGCGCGCCACCGGTGACACCATGATCATCGCTCCACCACTGATATGCAGCGTCGCCGAGATCGACACGTTGGTCGAACGCTCGCGTGCGGCGCTGGATCAGGCGGCGCGCGAACTCGGGGTCGCCTGAACCGCAGTCCTCACTGTCCTTTGCCGCGGAGAACCGTGTGAATCGTAACGACGCTGTCGCTCCGCAAGCACATATCACCGCGCACGATTCACACTACCGTGCCGAGCCCGATCTTCTCGACAAGGGCCTTGCCCACGATTCGATCGGTCTCTCGGCCAGCGTCGCGATGGCGGTGTCGTGCGTGGCGCCCGTGTATGCGCTCACGGTGGCACTCGGCCCCACGGTGCGCGAAGTGGGCCTGCAACTGCCGGCGGTGCTGCTGGCCGGCTTCGTGCCGATGCTGCTGGTCGCATTCGCCTACCGCGCACTGAACAAGGTCATCCCGGATGCGGGAACCTCGTTCACCTGGACCGTCAAGGCCTTCGGACCCTACACCGGCTGGATGTGCGGTTGGGGGTTGATCATCGCCACGGTGATCGTGCTGTCGAACACCGCGGGCGTGGCCGCGACGTTCTTCTACCTGTTCCTGGCGCAACTGCTCGACAACCCCGACATCGCCGCGTTCGGCGCGCGCAAACCCGTCAATGTACTGACCACCTCGGCGATGGTTGCGCTCGCGACCTGGGTCGCATGGCGCGGCATGATGACCGCCAAGCGGGTAACCTATGTGCTGGTCGCGGTCCAGATGGTCGCGCTTGCCGTGTTTTGCCTGCTGGCGTTTCGCGGCATCGCCAGCGGCACCGTGCCGACCGCCATCTCCTTCGAGTGGAACTGGCTGAATCCCTTTTCGGTCAAGACCGTGGCGGCACTGGTATCGGGGCTGTCGCTGTCGATCTTCATCTACTGGGGCTGGGATGTGTGCCTGTCGGCCAACGAGGAAACCCGCGGCAGCGAGCACACCCCGGCGGCAGCCGCGCTGCTCTCGATCATGGCGCTGGCCGGCACCTATGTGCTGGTAGCCATCGCGACCCAGATGTACGCGGGCATCGGCGACACCGGCATCGGCCTGGGCAGCCCCGATACCCATGACAACGTGTTCGCCGCGCTCGCCACGCCAATCATGGGTCATCCGCTCGATCTGCTGCTCTACGGCGCGGTACTCGCGAGTGCCGCCTCGAGCCTGCAGACCACTTTCATCCCGGCCGCCCGCACCATGCTCGCGATGAGCGTCTACCGGGCAATGCCCGCAATATTCGCCCGCATCCACCCACGCCACCAGGTGCCGAGTAACGCGACCATCGCAGCGGGCGTGCTCACCGCCGCGTTCTACGCGGTGATGACCTGGCTCAGCGAAAACGTGCTCAGCGACACCGTGGAATCGCTTGGCATGATGATCTGCTTCTACTACGGTCTGACCGCGCTGTCGTGTGTCTGGTATTTCCGTCACGAGTACCGGATCGGCCTCGGGCCGCTGATCACCAAGGGTTTGTTGCCACTCCTCGGCGGCGGCATGCTGGCCGCGATGTTCGTGCAGTTGTGCGTCACGACCTTCGACCCCGGATACGGCAGTGGCGGTGCGATATTCGGTGTCGGAACCGTTTTTGCGATCGGCGTCGGCATCCTGCTCCTCGGCGCCGTGCTGATGATCGCCTGGCGCCTGGCCCAACCGGCGTTCTTTCGTGGCGAAACGCTGCGTCATGACACGCCCGCCTTGATCGTCGAGGACCCCCCTGCCTGAACTGCCCCATGTTCGCAACGGGCAGCGGCATGTAATATCCTCACCGCAACAAAACCCAGGGGAGATCGACAGTGGACAAGATTCTGGTTCCGGTGGACGGCTCGGATCAGTCGGCCAAGGCCGCACAGTGGGCCTCGCGGCTGGCGGCACAACTCGGCGCGTCGCTGACGCTGCTGCATGTGCATCATGTGCCGGGCTCCGAGGCCCTGGGTCTCAACTCTCTCGAACGCAGCGAGATCGACCAGATCGAACGCCGCATCGCGGGCCCGAGCTTCGCCAAGGCACGCGCCCTGATGGATTCGTCGGTGAATGCGGAAACCCTGGTGGGAATCGGCGAACCGGCCGATGAAATCGTGGCACTGGCCAAAAAACACGGTGCCACCCTGATCGTGATGGGCACCCGCGGCCAGTCACTGGCGCGCGAAATACTGCTCGGCAGCGTCAGCGAGAAAGTGATCCGTCATGCGCATTGCGCGGTCACCGTGGTGCGGTGAGGGCGCGCGGGCACTGACCCGTCCACGGGTTTTTCACCAACCCATCGCGGCAATTGCCGTCGCCAGCTCGATCTCGCGCTCGGCTTCGGCGACGTGCAGCTTTTCCACCAGGCGTCCGTTCACCACCACCACCGCGCTGCCGCGCGCACGCGCCTGCTGCCAGGCGTCGATCAGCTCGCACGCCTTTTCGAGTGCCGCCGCGGTGGGCGTGAAGGCCCGGTTCGCCGCCGCGAGTTGACGCGGGTGGATCAGGCTCTTGCCATCGAAGCCCATGTCACGCCCCTGCTCGCAGGCGTGGGCAAGACCCGCATCATCCTCGAGATCCAGATGCACGCCATCGATGATATCGAGTCCATGCGCTCGTGCCGCCAGCACGCAGAGATTCAGCGTTGCGATGAATCCGATCCGGTCGTGGGTATGACGCACGCGGGTTTCGCGCGCGAGATCGGCGGTGCCCATCAGGATCGCGCGCAGACGCGGATGCGCACCCGCGATCGCGTCGATATCGAGAATGCAGCGGGCGGTCTCGGCCATGATCCACAACGCCAGGCTCTGCGGCGCACCTGCCTGTTCGAGC
>MTKY01055636.1_pt1 | contig 13086 bp, 17 predicted proteins | sample 1042731 | NCBI WGS metagenome assembly MTKY01 (sample SAMN06212206, study PRJNA360538) | anaerobic digester metagenome | biome: Wastewater treatment plant; material: sludge; isolation source: anaerobic digester fed with sludge from wastewater treatment plant | place: Denmark: WWTP Soeholt ... | reverse complement strand
ACGCGTCGCCGACAGGAGCTGCCTGACCGTGAGTCCTTCGCCACGGCGGCCGAGCCGCGTGATGGTCAGGCTTGAGTGCAAGTAGATGACGTGAGGCATCACGGTCGCACCAATGATGCCCGAAGCCAACAACACGCTGTCGGCACCCTCGAAGGTCGGGACGAGACCGCGGGCGAGTGGACCGGGCTCCGGCGCGTTGACGAACAGCCCGGCGAGGAAGCCCACCGCGATCAGTGCAAGGAAGCCGACGATGACCCGCTCGAGCGCACTTTGACCCCGCAGGTCGCCGATGCGCAGGATCACCATGGCGACGGCCGCCGTGATGATCGCACCAAGAACCAGCGGGAGGTCAAACAGCAGGTTGAGGGCGATGGCTCCGCCGACGACCTCGGCAAGATCGGTCGCGACGGCTATCGCCTCGGCCTGCAGCCAAAACGCCAGGCGAGGAGTACGCGACAGGCGCTCGCCCAGCTGTGTCGCAAGTGACTTGCCGGTGACCATGCCGAGCTTGGCAGAGAGATACTGCACCAGCACCGCCATCACATTGGCCATCACCACGACCCACACAAGGGTGTAGCCAAAACGCGATCCGGCAGTCACGTTGGTGGCCACATTGCCCGGGTCGACGTACGCGACTGCAGCAATGAAGGCTGGACCCAGCAGGGTGACGCGACGCACCACCGGGGCCCTGGAAACCATGGCCCCCGAGCCTAGTGCCCCCCAGATCCCCGTGGACATTGACCATCCGTTGCCCTAGAGTAACCGTTACCCATGAGCAACCAAGTGAGATCTGAAGCCGCGTTTGACGCCATGGGCGACCCCATGCGCCGACGCATCACCGAGACACTGGGGCGAGGCGCTCTGCCGGTCGGCATGATCGCCGACAAGTTACCGATCGGACGGCCCGCGGTCAGCAAACACCTCAAGGTGCTGGAGTCAGCCGGCATCGTCGAGCACACCAGCGTCGGCACCCGCAACCTGTACGCGCTCGCTCCCGGTGGCCTTGCGCCGCTGCAGGTCTGGATCACCCAGACCTGGGATGACGCGCTCTCAGCGTTCGCCGAGCATGTGGACAACGGAGAAAACCCATGAGCATCGCACCTGTCGTACGTCAGATTGTCGTGTCGGTGGCGCCCGATGCGGCCTACGCAGCCTGGACCGGGCAGATCGGCGAGTGGTGGCCACTCAACCGGCACTCGGTGTACGAGAAGGACAATTCCGTCGAGTTCGTCGGCGAGGAAATAGTCGAGACATCGTCAAAGGGCGAGACGTCGGTGTGGGGACGGGTCCTGGAGTCCAGCCCGCCTGACAAGGTGAGCTTCACGTGGCACCCCGGTCGCGCGGCCGAGTGTGCCAGTACGGTCACGGTCGACTTCGTGCCGATCGCCGACGGTCGTACGTTGGTGCAACTCACCCACTCGGGTTGGGAGATCTTCGACGAACCCGCAGCAGCACGCGACGAGTACCGCAACGGCTGGCCCACCGTGCTGGCTGGCTTTCGGGATGCCATGCCTGAAGGCGCCGCATCCGACGAGGACGTATGGCTCGTGCTCGAGGCCCGTCCCGGAAATGTCACCACCGGTTCGGTCTTCGCTCATCCTCTGTTCGCCGAGCACCTCGCGTTCATCGGCAGCCTGAAGCGAAAGGGCGTTCTCGTCGCGGCTGGCCCCCTTCCTGACGATCCCGGAGCAGGTCAGACGATCATTCGCGTGCCAGCTGCCGAAGCGGCGAGCTACGTCGATGCCGCTCACGACGATGCAGCTGTCGCGGAGGACCTGCTCGTGCTCCGCGTACGACCGTGGAACGTGATGGTCTCAGCCTAGGCCGGCAGCGGCGGTGGCCGCAGACCTGTCTCTCGCAGCTCGAGCGAAGCGAGCGCATGGACGATCGCGGGATCCTTGGCCCGCCAAGCGCCCGCCGGGTCGTCATGTATGCGGGCAAGCTGTGTCATCGGCTGGCGTGCCAATGCTCGCAGCGCGAAAAGGTCGAGGTCGGGAGCCGCGTCGATGAACCGTTGCGCGCTGGTGGCCTGCCGGATGAACCGGACACGGATCGGCGCCCACAGGATCAGCAGGATGAGGATTGGCATCACCGCGATGGTGACTCCGAGGAATGTTGCGAGCTTGTCGACGGCGTGGACCTGCGCCTCCCCCGCACCTCGCAGCGCAGCACCGGCTTCACTGGCCTTCTCGAACGGGGCACGGATGTTGTCGCCGATCAACGGAACTCCCGCAACCTTGTTGCCAGCATCGAGCAGCCCACCTTCAAAGCCGTCACCGGCCTCGGCGAGCTTGCGTCCGGGGACCGCGAGATTCATCACGAGGTCGTCGATCTTCATGCCGATCCAGATCCACAGCACGATCCAGAACAGCATCCACGCATCCGAGGCGACTTGGCGGGTGCGGCGAGTGGGGGTGTCGGCATAGAGTTTCATGGCCCCACTCTGCCGCCAATTGACGACGTCGTGTTGCTTGAGAGTCAGGCGGAGTAGCTGCGGCTTCGTCCGCTGGCCGAGCCACCGCGGCGGCGCTGACCGTTGCCGTTGCCGCTCGGGCGACCACCACCGTTGCCACGGAATCCACCCTGCGGGCGACCTCCGCCACGGTTGCCCCCGTTGTTGTTCGACGCAGTACGCGCACCGGCGCGAACCGACGACGGGTGTGGTGCGTCCGTGCCAGCGCCCGACAGATTGGCGACCGTCATGGGTGACGGAGCCGTACGAGCCTCGTGATGCCGGGCCGTGACGCCGGCCTTGTTCTGCAGAGACATGACATCGCGCAGGGCCTCGGGCGTTGTCATCGTGACGACGGCTCCGGACTCACCCGCACGAGCCGTACGGCCCGAACGGTGCTGGTATGCCTTGTGCTCTGCCGGCGCGTCGTAGTGCACGACCAAGCCGATGCCGTCGACGTGAATGCCGCGTGCGGCGACATCGGTCGCAACGATGACGCTGGCCCTGCCGCTGCTGAATGCAGCGAGGTTGCGCTCGCGGTGGCGCTGCGAGAGGTCACCGTGCATGTCGACGGCCTCGATGCCGTTGAGCGTGAGCTGGCGGGCGAGCCGCATGGCGCCGCGCCGCGTACGCGTGAAGACGATGCTGCGCGGGTTGGCACGGAGCAGGTCGAACGCGGTCTTGGACTTCTCGGTCGCGGCACTGACCAGCACGTGGTGCTCCATCGTGTCGATATGACTGTCAGCCGAGTCGACCTCGTGGAGAACATGTTGCGGCAGGTGGCGCTTGACGAGCTTGTTGACGTCGCCGTCGAGCGTCGCAGACAGCAGCAGACGCTGGCTGTTGGGTGGCGTCTTGGTGAGGATCGCGTCGATCGGCTTGTAGAAGCCGAGGTCGCACAGGTGGTCGGCCTCGTCGAGGACCGTGACCTCTATGTCGTCGAGTGTGATGCAGCGGCGATCGAGCAGGTCGGTCAGACGGCCCGGCGTGGCGATGACGACGTCGACACCATTTCGCAGGGTGCTGATCTGTTTGTTGATCGGGACACCGCCATAGACCGTGGTCAGGCGCAGGCCCATCTTCTGGGCGAGCGGCTCCATCGCCGAACGCACCTGGGTTGCCAGCTCCCGGGTCGGGAGAAGGATGAGGGCGCGCGGAGCCTTGGAGCGGCTCGTACGACCGGCAAGGCGGATGAGGACCGGAAGGCCGAAGGCCAGGGTCTTGCCGGAGCCGGTGCGCGCCCTGCCCAGCACGTTGCGACCCGCGAGCGCGTCGGGGATCACCGCACACTGGACAGGACTGGGATTGACGATGTCCTGGCGGGCCAAGGTCGCGACCAGCGCGGAAGGAAGATTGAGGGCAGCAAAGGTCGGCAGCGCAGTGCTGCTTGCATGGTTGTTGACGGTGTTGCTCACAGAGAAGTACTCACAGACATTTCGGGAAGTTTGCCCGAAAGTCCATTTCACGCGGGACCGCGCTACTTCGCCGGGCAGAACAGCGCTGTGATCAGCGCGTTCACGTATTCACACACTACCAGCCGGCCACCGACGCCCACGAATCCTGGAGCCCTGTGTGAGCGGGCTCTCAGGCGAGGAGATCGGCGTATTCCGAGTGCTTCTCGATGAAGCGCCTTACAAACGGGCACGTGGCAACGACCTTCTTGCCCTGCACTCGTACGTCGTCGAGCGCCCTCGTCACCAACTGGCCGGCGAGTCCCTGTCCCTCGAACTCGTCGAAGACGACGGTGTGAGGGAACGTCACCACGTCTCCCTCAACCAATGCCATGGCGAAGCCAGCGAACGCGCCATCGATGTGAATCTCGTAGCGCTTCTCGTCTGCGTTGAAGTCGATCGTGCTGGTCATGTCTGCTGCAACGCTCAGACCAGGGTGACAATTCCGAGAACGCCAACTGCGGCAGCGAGCGCCAGCGAGATGCTGATCAGGATCACGTGGACCCAGAGGAACGTCGTCGGCTTGCCGACCTCATCGCGGGAGCGGTCGTCCTTGAGCACACGGCGCAGGAACGGCGGCCAGATCACGAAGCTCCAGACGGCAGACGCGATCAGCAGCAATGACCAGGCAACGGGAAGGTCCATGGCCCCATTCTCCATGGGTCCATTCCAAGGTCGTTCCCCTACCGTCTGAGCTAGGCCGTGTCGAGGTTCCGGCCCATCCACTCGGCAAGTGCCTCCACGCCCTCGCGCTGGGTCTCTCCGCCGCCCAGTCCGCCCAGCATGCCGGTCCCGTTCATCATCATCAGCTTCGTCTTCTCACCGTCGGCCGTGCGCAACATCAACTCGGACGCCGAGGCGTCCAGGATCGCCGCGGGCGCGGTCCACCAACCCCCACCTGCGCCGTCCAGGTCGGCGGAAACCAGGTCGTCGGGGGCGATGCTCCGAGGAGTTCCCTTGGGCTGGAGCTTGCGGTCGAGCGACATCAGGAGGAGACGTCGATCGGTCACCCCCAACGCGACGAGACCGCCGCTGAAGGTCTTCTGCACTGTCGTCGCGACCATCCCGTGCAGCTCTTCCCCCGGCGCAAGAAGGGCCTCGAGATGGGGGCGAACGGTCCCAGCAAAGTCAGCGGCCACATTCAATTCCTATCTCAGCAGCGGGTCCAGGGCAACAGCGCATACTTCTGGTGGCGGTGAGTCAGGCACCTATCCGCCGAGCTGATGCGTGCGTAAGTCACCGCTCAGCGTTCCGAGGGCACTGCGCGAGCTTGTCGGGTTGCGGCGTTCCCTGCTAAGCAGTGAGGACCTTCAGGGCTGACGTGAAGAGCCCGAGGCCGTCGGTTCCCGGGCCGGTGAGGTCCTCGACTGCATGCTCTGGGTGGGGCATGAGGCCGACGACGTTGCCGCGCTCATTGGTGATGCCGGCGATGCCGTTGACCGAGCCGTTGGGGTTGACGTCGACATAGCGGAACACCACTCGACCTTCGCTCTCGAGCCGCGCGACGGTCTCGGCATCGGCGACGAATCCGCCTTCACCGTTCTTGAGCGGGATGACGATCTCCTGGCCCACGCTGAGCTCAGACGTCCATGAGGTATCGGCGTTCTCGACCTTGAGGGTCTGGTCGCGGCAGATGAACTGGCGGTGGTCGTTGCGAATCAACGCACCGGGCAGCAAGTGCGATTCGCACAGGATCTGGAAGCCGTTGCAGATGCCCAGCACGGGCATGCCGCCCTCGGCCGCGGCCATGACCTCCGTCATCACTGGAGCGAAGCGGGCGATCGCACCGCAGCGAAGGTAGTCGCCGTACGAGAAACCGCCCGGCAGGACGACGGCGTCGACGCCTTTGAGGTCGTGGTCGCCGTGCCAGAGGGCGACTGCCTCACCGCCCGCGATGCGGACGGCACGCTGCGCGTCGGTGTCATCCAGCGATCCTGGGAAGGTGACGACACCGATCCTCATGCGTAACTCCCTGCCTCAAGGACAGTTTGCAGGAAGCGACGCATGAAACTGTGTCGTTTCGCTCGCTGACACTCGCTCATGAATCAACCCGCACTGAATAGTCCTCGATGACCGGGTTGGACAGCAGCGTCTCAGCGATCTTGTGCACCTCGGCGAGGGTTGCCTCATCAGCAGAAGCGACTTCTAGCTCGAAGCGCTTGCCCTGGCGTACGTCGGTCACCGCTGCGAAACCGAGCCGGTGCAGAGCGCCGTGCACCGCCTTGCCCTGCGGGTCGAGGATCTCGGGTTTGGGCATGACATCAACGATGACGCGGGGCATGTCCCCATCCTATGGCGTGCTTCGGGGTGCGACACGTCGCGCCCGTCGCCGCTTCCTCACCACGCGCACCGTCTTACGGCTGCCCTTGTAGATCCGGATGCCGAACCAGACCGAGAACCCGATCAGAGCCACCGTCGCGACGATCGGCAAAAGTCGGCGTAACCAGCCTTCGGGCAGTCGTCGGCCGGACACGACGAGATAGGACACGACCAACCCGGCGAAGTTGACCACGTACTTTGACAGATTCTTGACTGCAAGAGAACGAATGACACCCCACGACAGCTTCTTCGCGCCACCCTGAGCCCTCTTTCGGAGGGCGGCAAGAGTCTTGTCCTCTTCCCTGCGCTCCTGAGCTCGCATCACATTGCGATAGGCGATTATGCCGCGTTCGAGCTGGCGCGCCTTCCACGCCACCTCGGCATCGTGCTTTGATGCGTAGTGGAAGTCGTCGCCTCCGAACGTGCAGTTCAGGAGGTCAGGGCAGTTGTTGGGGCGACCCGTCTCTGGATTGATGTGGAAGACGGCCGTCGACGCGCTGTCAGTCACAGATCAGCTGAGCTCGCGCTTGAGAATCTTGCCGGTTGATGTCATCGGCAGCTCGTCGATGAACACCACCTCACGCGGGTACTTGTAGGCGGCAAACTGTTCCTTTCCCCACGCCACCAGGTCCGCCTCGGAGACATCGTCATGATCCTTGTTCTTGACGATGAACGCCTTGATCTCCTCGCCGTGCGACTCGTGGGGAACACCGATGACGGCGACCAGGGAAACCGCAGGGTGCTCCATCAGCACCTCTTCGAGCTCGCGTGGATAGACGTTGAATCCGCCGCGGATGATCATGTCCTTGGACCGATCGACGATGTAGTAGAAGCCGTCCTCGTCCCTCTTGGCGAGATCGCCCGAACGGAACCACCCGTCCTTGATCGACTCAGCTGTCGCCTCGGGCCGGTTGTAATAGCCCTTCATGATGTTGTGACCCTTGATCGCGATCTCGCCGACTGCCGTGAAGCCGTCTTCATCAAGGTCTTCTGGAATGTTAGTCCATCCCCCGACGGCTACGCCCTCTTTGTCGGGGGGACCCCCATCATCATTGATGAGCTTCATCTCGACACCTGGGATCGGCACGCCGATCGAGCCGACCCGCGGCTCCTCACCGAATCGCGAGAATGACGCGACAGGCGAAGTCTCCGACAGGCCGTAGCCCTCAAGGATCGTGACGCCGAAGCGCTCCTTGAACTGCTTGTGGATGTCGACCGGCAGCGCCGAGCCGCCAGCAACGGCGACCCGGAGGTTGGCGGCGATTTCCTTGACGTCGACACCCGCCCCTCCATCAGACTGTGCGTCGAGTGCGCCGAGCAGGCCCCAGTACATCGTCGGGACGCCAGCGAAGAACGACACCTTCTCCTTCAGCATCAGCCCCAGTGCGGCTTTGGCGTCGAAGCGCGGCAGCATCACGACCGTGCCGCCGAATGCAAAGCCACCATTCTGGATCACGGTCTGGCCGAACGAGTGGAACAACGGAAGCACGCAGAGGTACGTGTCGGGGTTCGAGGCATCGGCGCCGAACAGATCGGCGCCGGCCATGGCGTTGTCACGCATGTTGCGGTGCCGGAGCTCTGCGCCCTTGGGCTGACCCGTCGTCCCGGATGTGTAGAGGATGACGGCGGTGTCGCCGTCATCGGTGTCGACCGTGTCAAATGTCGCGGGTTGTTCGGCAACGAGCGGCGAGAAGAACTCCGGCGGACTCAGCGGTGCCGGCTGCGCCGAATCGAGCTTGATCAGGAAGAACTCAGTGCACGAGTCGGTGGCCTCAAAGCCCTGCCATGCGGCTTCACCAATCGGCAGATCAGGAGTTCCCTCGAACGCGAAGTAGGCCTTCGCGTTCGAGTCCGACAGGTGATAGGCGACCTCGCGACCCTTGAGCAGGATGTTGAGCGGCACCACAGTCGCGCCAGCCTTGAGGATCCCGTAGTAGATCGTGGTGAAGTAAGGCAGGTTGGCGCACGACAGCGCCACCTTGTCGCCCGGCTTGATGCCCCGTGACACCAGCAGGTTGGCGACCTGGTTGGCAGCACCGTTGACCTGCGCATAGGTCAACCGGGTGTCGCCGAACACGATCGCCGTGCGTTCGGGATATGCGGTGGCGGACTTCTCCAACAGCACGGCCAGATTCGAAGACGAGCTAGTGCCCACGATGCGCTCCTCAGTGACGGGACCTTCACCTTATCCGGCACGGCCGCTCTGCGGAGGACGAGTCGTCAGCAGCCGTCACGCATCAGGTCAGGCATCCGTCCGCGGGTGACTTCGATGAAAGTCACCTTCGTGCTGTTCTGAATCGCTGCGGGTGTCGCATCGAACAGGAATCCGATCCAGCTGCTGCCTTGGTTGACGAACAGGCCGGTCTGGCCATAGCCCGCATCGACCGGGTCGGAATCCGCTCCGAGCACCGCCTTGACGCTTGCGTAGGTGCTGCCGACCTGCAGTCCCGAACGGGTCCGTGGACCGGGTTTGAAGACGCCGATGGCGGCCACCTCCCCGTCGTCGAGCGTCATGATGTCGAGCGTGCCCTTGTAGCCCGACTTCCATGCGAGATCGTCGACAGTTCCGCACGTCGGGCGTGCAACGTCCTTATCGAGATAGCCGGTCGCATACGCCTGGCTCTTGCTCATTCCGACCTTCACCGGCCCCACCGATCCCGCGAGGATTTGCAACGATCCCACGGGCTGAACAACGGGCTTCGTCGGCACAGCGACGGTCTTGGCCGGGGTTGGCGACGACTCCTTCACCGGAGCCGGTGTGGTCACTGTCGGGGTCGGTTGAGTCGTCTGGACGTCCTCGTCGTTGCCCGGGCGCAGCTGATGAGCCACGACTCCGGTACCAACGCCACCGATCATGCTGACCGCCAAGATGCCGGCCGCGACTTGCTGCTTCATGACGATCTCCTGGTTCTCGGTGCTCCCGATGGAGCATCCGTCGCCCTTAGAGATGCATGAAGTGGGTCAAAAGTTGTCGGCATAGACCCCGAGCTTTCCGCGTATGAAGCCGCGCGCCGTGTGGATCCGCGCCTTGACCGTGCCCAACGGTGTCTGGGTCAGCTCGGCGATCTCCTCGTACGCGAGCGATCCGATGTCCCGCAGCACGAATGCCTCGGCGGTCTCAGGATGCGCGACCTCGAGGGCTTCAATGGCGTCGAGCAGGTCGATGCGGCTGCCGGCGATCACGCTGGTCGTCCGCGGGTCGGGCTCGACCGGAAACACGTCGACGGATCTCTCGGCGAAGCGGCGCTTGAGCGTGCGGTAGGTCTGGCGAGCTTGGTTGGACGCGATGACAGTCACCCAACCCATGAACGAACCAGAGCCTGAGTAGTCCTTCAGATGCGTGGCGATCGACAGCAAGGCGTCTTGAGCCGCCTCCTCTGCGTCGAGCGTGTGAGGCAGCAGACGTGCGCACCGGCGCACCACCTGAGGGCGGATCTGGGCGAGAAGGGCCTCCATCGCCCAGGCATCACCGGAGCGGGCACCCTCGACCAGCTCCGCCTCAATCTCCATGGATCGACCATACTGAAAACCTATGAAACAGATCGGTCGTTATCGGCTAGACGGGGTGCAGGGGTTCGGGGCGTTCGCGATGGTGTGGCGAGGCTTCGACCCTGAGCTCGAGATCCCTGTCGCGGTCAAGATCCTCGCCGAGAACTGGTCCCACCACGCTGACGTACGCGAGCGTTTCCTCGCCGAGGCTCGGCTCCTGCGGCGCATCGACAACGCACGGGTGATCCGCGTCTACGACATCGGCACCCATGAGGACCGCCCCTACTTCGTCATGGACTTCGTGTCGAGCGGGACAGTCGCCGACCGCATCAAGCCGCCCGTGTCACCGGATCGCGCGTTGCAGCTGGCGGTGGGCTCCTCCCGTGCGGTACAGGTGCTCCACGATGCTGGCGTTTTGCACCGCGACATCAAGCCGAGCAACCTCTTGGTCGGTGAGGGGGAGCGCGTGCTGGTCGCTGACCTCGGCAGCGCCAAACGACTAGCTGAGGCAAGCGGGGTGACGGTCACGACCGGGACTCCGGCATACATGGCACCCGAGCAGGCCAGGGGTGAGCCGGTCGACGCCCGATCCGACGTCTACTCGTTGGGGGCGGTGACCTATGAGCTCATGTCCGGCAAACAACCCTTCGACGTGAGCGATCCCGGATCACTGCTCGGACGCCCGGTCGACAGCCGACCACCCCGACTCGATCACCTGAAGGATGTTCCTCGCGGCCTCGACCGCGTCCTCGCCTCGGCGCTTGCCACCCGACCGGCTGATCGCCCCGCATCGGCTGCGGCTTTGGCGGATGCGCTGGAGGGCGTCGCGGCGGGCACCAAGGTCAAGGACGTCAAGCGCCTGCGCCGCGAGGTGTCACCGTCGCTGCTGATCACCGTTGCGCTGCTGTTGTTCGGTGCATCGGCCGCAGCAACGTGGTACCTCCTGCGCTAGAACGTCTCGCCGGTCAGCTGCTCGTAAGCCTGTACGTAGCGCTTACGCGTCTTGGCGACGATGTCCGTCGGCAGGCTCGGAGGTTGGCAGTTGCTGGCGCGGTCCCAGCCGCTATCGGGCGAGAGCAGCCAGTTGCGTACGAACTGTTTGTCGTATGACGGTTGCGTCTGCCCGGGCCGCCACTCATCGGCGGGCCAGAACCGCGACGAGTCGGGAGTCAGCACCTCGTCGGCCAGCACGATCGTGCCGTCGGCGCGGGTGCCGAACTCGAGCTTGGTGTCGGCGAGGATGATCCCACGCTCACGGGCGATGCCCTCGGCTCGGGCATAGATCTGAAGCGTCAGGTCGCGCAGCGCATTGGCCGACTCCAGCCCGATCGTCTCGGTGATGTCGTCGAATGACACGTTCTCGTCGTGATCGCCCATGTCGGCCTTGGTCGCCGGCGTGAAGATCGGCCCGGGCAGCCGAGCGCCGTCCACCAGCCCCGACGGAAGCTGGACTCCGCACACCTCCCCGGTCTCGTTGTAGTCGATCAGTCCGGAGCCGGTGAGGTAGCCGCGGGCCACGCACTCGACGGGAAACATACAGAGCTTTTCGCAGATCACACCGCGCCCACGCACCGCATCGGGAACGTCGGTCGACACCAGGTGGTTTGGAACGAGATCCTCAAGCTGATCGAACCACCACAGCGACATCCGCGTCAGCAGCTCACCCTTGTCAGGGATGCCCGGGTCGAGGGCGAAGTCGAATGCCGAGATGCGGTCCGATGCCACCATCAGCAGGTTGCCGTCACCGGTGTCATACAGATCGCGCACCTTGCCCGAATGGATGTGGCGGGCTCCGGGAATGTCGGCAATCACGGGCTCAGCGTATCCGCGGAGGCAGACTGGTGGGATGGGACGTACGGACCAGGCCAGCGTTGTCGCGAAGATGCCGGTCGAGAAACTGTACGAGGCGCTGACCGATCCAGATGCACGCGAGACCTGGTTGCCGCCCCAGGGGATGACCGCGCTGGTCGATGCCTTCGACCTCCGCGTCGGCGGCGGCTACCTCATGACGCTGACGTACGAGGACGCCTCTGGCTCGCCCGGCAAGTTCGCGGCCGACCGCGATGTCGTACGGGCGACGTTCACCGAGCTGGTTCCGAACGAGCGAGTCGTGGAGGAGATCGTGTTCGTCACGGACGACCCCGACCTCGAGGGGACCATGACGATGACCTGGGCCGTGAAGCCGGTCGACGGAGGCACCGAGGTGTCGATCAACGCGACCGACGTGCCAAAGGGCATCGCCCAAGCAGACCACGAGGCCGGACTCAACTCGTCCCTCAAGCAGCTGGTCACGCACGTCAGCCGATGAAGTCATCCCACCATTCCACGTGATACAGCATCGACGCGATGAGCACGACCACGGCGACGGCGAGACCGATGTAGCGGTGGCGGGGGTCGGGCTCGCTCACAAGATGGAGCCCGGCGAGTATGCCGCCGCCTCGGGATTGGCGGCGACCAGTTCTTCGATTCGCGTGGTGATCGCGGCGACCTGACTCACGGCTGCCCCGGTGAAGTCGATAGGTGACGCAACGAGAGAGGCAAGGTCGGCCTCCGACAGACCGAGGCGCTCATCGCCGGCGAGGCGGGCGAACAGATCGTTCTCGGCGGCACCCTTCTCACGCATCTCAAGAGCAACGGCGACGGCGTGCTGCTTGACCGCGTCGTAAGCCGACTCGCGCCCGCGACCGTTGCGGACCGCGGACATCAGCACCTTGGTCGAGGCGAGGAACGGGAGGTAGCGATCGAGCTCGCGCTGGATGACCGCGGGGAACGTACCGAACTCGTCGAGGACTGTCAGAAAGGTCTCGAAGAGTCCGTCGGCGGCATAGAACGCGTCGGGCAGGGCGACCCGGCGGACGACCGAGCACGAGACGTCACCCTCGTTCCACTGATCCCCGGCAAGCTCGCCGACCATCGACGCATATCCCCGGAGGATCACCGCGAGACCGTTGACTCGTTCGCAGGAGCGCGTGTTCATCTTGTGTGGCATTGCGCTGGAGCCAACCTGGCCGGGCTTGAACCCCTCCGTGACGATCTCGTTGCCGGCCATCAACCGCACCGTCGTGGCGAGGTTGGACGGAGCCGCGGCGAGCTGAACCAGCGCGGTGACCACGTCGTAGTCCAGCGATCGCGGATAAACCTGACCCACGCTGGTCAGCACCTTGTCGAAGCCGAGGTGGCGGGCGACGCGCCGCTCCAGCTCGGCCAGCTTGGCTTCGTCACCTCCGAGCAGATCGAGCTGATCCTGCGCGGTGCCGACCGGCCCCTTGATGCCACGCAGCGGATAACGGGCTATCAGGTCGTCGAGTCGATCCATCGCGACGAACAGCTCATCGGCGACAGTCGCAAAGCGCTTGCCGAGAGTCGTGGCCTGGG
>MTKY01048299.1_pt1 | contig 13098 bp, 9 predicted proteins | sample 1042731 | NCBI WGS metagenome assembly MTKY01 (sample SAMN06212206, study PRJNA360538) | anaerobic digester metagenome | biome: Wastewater treatment plant; material: sludge; isolation source: anaerobic digester fed with sludge from wastewater treatment plant | place: Denmark: WWTP Soeholt ... | reverse complement strand
CGCGAATTGGCCGTGTAGGTCGGCATTCATGCCGACATGTGCCTTTCCGGACGCTGCCGTCGCCATGAATGGCGACCCACATTGGCGATCAAACGAAACTGACGCCCGCCGCGCATAACGGCAGCCGCCGCACCTTCACACGCCCCGCCTCGATCGTGGTGCGATTGCGTGCAGGACGGCGAGCGCCTTTTGCGCCGCGCAGCACATGCACACCACTCGCCCATTCCTGTCCAATCAAGCCCCTCGACGGGGACTCGATCAGCTGCGCTCTTTACACATTCTTTATGTCCGGGCATGCATTCTTTGCATCGACTTTTGACCCGGCTCGTTATCCTTGTACCGAATCCTCCAACGGTCTGTGTTCATGGACGTCTTCTGGTGTGCAGTGTTCGTGGTCCTGTTCCTGTCCACGCCAGGGTTGGTCGCGGGCTGCGACCGTCAGCTTTCACGGAGGCAATCCGGATGAGCATTTTGTATGTGGTTGGCGCCGTGGTCTCGGCGCTGCTGTTCGTCTACCTCGTGTACGCGCTGGTCAAGGCGGAGGAATTCTCGATGACAACCCGGTCGTGGCTGCTGCTCGCAGTCTTTCTTGTCGTGCTCTTCGCGACGGTCCGTCCGCTCGGGCTGTACATCGCGCGGCTCATCGAAGGAGGGCCCCGCACGCCTTTGCTGGCGCGCCTGGAGGAAGGCGTATTCCGCCTGTGCGGCATCCGCGAGGAGATGGGCTGGCGCCAGTACACGCTGGCCGTGCTGGTTTTCAGCGTGATCGGGGCGGTCGCGGTCTACGCCCTGCAGCGCCTGCAGCCATGGCTGCCGCTCAACCCGCAGGGACTGCCGAACGTCACGCCGGATTCGAGCTTCAACACGGCGATCAGCTTCGTGAGCAACACCAACTGGCAGGGCTATGCCGGCGAGGTCACGATGAGCTATCTGACGCAGATGCTGGCGCTGGCAGTGCAGAATTTTCTGTCTGCGGCCACCGGCATCGCCGTCGCATTCGCGCTGATCCGCGGCTTCGCGCGGCACTCGATGCAGACCATCGGCAATTTCTGGGCCGACCTCTATCGCATCACCGCGTATCTGCTGTTGCCGCTGTCGCTTGTCTTCGCGCTGGTCCTGATCAGCCAGGGCGTGATCCAGAATTTTCTGCCGTACCAGGAAGTCACCACGCTCGAGCCGACGAGCTACGAGGCGCCAAGACTCGACGCCGCCGGGCAGCCAATGCAGGACGTCGCGGGCAACCCGGTCAGTGAAACCGTGACCGTTGGCACGCAGACCCTGCCAATGGGGCCGATCGCCTCGCAGGAAGCGATCAAGATGCTCGGCACCAACGGCGGCGGTTTCCTCAACGCGAACTCGGCGCATCCCTACGAGAACCCGAACCCGCTGACCAACTTCCTGCAGATGCTGGCGATCTTCCTGATCCCGGCGGGACTGGTCTACGCCTTCGGTCGGGCGGTCGGCGACACGCGCCAGGGCTGGGCGGTGCTGGCGGCGATGACCGTGATCTTCGTCGGCGCGGCTGTCGCAGCCATGACGTTCGAGCAGCAGGGCAACCCGCTGCTGGCGCAGCTCGGTGCCGACCAGGCGGCGAGCGCACTGCAATCGGGCGGCAACATGGAAGGCAAGGAAGCCCGCTTCGGCATAGCGGCTTCGGGGCTGTTCGCCACCGTTACGACCGCTGCCTCCTGCGGGGCCGTCAACAGCATGCACGACTCCTTCACGCCGCTCGGCGGAGCGGTGCCGATGCTTCTCATCCAGCTGGGCGAAGTAGTGTTCGGCGGTGTTGGTTCGGGCCTGTACGGCATGCTGGTCTACGCCCTCATGGCGGTTTTCGTGGCCGGGCTGATGATCGGGCGCACGCCGGAATACATCGGCAAGAAGATCGAGTCCTTCGACATGAAGATGGTCGCCATCGCGATCCTGATAACACCGGCGCTGGTGCTGCTCGGTACCGCGCTCGGCGTGGTAGCGAGCGCCGGCAAGGCGACCATTTTCAATCCCGGTGGACATGGCTTCTCGGAGGTCCTGTATGCGTTCTCGTCCGCAGCCAACAACAACGGCAGCGCCTTCGCGGGACTGGGCGCCAACACGCCGTTCTACAACGGCTGGCTCGGCGTGGCGATGTGGTTCGGGCGCTTCGGCGTGATCGTGCCGGTGCTGGCGATCGCCGGATCGCTGGCAGGCAAGAAGCGCCTGGCGCAGGGGCCGGGCACGATGCCGACGCACGGCCCGCTGTTCGTCGGGCTGCTGGTCGGCACGGTACTGCTGGTGGGCGCGCTGACCTATGTTCCCGCGCTTGCGCTCGGGCCCGTGGTTGAGCACCTGATCCTGTGGGCTGGAAACTGAGGCAGCCGATATGACTACCAGGACACTTTCGCTGTTCGATCCGGGCCTGGTCGCGCCGGCCCTGTTCGATGCATTGCGCAAGCTCGATCCGCGCATCCAGCTGCGCAACCCCGTGATGTTCGTCGTCTATATCGGCAGCATCTTCACCACCGCGCTGTGGCTGCAGGCACTTACCGGCAAGGGCGAGGCGCCGACCTGGTTTATCGGCGTCACGACGCTGTGGCTGTGGTTCACGGTGCTGTTCGCCAACTTCGCCGAGGCACTGGCCGAGGGTCGCAGCAAGGCGCAGGCGGCGGCGCTGCGCGGCGCGAAGAAGACGGTGCTCGCGCGCAAGCTCCGCGAACCGCGCTACGGCGCCGCCGTGGACGTGGTGCCCGGCAGCGAGCTGCGACGTGGCGACGTGGTGGTCGTGGAGGCGGGCGAGATGATTCCCGGTGACGGCGAGGTCATCGAGGGGGTTGCCTCGGTCAACGAGAGCGCGATCACCGGCGAGTCCGCGCCGGTGATTCGCGAGTCCGGCGGCGATTTTTCGGCGGTCACCGGCGGCACGACGGTGCTGTCCGACTGGATCGTGGTGCGGATCAGCGTGAATCCCGGGGAAACCTTTCTCGACCGCATGATCGCACTGGTCGAAGGCGCAAAGCGCAAGAAGACGCCCAACGAGATCGCGCTCACGATCCTGCTGATCGCGCTGACGCTCATTTTCCTCCTGGCAACCGTCACGCTGCTGCCGTACTCGCTGTTCAGCGTGCAGGCAGCAGGCGCCGGAGCGCCGGTCACGCTGACCGCCCTCGTGGCCCTGCTGGTGTGCCTGATCCCGACCACGATCGGGGCACTGCTCTCGGCGATCGGCATCGCCGGCATGAGCCGCATGCTCGGCGCGAACGTGATCGCCACCTCGGGGCGCGCGGTCGAGGCTGCCGGCGACGTCGACGTGCTGCTGCTGGACAAGACCGGCACCATCACGCTGGGGAATCGCCAGGCCGCCGCCTTCCTGCCGGTGCACGGCGTCACTGAGCAGCACCTGGCGGACGCGGCGCAGCTGGCCTCGCTGGCCGACGAGACGCCCGAAGGGCGCAGCATCGTGGTGCTGGCGAAGCAGCGCTTCAACCTGCGCGAGCGCGACATCCACGCGCTCGGCGCCACCTTCGTGCCCTTCTCGGCGAACACCCGCATGAGCGGCGTGAATATCGAGGGCCGCCAGGTGCGCAAGGGTTCGCTGGATGCCATTCAGCGCCACGTCGAAGCCAATGGCGGCAGCTTCCCTCAGGGGGCGCTGCAGGCGGCAAACGACGTCTCCCGGCGCGGCAGCACGCCGCTGGTGGTGGTCGACGGTGCCGCCGTGCTCGGCGTGATCGAGCTGAAGGACATGGTGAAGGGCGGCATCAAGGAGCGCTTCGGCGAACTGCGCCGCATGGGCATCAAGACCGTGATGATCACCGGTGACAACCGGCTCACCGCGGCGGCAATCGCCGCCGAGGCGGGCGTCGACGACTTCCTCGCCGAGGCCACGCCGGAGGCGAAGCTCGCGCTGATCCGCCAGTATCAGGCGGAGGGCCGGCTGGTGGCGATGACCGGCGACGGCACCAACGATGCGCCGGCGCTGGCGCAGGCCGATGTCGCGGTGGCGATGCACAGCGGCACGCAGGCGGCCAAGGAAGCCGGGAACATGGTCGATCTCGATTCGAACCCGACCAAGCTGCTCGAGGTGGTCGAAGTGGGCAAGCAGCTGCTGATGACCCGCGGTGCGCTCACCACCTTCAGCATTGCCAACGACCTGGCGAAGTACTTCGCGATCATTCCGGCGATGTTCGTCGCCATGTATCCGCAACTCGACGCGCTGAATGTGATGGGTCTCGCGAGTCCGATGTCGGCGATATTGTCGGCCGTGATCTTCAACGCGCTGATCATCGTGGCGCTGATCCCGCTGGCCCTCAAGGGCATTGCCTATCGCCCGCAGAGCGCCGGTGCGGTGTTGCGCCGCAACCTCGCGCTCTACGGCCTGGGCGGAATCGTCGTCCCCTTCCTGGGGATCAAGCTGATCGACCTCGGCCTTGTGGCCGTGGGCCTGGTCTGAGGAGAACCGTCATGCATGCAGTGCTGCGTCCCGCCCTGTCATTGTTCCTGCTGCTCGGCGTGCTCACCGGCATCGTCTACCCGCTGGCGGTGACCGCGCTGGGCCAACTGCTGTTCGCGGATGCGGCCAACGGGTCCATCGTGACGATCGATGGCAAGGCGGTGGGATCCACGCTGATCGGGCAGCAGTTCACGTCGCCGGGGTATTTCTGGGGGCGACCGTCCGCAACCGGTCCTCATGCCTACAACGGCGCGGTTTCGGGCGGCTCCAACCTGGGGCCGCTCAACCCGGCGCTCGCCGCGGCGGTCGAGGCGCGCATCGCGGCGCTCAGGGCAGCAGATCCGGGCAACACGCAACCGGTCCCGATCGATCTCGTGACCGCATCCGCCAGCGGCCTCGATCCGGAGATTTCGCTGGCGGCCGCTCACTTCCAGGCATCGCGCGTGGCGCGCCTGAGGGAAATGCCCCCCGCGCAACTCGATCAGCTCATCGAGCGCTTTGCGCAAAGGCCATGGTTAGGTATCTTCGGCGAGCCGCGCGTGAACGTGCTGCGGCTGAATCTCGCGCTCGATGACGCAACGCAGGTCCCCTCGCGATAATGTCCGACGACGGTCGCCCCGATCCCGATGCACTCCTCGCCGCTACCGTGGCTGCGGCGACCGAGGCGCAGCGCGGCAAGCTGAAGATCTTCTTCGGCGCCTCGCCGGGCGTGGGCAAGACCTACGGAATGCTGCTCGAGGCGCGTCGCCTGCGCGCCGAAGGGCTAGATGTCGTGGTCGGCGTGATCGAGACGCACGGGCGAAGCGACACGGCGGCACTGCTCGAGGGGCTCGAGGTGCTGCCGCGCAAGCGCGTGGAGCATCGCGGTCGCGTGCTGGAGGAGTTCGACCTCGATGCCGCCCTGAAGCGGCGCCCGGCGATGCTGCTGGTCGATGAGCTCGCGCACACGAATGCCGCGGGCTGCCGCCATCCCAAGCGCTGGCGGGACGTCGAGGAACTGCTCGTCGCGGGCGTCAACGTGCTCACGACGGTGAACGTGCAGCACATCGAGAGCCTGAACGACATCGTCGGGGGCATCACGGGGATCCGCGTCGCGGAGACCGTGCCCGATCACGTCTTCGATCGCGCGAACGAGGTGGTGCTGATCGACCTGCCACCCGACGACCTGCTGCTGCGGCTGAGGGAAGGCAAGGTCTACCTGCCGGAGCAGGCCGAGCGCGCGATCCAGAACTTCTTCCGCAAGGGCAACCTGATCGCGCTGCGCGAACTGGCGCTGCGCCAGACGGCCGACCGGGTCGACGAGCAGATGCGCGCATTCCGCGGTGCGAGCACCGAGGCGCGCGTCTGGCAGACGCGCGAGACCTTGCTCGCGTGCATCGGACCGAGCGATGTGGACGAGAAGGTCGTGCGGACCGCGGCGCGGCTCGCCGCCCGGCTCGATTGCGAGTGGCACGCCGTGTACGTCGAAACGCCGGCCCTGCAGACGCTCCCGGAGGCGCAACGGCGCAGCGTCCTCGGCACGCTGAAACTCGCGCAGGATCTCGGGGCGACGACGGCCACGCTGGCCGCGCAGGACTCCGTTGCCGCGCTGCTGGAGTATGCGCGGCGCCACAACCTGGGGCGCATCGTGGTCGGCCGCAGCACGGGCGCGCGGCAGCGCTGGCCGGGACGTCAGTCCTTCAGCCAGAAACTGGGCGCCAGGGCGCCGGACATCGACCTGGTAACCGTGGCGCGCGACGAGGATCGCGCGCGAAGGGCCAGCGACGTGGCGCAGGAGACGGAGCATTCCGCTCAGGAACGGCGGCAGCGCTGGCTCGATTCCGGATTCGCCGTGCTCGTGTGTGTCGTCATCACGCTCATCTGCACTCCGCTCAGCCATCACGTCGACCTCGCGAACATCGTGATGCTGTTCCTGCTCGGCGTCGTGATCGTTGCATACCGTTGCGGGCGCAGCGCCGCGGTGCTGGCCGCGCTGCTCAGCGTGGCCTCCTTCGATTTCTTCTTCGTGCCGCCACGACTCGATTTTGCGGTGAGCGATGTGCAATACCTGCTGACGTTCGCGGTCATGCTGATTGTCGGGCTCGTGACGGGGCACCTGACCTCGGGCCTGCGCTTCCAGGCGCGCGTGGCGAAGTACCGCGAAGAACGTGCCCACAGCCTCTACGAGATGGCGAGGTCGCTGTCCTCGTCGCTGGTCGAGGAGCAGGTGGTGGAGATCAGCGACCGGTTTCTCGAGACGAGCTTTCGCGCCAGGGCCGCGATCCTGCTGCCCGACCTCTCGGACAAGCTGCATGAAACGGCACCGCACGGGGCCGCGCCCGCCTGTGACCTGGCAGTGGCTCAGTGGTGCTATGACCACAACGAGCCCGCCGGCGCCGGCACCGACACGCTGCCGGCCACGACGCAGCTCTACCTGCCGCTCAAGGCGCCGATGCGGGTGCGTGGCGTGCTGGTGATCGAGCCCGGCAATGCGCGGCTGCTGATGATTCCGGAGCAGCGCCGCCTGCTCGACACCTTCGCGGCACTGGTCGCGATCGCGCTGGAGCGCATCCATTTCGTCTCGATCGCGCAGGACACGCTGATCCGCATGGAGTCCGAGCGCCTGCGCAACACCCTGCTCGCGGCACTGTCACACGATTTGCGTACACCGCTGACGGCGCTGGTCGGGCTCGCCGAGACGCTGTCGCTGGAGCTGGCCGCGTCACAGTCCACGCATGCCGGGCGTGCCGACCTGATCCGCGACCAGGCGCTGCGCACCACGCGCCTGGTCGACAACCTGCTGGAGATGGCCAGGCTGCAGTCCGGCGAGCTGAAGTTGCGCCTGGACTGGCAATCGCTCGAGGAAATCCTCGGCAGTTCGCTGCAGGAACTCGGCGTGACACTGGCCGGGCATCCGTTGACGCTGGATCTGCCGCAGACGCTGCCGCTAGTGAAGTGTGATGCCGTGCTCATCGAGCGGGTGCTGGTCAACCTGCTGGAGAATGCGGCGAAATATACGCCTCCGGGCGCGGCCATCGGGGTGCGCGCCGCGCAGTCGGGTGCGCGCCTGGAGGTCGAGGTCTGGGATGAGGGACCGGGCTTGCCCGCGGGACAGGAGCGCGCGCTGTTCCTGCGCTTCGCGCGCGGGCAGAAGGAATCGGTCGTGCCCGGCGTCGGGCTCGGGCTGGCGATCTGCGACGCCATCGTCGAGGCGCATCGCGGCAGCATCCGGGCCGAGAACCGCGAGCCGCGCGGAGCGCGATTCGTGTTCACGCTGCCGCTCGACGAACAGCCGCCCCCGGTCCACGACGACGAGAGCCATGAGATTGGCACGCCAGGCCAGGAGGAGCAGCGATAGACATCCAGCACACCGTGCTCGTCATCGAGGACGAACCCGAGATCCGGCGCTTCGTGCGCCAGGCCCTGCAGGCCGAGGGGCTGCGGGTGGTCGAGGCTGAGCTCCTGCAGCGGGGTCTCAGCGACGCCGCCACGCGCAAGCCGGACCTGGTGATCCTCGATCTCGGCCTGCCCGACGGCGATGGCTCGGACTTCATTCGTGCGGTGCGCGCATGGAGCGAGATGCCGATCATCGTGCTGTCGGCGCGGGTGGAAGAGCAGGAAAAGGTCGAGGCGCTCGATGCCGGTGCGGACGACTACCTCACGAAGCCCTTTGGCGTCGCCGAGCTGCTGGCCCGGGTACGCGTTGCGCTGCGTCGCTATGTGCGGGGCGGCGCCGAACAGGGCAGTGCAGTGAGCTTCGGTGACGTGACGGTGGATCTGGCGAATCGCCGCATCACCAGGGCGGGGAGCGAGCTGCACCTGACCCGGATCGAATTCCGTCTGCTGGTCGAGCTGTTGCGCCACCCGGGCAAGGTGCTGACGCACCGGCACCTGCTGCGCGAAGTATGGGGGCCGTCGAGCGTGGAGCACAGCCATTACCTGCGCATCTACATGGGCCATCTGCGGCAGAAGCTCGAAAAGGATCCAGCGCGCCCGCAACACCTGCTGACGGAAATCGGGGTGGGTTATCGATTCATGCCGAACTGAATGGGTGCCGTCGTGCTGACGCTCGTTGCCGGTTCTCCCTGGCGCCGGTGGTGTCCGGTTCGCGCCGCTGACGGCGCTGCTGATCGAGCAGTTCGGCTGCGCCACCCCGGCTCAGGCGTAGCTGTCGACGAACAGGCTCTCCGCCCACTGGAACATGTCCTCGTAGCTGTCGCCGTTGACACGGTCCGGCGGCGCCTCACCGAGGTCCACGCGGTGCATGCCCTTGCCCTTCACGCTGCCGTCCGCCGCGTAGACGTCGCCGTAGATGAAATTGGCCGACAGCCACGAGGCGCTCTTGCCGGTGATGGGACTGAAGCACGCCGAGCTGGTGGCGATGTCCTCGTCCGGCCCGTAACCGCTGAAGGAACGGATGATCGCATCCGCGCAGACCTTCGCCTCCGAGTTGGCCATGTGGCCGGATTTGGGCACCGCCTTGCCAAAGGACGACGGCACCGAGCAGGAATCCCCGATCACGTGGACGTTGGGATGAGCGGCAACGCCGTAGCTGAGCGGATCCACCGGCACGAAGCCCGCGGTGTCGAGCGCCAGCTGCTGCGCGATCTTCCCGGCGCGCTGGTTGGGGATGTAGTTCAGCACCTTGGCGTTCCTTATCGACTTGACGCTGGTGTTGATCGAGCGCGTGGTGGAATCCACTGATACCACGGTCGCGTTGGGGTAGTACTGGATGACACTGGCGTGGGTCACCTTGAAGGCGCGGCCGAAGGCCTCCGGCTCGGCGGTGATGCCGGCATTGGCATCGAGCACCACGACTTTCGCGCCCGTGCGACCCTTGCGCTTGAGGTAATCCGCGACCACGCAGGCCCGCTCGTAGGGTCCGGGCGGGCAGCGGTAGGGCGCCTTCGGCACCGTCATCACGAAGGTGTCGTAGCTGCGCATCGCCGCCAGCTGGTTCTTGAGCAGCGTCGTCTGCGCGCCTGCCTGCCAAGCGTGCGGCGTGCGCAGGGGATCCCATATGCCCGGCGCGGGCGAGAAATCGATTCCCGGAGACAGCACCAGGTGGTCGTAGGGCAGCACCTTGCGCCCGCTGGCGGTGTTCACCGTCAGCGTGTTGCCCGGCGGGTCGATGGCTTCCGCGCGCCCCTGCAGCAGCGTGACGCCGTGATTAGCGGCCAGCTTGTCGAAGCCGAGCGTGATGCTGCTCAGCGGCAGGGCGCCGGTGACCACCAGGTTGGACAGGATGCAGGCGGCGTGGGTCGCGTTGGCGTCGACCAGCGTGACGTCGATGTTCCCGCCCCACAGGCGCAGGTACTTGGCTACGGTGGCCCCGCCGAAGCCGGCGCCGACCACGACCACCCGCGGTGCGACGGCGGCGTTCAGTACCCGGGGAACGGCGGCGAGCGCGGCGGCGGCGCCGGCCAGCTTGAGAAGATGTCTTCGATTCAGCGTGCTCATGGTGTGTTCTCCGGGTTTCAGTCGTCGCCGTTGCCGGGCTGGGTGGACAGGTAATCGGCGATGCTGCGCAGTTGCGCGTCGGTGTAGCCGCGTGCCTGGCGGTCCATGATTCCCTCAACCCGGCGGCCCTTCATCTCGACCAGCTCGTGATAGAGCTCCTCGGCATCCTTGCCCGCAATCGAATCGAAGCCGGGACCGGCGCCGTTGGTTCCATGGCACTGCGCGCATTGCGCGGCGAGCAGGCGGCCGGGTTCGGCAGTTGCCGGGATCGCGGCGACGAGCAGCGTGGCGCCGGCAAGCACGACGCGCGAAGATCTTGGTATGCGCATGTATCAGTCCTCCATAGCAATCGGGTCGTGCGCCCGGTGGCAGGAGCGTCGACCCGGTCGGGCTTGCGCACCGGCCAGTTTCCGGTCACCTGGCAAGTAAACGGCCCGGCTCAGCGCTTTATTCCATGGTGCTGATATTTTCCTGTCGGGTAGCCGCATTGACCCTGTCCGCCGCACCCCTCTAACATCGCCCGCGCCAGCGGGGCGTCTTCGAATACCACGACGAGCCAGCCGGTGCAGGGGAAGATCGACGCGCTGCGCCCCTACGCCGACACCGTGATTGCGCGCAGTCGCCAGCAGGGAAGGAGATCGCGATGGAGACAAGGCCCTATTTCGTGCTCGGCGACTGTTTCAGCAATGCGCTGGTCGGCGCCTTTTCCGGCTGGGCCGGCATCGTGTGGATGCCGCACGCGCTCGGCTTCTGGCTCGGCATGCTGGTTTCGATGGCCGGCGCCATGGCGGTCACGATGCTGCTGGCGCTCACGCTGCTGCTGCGCTGGTTCGGCGCGCACGAGGTGATGGTGCCCACGATGATCGGCGGCATGACCGCGAACATGACGGTGTGCGCGATCGCGCACCACCATGCGATGTCGCCGCTGGACGGCGCGTGGATGGGCGCGTTGATCGGTCTGGGAGTGCTGTTCATCACCTACATCGCCAATGCGCGACTGACGCGGGAGGCCTGAGCATGGACGAGGCAACCGCACGCAAGTGGGACCGCGCCGCCGCCAGCTTCGACATGATGAATGGCGTCGGCCCGGAGAAGCGCTGGGGCCCGGTGAAGCGCGAGCTCTTCGCGCGCATGCGCGGCGAGATCCTGTTCCTCGCCGTCGGCACCGGGCTCGACATCGCCTTCTTCCCGCCGGGGCAGCGCATCACCGGCATCGATATCTCGGGCGAGATGCTCAAGCGCGCGGCGCCGCGCGCCGCGGCTTACCCCGGCGCGATGACGCTGCAGCGCCAGGACGTGCTGGCGCTCGATTTCCCCGACGCGCACTTCGACCAGGTGTTCACCTCCTGCACCTTCTGCTCGGTGCCGCGACCCGTGGACGGCCTGGCACAGCTGCTGCGCGTGCTCAAACCGGGCGGCGAGCTGCACATGTTCGAGCACACCGGGAGTAAAGTGCCGGTCTTCAAGCAGGTCATGGACTGGATGACGCCGCTGAGTCGCAACTTCGGTCCCGAGATGAACCGCGACACGGTCGCCAACGTGCAGGCGGCGGGTTTCGTGGTCGACGGGGTGCGCAACGTCTACCTCGACGTGGTGAAGATCATCCACGCCCACAGGCCGCGCTGAGGCACGGCACGGGCAGGCGAACAGCGGAGTCCCCATCGCATGGCGACATTCAACCTCGCGGACCTGTTCGAGCTTGTCGCGGCCGCGGTGCCGGAGCGCGAGGCGCTGGTGGCCGGCGCGCGGCGCCTCACGTACGCCGGGCTCGACCGGCGCAGCAACCGCCTGGCGCGGCACTGGCAGTCGTGTGGCATCGGAGCGGGCCAGCACGTCGCGATCCTCGCCTGCAACCGCGCGGAATGGATCGAGGCGATGCTCGCCGCCTTCAAGCTGCGCGCGGTGCCGATCAATATCAACTTCCGCTACGTCGAGGACGAGCTGCGCTACATGTTCGACAACGCGGACGTGGTCGCGCTGCTCTACGAGCGGGAGTTCGCGCCGCGCCTTGCCGCGATTCGCGACAGCCTGCCGCAGCTGCGCCACTACCTCGCGCTGGATGATGGCCACGCCGCGGACGATGCCGCGCTCGGCGCCACGGATTACGAACAGGCGCTGGCCGCGGCGAGCGACTCGCCGCTCGGCATCGAGCGCTCGGGCGACGATCTCTACGTGCTCTACACCGGCGGCACCACCGGGATGCCCAAGGGCACGATGTGGCGCCACGAGGACATCTTCTTCGGCGCGCTGCAGGGCGGTGCTGCCACGGGTGGTGCCCACATCCGCGCTCCGGAGGAGATCGTAGAGCGCGTCAGGACCGGCTTCGCGCTGAGCACCGTCTGCCCGCCGCCGATGATGCACGGCGGCGGCATGTGGAACGCGCTGATCACGATGTACAGCGGCGGCAAGTTCGTGCTGTATTGCGAGCCGCACTTCGATGCCGATCGCGTGCTGCGGCTGGTGCAGGACGAGAAGACGGTCGGGCTGATGATGGTGGGCGACGCGATGGCGCGCCCGCTCGCCGAGGCGCAGGAGCGCGCGCGCTATGACTGCTCCGGACTCTTCGTGCTGAGCTCGGGCGGCGCGATCCTCTCGAAGCCGGTGAAGAACCGGCTCAAGGAACTGTTCCCTCAGGCGCGCGTGATCGACGGTTTCGGGGCCTCGGAGACCGGGCACAACGGCACCGTGGTGGATTTCGACGGCGAGGCGGCCGGGCCGCGCTTCACGATGGACGCGCACACGCGCATCCTCGACGACGAGCTGGAACCCGTGCCTCCGGGCAGCAGCACGGTGGGGCGGCTCGCGCGCTGCGGCCACATCCCGCTCGGCTACTACAAGGACGAACGGAAGACCGCCGAGACCTTTCGCACCGACCGCCACGGCGTGCGCTGGGTGATTCCCGGCGACTACGGCCGCGTGCTCGCCGACGGCACCGTGGAATTGCTCGGGCGCGGCAGCCAGTGCATCAACTCCGGCGGCGAGAAGATCTTTCCCGAGGAGGTCGAGGCGGTGCTGAAGGGACACCCGGCGATCTTCGACGCGGTGGTGGTCGGTGTGCCGCACGAGCGCTTCACCAACGCCGTCTGCGCGGTGGTGCAGCTGCGCGAGGGCGCGGCACTCGGGCTGGACGAGGTGGCGGCGTACTGCGAGGGCAGGCTGGCGCGCTACAAGCTGCCGCGCCACCTGGTGACGGTCGATGACGTGGACGCGGCCCACGCCCAACTGGTCGCCGG
>MTKY01053181.1_pt1 | contig 13107 bp, 11 predicted proteins | sample 1042731 | NCBI WGS metagenome assembly MTKY01 (sample SAMN06212206, study PRJNA360538) | anaerobic digester metagenome | biome: Wastewater treatment plant; material: sludge; isolation source: anaerobic digester fed with sludge from wastewater treatment plant | place: Denmark: WWTP Soeholt ... | reverse complement strand
GCCTGCGGGCACAGTCACACTGCCGCTTGCGATTGACGAGTTCCGTGCCGGGCTTTTGCCCGAGCGGGCCTACCAGCGGTCGTCGGGGCGGCGAGCCGGTCCCGGCGCAGCCTCGGTGACCACGACGTTCTTGGCGCGCGGGCCCTTGTCGCTGGGTTCGATGTCGAATTCCACCAGGGAGTTCTCGGTCAGAGAGCGGTAGCCCTCGCCCGAGATGGCGCTGTAATGCACGAACACGTCTTCTCCGTTGTCTCGTTCGAGGAACCCGTAACCCTTTGAGTCATTGAACCACTTCACACGACCGGTAGGCATGAGTCAACCTCCTGCGGGTTATCTCCGGCTTCGCCCCAGGCGCCGCATTTCTGGGTCCCGCGTGGAGGCAATCCTGCCTTACCGAACCCTTCACGGCTGATCCATGGACGTGCCAGCAGACATGACACGCCGCCAGACACGTTACGTCTGTGTTGCGCGCTGTGGGCACGGCACACAGCCAACACTGCGAACATCCCGGCGGAGTTACAATCATGCAGCGCGAAAGTTCCACTTTTCAGCCGGTACACCTTCCTGAAGAACATAAAGCTTTGCGGATTTTTCTGTGAATGAAGCTCCGGATCCTTTTCGGGAGGGGAATAGACCAGCGAAGGGGAATCAGTCTCCAACCAATCGCCTGTCAGGGAGGACGTGCCATGGGCGTTTTCGCGAGCATGAGCGGCGGGCAGCCGCCGGAGGAAGACGGCAAGCTGAACATCCTGGTTTTCGGCGCACACCCCGACGACTGCGACCTGCGCTTCGGCGGCACCGCCATGAAGTACCGGGCGCTGGGTCACCGCGTGAAGTTTGTGTCGATGACCAACGGCGACACCGGGCATTACTGCGAGGGCGGCGGGGCTCTGGCGAAGCGCCGCTACGCCGAGGCTCAGGCGTCCGGGCGAATTGCGGACGTCGAGTACGAGGTTATGGACGTGCACAACGGCGAGTTGGAGCCCACCGTGCTCATGCGCAAGTGGGTGATCCAGATCATGCGCCAGTTCCGGGCCGATGTAGTGCTCTGCCACCGCTCCAATGACTACCACCCGGACCACCGCGCAGTCGGGATACTCGTGCAGGACGCCGCCTACACCGTGACCGTGCCCAACGTGGCGCCGCTCACGCCCCATCTGGACCGGGCGCCGGTGGTTGGGCACCTGTATGACAACTTCAAGCTGCCCAACCCGTACGTGCCCACCGTGGCAATCGGGACGGACGAGGTGATGGAGCGCAAGATCGACATGGTCCACTGCCACGTGTCCCAGATGTACGAGTGGCTACCTTTCAACGGGGGGCAACTCGATCAGGTGCCCGAGAGTGATGCAGACCGGCGCGCGTGGATAGCGAAACGCATGCATTCGCGCTTCGAGGCGCTGGCCAACGATGTGCGCGACTGTCTCATCAAGTGGTAAGGCGAGGAGCGCGGTAAGACAATCCGGACCGCCGAGAGCGTGTCGATCTCCCAGTACGGGCGGATTCCCTCCGAAGAGGAACTGAGGGTGTTGTTCCCGTTCTTCGACTGAGAGCGGCCGGGAGGGCGCGGCCGGGCCATCTCACGTCATCCGCGCCAGCATCTCGGGCCAGACTTCGTGCACCGGGTCCTCGCCCGTAAAGAACCGGTTCAGGTCCGCCGCAATCATCGCCCCCATGTCCGGCAGCGTGCGGTCGGCAACGGTTGCGTACCCGGTGCTCAGGAGCAGGTTGTCCAGCCCGGCCAGTTCCGGTGCGTGCCAGATCGGGTCATTGGGGATCAGGTTCAGCGCGGCCTTGATGCGCCCGGACAGGACCTCATCCCGCAGCGCCGCTTCGTCGAAGATCGGCATGCGTGCTGTATTCACCACAATCGCCCCATCACGCAGGAGCCTCAGGCGCTCACGGGAAAGCATCCCTTCGGTCTCGGGCGTCCAGGCAGCGTGTACCGACAGAATCGTGCAGCGGCAAAGCAGGTCGTCCAGCGATACGGGTTCCACGTCCAGCGCCCGGGCGCGCTCCACCCGCAGATATGGGTCGTGGGCGATGATCCGGCACCCGAAGGGCTGCAGGAGTTCCACCAGCCGCGTCCCCACCGCTCCAACGCCGAGAAGCCCCACAGTGGCGCCACCCAGCGCCGTCGCCGTCCATCCGCCCGGGGTGTCATAGCCGCCGCCGGGGGGCTTGGGCAGGTTCTGCACCCGGGCCAGCCGGTCGTGCCAGGGCACGTCGTAGCATAGCGACAGAATCAGCCCCAACGCGAATTCCGCCACGTACTTCCCGATTGCCCGTGGGGTATGCAGGATGCGGATTCCCCGCTTGAAGGCGAGTTCCGGGGAGTACGGCTTCACCCCGCCCCCCAGTACACCGACTATCTGCAGGCAGTCTGCGGCCTCGTAGACTTCAGGAGGCAGCGGGCAGCCGCCCCAGCCGGTGATGACCGCATGGCAGCCCGGAATGCGGTCGACCAGCTCTTCTGGGGTGAGAGGTCTGTCCGACGGGTTCCACACCACCTCGGCAGTCCGTTCGAGAAACGCCTGCGTCGCTGGCTCAAAGTACCGTTCGCGGTCGATGGATGATTGCACTACAAGAATACGCGGCATTAGAGAAGGGCCTCCGGCTGGCGATAGGGAACGAGACAGGAGTTCTCTGCACCGCACGGTATCTCCTTGTGCCTCTGAGCCAAAATAACCAGGAGGCTCTCATGTTCATCGATATCCACACCCATATCCGCGTGTTCGACGAACCCGCTTCGTGTGACGCTTTCGGCAGCCTGTTCGCGACCCCGGACCAGTTGCGTGGGAAGCTTGAGCCCCTTGGGATTCGGGCGGCGGTGGCCCTCCCGTGCGTCAATCCCGAGTGCATCTGGGTGATCCAGTCGGTGCAGGAGATCCTTCTCGCCGCCGAGCAGCACCCGGATTTCGTGATCCCCTTCATGAACGTGGACCCGCGCCAGAATACGAACTCACCGAAGTCCAATCTCAGCCACCAGATGCAGTACTACAAGGACCGCGGCTGCCGGGGGATCGGCGAGGTCTGCGCCAGTCTGCCCTTCAACGACCCGCTTATGGAGAACCTATTCGCGCATGCCCAGGCCAACGAATTGCCACTCACTTTCCACATCGCCCCGGAGCAGGGCGGTTACTACGGCATCGTGGACGACCTCGGCCTGCCACTGCTGGAGGGCGCGCTTCAGAAGTTCCCGGACCTCAAGTTCCTGGGGCATTCGCAGCCTTTCTGGGCCGAGATCAGCGGCGACCTGACCCGCGAGCAGCGCAACACCTACCCGTCGGGCGAGGTAGTCGAGGGCGGCGCGATTGTGCGGCTGATGCGCGAGTACCCCAACCTATATGGAGACCTTTCGGCGGGGAGCGGGCACAATGCGGTCAGCCGCGACCCGGACTTCGGGTATGGTTTCCTGACCGAGTTCCAGGATCGCCTGTTGTTCGGGACAGACGTCTGCGATCTGCGAAACGAGACGCCACTGGTGGGGTTCCTGAACCGCGCGGTTGACGAGGGATGCATCAGCCGCGAGGTCTACGAGAAAGTGGGCTGGAAGAACGCGGAGCGCCTGCTCGGCCTGCCACCGGCGGAGTAGCCTAACCTCCATGGTCGTCGGGTGCCGCCGCGCGAGCGTTGAGTGCCACTGCTTGTTGGAGCAGCACCCATCGGGCAAGCACTGGCGCCCCATGCATCGGGTCTGGTGTGTGCGGCCCCAGCGGGGTTCGTGGCAGAGCCCCGAGCCGTGTGCATGATCTTCCTGCGCGCCTTCACTCCTGCGGTGCGTAGACCTCCACCTCGTCCAGCATTATCCAGCCCCGGTGCTGGAGGCTAATGCGCACGTAGCGCGCCTCGCGCGGCGTTAGGTTGGCCGCGATGAACGCCGCCGTGCCTTTGTCGCCTGTCTCCGGAGGGATCGGGCCTGCAAGAGTCTGCTCGGACCAGTCTTCCCCGTCCAGCGAGGTCTGCACGGTAACCTGCCGTGGGTACCAGACCCCCGCCGGTCCGCCGCCCTGCAGATGGGCGCGGACGAACCCAACCGCCTGCGGTTTCAGCAGGTCCACCGCGATCTGCGGGTCGATGCCGCTCCAGCCGATGGCCTGGCCCCAGTCGTGCCGGGCCACGGGGTACTCGCCATCGGTGAGTTCGCCGCCACTGTCCGGGTACTGCGCCTTTGCCGTGGGGCGCGGAGCCAGCCGGTAGTCGCTCCCGAGGGCCACGTTCTCGCCCTGCGCGTAGACTTCGAATTCGCTCAGCATGGTCCAGCCCTGCCCGCGGCAAGTGAGTTTCACGAACCGAACTGGGGTTGTGTCGAAGGTCGCCTCATACCACGCCAGTTCCTGCAGTTCGTCGCCCACCTTCTCAGTGAACGTGACCTCCGTCCTGTCCATGGACGGCGCAAGAAGCTTCCAGCTTTGTCCGTCCTCAGAGCCCCGCACTTCAAGCGCGGATGGCGCGTTCACCCATGCGTAACCGCCGCCCTGCAGGTGGACCCGCACCCGGTCGGCCTGCACAGGCTTCCCTGCGTCCAGAATGACCGAAACCGAGCGCACCTTCACCCAGCCGACGGTCTTTTTGTCCGAGAATCCGCGCTCCGATATCTCCCCATCCGTGAGACTTCGCCCGCCCTCGTCCGGGTAGTCCTCTTCGAACGCCGGAGCGATCTCGTACGGCTTGCCCCACGCAAGATTGGGGGCGATGCGCACCTGCATCTCATCCCACGTCTCGCCTGAGCCCCCGGATACCTGGAACTCCACCGTCTTCACGGCCATGGTCGGCAGGGCGATGCGGACCCAGCCTTCCCCGTCGCCTTCGGCTTCCACGAAGTCGCTCTCGTAGCTCGCATTGTCGCGGGCCAGGGCAACACGCGCCCGGGGCGTCGGTCCGTCGGGGTCCCAGCGCACATGGGCGATGGCCTCGCCCAGGAACAGGTCGTCCGCGAGGGTGAACGCACAGGCGCCCGGTCCGGCGAAGGTGAAGCCCGGCGTGTCTCCATCCGCGCCGCCTGTCACTCCATCGGTCAAGCAGGACGGGTGGGGGAATTCGGCGCCCGGCGCTGGAGTGCCGGAGACTGTCCCGGTATTTCCCCCAAGAGGATGCGGCGCGGGATACGCGAGGATTTCGTCGACCCCGCACTGTTCCGATCCACGCGGTGCAACCAGTTCAACCCGGACCGCCCTGTAAGGACGCGGGTCGACACCCAGCAGCGCGAATCCCCCGACCCAGCCTTCGGTGCCGCAGAGACCCTCGGGCACCGCTTCGCCCAGGGGCTCGAAGCGCGTCCCGTCTTCGCTGGCGCTGATGCGCACGATTGCCGCCGGAGGAATCCCACCGTCTTCTTGCCCCGCAATATGGACGCGGATATCGCCAAGCATCATGCTTGCTGGAAGGCGGATTTCCGCGACCGAACCGTTGCCTGCCGTAAGTACGCGCCCCGAGTGTTCACCCCGGGTGAGCCACAGGCCGTCGGTGAGCTCAGGCGCCCTCGCGCCGTCCACTGTGGCCCGCGCCCCCTCAAGGAGCGACAGCGCGCGACGCTGGTAGGTGCCCTTGTGGAAGCGGTAGATGTCGTCGTACAGACGCGCAGCAAAGGGCAGGGTGCTCTCGTACAGGTTCCAGATGAGCCGCGAGGACTGATACCACGCTCTTGCCGCGCCGTTCATCGTCCCGTCGATCTCATCCACGCTGTGGTTGACATAAAGCGCAAGGTTCAGCGCCTGCCCTGGGTCGAAGGACACGCGCTCGTTCATTTCCATTTCCACGCCCAGGCCATGCTTGCGAGCCAGCAGCGCATTCTGGGTCAGGCGTCCCTGGTCCGGCACCGCCAGCCGCGCGGGGGTGTCGACGAAGGCGAAGTTGGGCTGCATGACCGTGAAGTCAATCCCGGCTTCGCGCCAGCGGTCGAAGCCCGGCGCGCGGAACCACGGGATCCAGTGGAGCTTGTAGCCGCGCGCGCGAATGTGTTCCGAAACCGCCTTCACCACCGGCATGTCCGCACCGCCGATGCCCTCGTTCATCCAGTAGAAGCCCCAAAGGCTGAGGTGGGGGAGACGCGCCGGGTCCCAGCGCTCGAGCACCTGATCCACCAGGCGGTTGAAAGCCTTGACGCGGTCGGCATCACTGGCCGGGCTCTCCTCGGTTCCGTCCCCATCCACATCGCCGAAGCCCTCCATCGACGCGGACAGGTACGGGATCATGATGATGATCGGCAGCGTGCGCGGCTCGGTCCCCAGTTCGCCCGCCACTCTCACCACGGTCTCCTCAAGCGCCGCGAGGTTCTTGCCCTCGGCGAAAAGCTGTTCCAGGTAGGCATTCCAGTCAGCCACAGTGACGTTGCCCTTGTAGTATGCGCCGCCGGAGGGTGCGCCGCCGAACTGCAGGAGCAGGAAAGCGTCGAAGAACCAGTCTGCGGGCTTGCCCCCGTTGGCCCGGTCGAGATAGGCCACGTAGGGGTAGAAGTGTTCGGGGGTCCACTGGCCCTGCCCCATGTATGCCAGCATGATATCCCGCATGCCGCCTGATTCCGGGGAATCCGGTGGGCAGAAGTCTGCCATCGAGACAGCGGTGATCAGCGACAGGGCGATTGCCGCAAGGGCGCGAGTTCGGGTCATACTGATCACTCTCAGTCGTCCAGTTGTCCCGGCTGCAGACCCACCGGCAGCATGGCCGGGCGCGGGCAGGTGCTCTCGAGTTCCAACCACTTGCCTGTCTCCCAAGAGTCGGCGAAGGAGAGCATGACGTCCAGTACATGGTAGGCCAGGTCGCCGCTCACGCGATGCGTCCGTCCGGACCTTAGCGCGTATGCCATATCCGCTACGCCGATCCCCCGGTTCTGCTCCGTGTACCCGTGGCTGAGTGGAAGCTCTACCCAACCCTCATCGCTCGGTCGCCGCACCCGGACGGCGCCGCCGAAGCTGTTGGGGTCCGGCACCTGCATGGTGCCCTCTGTGCCGAAGATCTCAATCGCCGGGTGGCTGGCCGCCCAGACGTCGAAGCTAGTCGTGATGGTCCCGATTGCCCCGCCGGCGAACTGCATGATGCCGTTCACATGGGTGGGGACTTCGACGTCTATCACCGTGCCCCGCTTCGGCTCGCTGCCGATGGTGCGCTGCGGGAAGGTCACCGTGGCCGAACCGGCCAGTCTTCCCACGGGACCAAGCAGATTCACCAGAGCGGTCAAGTAGTATGGCCCCATGTCCAGCATCGGACCGCCGCCTGGCTTGTAGTAGAACTCGGGGTCCGGGTGCCAGCTCTCGTGCCCGTGGCACATCATGTGGGCGCTGGCGGCCACCGGTTCGCCGATGATCCCGTCATCCAGCGCTTTCCGTGCGGTCTGGTTCCCGCCGCCGAGGAAGGTGTCGGGCGCGCAACCCACCAGCAGGCCCCTTTCCCGGGCGAGATCGAGAACCCGCCGCCCGTCCTGTCTGTACACCGCGAAAGGCTTCTCGCTGTAGGCATGCTTGCCGGCTTCGAGGGTGGCCAGGGCGATCTCGGCGTGGGCATGGGGGATCGTGAGATTGACCACGATCTCGATCTCGTCCATTGCCAGCAGCTCGTCCACGGTGCACGCCACCGGGATGTTCCACTCGGCAGCCTTTGCTCTGGCGCGGTCCATGTCCAGATCGGCGCATGCCGCGATCTCAAGAATCGGGAAACGGTCCCGCGCGCTGAAGTACGCATTGCTGATGTTGCCACACCCGATGATGCCGATCTTCATTGTCTGCACGCTCGTATATCCTCACGCTCTGGATGAAGTGTGCGCGGGGGGGAGGTGTCCTTGCCCCACGCGGCGCATTGCCTGCCTGACCTGTCATGAATTCCGCGAGCACGGGGACCGCACATGCCCACTGAATACCGCACCGACGACTGGAACACTTACAAGATGGACTACAAGAACCCGCACGAGACCGTGGAGCCCCCGGAGGTCGAAATCAGCGTTGTTGACGGGGCCTTGGAGTGCCTTGTGGACGCCGGCATCCTGCCTCATACGCGCTATCCCCACGACCGGTTCCTGGCCCACCGCAAGACGGTCGCGGAACGGTTCGAGATTCCCTGGACCGCCATCACACCCCGGATGCAGCGGCTCCTGTACGCCATCAATGCCATCCGCCAACCCCGCAACATGATCGCCGCCGGGGTCTTCTGCGGGAATACTTTCATCTCCAACGCCGGCGCGGGTGTGGGGCCAGGCGCGTGTTACACCGCCGACGCCCTGATCGGCGTCGAGATCAAGCCCGATGAGGCCGAGCGCGCGGAGCGTAACGTGCGGCGCATTGACCCCACCGGTGTCGCTCGGGTCGTCGCGGCCGACGCCCGTGACATTGTTCATGAGTTCCCCGACAACATTGACGTGCTCTACCTGGACGCCGACGGGCCGCCCGAACAGGGAAAGGGCATCTATCTGGAGATCCTCCAGAGTGGCCTGGATCGCATGCCCGCCGGGAGCATTGCGCTGGCCCATAACAGCGTGAACTGTGCCGAGCGTATGGCCCAGTACCTGCAGTTCGTGCGCGATCCGGGCAACATGCGGGCGTCCGTCAATGTGATCTTCGATTCCGAGGGTCTCGAGGTCTCGGTGCGGTAATCACGGGTCTCGCCTGCCGACCGACACCATCTCTCATTCGCCCCGCATGGCGCAGGCGTCTCGCCTGTTTCACCGCTCATTGGCCTTGTCTCTCCAGCAGACCTCCCACGACAATCACGCGGTAGAGCTCCCGCGCAATCAGTTCCTGCCCCGGCGCGGTGGGGTGTACGCCGTCGGCCATGCTGATATACCCGCCGAGACAGCGCAGGTCCGTGTAATCCGGGCAGGCGCTTTCGAACTCGAAGTCGATGGCGCGGTTAATGAAAGCCTGGTACACATCGCATAGCGGCGCGCCCAGTTCAGCAGCCACCTGCCTCACAAGCCCCGCGTACTCCTCCACAGCCCCATTGCACCCGCCCCAGGGGTCGTAGAAGTCGGTGCCCATGGAGTACAGGTGGTAGGCATTTATGATGGGGTTCGGGGTGGTGAAGACCACCCTCGCGCCGGCTTCGCGGATCTGGTCGTGGATCCTGCGCAGGTTCGCGCAGAAGGCATCGGGCAGGATGCGCTTCTCCGGTTCATAACGGATGTCGTTCAGCCCGAACTCGACCACCACAAGGTCCGGTGAATGGTCGAGCACCGCGGGCTGGATGCGCGCCAGACCCTCCGCGGTGTTCTCGCCGCCCACGCCGGAGTTGATGCAGAGCACCCGCTCTTGCTGGTTCCTGCGCTGGCTCAAACGGCGCTCCAGCACCTTGACGAAGGTGTCACCCAGATGGCAGTGGGGCACCCCCTGGGTCACGGAATCGCCGAAACAGACGATCTTCTTCACGGTTCTTCTTCCTCCGTATCGGGAAGGGGTGGCAGAGGCCAGCGACCGTTCGCTCTGCCCCAGTCCCGCACAGCATCGGCACACGAATCAGGCACGTAGACCTGCCCGATTTCCACTGGAGCGGGGCCTTCCGGACCGTGGGAATCCGAGCCGCCGGTGACGATAAGGTCCATCGACTCGGCCATGCGCAGGTAGTGCTGGGTCTGTGCGGCTCGGTGGTCCACGTGGTACGCCTCGAGCCCCCCCAGTCCTAGGGTGACTAGGTGGCGGATAACCCCGTCCGGGCAGCCCAGCCCCGGATGAGCCAGGACCGGCAACCCGCCGGCATTGCGGATGAGACGGATGGCGTCCTCAACGCCCAGACGGTACCGGTCCACGTACGCGGGGCGGCCGCGGCGCAGGTAGAGCTGGAATGCCTGCTGCGGTGAGGAGACGGCTCCCATCCTTACCAGCGCGGCTGCCACGTGGGGCCTGCCGACGCTGCCCTCGCCCGCGATCTCCCTCACCTGCTCCAGCGTGATCGGCACGTCCAGGCTGTTGAGGCGGCTGACGATCCGCTCCAGGCGGTCTTCTCGCCCCTCGCGCACTCGCACCAACGCCCCGGCAAGTTCCGGTTCGTCCAGGTCGATGAGAAACCCGAGGATGTGCAGTTCCTGCCGGCCATGCTGCGCGCTGACTTCCACCGCCGGGAACAGGTCCAGCCCGTGTCTGGCCGCGATGCGCAGCGCAGGCAGCACCCCGGCCACGGTGTCGTGATCTGCCAGCGCAAGGGCGGACAGGCCCTTGGACGCGGCCGCACGCACCACCTGAACAGGGGTGAGGGTGCCGTCGGAACAGGTGGAATGAACATGCAGGTCAACGGCCATGGACGCAGTGACGCTTTCGGGGAGAGTTCGCCCTGTCAAGGGTAGTGCGCAGGCAGTTTCCGCGCAAGGTACGGTCGCACCTTCCTGCACTGTCCTGAAGGAGACCAGCGAGTACTCGGTGAATAGTGTCCGGTCGGACTTGTCGTGGCGAACCGCATCCTTTCCCTTGGCAGTGACCGATATGGCCCTGCGAGTAGGCATCTGTGGCGTGGGCGCATTCGCCCGGTGTTTCATCCCCCTGTTCAAAGCTCACCCGGCCGTGGAACAGGTCATCCTCTGCGATCTGGACGCCGAGAAGCTGGCGGCGCGGTCCGCGGAGTTCGACATCCCTGACACCTGCCCATCCCTGGACGACCTGTGCGACACCGACGTGGATGCCATCGCCATCATCACTCAGCACTGGCTCCATGCGCCCCACGCCGTGCAGGCGCTGGAAGCGGGCAAGCATGTGTACTCCGCCGTGCCCGCGGCGCACAGCATGGAGGAGCTCGAAGCCCTGGTCACCATGGTGGAGCAGACCGGGCTGGTTTACATGATCGGCGAGACCAGCTATTACTACCCGTGCGCCATCTACTGTCGCAAGCGGTTCGAAGCCGGCGATTTTGGGCGCATCGTCTACGCCGAGGGAGAGTACCTCCACGACTGGGACCATGGCCTGTACGATGTGGCGAAGTGGCGCGGCGGCGAACGCTGGCTGGAGACCGCAGGCGGGCCGCCGATGTACTACCCCACCCACTCCACCAGCCTCATCATCTCTGTCACCGGCGCCTACATGACCCACGTCTCCTGCCAGGGCATTCCCGATGTAGAGGACCCGCACATTTACGACCCCGACGTGAATATCTGGGGTAACGTTTTCAGCAATGAGTCCGCGCTCTTCCGCATGTCTGACGGCAGCGCGTGCCGTATCAACGAGTTCCGGCGCGTCGGACATCCGGGGACGGTGGGCATGAGCATGTACGGCACCCTCGGGTCCTATGAAGAGCAGGTGGACGGGCAGGTCTGGGTCACGAAGGACCGTTCCGCCACCGTGGACCTGCGGGAGCTGCTCGCCTGCAGCGGTGTCCCTGCATCGGAAGTGACCGGAGAGATGAGCAGGGTCACGTCGGCTGACGGCACCCACAGCGGAGCCTCGCGGGTGCATGATCTCGCCCGCCTGCCAGCGGAGTTCATCGGCCTACCCAACGGTCACAATGGCTCGCACCAGTTCCTCGTGGATGATTTCATCCGCGCCTGTGTGACCCGGTCCGCGCCGCCGAACAACATCTGGCAGGCCGCTCGGTACATGGTGCCGGGACTCGTGGCGCACGAGTCCGCGAAGCGCGAGGGGCAACTGCTGGAGATACCGGATTTCGGCGATGTTCCCGCCGACTGGCCGCGCCTGGAGTACTGAAGCGCGGTTTATGTTGCCGTCAGTAGACCCCGTACGTCTTGGCGGTCTGGATCATCGTCCTGATGACTTCCGGCTTCACCTGCCGGGGCACGCCTTCGCCTGTGTTGAAGATATACCCGCCGCCGGGCTTGCCTGCTTCCACAATGCGCCGGGTCTCGCGCGCGACTTCCTCAAGACTGTCGCAGTTCATCAGCCTGATGGGGTGCGCATTGCCGGACAGGCAGACCTTGCTCCCGATGGCCGCCTTCACTTCGGCGATGTCAATGCCTTCCCCGACGTTGATGATGTCGAAGTACTCCGCTCCGATCTCTAGGTGGGGCAGCGAGCGATCGCCCGCGTGGTAGATGACTTCGCCGCCCGCCGCCTTGATCGCCTCCTGAACCCGGAAGGCGGGCTCGACGGCATAGTCCGCGTACTGCTGTGGTGAACTGAACCCCGAGGAGGCCACGCAGTCGCCCAGCCAGATGCAATCCGCGCCGGCTCTGATCTGCGCCTGCCCCCACTCGCTCATCAGTTCCACGAAGAACTCGCAGGTATCGCGGAATAGCCGGGGGTCATCGTACAGGAGCATGAGGCCATCGCCGATTCCGTACAGGAGCGTGGTTGCGCTGAAAGGCGCGGCGCAACGCCCGGAGACAACCAGCGAGTCACCGTGGGCGCGCTTGATACCGTCGAGGGCCTCCAGGTGCGCGGGCATCCGGCCCGCATTCCGTGGGATTCGCAGCCCGGAGAGGGTCGCGCGGGTCGCGGGAAGCTGGTTGACGGCGGCCGGCGGGATGCGTGCGTCGCCTTTCGTCTCGACACCCAGGGGCTCAAACTCGATGTAGTCATCGGGGTGCAGGAGGATCCAGTCATAGTCGAAGCGCTGGACTGCCTGGATCTGGCACTCGACCATCTTCTCGGCGCTCAGGATGTACTCCCGGTAGTCCACGCCGTAAAGCTCGACGTCGAACTCCTCCCCCAGCGCAAAGACTGGCACGCGCGAGGGGACGCCCAATTGTGCGCACGTATGCAGGTCGGAGACAACACCGGGATAGGCCACGGGAGCACCTCCGGGAGTATGAGCGGCATGCGCTCATGGCGCCGAAATCGGGTACACGCCAAACTCTTGTGTGGTCCGCACCATCGCCAGGTAGTTCTCCGGCTTCACGCATGAAGCGATGGTATTGCCCGAGGACATGATGTGCGAGCCGACGCTGGACACCTCCCGCAGCAGCCGCTTCGTGGCCGCCACCACGTCGTCTACGCTCCCCCGAGCGAGCAGGTCCACGTCGATGTTGCCCATCACCGTGATCCTGCCGGGGTAGCGGTTCAGGACCCCGTCCAATTCCATTCCGGGCACGTCCTGCAGCGGCCCAAGGCCGTCCAGACCAGTGTTCACGAGCTGGTCCATAATCTTGCGGATGTCGCCGTCGGTGTGCTTGATGCAGTAGGCGCCCGCCTGCTTGATGGCGGAAACGACCATGGCGTCGTGGGGCAGGACAATCTCCTCGAA
>MTKY01047208.1_pt1 | contig 13111 bp, 13 predicted proteins | sample 1042731 | NCBI WGS metagenome assembly MTKY01 (sample SAMN06212206, study PRJNA360538) | anaerobic digester metagenome | biome: Wastewater treatment plant; material: sludge; isolation source: anaerobic digester fed with sludge from wastewater treatment plant | place: Denmark: WWTP Soeholt ... | reverse complement strand
CGAGCGAGACGGCCGCCGCAGCGGCGTGAGGACGACGGCGGGACGCGGGCGCGCCCGGACTGCGGCCTGTAGCCGGGCGGTGCGGCAGATCGACCGTTGCATTCCCCCTCCGCCCCAGTTATGTAGGTACGTACCTACATCGAGGCTCGCCATGCCCATCACAACCCTGTCCAGTCGCGAGCTGAACCACGACGTCAGCAGCGCCAAGAAAGCCGCGCAGAACGGCCCGGTCGTCATCACCGACCGGGGCAAGCCGTCCCACGTGCTGATGACCTACGACGAGTTCCGACGCCTGAACGGCAAGCGCCGCAGTCTGACCCAGGCGCTGGCCCTGCCCGGACTGTCGGACATCGACTTCGATGCGCCGCGCGTCGAGATCGCGCCCCGCGGGGTCGACCTGTCTTGAGCTATCTGCTCGACACCAACGTCGTCTCGGAACTGCGCAAGATCGGCGATGGAAAGGCCGATGCCGGCGTCGCGGCATGGGTCGACCGCCAGGAAGCGGACGCATTCTTCCTCTCGGCGATCACCATTCTCGAACTGGAACGCGGCGTGCTCGGGGTCCAGCGCCGCGACCCCGCACAGGGCGCGCGCCTGCGCGTCTGGCTGGACGATCATGTCCGACCGGCATTTGCCGGGCGCATCCTGCCCGTCGACGATCGGGTTGCGACGCGCTGCGCGCATCTGCATGTCCCCGACCGGCGCAACGAAGTCGACGCGCTGATCGCCGCTACGGCGCTCGTTCACGGATTGACCGTCGTCACGCGCAACGTCCGGGATTTCGAAGGCGCCGGCGTTGTGGTGATCGACCCGTGGCAGGCCTGAGGCGAAGGCGGCCGGGTCGCCTGCTCACCCCTTGTCGCTGATCCCGTCGATCCGCTTCTGCAGGTCGCCGACCTGCTTGCGCAATTCGTCCAGTTCGCTGGCCGACTGTCCGGCCGGCTTCGCGTCTCCGGCGGCCGCGACGCCCGCAGCGCCTGCACCGGCCACGCCGCCTGCGGCGGCCACGAACGGATTGAACATCGTCAGCGCCTGGCGGAACATCGCCATGTTCTTGCGCGCCTGCTCGTCCATCTGGTGAAACATCTGCTTCGTCGGCTCGGCCAGTCCGCCGCCGAAGGCGGTGGTGAACTGGTCGCGGATCTTCTGCTGTTCTGAGGTCAGCTTGTCGAGCGTGAACTCCAGGTAGCTCGGCACCAGCGCCTGCATGCTGTCGCCGTAGAAGCGGATGAGCTGGCGCAGGAAGGCCACCGGCAGCATCGCCTGGCCGACCTTGCCCTCCTGTTCGAAGATGATCTGGGTCAGCACCGAGCGGGTGATCTCCTCGCCGGTCTTGGCGTCGAAGACCTCGAAATCCTCGCCCTTCTTGACCATTTCGGCCAGGTCCTCGAGCGTCACATAGGCTGACGTGCCGGTATTGTAGAGACGCCGGTTCGCGTATTTCTTGATTGTCGTCGGCTGTTTCTCGTTGGCCATCGGAGCCCGCCTCACGTTTCCTGCGGCGCCCACAGTTCGGGCTGCATTGCACAATGACGATATTCCGTTTGGACATTCCCGCAAGTCCGTTTTTGCGGAGCTCACGCCGGCCGCCTCGCGGACGGTTTAAGACGAATTGCTCGGTTTCCCGGGCAAAAACGCGCCTTGACCCGGAACAAGGCAGGCTGTTGAACAGCAGTTCGGGCGGAACGGGAGCCGGCGCGACTCGCGCAAGAATGGCCGACCCGGCCCGGTAGGAGGTCGTAATGTCCACTGACGTTGTCATCGTTTCCGCCGCGCGCACGCCGGTCGGCTCCTTCAACGGAGCGTTCGGCTCCATTCCCGCGCACGAGCTCGGGGCGGTCGCGATCAAGGGCGCGCTGGAGCGCGCGAAAGTTTCGCCCGAAGACGTGGACGAAGTCATTCTCGGCCAGATTCTCGCCGGCGGCGAAGGCCAGAACCCGGCCCGCCAGGCGGCGATGGCCGCGGGCATCCCGCAGGAAAAGACCGCGTGGGGCATGAACCAGCTCTGCGGCTCGGGCCTGCGCTCGGTCGCGCTCGGCCTGCAGCAGATCGCCAACGGCGACGCCAAGGTGATCGTGGCGGGCGGCATGGAATCCATGTCGATGGCGCCGCACCTGGCCTACATGCGCGCCGGCACCAAGATGGGCGACATCAAGTTCATGGACTCGATGCTGAAGGACGGCCTGTTCGACGCCTTCCACGGCTACCACATGGGCGTGACCGCCGAGAACGTCGCAACCAAGTGGCAGATCAGCCGCGACGAGCAGGACAAGTTCGCGACGGGTTCGCAGAACAAGGCCGAGGCCGCGCAGAAGGCCGGCAAGTTCAAGGACGAGATCGTCCCCGTGACCGTGAAGACCCGCAAGGGCGACGTGGTCGTCGATCAGGACGAATACATCCGTCCGGGCACCACGCTCGACTCGCTCGCCAAGCTGAAGCCCGCCTTCAACAAGGAAGGCACGGTCACGGCCGGCAACGCCTCGGGCATCAACGACGGCGCCGCCGCCATCGTGCTGATGAGCGCCGACGAAGCCAAGAAGCGCGGCCTGACCCCGCTCGCCACCGTCAAGTCGTGGGCGACCGCGGGCGTCGATCCGGCGATCATGGGCTCCGGCCCGATCCCGGCCTCGCGCAAGGCGCTGGAAAAGGCCGGCTGGAAGGTCAAGGACCTCGATCTGGTCGAAGCCAACGAGGCCTTCGCGGCGCAGGCGATCGCGGTCAACAAGGACATGGGCTGGGATCCCTCGATCGTGAACGTCAACGGCGGCGCGATCGCCATCGGCCATCCGATCGGCGCGTCCGGCGCCCGCGTCCTCACCACCCTGCTGTTCGAGATGCAGAAGCGCGGCGCCAAGAAGGGCCTCGCGACGCTGTGCATCGGCGGCGGCATGGGCATCGCGCTCACCGTCGAGCGCTGATCCGGGAACATCACGACGACGCGGGCGGCCGAACGCCGTCCGCGTCGTTTTTCAACGACAGACAAATCAGATCAGGAGGGGGTTATGGCTAGAGTTGCAGTTGTGACGGGCGGAACGCGCGGCATCGGCGAGGCGATCTCGAAGGCGCTGAAGGCGGCCGGCTACAAGGTTGCCGCGAGCTACGCCGGCAACGACGAGGCCGCCGCGAAATTCAAGGCCGAGACCGGCATCGCCGTCTACAAGTGGGACGTGTCGGACTACGACGCCTGCGTCGCCGGCCTGAAGCAGGTCGAGGCCGACCTCGGCCCGGTCGAGGTGCTCGTCAACAACGCCGGCATCACCAAGGACGGCATGTTCCACAAGATGTCGAAGGACCAGTGGTACGCCGTCATCAACACCAACCTGAACTCGCTGTTCAACATGACCCGCCCGGTGTGGGAAGGCATGCGCGAGCGCAAGTTCGGCCGCGTGATCTGCATCTCCTCGATCAACGGCCAGAAGGGCCAGATGGGCCAGGTGAACTATTCGGCGGCGAAGGCCGGCGACATCGGCTTCGTCAAGGCGCTGGCGCAGGAAGGCGCGAAGTCCGGCATCACCGTCAACGCGATCACGCCCGGCTACATCGCCACCGAGATGGTCAAGGCGATCAATCCGGAAGTCGTCGCCAAGAACATCCTGCCGCTGATCCCGGTCGGCCGCCTCGGCGAGCCGGAAGAGATCGCGCGCGCGGTGGTCTTCCTCGCCTCCGACGACGCCGGCTTCATCACCGGCTCGACGCTGTCGGCGAACGGCGGCCAGTACATGGCCTGACCTGCGGATAGCGCAGGACAAAAGAAAACGCCGGCGGAAGCGCCGGCGTTTTTTTTGCGCGTTGTCCGGCCGGGCTTGCCCGGCGGCGAGGCCGTCAGAAGCGGCCGGTCGGGCTCAGGCGGGCCTTCAGTCTGGCGATCTCGTGCTGCACGCGATACGGCAGGCATCGCACGGCGGCCTTGCGCAGGCGCATCGGCAGCGGCGAAATGTCCGTCAGCGGCGCGGATTCCGGCGCCATGCTCGCGCGCAAGCCCTCGTCGAGGTTCTGCAGCGCGTCGCGCCGCACGTAGAGAAACGTGTTGTAGCGATACCAGTAGGAAACTTTCGGATCGCCGGCGAGCCGCGGGCGCACCGCATCCAGCGCGACGAAGCCGTGCCGGGCAAACAGCCGCCGCCAGAATTCGTAGGGCTGCTCGTTGATGTGGAATTCGCCGCCCTGTCCGGGCGGCGCCGCGGAGAACAGAACGTAACGCGCTGCATGACGCGTCAGCGAGGCGACGAACTGCTCCGATGCGTCGCGCGGCAGATGCTCGGCGACTTCGAGCGACTGGACCAGGTCGAACGTCCGGCCGAGATCGAAGCCGCGGCTGAGATCGGTCGGGACGAATGCGCCGACCGGAATCTGCAGCGCATTCCGGTCGACATACTCGCCGTCCAGACCGCAGATCTCCCTGGCGCCGTCGGCCTTCCAGGCGGCGAGCCACGTGCCGGCGGCGCAGCCGACGTCGAGCACGCTCTCGACGCCGAGCAAAGGCCGCAGCATCCCCACCACGCGGTTCGCGGAATAGGCCGACGACTGCGCGGCGTAGTTGATGAAGTCCGTATCGTAGTCGTGCGATTGCATTTCGTCGCTACTTTCCGGTCAGCGCATCACGAGGACGATGCCGAGAATGATCGATGCGATCCCTATCCAGCGATCGGGCGTGATCGTCTCGCCGAACAGGAAATGCGCCGCCATGATCGCGCCCGCGAACTGCAGCGACGCGATCGTCTGCGCGACGTAGAGCGGCAGATACTTGAGCGACCACGCATATAGCACGACCGCGATCGCGAAGCAGAGGATTCCCGCGAAGAACTGCCATCCGAACAGGCCGAGTACGATCGCCCGCGGCTCTTCGACGCCCGAACCCAGCTTGAGGAGAACGTTGGCGCTGACATTGGCCACGACGACGAGCGCCATGGCGATATACGGCTTCAGTCCCCCCGACAGACTGGCGGCGCCGGACAGCTCCCCCATGAAATTCTCCTCGTTGGCTGAAGCCCGTGCGCATTGCCGGGCGCGCGATTGGGATGGCTACGCGGGTTTCACGCCGCGCGCCGCCCAGGACATCTGGTTGACCCATGCGACCTCGACATTCTGCAGTCCGGCGTTGCGCATGAGGTCTTCGACCTCCGACTTGCGCCAGTAGTTGGCGATGCGGGGCAGCATCTGGTCGAAGACGATCGAGCGCAGATGCGCGAACGAGAACGACCGCAGCAGCCGGAAATATTCGAGCTGATTCATGCCGACGCGCAGCAGAACCCACAGCAGCGCGGCGGGAAAAATCGAAAGGAAATGCACGAGCTTGATCGGCATCCAGCTGAACAGCAGCTTGCGCGAGGGATCGAGCACCCACAGCAGCCAGCCGTTGTTCTCGCGGCCGTAGACCCAGACGGCCAGCGCGCCGCCGGGTTTGGTGGCCTTGAACATGGCGCGCAAGGCTTCCTCCGGCCGTTCGAGGTGATGGATGACGCCGATCGAGAAGGCGATGTCGAATTCGTTCGACCACGGCAGTTCGTAGGCGCTGGCCTTGCGCACCTCGAGCGTCGGAAATCCTTCCAGCGTCTTGCGCGCGGACTCGAGACTGCGGTCGTCGACATCGACCGCCGCGCCGCCCGCCGCGCCGTACGACATCGGCCAGTAGCTGTTGCGTCCCATCCCGCAGCCGACGTCGATGAACCGCTTTCCCTTCCAGTCCTGCGGAGCGAAGAACGGCAGCCAGCGGCGAAACTGTTCCTCGTAGCGGGGATCGATGGCGGAATACTTCGCCCATTCGTAGCCGAACCGCTCCGGCGAACCGCCCTTCACGTCATGCATTTGTCTGTCCTCGCAAGCTGGCGGCCTCTTCGGTCGCGCCTGGCTGCGCGCGCCGCCCCTCGCCGATTTCCGTAGCCGCAACGTTAGCAGAATCCGTCTCGATGCGTCGGGCGAAGGCCTGCGCCGACAGCCAGCTCCACAGGAACAGGCGATGATCGGCGGCCCCCGAACGATGCTGCGCGAAAGCGTTCGCGGCAAAGTTCGTTCTCGTTCCCGGCAATTGCGCCAGCGGCGGCTTCGCCGGCGTTTCGCGCAGCCATTTCGCGAGCGGTATGCCGAAGCCCTTCTTCTTGCGATCGACGATCGACGACGGCAGCAGGCGTCGGGCGGCTTTCTTGAGGAGATACTTGCGCTCCCCGCCGCGCAGCTTGAACCGGTGCGGCAGCCGCCGGCAGAAATCCACCAGGTCGTTGTCGAGAAACACCGCCCGCGTCTCCAGCGAGCACATCATCGCGGCGCGGTCGACCTTCGTCAGAATGTCGTCGGTCAGGTAGAAGCGCGTGAAGAATTCGAGCGAGCGGTCGACGGGATGCTTGTGCGGATCGCTGTTCCACGACGCGATCGCCTCGCCGTAGACGTCCTCGATCCGCATCGGCGCCTCGAACAGGTCGCGCGCGTCGTCGGGGTCGAGCGGCGCCATCCAGACCGGCAGCCAGGTCGAGGCCTCGTGCGACAGGCCCATCAGGGTGCGCCGCAGCTTGAAGTCCAGACTCATGTTCGCGTGCGAGGCGGGCAACAGCCCGACGAGACGCCGCAGGGTCGTATGCACCGGGCGCGGCGTCATGCGGCTGTAGACGAGCGCCGGCGCGAGCGCCAGGAACGGGTCGTATCCCGCGAACAATTCGTCGCCGCCGTCGCCCGACAGCGCGACGGTCACGCGCTCCCGCGCAAACGCGCAAAGCAGATGCGTCGGCAGGATGGACGCATCGCCGAGCGGTTCGTCCATCCGGTCGAGCACATGCGGGATCATGTCGCGCGCGGTGGCGATGTCGAGCCGGCGCTCGCGGTGGCGCGTCCCGACATGCTCGGCGACGGTCCGCGCATAGGGCGACTCGTCGAACGAAGGTTCGTCGAAGCCGATCGTGAACGTCTCGAGGCTGGCGGCCGGGCGATGCGCCGCGAGCGAGGCCAGCACGACGCTCGAATCGACGCCGCCCGACAGGAAGACGCCGAGCGGCACGTCGCTCATCAGCCGCCGCCGCGCCGACGTCGCGAGCAGTTCGGCGCATTCGTCGACGAGGCGAGGTTCGTCCCGGTCGCCCAGACTCTCGTCGGGCTCGAGCGCAAACCGCCAGTATGCGGCGACGCGCGTCGCGCCGGTGGCCATGTCGCAGGTCAGATGGTGGCCGGCCGGAAGCTTGCGCGTCCCCTCCAGCAGGGCCGTCTCGCCAGGCAGATAGCCCCAGGCGAAAAACTTCTGCAGCGCGCGCGGATCGATCGACCGCGGCACCGCCCGATGCGCGGCCAGAGCCGTCAGTTCGCTGGCGAAAGCCAGAAAGCCCTGACGCGCGGCATAATAGACGGGCTTCTCGCCAAACCGGTCGCGCGCGATGAAAAGCTGCTTCCTGCGCCGATCGAGGATGGCGAAGGCGAACATGCCGTTGAGCCTGAGCGGCAGGTCCTGGCCCCACTCCTCCCAGCCGTGGACGAGCGTTTCCGTGTCGGAATGATCGGAGGCGAACCGATGCCCGCGCGCGATCAGCGCGGCGCGCAACTCGCCGTGATTGTAGATCTCGCCGTTGAAGACGACGCCCACCTGGCCGTCCTCGTTCCACATCGGCTGATGTCCGCCGGCGACGTCGACGATGGCCAGACGGCGATGTCCGAGGAACACGCGATCGGCCTCGTCGACGAACGTTCCTTCACCGTCCGGACCGCGATGCGCCAGGGCCGCGGTCATGCGCGCAAGGTCTTCCCTGTCGCCCGGTCCGACGAAACCGGCGATGCCGCACATGCCTAGGGACCCTCATCGCAATTGATGAGTTTCTTGACGTGATAGGACTTGTGGCCTTGCGACTCGAAATAGGTGCGCGTCGTGATCTCGGCGAGCAGTCCCATCAGGATGCTCATGACGCCGATCAGCACGAGCATGGCGGAGAAGACCGGCAGCGGCGTCTGGATCAACGACACGGACTGGAAGAACTTCAGGTAGAACGCGAAGATCATGGCCGCGAAGCCGCCGACGATCGACCAGAAGCCGAAGCCGCCGAAGATGTAGATCGGCTTGACCAGGTAGCGCGAGAAGAACTTCACCACGATCAGGTCGAGCACCACCTTCAGCGTGCGGTTCAGTCCGTATTTCGATTTTCCGAACTGCCGGGCATGGTGGCGCACCGGCATTTCGACGACCGAGGCGCCCATCCACGACGCGTAGATCGGCACGAAACGATGCATCTCGCCGTAGAGCCGCATGCCCTCCAGCACTTCGGCGCGATAGGCCTTGAGCGTGCACCCGTAATCGTGCAGCGGCACGCCCGACACGCGCGAGATCAGGCGGTTGGCGAGACGGCTGACGAGATTGCGCTTGATCGCATCGTCCTGCCGATCCTTGCGCCATCCGGAGACAACGTCGGCGCCCTCCTCGAGCTTGTCGAGCAGCGCCGGGATGTCCTGCGGATCGTTCTGCAGGTCGGCGTCGATCGTCACGATCACGTCGGACGTCGCATGGTCGATGCCGGCCATCATGGCGGCGGTCTGGCCGAAGTTGCGGCGGAACTGCACGACCTTGATCTCGGGCCGCTTACTCGCGGCTTCGGCCAACGCCTGGTCGGACCCGTCGCGGCTGCCGTCGTCGACCGCGATGATCTCGAACTTGCGTCCGGCCACGTCGAGAACCGCGAACAGCTTCTCGAACAGCAGCGGGATGCTCTCGACCTCGTTGAAGATCGGCACGACGACGGAAATGCTGGCCCTCGCGTCGCCACGCTCCTCCGCTGTCGTCGTGGTGACTGATGCGTTCGACACGGTACCCCCTCCAGTCGGTGCAACAGCGCTGGCCGCCGCAACGATGCCCACGCCCGGCGCCTAGTCGCTCGCCCGGGCGCGTTTTGCGCGGGCCCCCGCCACCTGCCGCCACCCGACGACGGCCAGCAGCAGCATCGCCGGCAAGGCCACGAGCATGTAGCGCGTCTCCATGAGTCCGGCTACCACGAATATCCCCAGCAGTCCGAACTCGGCCGTCCGCAGCGCCGCCATCAGCGACACGAACCTTGCAAATCCCAGGCCGTCCGATCCGTCGGCGATCTGCGCGCGCTGGCGGATCCACGCCACGTACATCCCGATCAATCCCAGCAGCACGAAGATCGCCCGGAAGGGCGCGACGGCCGCCGCCGCGTATCGGGTCCACGGCGGCTCGAGGCCGAGCGTGACGATGATGGCGCGGGCGCCTTCCAGATTGATCCAGTAGTGCAGCATGCGCGCCGCCGGCACGAGCCCGAACGTCGTGACCGCATTCTCGCGCTTGCGCGCGTCGGCGACCCTGGCGAAGCCGGCGTCGATCTCGGAATTGTAGCCTTCCGCCCGCCACCGCTGCACGAGGCGACCGATCTCCTCCCGCTCGGCGCCCGAACGAAACGCCCGCGCCGGATAGGACGCGATGTCGAAGCCGGGCCACGAGGGCTCCGCCGCCGGCCATGCATAGACGACGTGCTCGCCCTGCACGAACACCACCCACGTCCTCAGCCAGCTGAAATAGCCGGGCTGCACCGTGTTGGCGTTCTGGCTGGTTCCGAAGCGGACATACCCGACCTCGCCGGTAGACCGGTACTGGAACGCGGTCATTGCGGCCAGCGGCAGGAGGAAGGCGATTCCGGCGATCGCCGCGCCGCGCACGATCGTCGGCCAACCCTTGCGCGCATGCAGCAGCAATCCGCCGCACGCCAGCGCGCCGCAGACCGGGATCATGTCGATGCGCGCAAGGCTCGCGAGCCCGAGGAACAGACCGCCGCACGCCAGTTCCGGCAGGCTGGAACGATCCAGGCCGCGATGGAACAACCAGCCGCCGACGAAGAAGAAGAACATGCAGGCGTGATCGGGATAGACATGCGTCGTCATCACTGCCGTGAACGGCTGCACGGCGATGAAGACCAGCGGCAGCGCCGCGGCGAGCGGTCCGGCGCGACCGGCCATCAGTTTGCGCGCCTCGTACAGCAGGATCAGGACGATGGCGAGGTCCATGAACACGTGAACCGCGTGCATGGAATTGGCGATGACGTCGCCCGTGTAATGTCTGGACGTGTCGTAGTCGAAGGCGACGGCCTTCGATCCCGACAGCGCGACGACCGGCGCAATCAGCACGGCGAAGCCGAGCGACTGGAAACGGGCTGGCGGCAGCTTGCCGCTGGCGACGATCTCCTGCGCGGCCTTGACGTACAACGTGCCATCGCCGTTGATCATGCCGTCGCCGGACAGCAAAAAGACCACCCGACCGAGCAGCAGCGCGCACAGCAGCCAGCCGCCGATCCCGAAGGCCGGCCACCGGATGGCTCCGGCCGGTCGGTTGCTGGAATTCCCGTCGATCATGCGTCGTTCTACGCTTTCACGATAGTGTCGCCGCTGAGGCCGCGGCGCTCCATGGCGTTGCGCGTGTCGACGATCAGCTTCGCGCCCGTCTGGATCGCGGCGTAGTCGACGGCGTCGTGATCGGTCGAGATCAGCACCGCGTCGTAGCCCGTCAGATTTTCGGCCGTCAGCGCCACCGACTCGCGGCCGGCGAGTTCGGGATGTTCGCGCGTCTTGTGGACGACCGGCGCGTGCGGATCGTGATAGTCGCAGACTGCGCCGCGCTTCTCGATCAGTTCGATCAGCCGCAGCGACGGGCTCTCGCGGGTATCCGACACGTTCTTCTTGTAGGCGAGGCCGATCAGCAGGATGCGCGAGCGGCCGAGGCTCTTGCCGAGCTTGGCGTCGAGCGCCTCTTCCAGCCGCCGCACGACGTAGTGCGGCATCGACGTGTTGATCTCGCCTGCGAGCTCGATGAAGCGCGTCGGAACTTCGAACTCACGCGACTTCCACGTCAGATAGAACGGATCGATCGGGATGCAGTGGCCGCCGAGGCCAGGGCCCGGATAGAACGGCATGAAGCCGAACGGTTTCGTCTTGGCGGCGTCGATCACTTCCCAGACGTCGATGCCCATCGCGTCGTAGACGATCTTCAGTTCGTTCACGAGCGCGATGTTGACGGCGCGGAACACGTTTTCCGTGATCTTCACCGCTTCCGCGACCGCCGGCGAGGACACCGGCACGATCTTGCGGACGACCGAACCGTAGAAGGCCTCCACCAGTTTCGACGCCATCTCGCCGCTGCCGGCGACGACCTTCGGGATCGTGACCGTGGCAAAATCGACATTGCCGGGATCCTCGCGCTCCGGCGAGAAACCAAGGAAGAAATCGCGACCGGAGACGAGCCCGGTCTTTTCCAGAATGGTCTTGACGATGCCGTCGGTCGTGCCGGGATAGGTGGTCGATTCCAGCACGACGAGCTGGCCCGGCCGCAGGGTTCGCGCGATCGTCTGCGCCGTGTTCTCGACATAGCTCATGTCGGGATCGCGATGGCGCGTCAGCGGCGTCGGCACGCAGATGACGACGACGTCGCATTCGCCGAGGCGCCCCATGTCGGTCGTCGCCTCGAATTTCCTTGCGTCGATCAGCTTGCGCAGCGTCTCGCTCTTGACCGCGTCGATGTAGGACTCGCCTTTCGTCAGCGCCGCCGGCTTGCCGGGATCGACGTCGAAGCCGACCGTGCGGAAGCCGGCGAGACCCGTCGCCGCCGCCAGCGGCAGGCCGACGTAGCCGAGCCCGATGATCCCGATGGTCGCACTGCGGTCGTTCAGCTTCTGCAGCGTCTGCGATCCGATCGAACTTCCGGATGTCATGCGTTCGGTGTCCTCTCGATTTCTTCACGCGACGGAGCGGCGACGCCTTGCGCCAGCCTCTCCAGCAGGGTGAGCATTTTCTGCGCCAGATAGGCGCGATCGTAACGCCGCGCCGCGGCGACGCAGTTTTCGCGATAGGCGGCGAGCTTGCCCGGCTCGTCCTTGAGCGCGCGGATCGCGGCGACCAGCGCGCCGGCGTTCTCCGGTTCGAACAATTCGCCGACGCCTTCGGCCTCGACGATGCCGGCCGCCTCGCCTTCCACGCCCATCAGGATCGGAATGCCCATGCCCATGCATTCGAACATCTTCGACGGGATCACTGTCGTGAACAATTCGGTCTTGCGCAGGTGGATGATCGAGGCGTCGAGCAGCGACCAGTAGCGCGCCACTTCGTCGCGCGGCACGGAATCGACGAAGCGCACGTTGTCGAGCTTCATGTCGGCGGCGCGGTCCTTGACCGCCTGCTTGCGCGCGCCGTCGCCGACGAACAGCACGACGACGTTTTCCTCGCGCAGCCTGTCCGCCGCGTCGAGCAGCGTCTCCAGCGCATGCGCCATGCCGTGCGTGCCGACGTAGCCGACGACGAACTTGCCCTGCAGGCCCAGCCGCTCGACCAGGTCCGCGTCCTTCGGCAGCGGCTTGAAACGCGACACGTCGACGCCGTTGGTGACGACCTCGATCTTGTTCGCGTCGATTCCATAGCCGACCAGCACGCGCTTGAACGCGTTGGTGACCGAGACGATCAGCGCCGCCTTGCGGTAGAGAAACCGCTCGAGCTTCTCGAGCAGCGCGATCACCGGCGAGGATTTCATCGCCCCGACCGCCTTGATCGATTCCGGCCACAGGTCGCGCAGCTCGAACACGAACGGGACGCGCTTGAAGAGCCCTACGACATAGCCGGCGCAGGCCGTGAAGAATTGCGGCGAGGTGGCGACGACCAGCGTCGGCTTCTTCACGAACAGGCTGGCGACGATCGCCGAAACCATGAAGCTCACATAATCGAGGATGCGCTTCACGAAACCTTCGTTGGCCGTGATGTACGACCAGACGCGGATCACTTCGATGCCCTCGACGCGCTCGCGGCTCCACAACGCATTGCGATAGCCCTCGAACACCGCGCCCTTCGGAAAGTTCGGCGCGCAGGTGACGACGGTCACGCGATGGCCGGCCTTCGCCCAGTCGCGGCAATGTTCGAACACGCGCGTCGCCGGCGCGTTCACCTCGGGCGGGAAATTGTCGCTGAGGAACAGAATGTGCATCTAGCCGATGTCCCAGGCCAGATGTGCGTCGCTACCTGCGCCTGCGGAGAAGGCGCCGACCAGCATCTCGCCGGGCGTCGACACCCCGAACTCCGGATGCAGCGTCGTCGCGGCGCGCGACCAGGCGCCGCCCTCGCCGGAAACGGTCATGGCCGGCCCGGCCGGCGGCGCCAG
>MTKY01052317.1_pt1 | contig 13116 bp, 9 predicted proteins | sample 1042731 | NCBI WGS metagenome assembly MTKY01 (sample SAMN06212206, study PRJNA360538) | anaerobic digester metagenome | biome: Wastewater treatment plant; material: sludge; isolation source: anaerobic digester fed with sludge from wastewater treatment plant | place: Denmark: WWTP Soeholt ... | reverse complement strand
GGTCTACCAGATGCTCGTGAGTGAATTTATGAAAACGTTTGGCGACCGTCCGGATATCGCGTATGTCAACCGTGAAGATGATACAGGCGATCCCGGCCTCCGCCAGTCGAAGAAATCATATGGCCCCATCGCACTGCTTTCGAAATACACGGTGTACACGTGTTCCTCGCGCCCGGAGTGGATGAAGCGCTCCTATACAGACTGACAGCCGTACGCATCCGAATGGAAAAGAGGGAACCCGCGCGTCAGGCTCCCTCTTTTATCGGCTGTTTCCGGCTGGCTGATTTAGCAGCTATTTCTTCGTGAACATCGAGACGAGACGGCTTGCCACATGGACGATCTTCACGGCTGTGCTGCGGTCCTTCTTCTTTGCGTCGCGCGACGAAAGCAGAGATAAGAGCGTATGTACAAGAGCCGATGCGATCACGCTTTCCGCGTTTTGCGCCTTTTTCGCTTTCACTTTCGGCTTCGGTTTCGGCGTGATTCTCTTCATGATCGCGGGAACGGTCACGGCGATCGAGTCCGTTACATCCACTACATTCCCTGTAATGATCGCCACATCGTCAACGAGATCGGGAATCTTCCCTGTGGTGTCTTTAATATCTGTCTTGATATCGTCCAACAGGATGTGGACGGAGCTTAACGTTTTGATCAGCTTAATGAGAAGAATCAGCAGGGCAACCAGAACCGCCGCCCCGAGCAGTGCCAGAACAACATAAAGCAGCGTCATCAGGTCGATCGTTATTGAAGTTAACACAAATGCCATACAGGCCTCCTTCCAGCGCTGAGGCAAACGAATCTGTCAGGCGGTTTTCCGGCAAGACTTGCCGGTTCGCCCGGCTGTCACGACGTGTGGCAGCCTCACGCCTGCAGCGCCGTTACTCCTGCTCTTTCATGCGGGCTTCTCTGGCAGCCGCTCTTGCTTTCTTCTCAACTTCTTCCGCGGTATCGGCCACTTTCTCAGAGACTTTCTCCTTCAGCTCTTCGGCATCTTCCCCGAGACACGCTGTCTTCTCCTGGATTTTTTCCTTGACCAGCTGGGCTTTTTCTTTAATCTTCTCCCCCGCGTCGGCGGCAAACTCTTTTACCTTTTCCGCCCCTTTCAATGTCGCGTCCTTGATGCACTCACGTGTTTCTTCACCCGATTTTGGCGCGAATAAAAGTCCGAGGGCTGCGCCGCTGAGAAGTCCGAGCGCGACCCCTGTGAAAACCTGGCGGTTTTTTGTGCGCCTGTTTTGTCCTGTAAATGCTCCAATGATTTCTTCGAATAACATAACCGTTCCATTCCTTTCCTTTGATTTAAATCTCCCGTAAGAGAACTCATGTGCGCCCGCACATACAGTATTTGATGCTGGGTCATAATTATAACATATGACCCTCCCCCTGTGATGATCCGGCCTGATCGCCGGGCGTCTCTCCCACGGCTTCTCCCACGGCTCTCACGGCTTTTCTGCGGTCTTCCGGCGTACTGTCCGCCCGTGTGTCAATCCGCCCGGCCGTCCTCTCCTCTCCGCTGTAAAAACACTCTTGTTATCCCGGTACAATAACTCCGCTTATATCAGCTAAAAGCTCTCGTTCGATATTTCGACATTCACGCCGTCAAAACATGCCAGCGCAGGGACGAGCGCCGCGTAAGGCGTTCGCCCGAAGTAGGTCGAGGAGGTGCCATACGGGACGAGTTCCCTGGACAGCCAGACGAGCTTTTCGCCGAACAGCTTGTCGAGCCGCTCTGTAAAGCGCACATTGTATGGAAGCATGATACTGCCGTCTTTCTTCAGGTAGAGCGCGCCGAAACGCGAGACGCCGGTGACAAGTCCTTCCGTGGGGTTCACAATGTTGGCATAGTGCAGGTAGGGCACGTAAAGGATATCGCCGTCGCGCGGGAGGGATGCGAAATCCTGAATCCGCGCGGCATCCGCATCACCGCCCTGCAGCACAAGCGACAAGTTCGGAACATCGTGCCCGGTCGCTGTCCCGCCGAATTCATCCGCTGACTGCTGATTCCAGATAAAGCCGGTCAACACGCCTTTGTCAAAGATCGCGCGCCTCCCCCTTTCGCGCCCGTATGCGTCAACCGGGGAGGGGAAAGTCGCGAGCATCGACGGATCTTCAACTAGTGTAAAATGATCCGACAGAACTTTCTTACCGATATCATCTTCTTTGAACATGGAGAAACCGCGTTTCATGGCGCCCGCGCTATAGCCGACCCGCCCGAGAAAACTCAGGTATTCGGCTGTCGCGGCGGGGCCGAGGGCAACACGGTAAGGGCCTTCGGGGAGTCTTCCCTCCGGTTTCGCCGTGTACTGATCAACAAGCCATGCCAGCCTGTCATGAAGCGCCCTGGCGTCCAGGTCGCGTTTGTGGCTTACGAACTGCTCCGCGTTCACTTCCCATTTGCGTTTTTCCGATGCGAGAACAAGCGTAATACCGATGTCAGATTTGCGGGTAAAAACAACCTCGGGCGTCTCTGTCGATATGGACGCGTTAACTGCGACACCGGAAGAGAAATTTCCGGACAACAGAATGTCATCCGTCTCGAGGCCTTCCACGGCTTCGTTGACGAAAGCGACGATTTCCTCATTCGGCAGGAACTCGACCTCCGGATCATACGTCTCCTCAAAGACTGTCGTCTTCCCGATCGACGGAATCGTCGGCTGATAGGAGAGAGGGGAAGCAAACGCGAGCATCCCGATCGCTTTGTCGATCGTCGCCTTCATGGTTTGAAGATCATTCTCGCCCACAATCAGGTTTGCGGAAGCGCATTTATGGTCACCATAAGCCGTAATCTTAAGAATAGTCAGCCTCTCGTTCGTGTTGAGCGAAACGGCGGAGTTGGCGTAGCGTACGAGATGGCTGTCTTCCGCCTTCCATTCGATATGGATATCGGCTCCCTGTGCCAGCGCGTATGCGCGCAGTGTTCTTAATGTGGAGATAATCTGATCAGAAGCCATCTCACTCACCTACTTTCACGTTATCAAAGCGGCAGACGGGAACACCGTGGCCCAACTGCATAATCTGGCCGGGCGCGCCTTTGCCGCAGTTATCGACATACTGTACTTTCCAGGTGGTCTCATCGCCGACAGCGGTGAGCGAACGATAAAAATCGAGCGTCATCCCGCTGTACGCGCAGTCCTTGACAATGCCCCTGCGCTCGCCATCTTCGACAAGCCATCCGATATCGGTGGAGAAGTGAAACTGCTCGCGGTTTGATCCGATTGACCAGCTCTTCTCGCCGGAAAGAACAACCCCGCGCTCGGTCTGCCGGATGATATCCTCCAGCGAGCCGTCCTGTCCGGGATCAATATTGATATTTGTCATGCGTTCAATCGGTGTGCGGTAGAAAGCGCAGGCGCGGCAGGCGCCGCCAGAGCCGTCGAAAATCTCCCTTCCGCCCCGTTCGTTGGCTTCTACCACCATCTGGCGTGAAGTGATCGCTCCGACGAGAATGCCCTTGTCGATGAGCATTCTGTTCTGTGCGGCAACGCCTTCGTCATCAAAACCGAAACTTCCGGGCGAATTGATCAGTGTCGCGTCAGCGCGCGCATTCAGTTTCGGCGAACCGTACCGCAGTGTGCCGAAATCATTGAGCCTCACAAACGATCCGCCGGCGAAGGAAAGCTCGTATCCCAGAATACGGTCCAGCTCGAGCGCATGGCCAATCGTCTCGTGCACCTGCAGGTACATCATATCCGGCATCAGGATGACGGACATCCGCCCTTCCGGACATTTCGGCGCTTCAACCAGCTGCCGCATCTCTGACACAATGCGGTCCGCCTGCAGCCTCCAGTGTTCAAGGTCCATCGTCTCCCACCCGCGCGTCGGCGCGAGCCGCGGAGGCAGATACTTGCGGCTCTGCATCATGCCGGTGTCATCAAAAGCGGCGACCTGCATGCTGGGAAAGATATCAACAATGTGTTTTTCTATTTCAGCGCCTTCCGAGTCATAATATTCAATCGTTTTGCGGACAGTACTGAGCTTGACTCTCCTCTGAATGACTCCGGGCTGCCTGATGAAGCTGTCGATATCACGCAGCATGGCAACTTTGTCCGCCAGGGGTACCTCAAAAGGGTCCTCCCCGCAGGGACTTTCGAAACGCCCGGACAGTACCTCCTTGTCGGCAAGGCGAACCGGCCTTTTAATCCGAGCCGCCGCGGCGGCGGCATTGGCAAAGGCCCGGTCAAAGGTCTCGCCCGGCGATGTCATGTCGGACGAGGCAGCAAAGCCCCATGCGCCGTCAACAAGCACGCGGACGCCGAAACCACTTTCTTCTGACCGATTAAAGGCAAGAAAGTTCCCGTTCCACATAAACATGAAATCTTCTTCCTGTTTAGGGTAATAGCGGACATCTGCGTACTCCGCGCCGCGGTCCACTAATCTTTTGATCTGACTTTTCCAGTCTACAGTCATCGCTTTGTGCTCCTTCCGGTTATCAATCTTTCACACTGTTTTGATAACATTCACAGTGTAGCAGAGATGAGGACTCCCGGAAGTGTGATATAGAAATGCGGACCTCCCGATTAGGCCTTTCCGTAACAGCCGTGCTATAATTCGAAATAATATGCCAAAGAGTCGATTTCATTTAACACAGCGCTGGCAGCGCGTCAGCGCCGCTTTCTTAAGCGGCCAGGCCGTATCCCTGCTCGGATCGGGGCTGGTTCAGTTCGCGATTATCTGGTACGTCACCCTTCGGGCAAACTCAGGGACATCGATGATGATTATCACGCTGGCGTCCTTTATCCCTCAGCTTCTCGTCGCCCCGTTCTCCGGCGTCTGGGCAGATCGTTATGAGCGGCGCTGGCTGATTGTTATGGCGGACGGAGGGATCGCGCTCGTCACACTCGCGCTTGCGATACTGTTTCTGCTCGGATACAACCACATTTGGTTCATTTATATCGCGGCGATGATCCGCTCCTTTGGCGGAGGGGTGCAGGGTCCCGCCATCAACGCGCTCATCCCTCAGATTACGCCGAAGAAGGAATTGGTACGAATCAACGGGATCTACAGCACAATCAACAACGTGCTGCTATTGCTGTCCCCCGTACTCGGGGGAGCACTGCTAACGCTTTTCCCGCTCTGGGTTGTCTTTATGGTCGATGTGGGAACGGCCTTCATTGCCATTCTCATCATGCTGTTCCTGCCGATTCCACACCAGAAAACAGGCAGAATTACCACGGCTCTCGGAACGGTGCCAAAACTCCGGGAGGAAGAGTCCTGGGGCTTCCCCGATATCGGCCGGGCTGACAGCGCCGATACGGATGACGCGCCTCCCGTCGAAAGCGAGACACCTGAGGATGAGACGGGATTAAAACAGTTCCGCAGAGGGTTTGCCTATGTGAAGAGACACCGCGCGATCAGAAACCTGATGCTGACATATGCGCTATTCATGGTGCTGCTCGCCCCTGTCGCGATCCTGACTCCGCTGTTCATCCGCCGCCATTTCGGAGACGAACCCTGGCGGATTGCCGCGACACAGACGGCTCTGTTCGCCGGTATGGCGATCGGCGGACTGATTGTATCAATACGCGGAAGGTTCAGAAGTCATCTGCAGGTCGTGCGTGCGGCAGGATTCCTCGTCGCGGCCTTTACACTCGTGCTCGCTATCCTGGGATTAACATCGTCACCGCTCTTCGCCTTTTTTGTCATCCTCGCATTCCTGCTCGGTGTGATTGTCCCCTTCTACACCACCGCGGTCACAACTTTGTTCCAGCAGAATGTTGAGAAAGATTACCACGGGCGGGTTTTCGCCCTGCTCTACATGATCGGTTCGGCGGCAATCCCCCTCGGTACGATTCTTTTCGGACCTATTGCCGATCTGTTCGACATCGCCTATGTGCTGCTTTCAACTTCTGTCGCTCAATTGCTGCTGCTTCTGACCACATTTAAAACCGTCCCTGTGAGCTTTGAGTCCGGCGCGCTGATCATTGAGCCGGATACACCGGATGATCAGTCTTACCCCCGGCCCTAGAATTTGCTATACTGTGACGGGTTCAGCCCTCAGACATACGTTGTTTAACCACAGGAGGTAACAATACATATGACAGAACTTTGGATTGATTCTGTAATCGCAAGAGAAATTCTGGATTCCCGTGGAAATCCTACGGTAGAAGCAGAAGTCTACACCATGGACGGGTCCTTTGGCCGCGCGGCGGTTCCTTCGGGCGCCTCGACCGGCGCCTATGAGGCCGTTGAGCTGCGCGACGGGGACAAGAGCCGCTACCTCGGCAAAGGTGTCCAGAAAGCCGTTGACAACATTAATTACACGATCGCCCCGGAGATTATCGGCATGAATGTCTACGACCAGGTAGAGATTGACCGTGCGCTCATCGAGCTGGATGGCACCGATAACAAGGCGACCCTCGGCGCGAACGCCATTCTGGCTGTCTCGCTCGCCTGCGCCAAAGCGGCTGCGAATTCCCTTGATTTGCCTTTGTGGCAGTATCTCGGCGGCATCCGCGCCCACATGCTGCCTGTTCCCATGATGAACGTCATCAACGGAGGAAAACACGCGGACAACAGCGTCAACCTGCAGGAGTTTATGATTATGCCGGCCGGCGCGCCGACATTCAAAGAAGCGCTCCGCTGGTGCGCGGAAGTCTTCCATACGCTGAAAAGCCTGCTGAAGAAAGAGGGTTACTCCACTGCTGTCGGCGACGAAGGAGGGTTTGCGCCGAACCTCAAGAGCGACGAAGAAGCTCTGCAGTGGCTTGCCCGCGCGATTGAAGAAGCGGGCTTCAAGCCGGGTGAGGATTTCTTTATCGCCATGGACCCCGCGAGCACCGAGCTCTTCGAAGAAGCGAAGGCACAGGGTAAAGAAGGCTATCTGTTCTGGAAGACCGGTGAGTTTAAGACGACGGACGAAATGATCGACTATTACGCCGGCCTCTGTGAGAAATACCCGATTATTTCCCTCGAAGACGGCCTCGCCGAGGACGATTGGGAAGGCTGGGTAAAGCTCAACGAACGCATCGGCGACCGCGTCCAGCTCGTCGGAGACGACCTGTTCGTCACAAACACGGAGCGCCTGGCGCGCGGACTCGATGAGGACGCGGCCAACTCCATTCTGATCAAGCTGAATCAGATTGGAACGCTCACCGAGACATTTGACGCCATCGAAATGGCGCAGAGCGCAGGCTGGACAGCTGTCGTATCCCACCGTTCTGGTGAGACTGAAGATGTCTCCATCGCCGACATCGTCGTCGCGATGGGAACAGGCCAGATCAAGACAGGTGCGCCGTCGCGCACAGACCGCGTCGCGAAGTACAACCAGCTCCTCCGCATCGAGGAGCAGCTCGGTGAAAGCGCCGTGTACGCCGGCATGGGTGCCTTCAACCTCAACCGCTGATAGCCGTTGCATCTGGTGGGTTTTAATGTGTCAGCTCTTCCGGTTTATCGGTGGAGAGACTGACAATTTGCTGAAGTAAACGGGAGTGTCCCTCAACACCGAAAAGAGTCAGGGGCACTCCTGTTTTTGTTATTCCTTATGTTTTGCCCACCGGTCAGCAGATAAAACCGCCGTCAACGCCGAGGACCTGACCGGTGATAAAAGACGCTTTGTCAGACGCCAGGAAGGCGACGGCCTCCGCTACTTCCTCAGGCGTGCCGATCCGGTTGAGCGGCGTCTGTTCGACCAGCGCCTGGCGTTCCTCTTCCGTCAAATGGTCGAGCATGCTCGTTCCGATCACTCCCGGCGAGACAGCGTTCACGCGGACGCCCGCCGGCGCGACCTCGCGCGCGAGCGCTCTTGTCAGACCAATCAACCCCGATTTGCTCGCGGAATAAGCTGCTTCGCATGACGCGCCGATCACGCCCCACATGGACGACACATTGACAATACTGCCGGAACCCGCCCGGATCATATTGGGAAGGACTGCTTTCGACAGCAGGTAGCTTGACTTCAGGTTCGTATTCAGAACCCTGTCCCATGTCTCCTCGGATGTCTCCGTCAAAAGCCCCCACGTGCTGATACCCGCATTGTTGACGAGAACATCGATTCTCCCGCAATCGAGCAGAGCGGCCGCCACCATACCTCGGACATCTGAGGGACTTGCGACATCAGCCCGCAGGAGCGTCGCCGAACAGGCGTCCCGCTCAAGCATCTCGGCGAGTACGCGCGCGTCATCCTCTGAATGAAAGTAGTTGATAAACACGTGGTAGCCTTCTCTCGCTAACACTGTCGATATCGCGCGCCCAATGCCCCGCGCGCCTCCCGTGACTAACGCCGTTTTCTGTCTGGCCATCCTGAATCCTCCCGATCTGTATCAATAAATGCGCTTCGCGCGTCCGGACATGCGGTTTCACCCTCTTACAATGATACAATAATGCCGATAGGAGATTACCGGTATGGATACTGCAATTAAACTCGAGCGCTTGCGCGCAAACATGAAAAAACACGGGATTGACGCCTGTTACATCGGGACGGCCGATCCACATAATTCCGAATACATCGCGGCTCACTTTCAGACGAGGGCATGGCTGACAGGTTTTAAGGGTTCTGCCGGCACGGCGGTTGTCACGGCCTCCGACGCACTGCTCTGGACAGACGGCCGCTACCATATTCAGGCAGCCGGCGACCTCGAGGGAACGCCTTTTATGCTGATGAAGCAGGGAAGCCCCGGCGTCCCTCAGCCGGATGAATGGCTCAGAGACAACCTCGCGCGAGGTTCGCGCGTGGCGATCGACGGCACGCTTGTCCCGGACGCGACAGCGAATTCGCTCGAAGAGAAACTCGCGGCAAAAGGCATAACACTTGTTACTGATCTCGATCTCGTCAGCGGGATCTGGGAGGACCGCCCCCCGCTCCCGTCCGGGAAAATTTTCGAACACGGGATTGAGTACACCGGAATCCCGGCGAGTGAGAAGATTGGGAAAGTCCGTGAGAAAATGAAGTCCGACGGGGCGGACTATGCACTCTACGTCGGCCTGGACGATATCGCGTGGCTCATGAATTTCCGCGGAAGCGATGTCCCCAAACACTGCATGACGCTCGCCTTCGCCCTGATCACGGCAGACAAAGCGTTTCTTTTCATCGATCAGAACAAAGTGGATGACAAGATGCGGAACATCTTTACCAGCCAGGGAATCGAATTGCGCGGTTACGATAAGGTGGAAGAAGCGCTCCGCGCCCTGCCTGCCGGCGTTCTCGCCGCAGACCCGTCGCGCGTCAGCCGCGCGCTTCTGAGAACTGTTCCGAAAAATGTCAAAATCCTGAAAAAGCGCGATTATCCTTTCCTTATGAAAGCCGTCCTCAACGAAACGGAGCTGTTCTGCCAGTTCCGCGCCGGCATCCGCGACAGCATCGCCGTCACAAAATATTTGTATTACATTAAAAACGAAGCGGCGCCGCGCGGGCTGAATGAAATCGAAGTCACGGAGAAGCTTCGGGAACTGCGGGAGGCGTCTGATGACTATATTGTGGAGAGTTTCCCGACTATTTCAGCGTACGGCCCCAATGCCGCGATGATGCATTACCAGGCGACACCGGAACACTACGGCAAGCTTCAGCCGCGGGGGTTCTACCTTGTCGACTGCGGAGCGCAGACAAATGACGGCACAACCGATATCACGAGGACTTGCTCGCTCGGTCCTCTGACGCGCGAGGAGAAAGAAGATTACACGCTGACACTGAAATCGCATATCGCGCTCGCGTCACTTCCTTTCCTTGACGGCACATGCGGCACGTCGCTGGATGCCATCGCCCGCTCGGTGATGTGGCGCAGCGGATTGGATTACAAATGCGGCACGGGACATGGTATCGGCTATCTGTCCGGTGTCCACGAAGGCCCTCAGCGCCTGACAAACAACCCGCACTACGGCGATTTCGGCTTCCGTGAAAATATCGTGATTACGATCGAGCCGGGTGTGTACCGCCAGGACAAGCACGGTATCCGTCTCGAAAACGACTATGTCGCCCTCCGCTCGAACAAAATCCTCGCGACCTATGACGGTGAGATCAGACTGATAGAGGTTCCCGAAGAACTGAACGAAGTCGGCGATATATTCCTGAAATTCCAGACGCTGACCTTTGTTCCGTTCGACCGGGACGCCATCCTCCCCGAATTGCTCACAACAGAAGAAACCGAATGGTTAAACGCTTACCACGCGTCTGTCCGTGAAGAACTTCTGCCCTACTTCGAAGGTGACGAACGTGACTTTCTGCTGAGGGAGACGGAGCCGTTCCCGATCGGCTGAAAACGACCTCCCAGCCGCCAGACCAGACGATGATTATGCAGAGCACTTTAAAGATCCGCCCCTCTCTCTGCGATCCGCTGATCGTGGAAGATCCCGCGCATAACCTGCACCGGCCGTTTCGGGGACTCACGCTCGCGGCCGCGACTCCCGCGATCCGCGTGGGAGATATCGCGGCGAATGAAAAAGCGATTGTTTCGCTGATTGCCGAGGCTGTCGGTTCCGGTGTCGATGTGCTGCTCTTCTCCGACATGGCATTGACGGGCAGCACCTGCGGCGATCTGTTGCGGCAGGACGCGCTGCTGAGCGCCTGTCCGGAGAGTCTCGGACGTATAGCGCGCGCCACCGCTGCTTCATCGATCCGCGTGCTGCTTTCCGTTCCCCTGCGTTCAGACCGGGGTTTAATGAAGGTGACGGCCGTGATGGCGCGTGGTGCCGTTGAAGGGGTTATACCGGTCAGATGGCTTTCGCCCCACGGACAACACAGCCGCGATACCCTCCGGACATCTCTCCTGCCGTTCCCTGTTATGGATCGCAGCCCGGCTATCCCCGCGCTCGCTATTCAGCTCGCGCCGGTCGATCCGGTAAACATCGGAGGCTTCGACGGATATGAAGAATATCCGGATATCGCGCCTGTTGATCCGCAAGGCAGCGCGTGGCCTGTTCTCGAGGTGGCAGCTGACGCAAGGCACGAGTGGACGGGTGATTACCGCCGACTCAGGAGCGCGCTCATCCGTGGTTCACTATGCCGCCATTCGCTTTTTCTGTATGCAGGCGCCGGTGAAGGTGAATCCGTGAGCGAAGGCGTGTTCGCTGGCCACCGCCTCATACTTTGTGATGGCCGCATCCTCTCCGAAAGCCCCGCCTTTTCGACGGGACTGACGACAGCCGTCATCCAGCCGGAGGATATCGGGCATATCCTCAGCAGCAGCTCAACAGTATGGGAGTTTTCCGGCAGCGAAGCGCTGCACCTGAAAGAAAAATCCGTGGAAGAGAACAGGCGCTTCCCTTTCCTGATGAAAAAAGAACTCGACGCCGTTACGTTCTATCGGGAAACAATGGAAATTCTGGGCAGAGGGCTGGCGGCGAGACTCGCCGCGATCGGCGCCCGCCCGGTTCTGGGGTTATCGGGCGGCCTGGATTCGTCGCTGGCGCTCCTCATCTGTATGGAAGCCGCGAGAATAAACGGTTTCTCTCACAGGGAGATCCTCGCCGTCTCAATGCCTGGGCCGGGGACATCGCGGCAATCGCGCTCTCTCACGCGACAGCTCGGCGAAGCGACGCACGTCGGCTTCCGCGAAATAAGCATAGAAGACGCGGTGTCACGGCACCTCCGCGCGATTGGGCACAATGGCACGGCACACGATGTGACTTTCGAAAACGCACAGGCGCGGGAAAGGACGCAGATCCTGATGGACCTCGCGAATCTCGGGCACGGTCTTGTCGTCGGAACAGGCGATCTCTCCGAACTCGCTCTCGGCTGGTGCACTTACAACGGCGATCAGATGTCGATGTATGCCGTCAATGCTTCCATCCCCAAAACCGCCGTCCGGTATCTGGTGGGCACCGCCGCCGAACGCCTCGAGGAAGGGAAAGCGGATATGGGTTTGTCGCCGCGTGACGCGGCAGAAGCGGCTTCTGCGCTTCGCCGGATTCTCAGCCGGCCAGTTTCCCCCGAGCTGCTGCCTCCCCATGAGGACGACAGCCTCCGGCAGATTACAGAGGATGTCATCGGTCCTTACGAACTGATCGATTTTTTCCTCTGGCATATGGTGTTCGGACACAAGAAACCTTCCGCCGTATACGACCTGGCGGCAGAGGTCTTCGGCGGCATTTACCGTCCCCCGCTTATCGCGCAATGGCTCCGCGGATTTATCCTTCGTTTCTTCCGTAGCCAGTTCAAACGTTCTGCCGCTCCGGAAGGTGTCGCCGCTTTCCCCTGGCGTCTGACGCCGCAGAGCGCGTGGAGAATGCCGGGTGACGCCCGGCCTGATCTGTGGCTGGATGAGCTTTCCCGCCATACGGAGAACTATTAGCGCTGTGATATTCTGTTTGCGCACCGCCGGTTCTTTTGCCTGATTGTATTGGAGGAGAACAATGGATATGAGAGAGTTAATTTACCTTGATCAAAGCAGCACGTCGTTCCCGAAAGCTCCCGGTGTCGGCTCCGCGATGAAGGATCTGCTCGAAAACCACGGTGTCAATATCGGTCGCGGAAATTATCAGGAGGCGTACTCCGTTGAAAGCGATGTTCTCGATACGCGCGAGCGCCTCGCGGAACTCTTTGGCGCGCGTGACCCCCGCCGTGTCATATTTACCCCAAGCGTCACCTATTCGCTCAATACTTTTTTTGACGGTTTTTTACAGCCGGGCGACCACGTCGTGGTAAGCGGCATGGAACATAACGCTGTCATGCGTCCGCTGACACGCCTGACAAAGACAAAGGGAATCCGCTACACCGCCGCCCGGGCGAATGAACGCGGTGAAGTACCGGTCGAAGCCTTTGAAAAAGTCCTGGAACCCGATACAAAAGCTCTCATTACCCTCCATGCTTCCAACGTGTCCGGGACGATCCTTCCGGTGGAAGCGATCGGCCGCCTGTGCAGGGAGAGAGGGCTTATCTTTGTTCTCGACTCCGCGCAGACAGCCGGGAGCCTTCCCATCGATATCGAAGAGATGAACATCGGTTTTCTCGCTTTTACAGGCCATAAAGGGCTGCTCGGGCCTCAGGGTATCGGCGGTTTCGTGATTACGAAAGATCTTGCCGGCAGGCTAGATCCTCTCATCACCGGCGGTACGGGGAGCCGTTCAAACAGCCTGGAACAGCCGGTATTTCTGCCCGATAAATATGAGAGCGGGACGATGAATATACCAGGAATTATCGGCCTGCGCGCCGCCCTCATATTTCTGGAAGAACAGGGAATTCAGAAG
>MTKY01048081.1_pt1 | contig 13118 bp, 10 predicted proteins | sample 1042731 | NCBI WGS metagenome assembly MTKY01 (sample SAMN06212206, study PRJNA360538) | anaerobic digester metagenome | biome: Wastewater treatment plant; material: sludge; isolation source: anaerobic digester fed with sludge from wastewater treatment plant | place: Denmark: WWTP Soeholt ... | reverse complement strand
GGGAAGGGCCGGGGATGGGGGGCCATTCCTGTGTGACGAGTTTCAACCGACAAGGATACACTGCCGAGCACACCGCCGCCGCTCAACCTTGACACTGCCGGAGCGCGCTGCTACAATTCCGACACACTGGGGCGAGTACCCCCCTGCTTGTCCCGGTGTCGCGGGCCTGTAGCTCAACTGGGAGAGCGCTACAATCGCACTGTAGAGGTCAAGGGTTCGAATCCCTTCAGGTCCATACTCGCCCGCCAGGATTGGCGGGCGTTTTGTTTGCGCGGCCCCCTGGCGTAGAATGGGGCCGGCGGTCACGGGTGGCCGCGACTGCTCACCGGGGAGGAATGATCATGCGCGCTGTGTTGCAGCGAGTGCGAAGTGGAGCCGTGCGCGTTGACGGGGAGATCGCCGGCGCGATTGATCACGGCTTCGTGATCCTGGTTGGCGTGGGGCACGGCGATGGCGAGACGCAGGCCCAATGGCTGGCGCGCAAGATCGCCGGGCTGCGCGTCTTCGAGGATGCCGACGGCAAGTTCAACCTGTCGCTGCTGGACGTGGGCGGCGGCTGCCTGGTCGTCTCGCAGTTCACGCTCTACGCCGACGCGCGCAAGGGCCGCCGCCCCAGCTTCACCGATGCCGCCCCGCCGGAGATCGCCGAGCCGCTGATCGCGCGCTTCGCCGACATGCTGCGCCAGGCAGGGGTGCCGCGTGTGGCGATGGGCGTCTTCGGCGCGCGGATGCAGGTCGAGATTCACAACGACGGCCCGGTAACGATCTGGCTGGACACCGACGTACTTGCGGCGGGCGGGGGCAATCCGTAATCGGAGCTGAACTCCGCCTGCCAGACAGCAAATGGAAGGGGCGCGCAAATGAGCAGTTTTCTCCTTGACAGCCCCCGGCCACTCTGGTAAGCTTTCAAGCACATTCCTCAGTAGCTCAACGGCAGAGCATCCGGCTGTTAACCGGAGGGTTGTAGGTTCAAATCCTACCTGAGGAGCACAGCACAAAACCCCGGCAATCCGCCGGGGTTTTTCTGTGTGCATTGCTTGCCAGACCGGAGGGCGATCAGCCGACCATGAACTGCCCGTCCTTGTAGAACAGCGTCCCATCCACGATGATCTCACCGCCCTGGCGCATATCGCAGATCATGTCCCAGTGCACGTCGGAATTGTTGACGCTGCCCGTCTCGCCGTAGCCCTGGCCGACGGCCAGGTGCACCGTCCCGCCGATCTTCTCGTCGAACAGGATCGAGCCTGTGAACTGCTGGATGTCCGAGTTGGTGCCGATGGCGAACTCACCCAGGCGGCGCGCGCCGGGGTCGGTGTCCAGCGTGGCGATCAGGAAGTCCTGGTTGGTCTCGGAGCGGGCATTGACCACCAGCCCATCGCGGAACTCCAATTCGACGCCCTTGACCTCATTGCCTCGGAAATACGCCGGGTAGGTGAAGCGCACCCAGCCGTTCACGCTGTCCTCGACCGGCCCGGTGAAGATTTCGCCATCGGGGAAGTTCTCTTTGCCGCCAGCGTTCTTGAACAGCCGCCCGGCGATGGACATGGTCAGGTCAATATGGTCGCCGCGCACGTGAACATGCTTGCGGCCCTCCAGCCAGGCGATCAGGCGATCCTGCGCCTCGTAGAATGCTTTCCAGGCGGCAACCGGATCGTCCAGGTCGAGCTTGCACGCACCGAAGACGAAGTCGGCGTACTGGCGCAGCGACATGCCCGCGTTCTGCGCATAGCCGAAGGTGGGGAACTGCGTCGTGCAACGGCGCAATTCTCCGGCTGCCTCGCGCCGCATCTGGATGTTGATCAGCGCCGAGCGCGCTTTGGCCCGCGCGACTTGCTGCTCAAGCGGGTAGGCGCTCCGGTCGCGCGAGTTCTCCTCGGCGTCAATGCGGATGACGACCGGCGCTTCCTCATACATCATCTTGAGCATGGGGTTGACATCGCCCAACAGGTCGGGGTCGGTGGTCGCTTCCAGGGCGATTGATTCTTCCTCGCTCATGTGGATGTAGACGGCGGGGCGCGCGCCCATGCGCAGCGCCTCCTCGTACAGCGCCTGGCAGAGCGGCTCACCGGCGGGGCTGGTGCTGCGGATCAGCACGCGCTCGCCCGGCTGGGTTGCCGTCGAGTAGTGGAGCAGAACGTGGGCCATCTTGGTTATGCGGCAGTCCATGTGAGATTCCAGTTCCTTTCATGAGGCAGGTATTCTGAGCTTTCTGAATGACGTCCGATTGTAGCACGCTGTGGGCGTGGGCGGCTAGAGCAGTCCCACCCGCGTCCGCGCCTGCACCAGCGCCAGCAACCCCTGCCAGTAGGGGAACGCCCGCGCCAGGAAGCGCTCGCGCTGCTCCGCGCGCAGCGTGGACAGGCTGCGCCCCACCCTTGCCAACAGGCGTAATGCGCTGAACACCTCCCAGAAAACCAGGTCGGGCACCGACCCCGCCGCCGCCTGGTAAGCCTCCTGGAATTGGCCGCTGAGCGCAACGCCGTAGGCACCGAGCATGGCGCTGGCGAAGCCGATGTCAAAGCGCGGGTCAGCGAGGACGGCGTGCTCCCACCCTTCGATGGCGACGATGCGCGGCGGCTGGGCGACGGCGCGCTCCAGCGTGTACTCGCCGTGCGTGATGGCGCGCGGCAATTCCTCGACCGCGTCCACGTGCCGGATCAGCCAGTCGAGAATCTCTTGCAGCTCCCAGGTTTCCAGGCGGCGCACCAGCCGGGCCAGCTCGCCAAAGGCGTAGCGCAGCGGCGTAACGGGCAGGTCTGGCAGCGAGTCCCAGGGCAGAGCGTGCAGCCGGGCCAGCGTGCGGGCGAAGTCGGTGCCGGCGCGGGCGAAGAAGGCGTGCGGCTGCCCGGCGACGCGCCAGCCCGTCACCCTCTCAGCCAGCAGCAGGGTGTGATCGTCGTACTGGCTCCAGCCCAGGTAATACACCGCCGGCACGGGGAAGTGCAGCGCGCCCAGCGCGCGCATCACGCGGAAGGCGCGCAGGGCTTGCATCTGCTGGGTGGGCGGGTAGCGGCGCAGCAGCACATAGGGCGGGACGCCCGGCGCATCCAGGGCGAAGGCCAGCCCGTGCTCGCTCTCGCCTGGCGCGACCGGCGCGGGCATCGCCGGGACGCTCCGCCCGAAGGCCAGACGCAGCACCTGGGCGGCGGGATTATCCGGGGGGAGCGTGCTCACAGGGCGGCGTCCTGTGCAGGCCGGGCCAGCGCCTCGTCAATGCGCGCGATCAGCGCGTCCAGCCGCTGGATGGGCGTCGGAGACTCGCTGAGGAAGGCCAGCCCGCTGCGCACCGTCTCCAACATGCCCGGCTCAGCCCCCTGGTCGAGCACGCGGGCGAAGTGCTGAAAGGCCGCGTCCGGCTGGCCAAGCACCAGGTATGCCTGGGCCAGGTCGCAGCGCGTCCAGTTATCGCGCGGGTCGTCGTCAAGCTGCCACTGCGCGCGCTGCACCACGTCACGGAAGGCTTGCTCGGCCTCAGCATCGTTGCCCAGGCGCTTGTGCAGCGAGGCCAGGTTGATCAGCGGGTACGATGAGTGCGGCGTGACACTGCGCGCCCGCTCGTAGGCGTCCAGCGCGGCATAGAGCCGCCCCTGCCGCCGGTACAGCCCGCCCAACGTGCCGTAGTAGGATTCGCCCTCGGCATCGGTCAGGCGCGGATCGCGGGCCAGCGCCTCCTTCAGCCGGGCTTCGGCTTGCTCCCAGGCGCGCGCGCGCTCGTCTTCCTGACCGGGCGCGTCCAGCCCGTCACCCTGGCGGCGCAGGGCCAGCCCCAGCGCGGCAATCGCCGGAGTGAAGTCTGGCTCTTTTTCCAGCGCGCGCTCCAGGTGGGCGATGGCCTGCCCGATCTCCTTACGCTGGGTGTAGAGATAGCCGAGCAGGTAGTTGGTGGCGTGATCGGTCTCGTCAATGGTAAGGGCGCGCTGCAGCGTGGCAATGGCCGTGTCGTTGTTGTGGGCGCGGACTTGCTGCTCGGCCAGCAGTTGCAGCGAAAGCACACCGACCTCATTCTCAACCGTCTCCTGCAGCGCGGCGAAACGCTGCTCATACGCGCCAAGCGTCGCCTCGATGCGGGCGCTCAGCGCGCGTGACTCCTCCACCTGGTCGAGAATCATGCTGCGCAGCATCCACGCGCCGAGCACCAGGGCGACGCTGATCGCCGCCATCGAGACTTCCAGGAAGCTGAGCAGGCTGCCGGTGAAAGCCGTTGCGTCTTGCGCCCGCTCCAGGATAGCCAGAGCCTCGGTCTCGCTGACCCCGTCGCTGAAGTCAACGCTGGGGGCCAGGCCGGAATCGTTGCGGTGCGCGGCGTAGAGCGCCCAGAGCGCGACGACCAGCGCAGCCAGGGCCAGCAGCGCGGTCAGGCTGGCGGCACGATGGGGATTTCTGCGGCTTGCGGTTTGTGGGGACACGGCGCTTCCCTTTCGCACGCAGCGAGTGGTCTGCTATTACCATACGCCAAATGCGCCGATCTGCAAAGTCCGGTTAGGAAATGGTTTGGAACGCGCGCCGACCTCACAGGGTGCTGGCAGCGTTCTCGTAGGAGCGTTGCGCAGAACGAGACTTCCGAAGTTTTCGGAAACTTCGGAAGTCTGCCGGCGGGCCGGGTGCAGCAGAGCAGCACCTCTACGGGCCGGACACGGCAGTGAAGCGCACCCAGTCGTAGGCCAGCGCCAGCGGGCGCGCGTCGGCGGAAAGCCCCACCTCCGCCGCCGAGATCGCGCCGTCAGCGACCAGGGAGATGACCAGGTCGCCGCCCAGCGCCGCCACCAGGTCAGCGGGGATGGTTAGCGTATGCTCCGACCAGCCGCCCGGCGCGACAGTGAAGGTGCCCAGTGGCGCGATGACCGGCTCCCCATTCACCAGATTCCCCACCACCACCTTGACCGCGCGCGGCTCGTGGAAGGCCACCGCGCGCAGAGTCATCGTGTAGGCGCTGCCCGGTGGCAGGCTGGCGTAAAGCAGCGCCTCGCTGCCGTCTCCGGCCCAGCGCGCCTTCTCGCCGCCAATGTCCTCCGGCGGGTACCAGCCGTGCCCGACGAACGGCGCATCGGGCATGAGCGCGGCGGGAGCCGGCTCGCCCAGGTAAAGGGTGTACTCACCGGGCGCAGTCTGCGGCGGGGTGCGCGGCGGGCAGCCTTTGGGATGGCTGATCGTGCGGTAGAGCACGGCGTCGCGCTCGACCGTCACCGGGCACACGCTGTCCTGCGCGTTGAAGAAAGCCAGCACCTTTTGCGCACGCTCCGGCTCCAGCCAATTCAGGTGGACCACGACGTAGCCCAGCGGCCATTCGCTGACGAACTGCTTGAGGCTGCTCGCAGCGGCGCTGGCATCGAGCGAGCGCGAGTCCGTCAGCCAGCCAAGCAGCGGATTCTGCTCGTAGAACAGGTGCTGCTCGATAGGAATGCGCGAAAGCAGCCCGCTTACCTGGCGCTTCTCGTGGGTGATGCCATAGACCATTGCCTCTGGGTGCGACCCGACATCGCGCCAGCCCGTGAACGGTCCCGACGGCACGTCGAGCACCACGTAATCGTAGTCGTCGTAGTGCTCCTGGCGCATCATACGATGAAAATCATACGGCTCCAGCGCGGCGAGGGTGGGGAAAGGGACAAAAGCGCCGTAGTCCACCAGCAGGAAGAACACCCCGCCAACGACAATGGCCCGCCCCGGCAGGCGCGGATGGGCGCGCAGCCAGGCGTCGTAGGTGTGCGCGACGAAGACGATCAGCCCCACCGTCGCCGGGGGCAGGAAGCGGATCGGCGTGCGCATCTGCCCGCCAAATAGCTCGTGGATCAGGCGGAAGGGCAGCGGCACGCGCAGGCCAAGCACTTCCACATCCGGCCCCAGGGCCAGGATCAGCGCGGGCAGCGCCGCCAGCAGCCAGACCCAACGCTCCCGGCTGCGCACACGGACGAACAGGGCGACGACGGTCAGCACAACCAGGGTCAGGCCAAACGTCTCGTCGTGCTCCGTGCCGACCTTCTGGGCGCGGCCCAGGCCAGGCAGCAGCAGCGATTCGGGCGCGAGCGAGTAGTAGCGCAGCGTGAGCAGGCGCGCGGGAGGCAGCTCGCCCGTCTCGAAGTCGAGCGTCGGCTGGAGCGGCCCCAGCAGCCAGGCCAGGGCGACCGTGACCAGCAGGGCCAGCATCCCCAGCGCCACCAGCCGCAGCCGGGCGCGCCCATCCGGGCCGCGCCACAGCGCGATCAGCGCCAGCGGGCCGAGCAGCAGCCCGCCCCAGAAAATGATCAGCGTGTCGGTGAACCACATCCCCCACAGCACCACCCCGGTCAGGGCGGCCCAGCGCACCCGCCGCGTCCGCGCGGTCTGCTCCCAGGCGAAAAGCGCCAGGGGCAGCCACCAGACGGTCAGCAGGTTGAGGTGCCCGCTGGCGGCGTGATCGGCCATGTAGGGCGACAGGGCCAGCGCGATTCCCCCTGCCAGCGCCAGCGGCCAGCCGATCCCGCGCCAGCGCAGGAACCCGGCCATCAGCGCGCCGGTCAGCGCCAGGCTGATCCAGATGATGGCATTGGCGGCGCGCAGGTGGCCCAAGAGCGGCTCCAGCACCACATAGAAGGGCAGCATGGAGGCCGTGAGCGAGTGGTAAGCCAGGTTATGGGTGAAGGGGGCCAGGACCATGTCCGTGTACCAGATGCTCTGCCCAGTCTGCACGGCATGGCGCAGCCACCACAGATTCCAGTGGAAGTGATAGTAATCGAGCACGCGCCCCGATTCGGGCGGTACGCCCGGCACGCGCGAATTGAGATGCGCGCTCAGCGGGTTCATGGCGACCCCCGCCAGCAACGCGAAGAACAGCGCGACTGCCAGCGCGCGGCTCAGTCCCTTGCCGCCGGCCATACGCTTCCCTCAGCGTCTGTCCTTCTTCGGCCTGTTACGGCAATTATAGCCAATAGCCCCCACGCGAAAAGTGAGAGCGCCACTCTGCCGCGCCGAAAAAGACTTCCGAAGTTTCGGAAACTTCGGAAGTCTGGCGGGGGCGTATCGCATACGCCCCTACAAACAGGGCGCAGCAGAGCGACACCCCTATGGACGGCTTCGCAGGAAGCGCCTCACTGCCAGCGGACTCCCGGTTACCCGACCAGGCCCTCAGCCACGAGCAATTCCGCGTTGAGGATCGAGCAGCCCGCCGCGCCGCGTACCGTGTTGTGGGCCAGCGCCAGGAACTTCCAGCCGCCGATGACCGGGCAGGGACGCAGCCGCCCAGTGACTGCCGCCATGCCATTGCCCGCGTCGCGGTCGCGGCGCGGCTGGGGGCGATCCGGCGCGCTGTGGTAGATGACTGGTTGGGGCGGCGCGCTGGGCAGCGACGGCACCGGCTCCGGCCCGCGAAAGTCGCGCCACGCGGCGATAATCTGCGCCTCGCTCACCGCCTCGCCGAAGCGCACGGCCACGCTGAGCAGGTGCCCATCCAGCACGGGCACGCGCGTGCAGGTGGCGCTGGCGGTGTAGTCCAGGGGGACGATGCGCTCGCCGTCCAGCGCGCCGAGCATCTTGCGCGGCTCGGCTTCCAGCTTCGGCTCTTCGCCGTTGATGAAGGGGATCACGTTGTCGAGGATGTCCAGCGAGGGCACGCCGGGGTAGCCGCCCCCGCTCACCGCCTGCAGGCTGGTCAACTGGACGGCGGCAATCCCGAACTGGCGCAGCGGGGCGAGAGCCATCGCCACCGGTGCGCTGGTGCAGTTGGAGTTAGTGACCAGTCCGCCCGTCCCCCAGCCGTGCTTCTGGCGCTGCACGCGCACCAGCGCAGCGTGCGGCGCGTTGACCTCCGGCAGCAGGATCGGCACGTGCTCGTGCATCCGGTAGGCGCTGGCGTTGGAGCAGACGACGTGCCCTGCTTCGGCCAGCCGCCACTCAACCGTCCGGGCAATGTCGGCGGGCAGCGCCGAGAAGGCGATTGGCGACTGCACATCGGCGTCCAGCGGCAGCACGACGCGCTCAGCGAGGTCAGCGGGCGGGTTGCCGGGCAGCACCCAGCGCACCACGTCCGCGTAGCGTCGCCCGGCGCTGCGGTCGCTGGCGACCAGCTCGGCAATGCGGAGCCAGGGATGCCCCTGCAAAAGCTGCACGAAGCGCTGGCCGACAGCGCCCGTCGCGCCCAGCACGGCGACGTTGATGGGGGTGCGATCCTGGGCCATGACTCACTGTTCCTTTCCTATGCGGCACGCGAGCGCCTACGGTACCTGATATGTGGCAAGTCGTCCAGCAGCCCGCCCGATGAATTTCTCCAATACCCGTTGACAAATTTCCGCGCTCATGCTACTCTCTACTCCAGGTTAACAACCGCATAGCAGCAATAACCCTTATCCAGAGAGGTGGAGGGACCGGCCCTGTGAAACCTCGGCAACCGACTGCGCGAACCCTGAGAAGCGCGCGGGAATGGTGCCAATTCCGGCAGAATACATTCTGGAAGATGAGGAGGAGTTTGCCAGCGAATGTCTGTGCCAAAATCCTTCTCACTGTGCGAGAAGGATTTTTCTTTTCTCGCGGGGACGAGGGAAGAACGCTGCTTACGCGCATCGCCGCTCACAACCAAGTCATCGCGTAGGAGAGGACACTCATGGCAGCCAATAACGGCAGACACCTGCACGATTTTCGCTTCAACACCCGCGCCCTGCACGCCGGGTACTCGCCCGACCCCACGACCGGCGCGCGGGCCGTGCCCATCTACCAGACTACCGCCTACCAGTTCCGCGACACCGATCACGCCGCCGCGCTGTTCGCCCTGCAAGAGCCGGGCAACATCTACACGCGCATCATGAACCCGACCAACGATGTCTTCGAGCAGCGCCTGGCCGCCCTGGAAGGCGGCATCGGCGCGCTGGCAACCGCGTCGGGCCAGGCGGCGGAGACGCTCGCTGCGTTCACGCTGTGCAACGCGGGCGACGAGATGATCGCCAGCAGCGCGCTCTACGGCGGTACCTACACCCTGTTCTCGCAGAGCCTCAAGCGGCTGGGCATCACCGTCCGCTTCGTCAGCGAGAACGACCCGGCAGCCTATGAAGCGCTGATCAACGACCGGACCCGCCTGATCTACCTGGAGACGATTGGCAATCCCAAGCTGCAAGTCCCCGACTTCGCCGGTATCACGGCGGTCGCCCACGCGCACGGCCTGCCCGTCGTTTGCGACAACACCTTCGCCACGCCCTACCTCTGCCGCCCGTTCGAGCACGGCGTAGACATCGTCGTCCACTCCACCACCAAGTGGATTGGCGGGCACGGTCTGAGCATCGGCGGGGCCATCGTGGACAGCGGCCAGTTCGACTGGAAGGCCAGCGGGCGGCATAGCGGCCTGGTGAAGCCGGAGCCAGCCTACCACGACCTGGTGCTGGCCGATGCCCTCGGCCCGGCGGCGTTCATCGGGCGGGCGCGCGTCGTCGGCCTGCGCGATTTCGGCGCGTGCCAGTCGCCCTTCAACAGCTTCCTCAACCTGATCGGCCTGGAGACGCTGGCCCTGCGGATGCAGCGTCACGTGGACAATACGCTGGCCGCTGCCCGCTATCTGGCGGATCACCCGGCGGTGGCCTGGGTCAATTACCCCGGCCTGCCCGGTCACGAGAGCTACGCCCGCGCGCAGCAGTACTTGCCCAAGGGGGCGGGGGCGGTGATTGGCTTCGGGATCAAGGGGGGCAAGCCCGCCGGACGTGCCTTCATTGACGGCCTCAAGCTGTTCTCGCACCTGGCTAACGTCGGCGACGTGCGCTCGCTGGCGATCCACCCGGCGACGACCACGCACCAGCAGCTCAGCCCGGAGGAACAGGCCGCATCCGGCGTCACCGATGACTATATCCGGCTGGCTATCGGCCTGGAAGACATCGAGGACATCCTGTGGGATCTCGACCAGGCGCTCGCCGCCGCCCAGGGCGTGACAGCGCACGCCGTCAGCGGCACGTAACGCGGGCAGGAGGTGCGCGCTATGTACCAGTTCCAGACCCCATCCCCCACGCCCAAGCAAGCACCGCGCTGGGAGCCGGCTGTCGTTCGTCGCCGCCCGGCGCGCGGTAGGTCGGTGGGCCGCGTGCAGCGTCAGTTCGCGCGCTTCGATCTCCCGCTGCGGCTGCGCGGCGGCGAGACGCTGCCCGCCTTCACCCTGGCCTATGAGACCTACGGGACGCTCAATGCCGACCGCTCCAACGCCATCCTGATCTGCCACGCGCTCTCCGGCGACGCGCACGCCGCCGGCACGCACAGCGACGATCCGGACGAGAAGCCGGGTTGGTGGGACGAGGCCATCGGGCCGGGCAAGCTGTTCGACACTGACCGTTACTTCGTGCTGTGCTCGAACGTGATCGGCGGCTGCCAGGGAAGCACCGGCCCGTCGTCGCTCGCGCCGGATGGCCAGCCCTACGGGGCGCGCTTCCCGCTGGTCACCGTCGCCGACATGGTCGAGGCGCAGCGCCACTTGCTCGACCGGCTGGGCATCGCCCGCCTCTTCGCCGTCGCCGGGGGCAGCATGGGCGCAATGCAGGCGTTGCAGTGGGCCGTCGCCTATCCGCAGCGCGTCGAGACGGTGCTCTTCCTGGCGGGCACGCACTGCTCCACCGCCCAGCAGATCGCCTTCAACGAGACGGGCCGCCAGGCCATCTACGCCGACTCGCACTGGAACAACGGCGACTACTATGACGGCCCCCGGCCCGAATCTGGGCTGGCTGTAGCGCGCATGGTAGCCCACATCACCTACATGAGCGAGACCTCGATGGAGCAGAAGTTCGGGCGGCGCTTGCAGGGCGGCGTGGCGCTGTCCCACACGCTGAGCGAGCCGGAGTTCGCCGTCGAGAGCTACCTGGCCTACCAGGGCGAGAAGTTCGTGCGCCGCTTCGACGCCAACAGCTACCTGATCATCACCAAGGCCATTGACTACTTCGACATCGGCGCGGATTACGGCTCGCTGCGCGCGGCGGTCGAGCGGGCGCGGGCGAATTTCCTGGTCGTCGCCTTCTCCAGCGACTGGCTGTATCCGGCCTGGCAAGGCCAGGAGCTTGTCCAGGCGTGCCAGGAGGCGGGGCGAGGCGTCGAGTACCAGTACGTCGAAGCGCCGTTCGGTCACGATTCGTTCCTGGTCGAGGTCGAGCAGATGACAGAAGTGGTCGGGGGCTACCTCGACCGGCGCTGGCGGGCGTTGGGGCGCGACGGACAGCGCGCGCCCTGAGAAATGGGGTTCGGGACAGCAACAAGGATACCGGCGTAGGGGCGGGTTTCGAGACCCGCCCCTACAGGTCAAGGCGCGAATACGCTCCCAGTCTGCCATACCCCACTCCTGGATCGAGCCGCCTCAGCGTGCCGCCGCATCGCCGTTGAGCACCACCAGCTTGTGGATGGCGCGCACAGCCCTCTCGGTGTCGTCTGAGCGCACGACCACTGACACGCAGTAATCGCTGGCCCCGTGCGCGATGGCGATGACGTTCACGCCCGCCTCGCCCAGTGCCCCGAAGACACGCGCCGCCACCCCCGACTGGCGCAGCATCCCCACGCCCACCACAGTGATGATCTCCACGTTGTCGTCGGCCCAGGCGCGGTCAATGTCCTGGCGGCCAAACTCGGTCTCCAGCTCAGCCTGGACGGCGGCCACAACCTCGCGGCTTTTGGCTTCGGGCACCACGAAGCAGATGCTCTGCTCGCTGGACGACTGCGCGATCATCAGCACGTTGGCCTGGCGCTTGGCGACCGCTGAGAACGTCCGCGCGGCAATGCCCGGCACGCCGATCATGCCGCGCCCGGCGACAATGACCAAGCTCACGTCGCGGATGGCGGTAACGGCCTTAACCGTGCCCGGCGCGGTGCGCTCTTCGCAGGCGATCAGCGTGCCCTCTGCTGCGGGGTTGAACGTGTTCTTGACGCGCACCGGAATATCACGCTCGACGAGCGGCTGCACGGTTTTGGCGTGCAATACCTTCGCCCCGAAGTAGGCCATCTCGCCCACTTCACCGTAGGACAGCACAGGGATCACCCGTGCATCCGGGGCCAGGCGCGGGTCAGTGGTCATCACGCCGTCCACGTCCGTCCAAATCCACACCTCGTCGCTGCCCACGTAAGCGCCCAGCAGGGCGGCGCTGTAATCGCTGCCGCCGCGCCCCAGCGTCGTCACCACGCCGTCGCGCGTCGCGCCGATGAAGCCGGTCACCACCGGCACCACCCCCTGGTCGAGCAGCGGCAGCAGCTCGCGGCGGACGGCGGCCCTGGTCTCTTCGAAGAGCACACCCGCGTTCTGGAACTGGTCGTCGGTGATGATCAGGCGGCTAGCGCTCACCGAGCTGCTTGGCACGCCGCACTGGCGCAGCCGCGCCGAGACGATGGGCACGCACATGCGCTCGCCCAGCGAGCTGACCTTGTCCATCGCTTTGGGCGACGCCTCGCGCAGCACGTAAATGCCGTAGCACAGCGTCTCGAACTCGTCAATGAGCGCCTCCACCTCGTCGTGAATGGCGATGCGCCCCACGTCCGACGCCAGCAGCGCGCGGATGGCCGTCTCGTGCTTCTGGCGCAGGGTGTGGGCGATGGCCTGGTAGCGCGCGCCGTCGCCGGCGGCGGCAGTCTGCGCGCCCTCGATCAGCAGGTTGGTCACGCCACCCATCGCCGAGCAGACCACCAGCACGCGTTGGTCGCGCGCTGCCCCGGCGACGATGTCCACCGCCTGGGCAATCGCCTCGGCACTGCCGACGGATGTCCCGCCGAATTTCATAGTCAGGGTTGGCATAGCCCGCCTCCTGGCGCTGCGCGCCGGATACACAAAAAGCGCGGAGCCGACTTGCTCCGCGCTTGAGGTTCCTCTGGATGATTCTACTTCTACAGCGTCCTAATCACCCCTCGCCCCGGAAGCAACCGGCAGTGCCCGCCCGGTGGCCATAGTACCCATGCCGGTAGTCATCATGGTAACCATGAGGGTGGTCATGGTGTGGGGCATTTGCCCGGCGATCATCGCCTCTGCTCCCTGGTGATCAGGACTGCCGCCAAGCGTAACACAGCGCACGGCGTCCGTCAAAGACTCCGGCGGCGGCGCGCTTGGTCATCTCGCACAACTCGCGTAGGGGCGCTGCTCTACTGCGCCCATTGTGGGGCGGGTTTAGAAACCCGCCCCTACACGCCTCTCCCCCTAAATCCCCCTCTCCAGC
>MTKY01054924.1_pt1 | contig 13119 bp, 9 predicted proteins | sample 1042731 | NCBI WGS metagenome assembly MTKY01 (sample SAMN06212206, study PRJNA360538) | anaerobic digester metagenome | biome: Wastewater treatment plant; material: sludge; isolation source: anaerobic digester fed with sludge from wastewater treatment plant | place: Denmark: WWTP Soeholt ... | reverse complement strand
CAGACGACCCGTAGTGGTCTCGCCGGTGAACGCGATCTTGCGGATGCGCGAGCTCTGGGCCAGCGGCGCGCCTGCCTCGACGCCGAATCCGTTGACGATGTTCAGCACGCCGGGCGGCAGCAGATCACCGATGAGCTCGATGAGCAGCATGATCGAAGCGGGGGTCTGCTCAGCGGGCTTGAGGACAATGGCGTTGCCGGCTGCCAGTGCAGGTGCGACTTTCCACGTCGCCATGAGCAGCGGGAAGTTCCACGGGATGATCTGGCCCACCACGCCCAACGGCTCCTGGAAGTGGTACGCCACGGTGTTCTCGTCGAGCTGCGACAGCGAGCCCTCTTGAGCTCGGATGGCACCGGCGAAGTAGCGGAAGTGATCGACGACCAGGGGAAGGTCGGCCGCCATGCACTCGCGGATCGGTTTGCCGTTGTCCCACGTCTCACCGACGGCGAGCATCTCGAGGTTCTGCTCGATGCGGTCGGCGATCTGATTCAGGATGTTGGCACGGTCCGTGACCGAGGTCTTGCCCCAGGCAGGCGCAGCGGCGTGGGCGGCATCGAGGGCGGCCTCGATGTCCTCGGCGGTGCCGCGGGCGATCTCGGTGAACACCTTGCCGTTGACGGGCGAGACGTTCTCGAAGTATTGGCCCTTGACCGGGGCGACATACTCGCCGCCGATCCAGTGGTCATAGCGGGGTTTGTAGGAAACGACGCTTCCCTCGGTTCCCGGCTGGGCGTAGACAGTCATGGGGTGCTCCTTTGTGGTCAGTTACCGTGACCGTAGTCACAGCGACGTTGCACAAAGGTTGCTCAGCCGAGCTCCTCGTCGAGGTGTGCGACGTGGGCAGCCACCTGGTTGAAACGAGGTGAAGTGGGCGGCAGCACCTCGAGGGTGCGCTCCCAGATCTCGAAGTCGTCGCGGCCGTAGGCGGTGTCGGCGAACGACAGCAAAGCGTCTGCGTTGTCGCTGGTCAACAGGCACGAGCGGACATACATGTGAAGCTCCTCGCGCAGGCGCTCGATCGCCGGCGCGGTCGACGCAGGCAGGATTGGGCCGCGGTATGAGGCGACCGCGCGACGCAGGTGACCGCCCGCGAGATCCTCGCGCACCCGCAAGACATCAGTCTTGATCGCGCTCTTCAGCCGGTACGGACGCGAGGCCAGCTCAACGGATCCCAGCACCGACCGCAGGCGGGACATCTCCGCCCGGATGGTGACGGTCGCCTGCTCATCGTCGCTCAGTGCCACACCGAGCTCAGCAGTGGTCAACCCGTCAGATGATTCGGCGATCAGCAGCAGCAGCTCGCTGTGCCGCAGGCTGAGTCGCGTGGTCGTCGACCCATTCCTCAGGGTTGCCCCATGACCGCCCAGCACGTCGAGACCAGGCAGCGACCATCCAGGTGAGACGACAGATGCCGGTTTTGACGGGCTGAGCCGCTCGATGCGCAGCTCTGCTTCGACCGCAGCAACCGTTGCCCGTACGAGGGTGAGGCTCTGTGGCGTTGCCACCTCGGCGCCGCCGGTGAGGTCGAGCACGCCGAGCACCGCCCCCGTGTCGGGATCGTGGATCGGAGCCGCCGAACAGCTCCACGGTGCCACCTGCCTGGCGAGATGCTCAGCGCCGAAGATCTGCACCGGACGATCGAGTGCCAGGGCGGTGCCGGGTGCGTTTGTGCCGGCGCTGATCTCGCTCCAGTCGGCGCCGGGAACGAAGTGCATTGCCTCGGCGCGCGATCGCATCGACGGTGATCCCTCGACCCACAACAGCTGGCCGACGGCATCGCTCACCGCAACGAGCAGGCCTGCGTCCGCAGCGCTCTCGACCAACAGCCGCCGGATCACCGGCATACCTGCAGCCAGCGGGTGCGTGTCCCGAATCTCTGCGAGGGCAGCGTCATCAAGCCTGATGGCGGCCATCGCCTGCTCGGGATCGAGTCCGCCCTCAACACTGCGTTGCCATGAATCCAGCACCAATTGCCGGAGGGCGGGGTCTGCATGACCCGTGCTCACGAACTCGTCGTGTGCCTCGTTGAGATACTTCGACAGCGACGCCGCATCTACTCCAGGTGGCATCGCGAAATCGTTCTTCCCCACCATCTTTGGAGTGTACGTCGGGGCCTGTCAGTCGTCCCGGGCCAAAAGGCCTTTCCCCAGCCGTCGAGGAGCGCGTTGCGAGCGTCAGCTGCAGCGCGACAGCACGTCTATGTCGGAGCAAAAACCCGTCTGTCGACGCTTGAGGCACATCAGTCCGATCAACGCCCCGTCCAGGCCGATCACGGCCACCCGACGGACACCGTCATCGATCATCGAGCGCTGCACATCTGACGCCGAGGCCCCTGGCGACACGGTTCGACCCTCGAGGGTCGACCATGACAATGCTGGGCCAGTTGCGCCTGGCGCCGGGAGGTCGTCTCGGGTCAGGGTCCCAACAAGCTTCGCGCCCTCTGTGAGCAGCACCATGTGCACGTGCTCGTTGGCCAACGTCTCGCGTGCCTCGTCGATCGAGGCCTCGGCGGGCAAGGTCTTGGGATGCTGGAGCATGACCGCGCCCACTCGTGCATCCGCGACGTCTGGAAGAGCGTTCATTGTGAGATGTTGTCCCACCCGCGGCGAGGACGGTGGCTTCCCAGATGGTCATCGCGGCTGCGGTAGACGATGTAGGGACGGGTCACATAGCCAACGGGTGCACTGAACACATGAACGAGCCGGGTGAACGGCCACAGCGCGAAGAGGCCGAACGCGACGAGGGCATGGAGCTGGAAGCCCAATGGCGCATCTGCCATCAGCGATGCATCCGGGTTGAACGCCAGGAATGAGCGGTACCAGACCGAGACACCTTCTCGATAGTTGTATTCCCCGCCGATCGTCATGATCGAGCCCGCGATGGTGTTCCACATCCCAAGGAAGATCACGACGGCCAGGAAGGCATACATCACCTTGTCCATGACCGTCGTCGCCGAGAACACCGGACCAACGGTGCGTCGTCGGTAGATCAGGATCGCCATGCCCACCACGGTCATCACCCCGGCCGCGAGACCGCCCGTGACGGCCACCACGTGGTACGCCGTGTGACTGATACCCACGGCGTCGGTCCAAGATTGCGGGACCAGCAGACCGACGATGTGACCCCCAACCACTCCGAGCATCCCGAAGTGGAAGAGCGGGCTGCCGATCCGCAACATCCGGTTCTCATAGAGTTGGGACGAACGGGTGGTCCAGCCGAACTTGTCATAGCGGTAACGCCACCAGTGCCCGACGATGAACGTGGTCAGGCAGATGTAGGGAAACACCACGAAAAGGAAGTCATTCATCAGCGAGCTCCTGGAAAGGACGGCATCGGCAACAGGGTTTTCTCGGGCGCAGCGCCCGGACTGAACTGGGGAGCAGCAAACGGCGCCAACCCGACCTCTTCCTCCGGCGGCCCTACTGCGGCGAGTCGGCTCACTGCGTCGCGCTCTTCTCCGCGCAGCGGCGGCAAGGTCGCGGTGACCGCGTCGATCACTCTGGCCCACGGCGAGTCAAGATCCTGCAGCGAGAGCCTCAGCAGCTCCAGACCCGCACGGTGATCAAGCATCAGCTGCCGACCGGCGTCCTGATCGACAGTGGCCGCGAACTCCAGCACCACACAGAGGTGGTCTGGCAGCTCGGCATCGTCGAGTTCGAAACCCGCCTGCATGTAGGTCTGCTTAAACCGCAACAGCGCCATTCCCCGTTTGCGAGTGTCCCCGTGGGCGAAATAGGTCAGGAAAAGGTTGCAACGACGCCTGTTGTCGAATGTCTCCACATACTCGGCCTGAAGGTCGTCCAACGGCACGGACCCCAGCCTCGCAACAGCAGCGCGGATGGGCTCGGCCACATGCTTTGGCAATTCTTCGGCGGCCATCCGCGCAAGTTCAAGGCGCTGCGGGAGGTCCGGCCCGGGATAGTCGATCAGCAGCGATGCCGATTGCCACGTCGCGAGAAGCTGCGCTGTGCTCAACGCCGATCTCACCCTGGTGCTCATCTGAAGTCAGCTCCGCCGGTGAGCCCGCCAGTGCCGCCGGGTCCGGTCGCCCCATCGTCAACATTTTCGGGAGTGGTGCCAGCCGAATCGGGATTCGGACCATCTGGGGCAGGTGGGAACAGCCCGGTGGGTGCTCCCCGCCCGTCCCAGTTGAGCAGGTTGACCCGTTTGCTCGCGTCCTCCGGAGCAGCCAAGGTGTCGGAGAGTTGCCGGTTCTGCAGCATCCGGAAGTTCTCCACGGCGATGGGCGTCGGGGTTCCAGAACCCTCCCCGAAGATCTCCGGGTTGCCGCCGCCGTACTCCGAGACCGAGCATTCGGTGGACAACTCCTCCAAGGAGTGTGCCTGCTCGGCATGCGAGGTCGGAATGACGTACCGCTCGTCATACTTCGCGATCGCCAGGAGTCGGTACATGTCGTACATCTCCTGCTCGGTCATCCCGACCGCCGCGGGGATGGAGGCATCCGGTTCGCGACCCATGTTGATGTCGCGCATGTAGCAGCGCATTGCGGCGAGTTTCTTGAGCACGGCGTCGACCGGCTCGACCTCGCCGGCGGTGAAGAGCTCAGCGAGGTACTCGATCGGGATCCGTAGCGCGTCGATGGCAGCGAACAGGTTGCCCTTGTCCTCAGCATCCTCACCTGTCTCAGCAACGACATCCACGACTGGCGACAGCGGCGGTATGTACCAGACCATCGGCATCGTGCGGTATTCCGGATGCAGCGGAAGTGCCACCTTGAACGTGTTGATCAACGCATAGATCGGGGATCGCTGAGCGGCATCCACCCAGTCACGCGCAATGCCCGCCTTCTCGGCCTCACGGATCACCTGCGGGTCGAACGGATCGAGGAACACCTCACGCTGAGCTTCGTAGAGCCCCTGATCGTCCGTGGTCGACGCGGCCTCGAGCACCTTGTCAGCGTCGTAGAGCATCAGACCGATATAGCGCAACCGACCCACGCAGGTCTCCGCGCAGACGGTCGGCAGGCCAACCTCGATGCGCGGGAAGCAGAACGTGCACTTCTCGGCCTTGCCCGTGCGGTGATTGAAGTAGACCTTCTTGTAGGGACAACCCGAGACGCACTTGCGCCATCCGCGGCACCTGTCCTGGTCGACCAGGACGATGCCGTCCTCTTCGCGTTTGTAAATCGCGCCGCTGGGGCAGGAGGCGGCACAAGACGGGTTGAGGCAGTGCTCGCAGATTCGTGGCAGATAGAACATGAAGGTCTGCTCGAACTCAAACTTCACCTTGTCGGCAATCTTCGCCAGCATCGGATCGCGGTGCGCCGTCTCGGTGGAACCACCGAGATCGTCGTCCCAGTTGGCCGACCACTCGATCTTCATGTCCTTGCCCGAGATCAGCGACTTCGGCCGAGCCACCGGGGTGTGCTCCTGGGCTGGAGCGTCGGTGAGGGTGGAGTAGTCGTACGTCCACGGCTCGTAGTACTCATCCATCGAGGGAAGCTTGGGGTTGGAGAAGATGGTGAGCAGATTCTTGAGCCGTCCACCGCCCTTGAGCTGGAGCCGTCCCCGCTTGTTGAGCGCCCACCCTCCTTGCCACTTCTCCTGGTCCTCATAGGTTCGCGGGTAGCCAAGGCCTGGACGGGTCTCGACGTTGTTGAACCACACGTACTCAGTGCCTGATCGGTTGGTCCACGCCTGCTTGCAGGTCACCGAACAGGTATGACACCCGATGCACTTGTCGAGATTCATGACCATCGCCATCTGCGCCATGACCTTCATCAGTACGTCACCTCCTGGCTGCGCTTGCGAATGATGGTGACCTCGTCACGTTGGTTCCCGGTCGGGCCGAGGTAGTTGAAGGCGAATGTCAGCTGTCCATAACCGCCGATGAGATGCGACGGCTTCACCAAGAGCCTGGTCAGCGAGTTGTGGATGCCACCCCGTTTCCCGGAGGTCTCTGCCAGCGGCACGTCGATCAGCCGATCCTGGGCGTGGTACATGTACACCGTTCCCTCCGGCATGCGGTGCGAGACGATCGCTCGGGCAACCACGACGCCATTGCGGTTGACCGCCTCGATCCAGTCGTTGTCCTTGATGCCGACCTTGACGGCGTCGCGGTCGCTCATCCAGATGTTCTGGCCCCCGCGCGACAGCGACAACATGAACAGGTTGTCCTGATATTCAGAATGGATTGACCACTTGTTGTGCGGGGTCAGATAACGCACCGTCAGTCCCTCGACCTCAGCATTTCCCGAGCCGTCCGAGCCCCGCGCGCCGTCGGACAGAGTGCCCAGTGCCGGTTCGGCAAACAACGCCGCCATGTTCAGCGGTGGTCGGTAGATCGGAAGACCCTCTCCGAGCTCGGTCATCCAGTCGTGATCCAGGTAGAAGTGCATCCGTCCGGTCAGGGTGTGCCACGGCTTCTTGCGCTCCACATTGATGGTGAAGGGCGAGTAGCGCCGCCCCCCGGTCTCTGAGCCCGACCACTCCGGCGAGGTGATGACCGGCACTGGCGGACCCTGGGTGTCGGCGAAGGTGATCTGCTTGCCCTGGTTCTCCTCGGCAAGGTCAGCCAGCCGTACACCGGTGCGCTTCTCCAAGGTCTTGAAACCCTGGGTGGCAAGGTGCCCGTTGGTGGTGCCAGACAGCGCGAGGATCGCTTCGCAGACATGCGTGTCTCGCTTCAATGAGGGCCGACCATCGGCAGGCCCCCCGCGTACGGAACCGTTCTTGGCCCGCAGGTAGTCGACCTGCGCGCCAAGCTCGAACGTCACACCCTTGGTCGTCGCGCCCAGTGTGTCGACCAACGGTCCCAGCGCGTTCATCTTTTCCGCGACCGCGCCATAGTCACGCTCGACCTCGACCAGCTTGGGCATGGTGACCCCTGGGATCGGCTCACACTCCCCCTTCTTCCAGTCGCGTACGACGCCGTGAGGGTTGGCCATGGCATCGGGGGTGTCGTGGGTGAGCGGCACCGCCACCACGTCCTTGCGCACTCCCAGGTGGATTGCGGCCAGCTCGCTGAACCTGGCGGCAATCGTCTGCCAGGCATCCCAGTCGGTGCGGGTCTGCCAGGGCGGCGCGATCGCTGGGTTGAAGGAATGGATGAAGGGGTGCATGTCGGTGGTGTTGAGATCATGCTTCTCATACCAGGTCGCGGCAGGAAGGACCACGTCCGAAAACACCGTCGTGCTGGTCTGTCGAAAGTCGATCGACATCAGCAGGTCGAGCTTGCCCTCAGGCGCGGTGTCGCGCCACTTCACGTCACGGGGCCGCAGCTCCTCGGGTGTCTCGGTGGCTCGTACCGACGAGTCGGTGCCGAGGAGGTGTTTGAGGAAGTACTCGTTGCCCTTGCCAGATGAGCCGAGCAGATTGGCCCGCCAGATCGACAGGATGCGTGGATAGTTCTGCGGCGCATCCGGGTCCTCGCCGGCAAAGACCAGCTCACCGGACTTGAGCTGGTCAACGACGTATTCGCCGACCGGCTTGCCAGCAGCCGCCGCGTCGTCACTGAGGTCGAGCGGGTTGCGATCGAACGTGGGGTAGGACGGCATCCATCCCATCCGGGCGCTCTGCGCGATCACGTCTGCGGTCGACTTGCCGGCCAGCTGGCCCTTGCCTGTCGTGGCCGAAAGTGTGTCGGCGCCGAACTGGTCGTACCGGAACTGGTTGGTGTGCAGGTACCAATAGGCGGTCTGGATCATGTTGCGCGGTGGGCGGTTCCAGTCGAGCGCGTTGGCGATCTGCGTGTAACCGGTGATCGGCCGCACCTTCTCCTGACCGACGTAGTGCGCCCAGCCACCGCCGTTGACACCTTGGCATCCCGTCAGATTCGTCAGCGTGAGGAAGGCGCGGTAGATCGTGTCGGAGTGGAACCAGTGGTTGGTGCCGGCGCCCATCACGATCATCGATCGGCCTTTGGACTCCTCGGCATTTGCGGCGAATTCTCGCCCGATGCGCGCAGCGGTGGCGGCCGGAACACCGGTGATCGCCTCCTGCCAGGCCGGGGTGTAGGGCGACTCGGCGTCGTCGTAGCCCTTGGCCCACTCTCCGGGCAGCCCGTCTCGGCCCACACCGTACTGGGCCAGCAGCAGGTCGAAGACCGTGGTGACGAGATGTCCGTCAATGCGTCGTGCCGGGACACCTCGTGGCAGGTCTGCGGCGGCCCCGTCGGGGGTGTCGAAGCGCGGCATCTTGACCAACACGGTCTCCGTCGCCCCGTCGAGCAACGAAAGCTGGGGATCGACGTCGCCCAGCTCGAGGTTCCACTTGCCGACTCCGGCATCGCCGTACCGGTGGCCGAGCGAGCCGTTCGGCACGACCGGGTCGCCCGTACGTGCGTCGATGAGCACGGTCTTGAACGCCGCGTTCTCCTCACTTGCATGGTCGGTGAGATCGGATGCGGTCAAGAACTTTCCGGCGGTGAGCTGGCCGTCCACACCCTCGTCGAGCTTCACCAGGTGCGGCAGGTCGGTATAGGTCTTGACGTACTCGGTGAAGTAGGGCGTCTGCCGATCGATGAAGAACTCCTTGAGCACCACATGACCCATCGCCATGGCCAGCGCGGCATCGGTTCCGGGCTTGGCCGGCAACCACTCGTCGGCGAACTTCACGTTGTCGGCGTAGTCGGGCGCGACGGCGATGACCTTCTGGCCGCGATAGCGCGCCTCCGTCATCCAGTGCGCATCCGGGGTCCTGGTGACCGGGAGGTTCGACCCCCACATGATCAGGTAGCCGGCGTTCCACCAGTCGCCGGACTCGGGCACGTCAGTCTGGTCACCGAACACCTGAGGCGAGGCGACCGGCAGATCCGCATACCAGTCGTAGAAGCTCAGCATCGAGCCGCCGATGAGGTTCACGAAACGAGCACCTGATGCGTGCGAGACCATCGACATCGCCGGGATCGGGGAGAATCCGGCCACCCGGTCGGGCCCGTACTTCTTGATCGTGTGCACGTGAGCCGCAGCGACGATCTCCGCAGCCTCTTCCCATGTGGCGCGAACCAGCCCACCTTTGCCGCGTGCCGACTTGTATGCCTTGGCGCGCAGCGGGTTCTCGACGATGTGCTCCCAGGCACGCACCGGATCGCCGTCGTGCTGCGACTTGGCTTCGCGGTACATCTGCAACAGGACACCTCGAACATACGGATAGCGCACCCTGGTGGGCGAATAGGTGTACCAGGAGAACGCGGCACCTCGCGGGCATCCTCGGGGCTCGTACTCCGGCGAGTCTGGCCCCGCCGACGGATAGTCGGTCTGCTGCGTCTCCCAGGTGATGATCCCGTCCTTGACATAGACCTTCCACGAGCACGATCCCGTGCAGTTGACGCCATGGGTCGAACGCACCACCTTGTCGTGGCTCCAGCGGTCTCGATAGAAGTCGTCCGCCTCGCGACCACCCAGCTTGTGCATCGTCCGCAGGTCTGGAGACACCTCGGCCTTCGTGAAGAAGCGTCGGGACTTGACCAAGGCGTCGCTCAGTGGTCCATCCATCCCGATGTCACGTTCTGTGGTGGGCTGTTCGGGCTGAATGTCGGTTGTCACGAGGAGTGCCTCCCTGTTGTGTTGCCTGCTTGTTGACCGTACCCCCGCTGAAGGGGCGTGCGCTCTTGCCCTCCCGTGCGACTGCCCATCGGTAGGGTGCGAGGGTGGCTGAGACAGGCATGAGTCGCGTACGTCGGGCGGTTGAGGGACTGACGCCTGGCTATTTCGCGCTGGTGATGGCCAGCGGAATCATCTCGGTGGGGATGAAGCTCAAGGGCTTCGACGCCATCTCGATGACCTTGCTGATCATCTGTGCGGCTGGATTCGTGATCTTGCTCGGCCTGACCGTGTGGAGGTTCATCGCCTATCGCAGCGCGATCAACCATGACTTCCTGCGCCCCGATCGGGCCTTCGGCTTCTTCACCTTCGTGGCGGGCACCAATGTGCTCGGCGTGCGGCTGGGCATGGAGGGCGCCTACCTGGCCACCGGCGTCCTGTTGGGGTTGGCCGGCACGGTCTGGTTGCTGCTCGGCTACGTAGTGCCCTGGACTGCAGTTCTCGGTCGGGTTGAACGACCGGTCGTGGCCACCGCGAACGGCACGTGGTTCATCTGGGTGGTCGCCAGCCAGTCCGTCGCGATTGCCGCCGCCACCATTGAGCCCATCGTCACCACCGGACGCCGCGAGCTCGCGGTTCTGGCGGTGATGTCGTGGTCCGTCGGCATCTTCCTGTACGCCGCCACCGCGATGATCGTCTCGCTGCGACTGATGCTCTACAAATTCGGACCCGAGGAGCTCACCCCGCCCTACTGGGTGGCGATGGGAGCCTTGGCCATCACGGTCCTGGCCGGCGCCCGGATCGTGGAGATGGCCGACGCCCCGATGGTGGACGTGACCCGCGACCTGATCGCTGGCCTCGCGGTGGTGTTCTGGGCCTTCGCGACCTGGCTGATCCCCGTTCTGGTCGCAGCCGGGTGGTGGCGCCATGTCATCCGCCGGGTTCCGCTGCGGTACGAAGCCACCCTGTGGAGTGTGATCTTCCCACTCGGCATGTATGCCGTGGCCGGGATCTATCTCGGTGAAGCAGACCGCCTGCCAGTCGTTGCCGCCATCGGCAGCGCCGAGCTGTGGGTCGCGTTGGGTGCCTTCGCAGTGGTCATGGCGGCCATGCTCGATCACCTCGTTCGCACCGTCGTACTGCCTTCCAGAGCTAGTCACTGATCAGGCTCTTCCCTGGATGGGCGGCATGCCACGCAGCGATCGCCGCGTCCCAGTCACTGCCAGTCAAGGCGGTCAGAGACGCGGGAAACAGTCCGTCCTCCTCCTTGCTGATGTGCTCTCGGAGCTCGGGCACGGCATCGCGAATCCGTTGCTGGTCGACCGGATCGCTCACATCAGCGCTGGCCAGCAGCTCGGCGAGCTCACGGTGCTCCGACACCAACGGCACGATGTGATCGGCGTACTCGGCCTGACTCGCCATGACCGCGAAGATGCCGTTCTCCTCACCCTGCCAGTGGCTCTCCAGCTCCCCCGCCATCCTCGACATCGCGATCCGCGCCTGTTCCAGGTCGTCCCTGTCGATCGCCCGGACGATGTCATCAGCCAGACCGGTGACACGCTCGTGCTCGGCAACGTAGTCGCGAATCAAAGGCATGTCGCGGCAACCGCAGTAGTGGCACATCGGAATGCTCAGCCCTTCGTCGCACCAGTACGAGCAGCCTCGACATGAGCCTGCTCCGTTCGACGGACAACCGTGATCGTGAGCAGCGCGGTCAGGGCAGCCGTTGCCGAGAGCATCCAGAGACCGATCGCGTAGGAGTCCGTGCGCCCGTAGACGTAGCCCATGATCAGCGGCGGAACGAATCCGCCGAGGCCGCCCGCTGCACCGACCATCCCGGTGACACCACCCACGCGAGATGGGTCAGTGACCTTGGCGATCAGCGCGAATGTGGCACCGGTACCCGATCCGAGTGCCATCGCCATGATCAGGAATGCCGCAGTACCGGCGTGTTCGAGAATCGGATGGGTGGCCGCGAAACCGGCGCACACGACAACCACCACGTACCCGCTGGCCAGTACCGGGATCGGCCCGATTCGGTCGGAGAGCCAACCGCCTACTGGCCGCATGATCACTGCCACGATGACAAATCCTGCCATCCGGTTGGCGGCGTCTGCCGGAGTCAGCCCGTAGTCAGTCTTGAGAAAGGCGGGAAGGTAGACCGAGAACGCCACATACCCACCGAAGGCGACCGCATAGAGGATGCTCGCCTGCCACGTGATCGGCAGCCGTGCATTGGCCTTCAGGCGCGCCGCAAGCGAGGTGGTCGGAGCCTGACGGCCCGGCGCGTCCTCCAAGAGCATCCATGCGATCAGGGCGAACACCAGGAGTCCAGCCGCGGCGAACAGGAATGGGGCCTTCTCGCCCAGGTTCGTATAGAGCTTCACGGTGGTCAGCGCACTGATCGCAGTGCCGCCCATACCGGCGCCGAAGATCCCCACCGCAAGCCCCCGACGTTCGGGCGGGAACCACGCGTTGACAAACGGAACTCCGACGGCAAACGCCGTCCCTGCGATTCCGAGGAAGAAGCCGCCGATCAGCAACGCCGGATAGCTGGTCTGCCCGAAGAACCCGAGGAACAGGACCGGAACGATCGTCGTCAGTGAGACGAGTACGAACATCTCCCGACCACCATATTTGTCAGTCAGCGCGCCGACAGCGATGCGGCCCAGGGAGCCGACGATCACCGGGACGGCCACAATGAGCGAGACCTGCCACTCGCTGAGCTTGCCGACCACGCCGCTGTCGCGAAACACCGGACCCAGCGGGCTGAGCAGCGCCCACGCCCAGAAGTTCACCGCGAACCCGACGGTGGCCAAGATCAACATCAGCCACGGCGATCGGCCGACGGCCGGGGTGTCGTTTGCGGTTACTTCAACGTCGTGCTCCATCACAGTTGTTACCTTTCGATTTGGGTGCCGACGACTCACGTACGAGTCTCGGTCAACAATGTATTCACGACCTGTGCAGACGTGGGTGCTCTGGTCAGCGGCACGACGGCCACCGGCGCGCTGGCTTCCCGCAGGATGCGAGAGGCAAATGATCGGGTGTCGGACCGCAGATGTGAGCGGGCGGGCTGGCCCACCACGAGGATCGAGGCATGCAGCCCCCAGTCCAGGCACGCACGCACGCGGTCGCCTCCTTCAACGACACAACGGGCCCGCGCCGCTGGATGGTGCCTCTGCAAATGGCTGACACGACCTTCGAGGTGGGTGAGATGCGCCTGGCGTTCCTTGTAGTCACAGAGCATGCCGGCAGCGTAGACAACCTCGAGCCGCTCACCTCGTCTGACGGCTTCATCGAATGCAAAGTGAAGCTGCGGGTCGATCTCCTGGGCTATGTCAACCACGGCAACCACGGCGCGCGTCTGCCTCGCCGCCAGATCCGTACGAGGAACCACCACGACCGGCGCCGTCGATATCATCGCCACGGCTTGGGCGATTTCCAGCCCGCTCGCCCTCGCGATCCACGGCAGCTCGTCAGCGCCCAGCACCACAACCCTTGCGCGGCACGCTTCGGCGGCAAGCGCCTCGACAACGTCGCCTCCCAACACGACTGTTGTCACGGGAACATCGGCGGCCAGATATCTGGCCAGGTCCCTGAGTCCTTCGAACAGG
>MTKY01007694.1_pt1 | contig 13127 bp, 11 predicted proteins | sample 1042731 | NCBI WGS metagenome assembly MTKY01 (sample SAMN06212206, study PRJNA360538) | anaerobic digester metagenome | biome: Wastewater treatment plant; material: sludge; isolation source: anaerobic digester fed with sludge from wastewater treatment plant | place: Denmark: WWTP Soeholt ... | reverse complement strand
TGCGCGCCAATGCGCTGGTGGAGCTGCTCGCGGCCGCCGCAGGGGCGGACCAGGCGGCCTTTGCCGCCGCCTGCGCTCGCGGCTCGCTGGGCAAAGGCATGCAGGCGGGCATGGTCTCGCCCATCCTCAACGCCCTGTGGCCCGACAGGTATGCCCTCTGCAACCAAAAGGTCGCGCTGCTGGTCGAGCGCTTTGACGGCGAGCGGCTGTCTACCGAGCTGGGCGACTATCCGGCCGGCAACGCCGCCATCCAGCGGCTGATAGAAGAGGTGAGCGACGAGCTCGATGTCAGCGCGCTGGGCCTCTCGCCAGGCGACGCCCTGGACATGTTCGCCCACTGGCTGTATGCCCACCAGCGATACCAGCGGCCCCCGCGCTACCTCAAAGTGGCTCCCGGAGAGGATGCGGTCGACTGGCAGACCTGCCTCGACCGAGGCGATATCGGCATCGGTTGGGGTGCGCTGGGCGACCTCACAGGGCTCAACCGCAAGGCATTCGACGCCCGCGTTGCCGAGGCGGCGGCGACTCACGAGGATTATACCGCCATGGGCACCAACCAGGTGTGGACGCTCGCCAACGCCGCCATCGGCGACTATGTGGTGGCGACCAACGGCACCAAAACCGTGCTTGGCGTAGGCGTCATCGCCGGGGGCTACCAGCACGTGCCAGAGATGCACTACTGCCACCGACGGCCGGTGAACTGGTTCTCGCAAGAGGCGCGACGCATGAATCGGCCCGGCTGGGTCAGGACGGTCATCGACATGGCGCGCAGCACCTTCGAAGAGGTGGTCTCTGGCGCTCGGCTCATGCCGTTCGAGGACGTGGCCGCGGCATGGGTGCACGTGCTGCGACGCTACTCTGGCTTTGGCCGTCCCTTTGAGGCCCCTCTTTATCTGCACGATGAGCGCGACGACAAGGTCGAGGCTGCAGCGCTGGCTCAGGAGCTGCTGGGGAGGGACAGGCTCGCGGCCCTGCTGGACGCCGGCGAGTATGCCGCCATCATCGACGCCGTTCGCACCCTGGGCCAAAGGACCAACCTGCTCTGGCTGCAAGTTCCCGCTGCAGGCGACCTCAGCCTCATCCTGCAAGAAGGCTTGGATCAGCGGGCCTTTGGCCATGCCTTCAACGATCTGCTTTGGGGCGCGGGCGCTGCCCCTGCCCGCCTCGAGCGCTTTGTGGCCTATGTCGAGAGCACCGGCCTCAAGGCCAAGTGGGCGTTTGCCACCTACTATCTCTTGCTGCTGCACCCTGACAGCGAGTTCTTTGTGAAACCGAGTGCGGCGCAGTGGATGCTCGAAGAGCTGGGCCGTGGCGCCGAATGGGACGCCAGGCCGAACGGGCAAACCTATGCCGCCATCGTTGCGTCTGCTGAGCGGCTGCTCGAGCTCGCACGCCCGTTGGGAGCGCGCGACATGATCGACGTGCAGGGCCTCGTGTGGGTCGCATATCGCCTGCAAAAGCCCGAGTTGATGTCCTCCAGGCTGGTGGCCGCCCCACTCGACCAGGTGTTTGCGGGCCGCGCCGAGGCTGAGTGGGCGCTGAACCTAATGACCGAGAGCGTGGAGCGCCTGGGCCTGCAATCGTGCGATGACGAGCGCATCGTGATCAGCTACTCTCCAACGGACAGGGCTCTCAAGCTCATTTATGGTCAACTGACGGTCCTGGACTTTCGGGGGCGGAACGGCGCGCTAGATCGCCTGCGCCTGGCCCTGCCAACAGCGCAGGCGCCAACAGAGTTGCTGCAGACCTTTCTCTACCGCAATCTGTCTCCCAAGACCGGCATGTACGATGTCTCCGCCGACCGCTTGCCCGGCCTGCTGGACGAGATGCGCTCAAGCTATCAGGTGGCCCTCGAGGCCATCCGCTTGAGCATGGAAGGCCACGCCAGAAGCGGCTACCGTGGCGCGCACGTTCAGGAACTCGGTCTGGCACTGTTCGATGCTGACGCTCGCGAGCGCTTACTGGTCGAGGGCTTTGCGCCGCTGGGCCCCGACGCGGACGACGCCGATGAAGAGCACGTCGTGACGCCGTCGCCCGCTGTCGGCTATTTCACCAGACGCACCTTTGAGCTGCTCGGTCTGCTGCGCGAGGATCCGCGTTACGCCGTGTACAAGGCGCACGAGGCGGAGTTCCAGAGCGAGTTGATCGAGCCGTTCAAGCAGTTGCTGGCCGACGTCGCCCAGGCATTGCCTGCTGAGTGGTCAGGCCAGCTCGAGACCAGCAAGCGCATCACATCGGTCATACCCAAGAACGACTATGGCCTTGGCGGCGCCTGGCCTCATTATTGGGGCGCGTTCTATACCCGAGGCCAGCGACGTACGGCCAGCGCACAGCTCTATGCGACGATGGAGCACGATCATGTACGCATCGGTTTCTCCATCGGTGACTACGGCCGCGAGCTCGAGGCGCGCTTCTGGCGCAATGTGGCAAGCCTGGCCGACGAGGTTGAGGAGCACGTCCTGCCCACGCTGTCGCCCGCTGAGGGCTGGGTCTATGGCAGCCCCGATGCCGCGCCCCTCACGGTTACCGCGTGGCTCGCGGCCGCTAGCGACACCACCGTGCGGGTCAACCTGACGCCAGCGAGCGTGCTTGCTGCCTCTAGAGAAGCGTTGGTCGACAGCATGGTGAACATCTATCGCACCGTGTGGCCGCTGTTCCTGCTGGCCACCCTCGAGGAGCCCTGGCCTGCGATCGAGGCCTACCTTGGCCTGGAGCGCCCCGCGCCGCCCAACCCGGCCTTCTCTCGCGACGACGTGGCCGCCGAGCTCGGTCTGCCGCGTGACATCATCGCTGGCTGGCTGGCCGGCCTGCAGCGCCAGGGGCAGGCGATCCTCTACGGCCCACCGGGCACCGGCAAGACCTATGCCGCCCGCGCGCTGGCTCGCCACCTTGTGGCGGGCGGCTATGGCCGCATCGAGCTGGTGCAGTTCCACCCGGCCTACGCCTATGAGGACTTTGTCGAGGGCATCCGCCCCGAGAGCCGCGATGGCCAGCTCAGCTATGAGGTACGTCCAGGGCTGCTGCGGCAGTTCTGCGACGAGGCGCGTCAGTGGCCTGACAGCACGTTTGTGTTGATCATCGACGAGATCAACCGCGCCAACCTGTCGCGGGTGCTGGGCGAGCTGATGTACCTGCTCGAGTATCGCGACCAGCAGGTGCGCCTGGCGGTGAGCGGCGATTCGTTCAGCATCCCCGCCAATGTGCGCCTCATCGGCACCATGAACACTGCCGACCGCTCCATCGCCCTCGTGGACCATGCCTTGCGGCGCCGCTTTGCGTTCATCCGCCTGGCGCCCAGATGGGGCATCGTCGAGCGGTTCTTTGCGGCCCACGAGCTGGCTGGCGTCGACCTGAAGAAGCTGCAGGAGACTGTCGACCGTCTCAATGGCGAGATCGAGCCAGACTATCGCGTCGGCATCACCTTCTTCCTGCGCGAGCGCCTCGGCGAGCAGCTCGAGAGCATCTGGCGCATGGAGATCGAGCCCTATCTGGAAGAGTACTTTTTCGATCAGCCCGACAAGGTGGCACCACACCGCTGGGCCAACATCAGCGACCAAGTTCTGAACGGCTGACCTGGCATGAGGACGTTGACTGTCAGGGAGTACGAGACCCTTTGCCTGCCGGCCAACGCCTGGCCAGAGGAGGCGGTGCGGCGCTTTGTCCGGCTCCATGGCAAACGCCTTGACGTGCAGGCGCCTACGCTGTTCAACGGGCACCGATGGCAGGTCAAGCCCGAGGGCTATGTAGGGCGCGTGTCGCTCAGCGCCGACCTCTGCCTGGTGATCGAGCCCAAAGTGGGCATCCGCTCGCTGTTTCACATGCTCGAATACGCCTACGACCTGGGGTGTTTCTACAGCGACACTGTGCGGGTCGGCTCCATCGGCGAGGTGCTGCAATCGCTGGCCATCGTGCTGGCCGAGCGGGTCACGGCGCGCGCTCGCCGCGGGCTGTATCGGGCCTACGAGCCGCGCCACGAGGCGCTGCCGCTGGTGCGCGAGCGCATCGACCTGGCCGGGCAGGCCCGAAGGCCGTGGCAGGTGGCGGTGCCCTGCTACTACCAGGAGCACACCGACGACATTCTGGAGAACCAGGCGCTGGCTTGGGCGCTGCGGCTCATCCTACGAAGCGGCATCTGTGATGAGAGAGCGCAGCCCAGGGTGCGGCGGAGCTATCAGGCGGTTCACGCCCTGCTGCCCGAGCGCAGCCTCGCCGGCGCCGACCTGGCCGGCATCGCGCTCAACCGTCTCAGCGCCGACTATCAGCCCATGCTGGCGCTCTGTCGCTTCTTCCTCGACCACCTGGGCGCCGAGCACCTGGCCGGCGAGCGCGACATGCTGCCCTTTCTGATCGACATGCCCGCGCTGTTCGAGCGGTTTGTGGGGCGCTGGCTTGAGCAGCACCTGCATGACGGTTGGCAGGTGCGAGAGCAAGAGACGTTGGATATCGCCAGATACGACGATGGTACAGCCCTACGCTTTCGTGCCGACATGGTGATCCGGCGCGCTGGCTGCTCACGGCCCTGGTGCGTGCTCGATACCAAGTACAAGGCCGCTGACAAGATCGTCGAAAGCGACCTGCATCAAGTGGTCTCGTACGCCAAGGCGTACGGTGCCCGGCAGGCCGTGCTGGTCTATCCGGAGCCACCGCCGTTGGCGCAGGCCACCGTGGGCAGCGTCACGGTGCGTTTCCTCACCTTTGACCTCGCTCAGGAAATCGAGAGCGTGGGCGAGACGTTCAAGCGCGCGCTGCTAGGAGAACAGACTGCTGACAGCGGCGCTGCTACGTACGCTCAGGCGGGCACGAGGAGGCCCGACGCCTGACCGGAGTCGTCACGGCGTAACCGTTAGCTCAGTGCTCCTGCAGTCCACTTTCAGTCGCATCGGTGGATGTAGCACCATGGCGGCGTGAGAAGTGCAAGAACGGCGGCAGCCACATCGGCCTGGCGCGCTACACCGAGAACTCGTCGCTGACATGATAGGCGCTGCGATCGGCGTGCTGCCAGTCGACGTAGCCCAGCGTGAAAGGGCGCGTATCGCCTGCGATGGACTGCGGTAGGTTGGTACCCAACGCCAGTAGCTCATAGACGCGCTCGCTACCGGCCATTAGCCCCTGGGCCAGCGGCCCGTCGGTCAGCCGGTGGATAGTCATCTGAATGCAGCGTCGCTGAAAGGAAGCCGTCAACCGCGCTGCACGCTATCGTCCCGCTCGCGCAGCCCGCGCAGCGCCAGAGCCTCGGCGGGCGTCACGTACTCATGGCCCAGCGCTGTGAGGAGCTGGAGCGCAGGGATATGGGAGATGAGGGTTTTGCTGAAGACCATTCGACCTAGCACTTGAGCACGCACACCTTACCCCCGAGAGTGCGGAAAGCCACAAAACACGCAGAAGACGATCTGCTTCCAGTCATCGAGGATCTTGATACGCGACTCGCAGCACGGTAAGTTGAACACTTCCATGCTATTGTCCTCAGGTGATATCCAGGGCTCTTTCCTAGGCATTTTGACCGAGGTCGCTTTGACCGAAACAAACCCGGATCGTGCATGGCCAAACGATCTACGGAGACCATCTGTCATCTGGTTGATGGCGTCAGCAATGAGGTTCTCCGCAAAGATCCGCACATAGGCCAGCTGCTCTTGGGTCCACCAGGCTTCGCGCGGGGCTTGCTGACCACAGTATGGGCAGTAGTTCTCGACGCTGCCCAGTTCGTCAGACACTTCCCCATTGACTGCTTCCTCGTCAACCATGAAGCTGTCCAGCAGACTTTGGCTTAACCCCTGGATGTCCTCGCGGGCGGCCTCTACTTTGAACTGCCGCGCACAGTGAGGACACTCGCGGCGCAGGAAAGTGCCATCCAGTGGGAGTGGAATCTCCATCTGGATCTCACTCATCTTTCGCCTCGAGCTGCAAGTACCGTCGCAGGATCACTGTCGACATGGTGCAGGCCGTGTTAACCGCTAACTCGGCGATGTTCTCGGATACCTCGGGCTTCATTGCTCCCCTTCCGTGGGCGTCGCCAAGTGAGTTGCGAAGCGCGCCCAAGCTAGACATGAGACCACCAAGGACATTGATCAGCTGGACCGTCGCACCCGATGCATCCATCACGGCGAAATCGAGCAGCTCGCGTGTCGACTTCCATAGTCCCGTAATATCCTGACTGCCGGCAGGCGGCCTAGCCAGCTTATCGTGACACTCCTTCATCACGCTTTCCACAGCACTGATGCTTCTCGTTACTGCGTTCTCGGGATTGCCGTCTCGCATTGCCTTGCGAGCTGCTTCGATATCCTGATAAGCAGAGTAGAACTTCTGATCATTGAACAGCCCTCGAGTTGTGGTGAGGAGACTCCGAGTGGTTTCGGCAGTGGCAAGACCACAGGTTCTGCAGTAATCCAGGTTAGTGGGGCGCTTCCGTATGCTGCAGAATAGCTGCTCGATGCTGGCATCGGATCCGCCCGCATATCGGAAAATCCTGATCTTGGCGGAAACCGCGTCACAGCCAATCTCGCGGTAGATCGTGCCTGCCTCGCACTCTGCGCATATACTCGGGGTGACCTCATTCGTGGTCCCGCTGCCTGTCTGGCGTGCGGCTCTACAGATCAGGGTTCCCATCCCAATGTACTGCAGATGACACTCGACACTTGCATCGTCGGGAATACCAGCGCGTTTTGGCATCTTGTTGCCCCTTTCAACTAAAACCACGCAATACCGCCAGCCACGTCCACTGCGTGCCGACTGTCATCTTCCCACGGCAACCGCAGCATGAGCCCCTTCTGCGTGTGGAGCCAACTACACCCCCGCCACCCTCTTGTACGCCTGCTCCAGCAACGCCTCAAGCTCTCCCACGTCCTTCGCTGAGGCCATCGCCTGCTTCGGGTCGAAGATAGCCTGATGAAAGGCCCGCTGGTAGCCACGGTACTGCCAGAGCACGCCGCTGAGGTCTGCGCCAGTGCCCTCCGCTAGTTTGGCGCGAACCTTCCAGCTCTGCGCTCCCCACCAACCCACGTCGAAAACGACCTTGTTGCCGAGTTTGAACCCCGTGTAGTACTTGTTCAGGTTGTAGGGCAGGCTCCAACCCTTGCGCTTCACGAATCGCGCCAACGACTCAACGGCTTCACGAAACTCTGCGGTCGCTTCCTTCCCATGCTCTTCCTCGTAATACGCCCAATCCCAGTCACCCCTTACCTTAGTCACGCCTGGTTTGGGAGCACGGCTCTGCTCAAGAAACTCGACCAGTAGCATCTCGTCTGACTCTAGGCAGTACCTTCTCACCTGTACCAGATCGATAGGGTAGCCCAGCTTGCCGGCCATGTGCTGGACATTCTGTTTGAATGCCGGCGCGACGAGGATGATGCGAATCTCAAGATCGCCCCAATCGATCTCGACATCCTCGGGTACATTCTTGCTCTCCAGCCAGATCGCCTTGATCGAATCGGGATTCGTCTCTGCCCATATGGCGTAGCCGAGCGCCTGCGGCAGAATACTCTCATCGGCTTCGACGTTCTTCAGCTCCAGAATGCAGATGCGCGCATCCTGGTCCACGCCGATCATGTCAGGGATGCCCTGCCGAGCGCCGGTCTGAATCTGGCGATGGATGATTGAGATGTCGCCGCCGAGTATGTCCTGATTGTCATACAGATAGCGTTCAAGCTGGGTTTCGGTGGCGAACGGCGTCTCCACCAAGTTGCGAGTGCCTTCGGGTGTGCGCCAGTAGATGCTAAGCATTGTGCCTCCCTATCTCTACACCTTCTCCCTCAGCTGACACTCCAAAACCGCTGCATCAGCCTGTTCGCCTGCGCTTGCGGAGCCGCGAGCTTGGCGGAGAGCATGACTATCTGAACATCCATAGTCGAGAGGACTTGGGCAATCCTCTGCCTCTGACCTGGGCTGCGCGTTGAGGCCCTGAACCCGCTGCTCTCGGGCAACACAGACCGCTCGGCGCGCATGGCGCGATCCAAGCGCTGGGCATTGCCGGCATACTCGGCCTCGTACCTCTCACGGCGGCCGCACCGCACGCCCGAAATCTGCTCTGTCAACGGCATCATGTAGATATGGTCCTTGTACACGGCTCGACCGACCGTCCCGCGGGAGATGTCCGCCTGCACCAGAGGAGGGCGCTGGTCATGACACGCCCTTCGTGAGTATGATGTGAAGTGAGATGATTGTAGACGGGGCGACAGGAGGGGTCAACCAGGCAGGCCCCCGGCAGCTGCTTGGCGAATGGGAACGAGCCTTCTCCTGGGAGGCATGGGGGAATGCAAGATGATCTACGTCTGCGTGGACTATCTCACGGCACGCGCCGGATTGCATAGCAGCCTCAGGTGCCCCCTTGTGCCAGCGACACCTGGCGACGGGCAACGCTGGATACGCATCACGCGGGCCACGTTCGCCGGCGAGCTTCCGCGGTTCGAGCAGCATGAGCACCGCTTCGCGGCAGAGGCAAGGCTCAACGACATGTGGCTTGAGATCGTTTTTGGTGATCTCGCCTTTGAGCGCGCGGTGGGGGCCTATCTCCTGGGCGTCATGGGCAGGCACTAAACACCGCTAGAGCACGCGGAGCTGATACAGCACTGCTAGGATGAGATGACAAGCCTGGATTGACGCTGACGCTGTCGTTATACGAGCGGCTGAGCAGGTTCGCCAGCACGCTGCCATCGCCGGGAGCCGCGTCGATCTCTGGACTCGCTGACTCTTGTCCTGCTGTCGTGCGTGGGTGCGGTAGCGCGAAGGCGTATGGCCAGGAGAGTCTCGCAGGCAGCCGGCCCCCGGTGCCCCGGCCCATATCGTGTTGATGGGGGCAGATCGACTAGCAGCCATACTCGATCCCAAGTGTCGCGATCTGTGGTAGAACGATCCGCCCCGAGACATTCCCTACCAGCTGGCCATGTATGCGCTCAGCCAGGGCGCAGAGCGGGTGGCGACCATCCTGTACCCAACACTCGCTGGGGCCGCGAGCGAAGCACGTATCCAGATCCATGAGCCCCTGAACCAGCATCGACTCGCCACGGTGATCCAGCGCCCGGTCCATCTGCTCCGACTGGAAAAGCTCATCGTCAGCAACGATGCCCGCAAGATGGCGGTCTATGCGCAGGAGCTGGCCTTTGGGGCCGCCCCAAGCCATGGGGCGTTCCGCGCCTAGGATGAGACGAGCACGTGTCGCCCACGTAGCGTGCTCACGGCCTGCGCCAGCCCAGCCGTTACGCCTCGTCTTCTCACTGCGCGATGCCCGCCCGCCTCTCCCGCTCGCGCCGCCCTTCGATCACCTGAGCGTTGGCCCTCCGGTATGCCCACAGCTGCTGCAGCGCCTGCGCCAGCGCCGCTTGGCTGATCGGCCGCTCTAGCGACTGCTCATCGACCACGCTGTCCACGAACAGCCCGCGGCTCTTGCCGATCCACTCCAACGCCCGCAGGCGGTCATACCCCCTGATCTCCACCCCCTGCGCCCCGATACGGATCTCGCGGATGACATCGCGGTGCTCACCCTCGAGCACCTGGTGCCAGTCGACGACAACGCCATGGCCGTCTTCGCAGGCCCGGTAGAACTCGACGATGGAGACGCGAGCGATGCGCCCTAGCCGCGCCAGGCACTCCTCTCGGCCGAGCCCAGCCTGCTGCAGCAGGGCGTTCACCCGCTCCCGTACAGCACCAACTTTTACCAACCGCGGTCCGAGCTTGTTGGGATGCCGGTAGCCGGCCGCCCGGGCGGCAGCAGGTCATACAACAGGACAGCGCCATGGATGGTATCGGACAGGTTGCGGCCGTGCTCTATCCAAACCCGCTGCTCCGCTGGAAACGCCAAGAGGTGCGGGTACTGTCGGATGGCCGTCACCTCATCGCCCACTGGTCCTGGCTGACCCAGCAGGGTGGCTAGCACGCTGCCCCTACACGAGATCCGCACCCTTTCGCTGAGATACCTGGCCTCAACAGAGGTCAAGCTCGTGTTGGCTTGAGACGGACCCCCCCCCCGGGGGGGGGCTGGCAGAGTTAGATCCCACAGCGCTCGGCGTGTTCCGCTCAGGACATTGCCATCGTCGTCGCAAAGCCCGATTCGCTGTCACATCCGCCCTACTGACCGGTGATAGTCTGACTGCGAGCCATTGGATCTCAATAGCCCCCATGCCCTGAGGCCGTTCCAGTAGATGTTGGATGGAAAGCGCTGCAGAGAGGCGCCAGACACCTGGCCGATGATGCCCTATTCGTCGGCGCCACCGTCCCTAAGCGCGTCAATGAGTCGCACTACATCTTGGTGGGGGAGATCCCGCAACTCCCTGCCGGACAGCCGCCGCGCCTGGCCTCGCTGATAGTGCCAGGCCACAAAGGGCATTAGGCGCGCTCGGGTTTGGATGGTGGAGGTGCCAACAAACAACTGGTCGGCACAGGCGTCACGGATAGTACCAATGCCTAGCTCATCAAGAGTTGATCGCTCTCTGAAAAGCTGGATCACCTCGACCATCCGTCTCCGGTGCTCCTCCGAGAGATCCAGCCAGCCTAATGCCGCCGTCAGAGACACTCCTTCTCTTTTTCTCTGCCCCTCTACGCCCTTGCCCTCCTCAGCCCCTCCCTGGCCAGCCAGCGCGGATCAGCCAGTGCTGCGTCCAGCTCACTGCCGGCGAGCCTGACCGACCGCTGCGATTCGGTCAATCCTGCGGCATACCCACGAGCATCCTGCACCTGGTCGGCCGTCCACGAGGGATACCCGCCCAACAAGCGCACTGCTTGCCTGTAGCGCCCTGCCCGTGCGCTTTCTCGGCTCACCTGGCCGCGCAGCGCTGCAGCCAGGTCATCCCCTGCGCAGGCCAGCGTGCGGCCCAGTTCCCGCAGCAGTCGCAGCCGTGCAGCAGCCAGCTGTTGCTGCAGTGCCATACGCTCCTCTTGAGACGCTCGCTCCACGGCTTTGTCTAGCCGGTTGGCGGCTGCCTGATCGGCCTCGCTCTGTGCTGCGAGCACTTGATCGGATGCCGGTGTCTGGCCCTGCCAAGCCACGAGCAGCTGTTCGAGCCTCTGCACCGACGAGACTCGCTCGATGCCACGCTCGCCTACCCAACGAACCTCGCAGCAGCAAAAGGCCCCCTGCTCCTTTCGAGCCACGACGAGCGGTGAGAGAGTGGGCGCCGACAGCGCCTCGGCCAGTTCTCTCACCACGTAGCTGTTCGCCGTGAGGGGCTCTGCGTCAAGGTTGGCCTCCAAGGCCCCGTTACTCTGCGTAATGAAGCGCCGTGTTCGGCTGAGGCCATAGAGCCACCAGCCGTCTGTGCGTTCGTCGCGTTTGGCGCGTACCTTGCCTTGCAGTGACGCCAGACTCTCCAGCGCAGCCCCGATGTCTTCGCGACTCACCGCAGCTCTTGGGACGGTTCGGGCCTCCGCTTCAGCCTCAACAAAGGCCTGGCGCACGACCTCGTCGGCCTCTAGATCTCGCGCAGTCTTGGCCAGCTCAGTGAGGACCGCTTCCAGCTTGTGGACTGATCGAGGATCAGCCAGCACCCGCCGCGCCTGATCCAGCACAGGCTGCATGTGCCCGACAAAGTGCGTGAACAGCCCGCAGCGCTCGCGGAGCACCTGATACACCCGCATGTCTACGCTATCCGCCAGGAAGAGATTACGCACCCACACTTCCGTCCGAGCCTGGCCGATGCGATCCACGCGGCCGATGCGCTGTTCGACGCGGCTCGGGTTCCAGGGCAAGTCGTAGTTGATCACCACGCTGGCCGCCTGCAGGTTCAGGCCCTCGCTCGCCGCGTCGGTGCAGATCAGCACATCGAGCTCACCAGCCGAAAGACGACGCGTGATCTCCGCCTTGGTGACGGCCTGCCACTCGTCGTCCTCGATGACTCTGCCGCCCTCGCCGCTGTAGCAGCCGACGCCCTGTCTGTAGACAGGTCGTAGCCACTCACGGAGATAGCGCATCGTGTCGGCATACTCGGTGAACACCAGCACATGTCGGCTGTCAGCCAGCGCTTGCTCTAGCGCATCAAAGAAGCGATCCCGCTTCGAGTCGGTCTGATCCAGCCCATCCAAATGTGCCAACAGCTGGCGAATCTCCGTGGCCTCGGCCTGAGCCAGGGCGGGGTCCTTGGGCAGTGCCTCATCCAGAAGCACATCCAGGTCCGGCTCCAGCTCGAGCCGGTCGGCGATTGTCTCATCCTCGTCTGTCCACACCAACGCCGCGGGCGTAAGGGCACGGATGACCTGCTGTAGCTTATCAAGACGTCGCTGCAGGCTGGTTTTGAGCGCATAGGGCGAGCTGGCCATGCGCCGCCGGTAGATGGTCATCACAAAGCCCTTGCCCGCCTTTTCACCCTCCAACTGCTCAAAGCGGCGATCGATGTAGGTGGTGATGGCCTCATAGACCTCACGCTCGCGCTGGTCCCGGTAGTCGAATACGAGGTCCACGACCTGTCGCGTGGGCGGTGGCGCGTCGAGCATGCCCAGCTTGTGGTAGGCGCGCAGCGTCTCGCGGGTGTTGCGGTGCATCCGTCTGCCCAGCGGGGCACCTCGGCGTAGCCAGTCGCTCGTCTCACACGCCTCGGCTGTGCCTCGCGGGAAGGTCAACCGGCGCCGCACCGCCTGCGCACCGGGGCTATCGCCACCGGGCAGGGCGGGGAATGCCTCATCTTCGACAACCAGGTTGACCACCGGCGCAGTCGCCTGCAGGCTGACCTTCGTGCCCTGGCTGAGCTGTCCGACCGCTCCGTAGTAGCTGCGGATCTCCTCAAAGCTGGATTGCCAGCGACCGCCAACGCCCAGCACGCTCAACAGGTCCCACGGCTCCCACGGTTGGGTCTGCATGGGCGTGGCCGACAGCAACAGGATGCCCCGCGCCCGCCCGCGTAACTGCATCTGCCGCAGCAGGTCCAGCAACAAGTTGCCGGCGTTGAACTCGCCCTCCACGTTAGCCCGTCGGCGCGCGGCGTGGGCCTCATCCATCAACAAGAGGTCATAGCGCGGCGCCAAGAGCACGAGATCGCGATTGCCGGCCAGCCGCGCCCATTCACGGCTCAAGAGCAGCAGCGGCTCTTTGGCGAGCGCCTGGCGCGCCTCGCAGGTAGCTGCCTCGCCGTTGGGCTGCACCAGCTTGCCCTGCTCCCAGTAGGGCACGAGCAGGCCGCCCTTTTCACGTAGCTCCGCCTGCCACTGCC
>MTKY01004814.1_pt1 | contig 13127 bp, 9 predicted proteins | sample 1042731 | NCBI WGS metagenome assembly MTKY01 (sample SAMN06212206, study PRJNA360538) | anaerobic digester metagenome | biome: Wastewater treatment plant; material: sludge; isolation source: anaerobic digester fed with sludge from wastewater treatment plant | place: Denmark: WWTP Soeholt ... | reverse complement strand
CGGTGTGCAGTTTCTGGCTTGCATACGGGCGGGTAAAGCAGTTCTAGACGCTTTGAGGAGTGAGCAAGACATGGCTATCAACCACCTTACATACGATCAGCTAAGCCACACCTGCAATCCCGACGACCTGGGTTTCGAGACTACCGCCGATCTCTCGCCGCTGGACGTGACCCTGGGACAGGAACGGGCCGTCAGCGCCCTCGACTTCGGTCTGGACATCGAGGCGCCCGGCTTCAACCTCTACGTCGCAGGCAGGTCCGGCACCGGAAGGAACTCCAGCGTGCTGCAGCACACGTCCACAAAGGCAAAGGGCGAAAAGCGGCCTGACGACTGGTGCTACGTATACAACTTCAACGATCCCTACCGCCCGCGAACAATCCGGCTGTCATCCGGCAAGGGGCCGGAGTTCGCCGCCGATATGGACGAGTTCATCAAGAGCGCTCGCACGGAGATGCCACGCGCGTTCGAGAGCGAGAACTACGAGAAACGAAAGAACGAAATCCTGGAGACGATCCAGCACAGACGAGAGGGTATGCTCGCCGAACTGCAGCGAGACGCCGCCGATCTTGGGTTTTCCATCGAGGCGACGCCGGTTGGCATTGCGTCCGTGCCTCTCACTCCCGACGGCCGGCCGTATACGCGAGATGAGTATGACGCCCTGTCCGATGAGATCAAGAACGACATAAAACAGCGGGGACAGAGGCTGCAGGAAAGCACCAACCAGTTCGTCTCGCGCTCCAGAGCGCTGGAGAAGGAGGCACAGGAGAAGCTGCGCGATCTGGACAAAGAGATCGCCCTCTTCGCCGTTGGTCACCTTCTGGAGGATCTGCGTGAGAAGTACCAGCGCTGCGAGGGGTTCGGGAACTGCGATGACATCCTGGACTACCTCAACTGCGTTGAGAAGGATATGGTCGAGCACCTTGATGATTTCCGAACGCCGGACAGGCACCAGCAGGGGATTCCTCCTGTTATGGCCGAGATGGTGGAACCGGCATTCGACAGGTATCGCGTCAACGTCTTCGTCACCCACAAAGACCGAGACGGCGCGCCGGTCGTGCAGGAGAACAACCCGACTTACATGAACCTGCTGGGCAAGATAGACTTCAAGGCGCGCTTCGGCTTCATGACCACCGACCACAATATGCTCAAGCCGGGGGCCATTCATCGCGCGAACGGCGGGTATCTGATCGTCCAGGCGCTGGACGTGCTTCTGAGTCCATTCTCCTGGGACGGTCTGAAACGGGTGATGCGGGCCAGGGAAGCGGCGCCGGAGAACCTTGCCGACCAGTACGGTCTGGTGGCCGTGTCCACGATCAGGCCTCAGGCAATACCTCTGGACGTGAAGGTGATCATGGTCGGCAGCCCGTTCCTCTACTATCTGCTGTACTATCTGGACGAGGACTTCCGGAAGCTCTTCAAGGTCCGGGCCGATTTCGACATCGAGATGGCGCGGGACGAGAAGCACACCGCCCAATACGCCGCGTTGGTGTCGCTCAAGTGCAAGGAACTCGGCCTGAAACCATTCACCAAGGAAGCCGTGGCTAAGGTGATCGACTACGGCTCCAGGATCATAGAGGACAAGAACAGGCTGTCAGCGCGGTTTCTTGATATCTCCGATATGGTGATCGAGTCGGCCCACTGGGCAGACCGCGCAGGCAGTGATACCGTCAGGCTGGAGCACGTCGTCCAGGCGCTGGAGCACAAAGAGTATCGTTCTCGAATGATAGAAGACAAGGTCCAGGCGCTGATCGAAGAGGGCGTCATAATGATCGACACCACGGGCGGCGTTGTCGGGCAGGCCAATGCGCTTTCGGTCTATGACCTCGGCGACAGGTCCTTTGGCAGGCCATCCAGGGTGACCGCCCGAGTCGCTGTGGGACGCGGAAAGCTGATAGATATCCAGCGCGAGAGCGAGATGGGGGGCCGAATCCACAGCAAGGGCGTGATGATCCTCACTGGCTACCTGGACGGCAAGTATGCAACGGACAAGCCAATAGCGATGGTGGCTACCCTGGCGTTCGAGCAGTTGTATGAGGAAATCGAAGGGGATTCCGCTTCCAGTACCGAGCTTTACGTGCTGTTGTCCGCTCTATCCGCCCTGCCGATCAATCAGGAGATAGCGATCACGGGCTCCGTCAACCAGTTCGGCCAGATTCAGCCAGTTGGCGGCATCAATGCCAAGATAGAGGGGTTCTACGAGGTGTGCAAAGCCAGGGGGCTGACCGGAAATCAGGGAGTAGCGATACCATCCGCGAACGTCCGGCACCTTATGCTCAAGCCCGAGGTCGCCGACGCGGTCAGAGACGGAAAGTTCCACGTGTGGGCGCTCGATACCGTTGACGATGGCGTGGAACTGCTGATGGGTGCTCCGGCGGGCGAACGGCAGGAGGATGGGACGTATCCCGAAGGCACGGTGCACTACCTTGTGGACAGGAGGCTCCGCCAGCTTGCCGACGCCGCCAAGGAGTTCGCCGTACCACCGCCTCTGCCGGCCGGCACCGATCGGACCGAGCCGGCCGCAAGGATATAGGGCAAGGCGGGGTCGAACCGCGAGCCGATTACCAGTAGAAGGTGACGTTCTCCTTCGAGGTGAGTACCTTCATCTGACCCCACCACTTCCACTTCGCGTGTCCGTCATTGTAGATGTAATTCGCGCCCACAGGCACGGCTCTTGGCGGATGGCTGTTGAAGTGGTGCGGCTTGCCGTCCGTAGTTGTCACGGCGATATCGGATAGCAGCAGCGAGTAGGGATACTGGCCCGAATTGACGGCAATCTCCTTACGCGTAAGGCCGTAGCCCAGGTAGTTGCCCCAGTAGCTGTAACCGGCCCAGTAGGTGTAGGCGGAGCTTCCAGCAACCCAGTAGGGAGGGCTCTTGAAGAAGAGATTGCTGGGGCAGAAAAACACTTTGACATTCTTCACGTAGGGGTTGAGGGCCCGCAGGCCCAGGTTCAATGGCTGGGTCGTTCCCCACGGAGGCCTTATGTCCCAATCCCCCCAGGGCCAGTTTTCTAGACGAGCGGGAGGATAGAAACCGTTGTTCAGATCAGCGTAGGCATGAGCCGCAAGGCCTAGCTGCTTCAGGTTGCTCAGGCACTTTGAACGTCTGGCATTCTCCTTGGCCTGCATAAACGTCGGGAACAATATCGCGGCCAGAATCGCGATGATCGCGATCACCACCAGGAGCTCGATAAGAGTAAAGCCAAAACGTCGTCTGAGTATCATAGCTGCATCCCCCCACGACCGGCCAGTACTCGGTAGAGTGGTCCCTGATGTTACAATACCCAACCGAGCAGCCGTTGTCAAGGGCTGGCAGGAGTTTGCGGCGCATGTGGGAAACTCTCTATTCAGTATGAAAGGCGTATACGATTGTGAGATTATCGAGCAGCGCGAGGTGTCGCCTGGTGTGTATCGCACACTGCTGACGGGTGGGGAGATCGCGCGGGAGTCCGTGGCGGGCCAGTTCGTGAACCTGCAGGTATCGCCGACGACTGATCCACTCCTGCGCAGACCGTTTTCCGTCCACGCGGTCTACCCGGAGAGGGGCGTCTACTCGCTGCTTTATGTTGTTGTGGGGCGCGGGACGCAGCTACTTCGGCAGATTCCAGCGGGAGAGAAGGTGAGCGTGGTAGGGCCGCTGGGACGAGGTTTTGGCCTCGGAGACTCCCCCGATGATGAGCACATTGTGGTAGCCGGCGGATGCGGGGCCGCTCCACTGCACTTCCTCTGCGATGCGCTCTGCGACAAGTGGGGCTGCGAGAAGGTGACGGTCCTCGCGGGCGGCAGGAGCAAGAATGCGGTCCTCTGCGAAGCTGAGTTCCGGGAGCACGGAGTAGAAGTGGGCGTCGCTACAGACGATGCCAGCTACGGCTACGCCGGATTCGTAACCCAACTGCTGGAGGAGCAATTACGAAGTACGAATTGCGAATTACAGAGAATTCGTGTCTACTCCTGCGGGCCGCATGCCATGATGCGCGAAGTCGCCCGGATCTGTCACGAGGCCGGAGTCGCAAGCTGCCAGGTATCGCTCGAGAACAACATGGCCTGCGGCCTTGGCGTGTGCGTCGGCTGCGTTCAGAAGATCAGGGGAGCCGAGAGCTCGAAGTCGAAAGTCGAAAGTCACCAATGCACGTGCGCAGGTGGTCCCGACAATGATCAATGCGTAACAATCAATCATGAAACTGAGGCGTGGCACTACGAACGGGTGTGCACGGATGGGCCGGTTTTTGATGCGGAGGATGTGATATGGGAGTAAAGCTGAAAACCCAGATCGGCCGCATCAAGATGAAGAACCCGGTGACGGTCGCTTCGGGAACGTTCGGGTTCAGCCAGGAGATGGCGGAGTTCTACGACCTCTCCCGTTTGGGCGCGATCACCGTCAAGGGCACTTCTTTGAAGCCTTGGAAGGGCAACCCGTATCCGCGCACAGTCGAGACGCCTTCGGGAATGCTGAACGCAATCGGCCTGCAGAACGACGGCGTGGATTCGCTCATCAACGAGAAGATGCCGTTCTTGCGCCGGTTCGACGTGCCGGTGATAGTGAACATCGTGGGGCACTCGGTCGAGGAATACGCGGAGCTTGCGAAGCGGCTGGATAAGGTCGAGGGCATCGCCGGGCTGGAGATCAACATTTCCTGCCCGAACGTGAAGGAGGGCTGCCTCGTCTTCGGAGGCACGCCTCAGGGCACCTCAGAAGTCGTCAGCGCGGTGCGCGCTAATACGGGTCTCACCCTCATCACGAAGCTCTCTCCCAACGTAGGCGACTTGCTGCCCATCGCCCGCGCCGCGATAGACGCCGGCACGGATGCTCTTTCGCTCATCAACACGCTGCTCGGGACCGCTATCGACCCGTGGACGCGCAAGTTCAAGCTCGCTAACGTCACCGGAGGGCTATCCGGCCCGGCGATCAAGCCGGTCGCGCTGAAGATGGTGCTGGATGTCGCCCGCGCGGTTGACGTGCCGATAATCGGCATGGGCGGGATTGTGAACGCGATGGATGCGGTGGAGTTCCTACTCGCCGGAGCCGACGCCGTAGCCGTAGGCACCGGCAACTTCGTGAACCCAAAGGCAGCCGTCGAGATAGTGGACGGCATCGAAAGCTACCTAACCAAGATGGGCATCGGCGATGTGAAGGAGATAGTGGGAACGATTAGCTAGGGCGCGTTGGCCCGCGGAGGATGAATTGAGCAAAGAGAAGATCATTCTGCCCCTGGATGTAGATTCGACTGAGAAAGCCGTGGAGCTGACGCGTCTGCTCAAGGACGAAGTAGGCGCGTTCAAGGTGGGGTTGGAGTTGGTGAACTCCGCCGGCCTCGATGTGTTCCACGCGATCAGGGAGGCCGGGGCAAGAAAGATCTTCTACGATTGCAAGTTTCACGATATCCCGAACACTGTCGCTGGAGCATCGCGTGGAGCCGCCAGACTCGGCGTGTGGATGTTCAACGTGCACTGCTCGGGCGGGTTCGCTATGATGAAGGCTGCCAAGGAAGCTGCCGTCGAGACGTCTGCGAAGTCGGGGATTCCGCAGCCGCTCGTCATCGGCGTCACGGTGCTGACGAGCATCGATCAGGCGACACTTAACGACGACCTGCGCGTGGAGGGCAGCGTGGCCGATCAGGTGGTGCACTTCGCAACGCTGGCGAAAGAGGCCGGGCTAGATGGCGTGGTCGCCTCTCCGCACGAGATCGAGCTGATCCGCGCCGCCTGTGGCTCTGATTTCGTCATCGTCACACCTGGCGTCCGCCCCGCTGGAGCCGATATCGCTGACCAGAAGCGCGTCATGACACCATCCGAGGCGGTTGCCAAAGGCTCCAGCTACCTCGTTATCGGGCGGCCAATCATTGCCGCCGCCGACCCCAAAGCGGCCGCGCAAGCCATCGCCAAAGAGATCGGCTAGCATCTGCCCGACTGCACAAAATGGGAACTACATAGGGTAGCAAACTCGTCTGAAATATATCCTACAGCAACCACTGTAGAGCCTCTACTGCTAGATACACCGCGGAACGGACTAAAAAGGGAGGAATACCACCCTAGTACATATGTGGTATAATTGCGATATGAGTGTCCAACTGAACTATAATATGTCCGACGAGAGAAGCAAACTCAGGGAAGTCTTTCCTCGATACAGGAACATCAGGCCCACCGGGGTCACCATCGTCGGTTCACTGCTTGTCATCGCATCCGCCCTGGCGGTCTTCAGTGTTTTTATGGCCCTTAATGTACCGCTTATGCGCTACGGCATCGAGCAGAACTACCGGTCGTTCGGGTCCTACATCTTCTTTGCGCTGGTCGGCGCGGGGCTGGTATTCCCGGCAGGGGTGGCGATGCTGAGGCAGGCGACCTGGGGAAGGCTGATGTATCTCGTTGCCGGGCCGATCTACCTTGCCGCTTTCGTCACGATCAACGGGATCCGTGAGACCGTGGCGCTGCCGGTGCTCAGCTACATCGTTTTCGCCGTCGTGCTGAACTGCAAAGACTGCGTGGAGTATTTCACAGGTTGGGTCCCGCGCGATTGGTGCCCCTACACGACAGACCGCGACGTCGAGAACTGGTAACGGTCCTCAGTCATCACTTCAACCCCCTCACCCAGCAAGGCACTGCCGATAGAGCATCCGAGCCCACTCGTCGGTCACTTCGACGGGGTTCGTCTGCCGGTGGCTACCGTAGCGGTTCATAGCGGCGATCACCTCGTCCTCGTCTGAGGCCGTCAGCCCGTATGATGAGAGGCTGGTGGAGACGCCGCCTGCGTGGCAGAACTCGATGAGACGCGCGGCAACATCATCGACACCCATCGCGCGCCTGACCTCGTCGTAAGCAGCGGGATGCTCGCGCTCGTTGAGCCGCATGGAGTGCGGCAGCAGCACGGCGATTGCTTCCGAGTGCCGCAGCTTACCGACAATGCAGACCGCGGGCGCAAGCGAATGCGAAGCCCCTAGACCGTTCTGCATCGCCAGCCCCGCAAGGCAGCTTCCCATCAGGCACGCCAGACGCGCATCCAGGTCCTGCATATGGACCTGGCAAACCGGCAGCCCCTCCGCAAGCTGCTCTATCGCCCCCAGCGCCATATGCCGCGTGTAGGAATCCGCCTTCAGCGAAACGGCGCTTTCGATAGAATGCGAGAACGCGTCCATCGCTGTCAGCGTAGTGAAACGCTTGTCTAGCGACACCGTCAGTTCCGGATCAAGGATCGCTGCAGCAGGGGTCATATACGGATGCGATATGCTGCGCTTGATGCCGAGGCGCTCGTTCGTCAACACCGAGACTCGCGTCGCCTCGGAGCCGGTACCCGCCGTAGTAGGCGCCGCCATGTGCGGAAGCGGAGGGTTTACGATCTCACGCCGCTTGAGCTGATATGCTTCGGTAACGCCATCGTTCGTGGCCAGCACAGCCGCCGCCTTGGCGGTATCCAGCACGCTGCCTCCGCCGATCGATATCACAAGATCGGACTTGTGCTGTCGCAGGAAGGCGGCCAGCTCGTCCACGCGCTCCACCGTTGGCTCCTCGGTCACCGGATCGGAGATGACCACGGACAGCCCGCGCTTGCGCAGGTCCTCATACAGATCGGCAACGCGTTTCGACTGCCGCAGATGCGCGCCCGTCACTATCGCCGCGCGTCTGCCCAGACGGGGCGCTTCCTCCGCTATCCTGGCGAAAGCGCCTGCTCCGCAGTGGATGATCGATGGACTTGTGATATCGAACGCCATGCGGTTATTATACCATCCAGACAGGAAGGCACGCAGTGAGGGTAGAAGCATCTGGTGACAGAACGGCTATGGAGGGACTGATGGCAAGCATACCTTACGATAGGAAAGACCTCTTCGCAAAGGGCAAGCAGCGAAGCTACACCGGCGATGCTCTGAAGGAGATCGCGTTTCCGCTCGGTGGAATCGGCACCGGAACCGTTTCTCTCGGCGGCAGAGGCCAGCTCCGCGACTGGGAGATCTTCAACCGCCCGGCCAAGGGCCACATAATGCCGTACACGTTCCCCTCGATCTATCTAAAGCCCGAGGGCGGTGAGCCGATGGCGCGGGTTCTGGAAACGCAACTGAAGCCGCATTTCATCGAGGGCGGAGGAATGTCCCCGCATCGCGTATGCGGCCTGCCCAGGCTGAAGGACGCGACGTTCTACGGCGAGTATCCCTTCGCCCACATCGAGTTCAAGGACCCCAAGCTGCCGGTGAAGGTGGAAATGACCGCTTTCAACCCGATGATCCCGCTGAACGAAAAGGACTCCTCCATACCGACCGCGGTTTTGCGTTACAAGGTTACGAACCCCAGCCGCAAGAAGGCCGATGGGACTATCTGCTGGTCGCTGCACAATCCGGTTGGGGACTTCGAGGGCAGGCACAGCGAGTGGATCGACGAGCCAACCTTCCGGGGCGTCAAGTTCACCAACCCCAGCTTCCCGCCGGACACGATTCGCACCGGGTCGATGGCGCTCGTGACCACTCACAAGGACGTCACCTGCATAAAGGCCTGGCCGGTTGCCGGATGGTGGGATGCCGCGCAGGCTTTCTGGGATGATTTCAAGTCCGATGGCAAGTTCGACGCCGCCGAGCCCGAGAAACCCTCCGATATCGCCAGCCTCGGCCTGCGGTTCTCTCTCGCGCCTGGCGAATCGGTCGAATTGCCCTTCATCATCACCTGGTACTTCCCGAACCGCGACAACTACTGGAACGGGGAAGAAGAGGTCAAGGGCGCGCGGCTGCGCAATCGCTACGCCGGATGGTGGGATGATGCCTGGGAGGTCGCGGGCTACGTCGTGAAGAACCTGGACCGGCTGGAGAAGGAGTCCCGGCTCTTCTCCGATGCGCTCTACTCCAGCACTCTGCCGGCCGTCGCGCTGGATGCTGCAGGCGCGAACATGTCGATCATGCGCACCAATACCGGGCTGTTCCTCGACGATGACCGCTTCTACGCCTTTGAGGGCTGCAGCGACGGCGGCGGATGCTGCCCGATGAACTGCACGCACGTCTGGAACTACGAGCAGGCCCTGGCCCACCTCTACCCTCGCCTGGAGCGGACCATGCGCCTTACCGACTTCATGGCCAACGTTGAAGATGACGGCAAGATGGCGTTCCGCACCCTCGTCCCGATCGGCAAGCATCTGTGGAAGTTCCACGCCGCCGCTGACGGGCAGATGGGCTGCATCCTCAAGTACTACCGGGAATACCTCATGAGCGGCGATATGGAGTTCCTGAAGGGAATCTACCCCGCCGCCAAGCGCTGTCTGAGCTTCGTCTGGCTCACCTGGGACAAGGACGAAGACGGCGTGATGGAAACGATCCAGCACAACACCTACGATATCGAGTTCCTCGGCGCTAACACGATGATGGGCACGCTCTACCTTGGCGCGCTCAAAGCGATGGAAAAGATATCCGAAATCCTTGGGGAAACCCAATACGCAGCCAAGTGCCGGGAGATCTACGAAAAGGGCTCCAGGAACCAGTCAAAGAAGCTCTTCAACGGCGAGTTCTTCATCCAGGACGTAGATGTCGAGAATGCTCCGCGCTACCAGTTCGGCCCCGGCTGTCTCTCCGATCAGCTCCTGGGGCAGTGGTTCTGCGAGGTGGTCGATCTCGGCTACGTCCTGCCCGAGGACCAGGTCAAATCGGCCCTGAAGTCGATCTTCAAGTACAACTGGAAATCCGACCTCAGCGACCACGACAGCGTGCAGCGAACCTACGCGCTTAATGACGAGGCCGGGCTGCTGCTCTGCTCCTGGCCGAACGGAGGCCGCCCGAAGTATCCATTCACCTATGCGGACGAGGTCTGGACCGGCATCGAGTATCAGGTCGCCGCTCACCTTATCTATGAAGATATGCTCGACGAGGGCCTTGCGATAGTGAAGGGTGTCCGCGACCGCCACGACGGCATCGCGCGCAACCCGTGGAATGAGTTCGAGTGCGGGCACCACTACGCCCGCGCGATGGCGAGCTGGTCGCTCGTTCTGGCGCTCTCCGGCTTCCATTACAGCGCCCACGATCGGTTTATCGCGTTCGCGCCCAAAGTGGACGCAGACGACTTCAAGTGCTTCTACTCGACGGGCTCCGGCTGGGGAACGTATTCGCAGAAGATCACAGGCGACAGCCTCAGCGCGAAGATCGGCGTGGACTGGGGCGAGATCGACATCCAGCAAATCCGCCTTGCACTACCCAGGGGTATGAAGGCCGCCATAGCGACTCCATCAGGAGCGGCCAAAGGCTTCGGCGCCACCGTCCGCACCGAGGGCAGCGTCGCCTACGTCGCCTTTACCGAGCCCGTCAAGATTGATGTGGGGAAGGCGTTGGAGGTAGAGCTGGGATAAATGCGAAAAGGCGGGCAGCTACTCACGCCACTGCCCGCCTGCATAACTGGCCTAAGCTTGAGCTACGCCGTCCGCCTGCGTCTCAGCAGGAGGCCCAGCAGCCCTGCGCCGAGCACGGACATGGTCCCGGGCTCCGGGACGCTGGCCACTATATACGGGCCGAGACCGCTCTCGGCAGCATAGATGGAGCCGGAGGTGTCGCGCGATGCAGACACAACGAATGTCGAGTACGCACGCCCCGCAGCCAAGTCGGCCTGCACGCAGGACAGCACATCGAAGGACATGGGTCCCGCCGGGGTGTCGCCGTTATTGCTGTCGTAAATCCAGAACCCGCCCGGTAGGCTCCCGCTAGCCACCGGCCCCAAATCGTCCGCGACAACATCTCCGGTCGTGACTCGCGAACCGGTATCAAGCCATCCTATTGTGGCTGATCCGTAGAAGTACCAAGTCGAAAATCCGAGCGTATTCACCACCAGAGTCGCGCTGCGAACGTCTTTGCCCGCCAACGGAGCAATCGGGATCTCGATTATGGGTACGATGTAGTCGTTTTACCAAGAAACCGGTAATTCCACCAGGGCGCTACGCGCGTCCCGCCAATCATTGCCGAGCGACTACCTCCCACGCGCCGACCTCCCTTTGTTGCGGATAAGCATCAATATCGCAGCACGTAGACGGAGGGGCACACTGCTGAGCGACGCTCTGTTGCAAGCAGACGCATATCGCGCGGTCCTGCAGCTAAGACTTCCGGCTGGGGCGGTGTGATGTGCGCCCCCGGCGCGGGTTTGCCGGCCGGGGGCAGGAACTCGCGGAAGCTATCAGGGGTAGACGTTGATCTGCGTCAACACCGTTACCAACTGCGGCGGAACCGCCAGCGGATCCCAGATGCCCAGGGCAGTAACGTGTTGACCTGCGCCCAGACCGTGGTTCGGGCAGTGAACCCTCACCGGATCCCTCGTTCCGTCGCTGAGATCGAAATTGTCGGTATCGACCGGCGTGACCGTTCCGAAGATCTTGAAGACATACTTCGTTCTGCAAGCCGCCACAAGATCGGAAAGCAAGCTGTTCGAGGTGACGGCAAATGCGCGCGCGGTAGTGTAGCTGGTGCTGGACGTGGTGCTGTTGCCTGCAGCATCGGCGGCTGTCACCTCCACCGTATGCACTCCCAACTCGCTGTCCGCTGTTACGGTGCCGGTCCAGACCTCATCATCGCCTTGGGTGAACATGATTCCAGGCGATGAGACGTTCGAAATGCCCACGTTGTCCAATGCGACAACGGCTATCTCTATCGGGAAGCCGGCGGCAGTCATGCCCGGCGTGGCAGTAATCGACTCGATCACCGGCGGCGTCGTGTCGGTGGTCAGCGCACTTGCCATGTTGCTCCTGGCCGATTCGTTTCCGGCGGCATCGTAGGCCGACACCTCATAGATGTACAACGTGCCCGAACTCAGCCCCGTATCCTGGAAGCTGTTGGTCGACGTGGAGTTCAGGAACGATCCGTCACGGTATATGTTGTACCCGGTGACTCCCACGTCGTCGGTCGAGGCTTCCCAGCTCAGGTTTATCTGGCTGCTGCTCACCGCGGTAGCAAACAACCCGCCAGGCACGCTTGGGGCAGTGTAGTCGTAGACGCTCTTATACAGGAACCGTACCGCATCGGCAACGAGCGTCTTACCTGCTACTGCCGTCCCGCTGTTCAGGATCACGTAGCCGCCAGTTCCGGACTTGAACGGCTTGTTCGAGGCTATCAAGTTCCACGAGCCACCATTGATCGTCTGGTTGACCGGCGTTACCACCGATCCGCCGTCATACACGACCGTATACTTGGCGTCGGTCGGCCGGTCAGCCCCTATTGTCCAACAGGCAAATACGTCATAGTAGCCCGCCACTTCAATGCTCGGCGTCCATTTTGCCGATTTCGTATCCGTGAGCGTAGATGGCGTCCACGCGTAGTCTGACCCATAGCCGGAGCCCGTGACTACCGTCCAGGCGCCTACCTTCTCCGCCAGATTCTCGTCAATGACATACTGCGTCGTGAAGCCCGTCGTCACGCTAACAGCGTTGCTCTTTTCGGACTCGTTACCAAAGGCATCGACCGCCGAGACCTGGTAGGAATAGAGGGTCTTCGGCATCAGTCCCATGTCCAGATAGCTTGTGGACGCCGTGGTTGCCACATATTCGTCGTCGCGGTATATCTTGTACCCGGTGACACCAAAATTGTCGGTCGAGGCGCTCCAGGTGAGGCTGACCCTATTCGTACCCACGGGCGCTCCGGAGAGATTGGCGGGAACCGTCGGCGGCTGGGTGTCGGAGCCGGGTTCAGCCACCATGATGCTCTTGCTGATCGTCGGTCCAAACCAGGTGACCGATTCCCGCACCATTCGCCAGTCCGTGACATATACGCCGGGAGTCGTGGGCGCTGTCAGGGTGATATCGAAAGTGACAGTCTGCGTCGCCTCGATATCTCCCGCTACGGTGAACCTCGTCTGGGTAGTGAACGGATCCGAGTCACCAACCGCTCCAAGCCTGAACTGATGGTTCTCGTTCCACAGCACGCCCGTATTGCGCAGCGTGATGTGCGCGGTGTACTCCTGACCGGGAGCGAGCACGGTCGGGAAATCGGTGCTTACCACGGTGTAGGAGTAGAAGTCATACGAAGGATTCACGCCGAAGTAATCGCAGATGCCCTTATACACGGCCCACATCGCGCCGCTGCGGAAGAATGGGTCCTGCAAGTACAGACCGTCCCTGTCGCACGAGTCGTGGAATGCAAGCTCGATCAGGATCGCCGGCCGGTCAGGTACCCTGGTCTCGGCAAAGCCTCC
>MTKY01052465.1_pt1 | contig 13129 bp, 9 predicted proteins | sample 1042731 | NCBI WGS metagenome assembly MTKY01 (sample SAMN06212206, study PRJNA360538) | anaerobic digester metagenome | biome: Wastewater treatment plant; material: sludge; isolation source: anaerobic digester fed with sludge from wastewater treatment plant | place: Denmark: WWTP Soeholt ... | reverse complement strand
CATCAACACACACAAAAGACCTTAGTTGGACAGGCTCCTAGTTGATGGCCTCCCAGGTCAGGTCCGCGCCCTGCGGCGCGCCACCCTCGCCATCGTCTCTGCCGGCGATGCCCCCGTTGTCGATTGCATCGGGTCCCACGCTGTAGAGCACAAAGCCATCGCCGCTGAGCCTGTAGACCAGCGGCTGTCCGCTGAAGACATCCTCCGGCACATCCCACGCCAAGTGCTGCTGCAGCTCCGCGAGCGTATCGGGATAATGCCCATTTCGCGCCTTGTATGCCTTCAGCTCGAGTGCTACCCGGCACAGCTGCGACCGGGCCAACGACGTGTCACGGCGCTGCAGGACCCTCTCGGAGGCGGGTGCCAGTACCCTTGTGAGCCTGGCATAGGTGAGCCCGGCGACCTCCCTGTCCATCTTCTCGAGCGTCTGTCGGCCCTGTCGCCACGGCAGTCTGCAGGCCTCGTACTGCGTTGCGGAAAGGCGCATGTACGTGGCCATGTCGTAGGCGTAGACCGGGTTCCACAACCATGTCGAGTAGATGCCTGAGACCAGTCTCTCGCCATCGCTGTCGCCCGCGAGCGCACTCTGAAGCTGCTCGGGGTGCTCACGGAGTTGCTCGAATGTTGCCCGTCCGAGAGCCACCTCGAGGCGCATCGCCTGCCCATAGTCGCCGAGGATGTCCAGCTCCGCAAGGGCCTCTCGTAGCGGCTTGCTGATCTCTGCCGGCGCCGCCGCAGCGGAAGTGATGTCTACCGTCGCGTCCATCGCCATCGCCTGCATCGCCATGCCGGAGAGTTGCGCGAGCAGCGTCGGCTCCTGTGTGACGTGTTGGGCCATGCGCACTCCTGTCGCGCACCATTCCAGCCCTCCGGCAATGTCCCCCTCTTCCGCGGTAAGCAGCGCCGTGCACGTCACCAGCCGTGCCGCCTCCCTGAGCTTTCCCAGGTGCGGCATCGGGGCGGCGAAGCCCAGCTCCCAGTTGACCGGAAAACTCGCTCGAGGCAGCACTGAGGCCTTCCGCAGCACGTCCAGTGTTGCCCGGACTCCCGGCCGCCGCAGGAGATCCGCGACGGCGGGTGCGAGGGGTGCACGGTCGGTGGCCTCGAGGTAGCTGATGAGTGTCTCCCTGTCGGCGACGGACACCCCGCTCAGGACGATCCCATCGGCGGGGGCGGCCGCGGGAGCAGCCTCGAGGTTGGTCCCGAGGACCTGCAGGTAGAGTGGGGCGGCGTTATCGGCGCGTCCGGCGGGGGGCGGAATGGCCTCGGAGACTTGCAGCGGCAGCCCGATGGCCTTCCAGTTCTCTATCTCACCGGCAAGTCGGCGGTTCCATTTGACGTTGTAGAATGTCCAGACCCCGGCGGCCAGGACCACGATCGCGAGGAGAACGACGCCCGCCGTCTGGGCCGCTCGAACGGCCGACCGCATGGCTGCGCGGCCAGCGCGAGGGCGCTGCATACGGCTCACTCTCCTCGCGGCGAGTGGTCGCCGTTGGGGACCACCGCGTTGCTGATGGCGTGGTAGCGCTCCTGGATGGCCTCATACGAAACCGGGGTCAGGTTGATCTCCCCCGTGACGCCGGGCCCGCCCACCGGAGGCCCGGCCGTCGTCGAGTAGATGTGCAGCGCGACCATGTTGACCACCAGCAGTAGCGCCGCGGCCGCGACCAGCGCCCACGTCATCCGTCTCAGCCGCCGCTGGCTGCGCGCCTCCCGGTGCGCAGCCAGCAGCAGCTCAGAGCGAACGTGCGCCGGGGGGCGACGAAGGCGCACCCCCCGCAAGCCCTCCTCGAGCCGGCTCTCATTTCCCATTCGCACCACCCAATGTCTGCTGTAGCTTCTCCAGCCCGTACCGGTAACGACTGGCCGCCGTGTTGATAGACACGTCGAGCACTTCCGCGATTTCGGCGAAAGTCAACTCATGCCAGACCTTCAGGATGATCACTTCGCACTGCGCAAGCGGCAACTGCTCGAGCGCGTCCCTCACATCGACCGAGCGGAACACGCCCTCCGGCCCCGGGTCGTCAAGGTCCACCAGGTCCGCATCGCGCTCACTGAGCGAGACCGGGGCCGCTCGGCGGTGCAGGTGACTGGCCTTGTTCAGCGCCACCTTCAGCAGGTACGCCTTCACATTGCGGATACTCGTCACCCCGCGCCCGCGCTCAATCAGGCTCAGGAACGCTTCTTGCAGAACGTCCTCGGCGTCCTCCCGTGTCCGCGTGTGCAGGATCAGGAACTGGTAGATCAGGGCGCCGTACTTGTCATAGAGCGCATCCAGTGCCGACATGTCCCCGCAGCCGAGCGCGGAGAGCAAGAAGCAGTCCTCTTCTGGTCCGACGGTTCTCATCGACACTCGACCTGGCCGGGGACGACTGCATCCGTCCGTTCTCTCAGTGTCTGTATTCCGTCTGGATTTGTCTAATGGCGCGCAAAAAAAGGGCGCGAAACGCAAAATGCCGCCCTCCGGGAGAAGGCGGCAGCTATGGTCGGTGTGCTCTGGCTGATCTGGTGCCGAAGGCCGGACTCGAACCGGCACGAGCGCGAGCTCACTGCCTCCTGAGGACAGCGTGTCTGCCAATTCCACCACTTCGGCACCTGGACAGTGGCGACATTCTACCGCCTCCCGGAGTGGTTGTCAATATCCCGCCGCCCGCGGGGGCTGTACCGAAGTCTCAGGGTGGATGCGGGGCGGTACGGCTGGGGTCACGTCTTGAAAATTCATTTTTTGCCTGAAACCAAACGAATGGCACCCGCACTCATCGGTACTCCGCTTAGTGTACTGGACCCCGGAGAGCAAAAATGAATTTTCGGTTCCGCTGAAAAACCCTGTTCTGCGGGGCGATTTGTAGCTGGCTGAAGTGTTCGCTGAGTTGCCACCCAGCTGGTTTGTGTTGGCGGGTGCCTTTGGCCAGATACTCTGTTTACAGGTCATACCGGCCGGTGCGGCGGCTGTGGCCAGTGTTGGGTGACCCCAGAGCGGTCTGCAGCCACGCAGGTAGCTGTCAGAAGCGCCATCTGGCGCATTGTTAGGCGATGGCCATCGTAGGTCCTCCTTGGTCGGCCTGCCACAGGAGTAGTCGTAGCCATCTATTGACATCACATGCCGCGGCAGCGCACGAGCAGGCGAGGCTGGTTTTCGCCAGCCCTCTGTAGCGGGAACGACCGAACCCATACTTGCGTTTCAGTTCCGAGTTGGTGCCTTCTATCGCGGCACGTTGGTGCATTCGCTGCTGGAACTGGTCAGTCTTCATCTCCATACGGCGTGCTTGCAGCAGTAGGTGGTGTAGCCCTACCACGAGTTGGCGCCGACCGGTCTTGCTCTTCGTACACTGCTTCCGGCGCGGGCAGGTATCGCACTTGTAGCTCCACTCGAAACGGTAGTACTGCCTGCCGGAACGCTCAGTGATCAGCGCGCACTGCGTGTTGAGTTCGCCTGCCGGACAGATCGCCGTAGGCTTGCCGTCGTCGTCGACATCGACAAAGAAGTCTTCAGAAGCGAAGCCCTGCAGATGCTTAGGGGAAGGCCGAGCCGGGCCAATCAGTTCCCGGCCCGCCTGCTGCGCTTCATAGAGCGTATCATCGGTGATGTAGCCGGCATCGGTGTAGAGTTCAGACGCCTCAATGTCATGGTGCTCTTTCTGTGATTCCAGCGCACGGGACATCCCTTCGATGTCACTGGTGATCGCTTCGGTGGTTACCACTGTAGTGATGAACTGCTCCGTCGGTTCACCCTTGCGTTTCTTCTCCCCATTTTCAGGCACCGTCTCGATCACCTGGGCGCTGAAGCCCGTCCATGCCGTTTCGTTACGCGGATCTTTGCTCGACCACTGCGCCTCCGGATCATGTGGATTGACTACTCCTCCACTCGGAGTACTCCTGCACGGGGTCAGGGCTTGATCCACCAGCTCAAACTGCTCGCCGAATACCCGCTGCAGCAGCGCAAACTGCGTATCCGCCTTCTGCCCCCACCGCCCTGACTGCTGCTCCCACCACCCCAGAAGCGCCGCCGCGTCTGCGCCCGCTTGCACCATCTTCTGCTGGAGTGAAGCCTTGTTCTGATCGCGCCAATTCACACTCGTCTCGCAGTATCTCTCGCGAAGCACCGCCCACGCCAGCGCATCAGCTTCCATCGCTTCTTCAGGCAAGCTTCCCAGGGCCAACCGCAGCGTTTCGCGGACACATTCGAGCCGGTTCATCTTCGCAACGTCACCCAGGATATGCGTTGAGTCCAAGCGTTGCTTGCAGCGTCTGCGGAGAAGCCCCGCCTGTCTAAGCCCCTCAACTGTCACATCAAATATGAAACTACCCAGCTCTGCCTCCACCAAGCGATCACGGAAGATACACAGCAGTGTCGGATGGAAGCCCACGTATCCTATGTCCACACCCAACGCTATCTTCCACCCAATATGAACCACAACCGCTTCGGCAGCTTGGCGGTCAGGCAGTCGTTCCATGAACTGCAGCAAGGTCACCCCGGCAAGCAGCACTGGGTCGACTGCGGGCCGCCCATTGTCAGGGCAGTACAGCGCTTCCAACTGCTCGCGATACTGCTCCAACATGGGCAACACATGATCTCTGAGTAGCAGATATCGTCGGAGCTCCTTCCGCTCTAACAGGTGCCCAACCAATGCTCCAGCCTCGAACAGCGATTGCTGCTGCCTATTCCTCGCCAAACTCATCGGGTATCTCCCCGTGGCTACCGGAGCCGAGTCGTTATCCCAGCACTGCCATTAACGGGAGATAGTATACCATAATAGATAATATATAGTCAATAGCCATTCATTGCAGGAATAGGGGTTTTTCAGCGGAACCAATTTTCAAGACGTGACCCCAGCGTCTCTGGATCTGGCAACCCTGAGACTTCGGTACAGCCCCCCGCCCGCGTGTGTGAGCGAGTAACATACATGGGTTACAGTCGATCGAGTGTCGCCTGGGAGTTGCGAGAGCGGGCGCCGGCGGCGACCCGCGCATGAACGCAGACACGCGGTGCGCCCCGCGCACGGGGCTGCGGGTTCGCGGGGCTGGTGAACTGCCGATGTCCACTGGGCGTCCGCATATCTGCGGGTCCAGGAATCACTCGCGTCCGACCGGCGGTTGCCAGACAGGCGGTGGCCTCGGTTGTGCGCGTCCCCGGCATTGTGCTACTCTCTTTGTGCCCCGGCGCCGCGGGATTCCCCGTCGAATGCTGGAACCGGGGCCAGGGGCGCTTCACATCTGGCCCCGCCGTCACACGAGAACCGCCCTGGGGGAGCGTGCGGATGACGAGAGCCCAGACGGCGAGAGTATCTGTCCGACTGCACCGTGTGCCGGTCGCTCTGCTGGTGATCACACTGGCCGGCGGGCTGATGTCCTGGTGGATGGTGCGCCGGGCTGACCGCGTCATGCGCGACGACCTCCTCCAGCAGACCCGCCTCGTCGCCCAGGCTGTGCATACCGACCAGGTCAGGGCACTCACCGGCACCGATGCCGATGTGGACACTCCCAACTACCTTCGGCTCAAGGCGCACCTGGCTGCCGTGAGACAGGCCAAACCAAAGTGTCGTTTCATCTACATGATGAACCGCGGCCCCGGCGGCGGCCTCGTCTTCCTCGTCGATGACTCGCCTGTAGGGCACCCCGATGAGTCGCCGGCGGGGATGCCCTACGAAGACGCGCCGGAGGCATTCCTGCGCGTGATGGATACCGGCGCCGCCGAGGTGGTCGGGCCGTTCTCCGACAGATGGGGTACTTTCGTCAGCGGTTGCGCAGCGGTCGAGGATGAGCGCACCGGCAAGACCATCGCCATTCTGGCAGTCGATTTCGACGCCCATACCTGGAGACGAGACCTCGCCCGTGCGGCCACAACGCCGCTGGTGCTCGCCTGCACACTGATCCTGGTCCTGGTGGCCGGGAGGGGTCTGCTGGCCCGGCGCGCTCGCCTGGGCGGCGCCGCGCCACGGTGGATGCAGCAGATAGAGCTTGCCCTCGTTGTTGCCGCCGGGTTGGCACTGACCGCCTTCGTTTCGTGGACGGCTCATCAGGGCGAGTTGCATGCTCGCCGCACTGCCTTCGCTCAGTTGGGAGCCAGCCGGACTCACGCCGTCGCCGACGTGCTCCGCGATCTGCGCAACACCGAACTCGAGGGACTGGCCCGATTCTACGCAAGCAGCAACGAAGTCACTCCCGACGAGTTCGGCCGATACACTGCCCACCTGACAAGAAATCCGGCCATCAAAGCGTGGGCCTGGGCATGTGTCGTGCCGGCGGCGAGGAGAGATGCATTCGAGGCGGCCGAGTGTGCGGCCGGACTGAACGGGTACCGGATATGGGAACTCGACGCCCGGGGACGGCGGACCCCGGTCACCGCCCGAGATGTGCACTACCCGATCTCAAGAGTGGCTCCACGCGAGGGCAATGAACCATCACTGGGGTACGACCTCGGTTCGGACCCGTCGATCCGGGCCGTTCTGGAGGAAGCCGAGCGCACGGGCCTGATCACCGCATCCGGTCCCATGACGCTGTTGCAGGGCACTGACGGCGCGAGCGCGATCCTGGTGTGCGAGCCGGTCTTCGACACTGCGCACCCCAAGCAGGCCATCGGCTTTGCCATCGCCACGCTGCGACCCGAAGGGCTGTTGGAGAGCGCGGGGGCGAGCATCCTGGGAACCCAGTTGGCCGTCGGGCTCCTGGGTACAGACGGCAGAATCCACTCGCTGGCTGCCACCGACCCGGCCGGAGCCACTTCCGGCGCGACGCTCTCCACGATGCGCCCGATCTTCGCATTCGGCAAGACCTTCGCACTGACCGCCTACGCCGACGCCGGCTTCATGCGCATATACCCGGCCAGGGCAGGCCGCCTCACCGGACTGATGGGATTGCTGCTCACCGCGGCACTGGCCGTGGTCATCGGCATGGTCCTCCACCGCCGAACGGTTCTGGAGCAACTCGTAGCCGAAAAGACGCTGGAACTGCGCGAGAGCGAGCAGCACCTGGCCGCGACCCTGCGCTCGATTGGCGACGGTGTCATTGCCTGCGACGCCGAAGGCGCCGTCGCCAGTCTCAACTCCGTCGCCGAACGTCTGACCGGCTGGTCCACCGATGATGCGTCCCGGCGGCCCATTGAGCAGGTATTCCGGGTCATCGACGCCCGCACGCGCGAGAGCGCAGAGAACCCGGTCCGACGCACGCTGCGAGAAGGCGTCACCGTGGCGCTGGCCAACCACACTACACTGGTCGCCCGCGACGGGCCGGAATACCAGATTGCCGACAGTTGCGCCCCGATCCATGACGAGAATGGTGCGGTCACCGGAGCGGTGCTGGTATTCAGGGATGTGACGGAGGAGTACCGCCGCCGCGAGCAGCTTGCCGAGGAGCGCCAACGCCTCGACTACATCCTGGGTGTCACCCGCACAGGCATAGACATAGTTGACGCAGAGTTCAACCTCCGCTACGTGGACCCCGGCTGGCAAGCGACTTACGGCGACCCGACCGGCAGGAAGTGCTATGAGTACTTCATGGGGGCGGACGCTCCCTGCCAGACCTGTGGCATCCCGAGGGCCCTGCAGACTCGGCAGCCGGTCATCACCGAGGAGACACTCCCCCGTGAGGGCAATCGCGCCATCGAGGTGCACACAATTCCCTTCCAGGACTCGACGGGCGAGTGGCTCGTGGCGGAGTTCAATGTCGACATCAACGAGCGCAAGCAGTCCGAGGAGGCGCTGCGACAGAGCAAGCAGCGGTTCGACGAATTGGCCGAGCAGAGCCGGACCTACACCTGGGAGGTCGATGCCGAAGGGCTGTACACGTACGTGAGCCACGTGGTCGAGGCGGTCCTCGGCTACCGACCCGAAGAGCTGGTCGGCAAGATGCACTTCCACGACCTGCATCCGCAGCAGGGGCGAGAGGAGTTCAAGTCCGCGGCGCTCGACATGCTCGCCCGCGGCCGAGCATTCACCGGTGTCATCAATCCCGTCCAGGCCCGCGATGGTCAGACGCTATGGGTTTCCACCAATGGTATTCCAATGCTCAGTCCGGACGGCACGCTTCGCGGGTATCGCGGCTCTGACACAGATATAACCGAGCAGAAGCGGGCCGAGGATGAACGTGAGAGCCTTCAGGCGCAGTTGCTGCAGTCGCAGCGGCTCGAGTCCGTGGGCCGCCTGGCCGGCGGCGTTGCGCATGACTTCAACAATATCCTCAGTGTCATCATCGGCCATTCGGAGCTGGCGCTCGAGCAGTTGGCCCCGACTGATCCGCTTCACAGGTCTCTGACCGAGATCCACACGGCAGCCGAGCGCTCCGCGGCCATCACCAGACAGCTCCTGGCGTTTGCCCGCAAGCAGACCGCCGCTCCCCGCCCCCTGGACCTCAATGAGACTGTCGACGGAATGCTCAGCATGCTCCGCAGGCTCATCGGCGAAGATATCGAGTTGGCCTGGCACCCGGCCGGCGACCTCTGGGCCGTCAACATGGACCCCGCACAGATCGACCAGATACTGGCCAATCTCTGCGTCAACGCACGCGACGCTATCGCCGACGTGGGCAGGCTCACAATCGAGACGGCCAACGTCTCCGTCGATGACGCCTACTGCGCGCTGCACGAGGACGCCGTTCCCGGCGAGTACGTCACCATGGCCGTTACCGACACCGGGTGCGGCATGGACCAGGAGACGCTCGCCACAATCTTCGAGCCCTTCTTCACGACCAAGGACACCGGGAAGGGCACCGGGCTGGGGTTGGCCACGGTCTACGGCATCATCAAGCAGAACAACGGTTTCATCCAGGTCTACAGCGAACCAGGCCTCGGCACCCGCTTCGCCATTTACCTGCCCCGGTACGCGGGCCAACCCCTGCCGTCACGCCTTCCCCCTGACGCCACGGAGCCTCAACTGGGCGCCAGGGAGACCATTCTGCTGGTCGAGGATGAGCCCACTATCCAGGAGATGGCCCAGGTTATGCTCGAGCGTCTGGGGTATGTGGTACTGCCCGCGACGGCACCCAGTGAAGCCGTCAGGCTGGCCGAGAAGCACGCCGGCGACATCCAACTGCTCATGACCGATGTGATCATGCCCGAGATGAACGGGCGCGACCTCGCCGCCAGGCTACAGGCGCTGTACCCCGACCTCAAGTGCCTGTTCATGTCCGGGTATGCAGCCGACGTGATCGTGGATCACGGCGTGCTGGCCGCAGGGGTTCACTTCATCCAGAAGCCTTTCTCGATGAGGGGCCTCGCAGCCAGGATCAGGGACGTGCTGGACAACGGGTAGTATACCCGCCTTCGACGCTCACCCGCCCGCCCCGAACCCACGGGGCGCTGCCTATCGCCCGGACTCTGAAGCCCTCAGTTCGGTCAGGACAGGGAGTGAAGGCTCGATTGATGTCCTCCAGAGGGTCGTGCGGACCTGGGCACAGCCAATACGGGGTGGGCATCGGGCAGGGGAGGGTGTATACTTGGCGGCGGTCACGCGACGCATCAGAGGGGGAGGCGAGTCTTCTAGCCGATACTGCCCTGTCGAACACCATCTACCCACAAAGAGAGGATGCCCTGCGGGAACAGGGCATCTTCCATTGAGATAATGGAATTATCGCGGTGCGAAGCCACCGCTCCAGGGCATCCTCGAGCCCAGAACCAACCCCGCTTGCCCTAACCGCCTTGTACCCGACAAGCACTGGCCTCAAACACATTTTAGCAGCGCTGCGTGCCGCCTGCAAGATGAATCTTGTATAGACGTTGGGCATGTCGGCATCGTGGTCAATGACCCGTCCCGAACGGCGGACAGCCGGGCCCGGACTCGACGCAAGCGCAAAGGACGATATGCATGCAGCTCTACCTGGTACGACACGGGCAATCCGTCGGAAACGCGAAGGGGAATGTCCAGGGGCAGGACCCTGCCGTCGACGGAGGGCTCTCCGATCTCGGGCGCCAACAGGCGCGGATGGCCGCTGCCCGCATGGCCACGGCCAATCCCACTCACCTGTACTGCTCCCCACTCCCCAGGGCGCGTGAGACCGCCGACATCATCGGCCAGGCCTGCAACCTGGCGCCCATCGAGCAGGACTGGCTGGTCGAAGTCAGCTATGGGGAACTCGAGGGTCGCCCTCAGACCGAGACCACCAAAATCTACCCCGGTGTCTACGATCCACACTGGCGCCAGCAGAACGTCATCCCGGGCGGAGAGCCATTCCCCCATGCCTACACCCGTGCCCGCGAGGGGCTGGCGCAACTGCTGGAGGCCCACCCGGACGATGAGGTCGTCTGCATCGTCTCACACGGGGAGTTCCTCTCGAAGATGATCGATGTGATGCTGAACGCCTCCGAGATGGGATTCCCGCAGTACATGGTCGACAACGCATCCATCACCAGGATGATCCGCTACCCCTCGAGCGGCGGCGGCGTATGGATCTGCCGTTGCGTCGGCGACACCCGTCACCTGCAGGCGCTCGACTCCCCTGCTGGTGCGAACGGCTGGTAGCGCGCCCTCACGCTGCCGGCGATCAACCCTCCGGGTGACCGGGGGTGCCCCGGCCGTAGGTGATACTCCGCGGAGACAGCCCGAGCAACTCCATGGGCGCATCCGGGTCGCTGGGCCTGAAGCCCGAGCGGTCACCGAAGCCGGGCGCCCTCACCTCGTAGCTGGTGACCAGTACGTCCTTGAGTTCGTACCCGAACACGATCTCCGCCTTGTCGCCTACCACGCTCATGAGCGCCAGCTTGATGGAGGGGAAGCGCCGCCCCTCCTGACAGAACAGGAACAACTGGGGCGAGGCCTTGTCAATCACCTTCGACACCACGAAGCTCTTCCCGCTTCTCCACAGTGCCGTTTCGGTCGGCGGCTCGTAGGTGATCCCTTCAGCCTCGGGCAGGTTGCCGCTCATCAGTTGCAGCGGCTTTGGCATCCCGGGGACGTTATGCTGGAAGCCCCCGCACGCGATCCAGTTCTCGAAGCCGCTGTATTCCACGTTTCCCTCGACACCCGGTACCGACAACAGAACGTGAAGCCCGGCAGAGGCCGGTGCAAGCGTCAGCAGCAGCAGAGCAACGGCGCACACCATCGCGGCAACACGCCTCGTCATTCCTCATCCCTCCATACCTGACACTGTGATGGAGCAGTCAGTGATTTGCCGTGGACCATTTCGGTTAGATTCCACGACCGGCCGTCGTTCTCCTGCGGCCCGCCTACGCCACCATCACCTCAGTCCCGGCCACTCTGCAGGGGCCAGCTGCGTGCGGTCGGCGGCAGGCAGGGAGGTCCGTGGAGGGGATTCCCTCTCGGACGTGGAAGCGTAACAGGCGGCAGACCTGCCGCCCATCCCCTGTGCGTTCTCACACCCTTCGACCGGTGATTGACCGATGAGGGAACTGCTTGCCGCGGCGGTCTATATGGTCGCGCTGATGAACCCGATCAGCAAAGTCTTCATCCTGTCCGTGCTGGCCCAGAAAACCGAGCAGCGCGACCTCCGCCATGCCTCGATCCAGGCATCCGGTGTCGCGCTGCTGCTCTTGCTCGTACTCGCCGCCGGCGGCAAGTGGATACTCGGCGAGATCTTCCACGTCGACATCTACTCGCTCCGTATTGCCGGCGGCGTGATCCTCTTTGTCATCGGCTACAAAGCGCTGAGCCGCGGCATATTCTTCGAGGTCAAGGAAACCGAGAGTCTCACCGAGGTCTCGATGGTGCCGCTGGCCTCTCCGATGATCGCCGGCCCCGCAACCATCACCGCCGCGATATCGTTCCAGCCGCAGTTTGGCCTGCTGAAGACCGCGCTGGCGATTCTCATCGCGGTGGTCGCCAACCTGCTCGTGATGCTCTGCGCGCCCTTCATCGCGCAGTTGCTGACGAAACATAATCTCATGGGCGCGCTCATCCGCATCACCGGTCTGGCTGTCGCCACTATCGCCGTTCAGATGGTGCTCACGGGCATCAGCGAGTGGCACGCGGGCCTGTAGCCGCCTGCCGGCCTACTCGCTGACCACCTCGCCCTTGTAGTTGAGCTGCCACTTCGGCTTCTTCCGGAATTCCTCGTGGAACTCGTTCTCCACCTTGCCGGCCTTCTCCATCCGGATCATACACTCCCGGATGCAGCCGTTGGCCCCGCACACGGCATAGTAGCCCGTGCTCTGCAGCATTGTCTTGTAGTAGTCGACAACATTCCCAGTCGGGAACTCATCGGTCTTGCGCCACGTGCCGCCGGCGACCGTGTATGCCAGCTTGTAGGCCTCCTCCTCGCTTATCTCCTGCTCGGCTATGTTCAGCCGCAGGCCGGGGCAATCGCGAGCCAGGAAGGGTGAGACTTCCTTGTTCAGCCCGTGGTGCGTAGCCGTGCACTTGCCCATGTCAACGTCGCCCCAGCGGTAGGTCTTATCCTCGATCTGTATCTCGACGAACTTGTTCTCATTGATATGCGGGATGGCGTGCCCGCCGCAGACCTGTGCGCATGCCATGCACAGCGTGCAGATCGAGTTGGGCTCGACCAATGGATCGGGTTCGAGTTCGGCATCAGTCAGGATCATTCCCAGCCGCTGCCTGGGCCCGAAACGCCTCGTCAAGAACACCTTCGACCATCCGCACTCGCCCAACCCGGCGGCCACGGCCGCGATCCGGATGGCCGGGAACACATCCGCTCCCACCTGGCCCTCACGAACCGGGGCCCGCGTCGGCGTGGCCTCCGGCACGCCGGGGTAGACCGGCACCGCCTCCCAGCCGTGGTCCTCGATGAAGCACGCCAGCCTGTAGGTGCCCAGCGGCCGGAAGAACGAGTTGAGCCGGTTGTAGCCGTAGAACGTGTAATTGCTCCAGTGGGTCCCTTCCTCGATGCCGCGGTAGACCCCGCGCGGGATGCGCCGTAGGGTCATAATCACCGACTTGCACTCGGGGAAGATGTTGGCCATCTGCATCTGCTCGGGGGCGCCCTCGAGCCGCTCGATGTTGGCGATGCCTACGGCATCCAGGCCCGCCGCGACACCGGCCTCCTTCACTTGCTGTGCGGTGAGTTCAGCCATTACTCTCGCCCCTTGCCGAGCTGCTCCGCCATCGGCTTGACCGGTACGTCGACAAGCTGCCCGGTGGCGTCGATACCCCACGGCTGCCGCACGCGGAACGGGTTCTCGAATGTGTTCTCCACCGCGCCACGGGCCTCGAGAGCGTCGACG
>MTKY01051411.1_pt1 | contig 13132 bp, 9 predicted proteins | sample 1042731 | NCBI WGS metagenome assembly MTKY01 (sample SAMN06212206, study PRJNA360538) | anaerobic digester metagenome | biome: Wastewater treatment plant; material: sludge; isolation source: anaerobic digester fed with sludge from wastewater treatment plant | place: Denmark: WWTP Soeholt ... | reverse complement strand
TCGTGGGTGTGTTCGACGCCGCAGCTCGGTATGCCGACCGGTTGCCCGGGTCGGGCCCCGACGCGTTCCTCGACCACGTCCGCGGGGAGGAGGTGCCGGGGGACACGCTGGCCTTGCGGGCGCCGGTGCTGGACACGGTTGCCGTGTTGACTCCTGCTGCGGCAGCGGGTCGGCAGTGGCGGCTGGTGTGCGTGGCGGGGGTCCAGGAAGGGGTCTGGCCCGACCTGAGGTTGCGCGGGTCGCTGTTGGGGTCGGAGCACCTGGTCGACGTGGTGACCGGCCGTGGGGGGTCGGTGCGGGCGGCCCAGGCGGCGGTGCGCTACGACGAGACCCGGCTGTTTCACGTGGCGGCGACTCGGGCCAGCGAACGGCTCATCGTCAGCGCCGTCCGCAACGACGACGAACAGCCGTCGGTCTATCTCGACCTGCTCGATCCGCTGCCCGAGGGCGCGGATGCCGGGCGTCCGTTCACCACCGTGGCTCGGGCGCTAACGACCGCCGCTGTCGTGGGCGCGTTGCGGCAGGTGGCTGCCTCGGAGTGCACGGATCCGGTTGCAGCGGTCCGGGCCGGGCGGTTGTTGGCCCGACTGGCCGATGACGGTGTGGTGGCCGCCGACCCCGGGCAGTGGTGGGCCCTGGTTCCGGCTGCCGACGGGCGTCCGCGCCGGGCGCATGACGCAACGGTCCGGGTTTCGCCGTCCAAGGTCGAGCAGTTCGCCACGTGCGAGCTGGCCTGGGTGTTGCGGGCGAGCGGCGGCGACGGGACGAAAAGTCCGTCCGCGTCGATCGGGACCCTCGTCCACGACGTTATCGCCGAGCTCGGCGACGTCGATGCGGCGACGCTGCAGGCGGAGATCGAGCGTCGGTGGGGGCAGTTGGGGCTGGCTCCGGGGTGGGTGCAGGACCGCAAGCGTCAGGAGGCCCGGGCGATGGCCCAGAAGGTAGCCGACTACTTCACGTCGAAGGAGTCGGCCGGCTGGGAGCGGGTCGGGGTCGAGATGGAGGCGCAGGTCCAGGTGGGGCGAGCGCTGCTCAAGGGACGGGTGGACCGGCTCGAACGGCATACCGACGGGTCGTTGCGTGTCGTCGACTACAAGACCGGGTCGAGCAAACCCACCACCGCCGAGCTGGCCCGGCACCCGCAGCTGGGGGTCTATCAGGTGGCCGTCGAGCAGGGCGCGTTCGGGGAGCTGGGGGACCGGTCGGCCGGGGCGGCGCTGTTGCAGTTGGGCAAGGCGGCCAACAAGTCGGTCACGGTGCAGAGTCAGCCGGCCTTGGCCGACGACGAGGACCCAGTCTGGGCGCAACGACTCGTCGAGCAGACTGCGGACGGCATGGGCGGAATGCGCTTCGCGGCCACGCCGGGGGAGCACTGTCGGATGTGCCCCGTCGTCGCGTCCTGTCCAGCGCGTCCGGAAGGGCAGACGATCTGATGACCGGGGGACGTCGCAGCGCCGTCGAGGTGGCCCGCGCCGCGGGGTTGGCGCACGCCCCGACGCCGGAACAGACCGCGGTCATCGAGGCGCCACTGCGGCCCATGCTCGTCGTGGCGGGGGCCGGCAGCGGCAAGACCGAGACGATGGCCGCGCGGGTCGTCTGGCTCGTGGCCAACGGTCTGGTCGCGCCCGATCAGGTGCTCGGGCTGACCTTCACCCGCAAGGCCGCCGCCGAGCTGGCCGAGCGGATCGAGGTGCGCCTTCGACGACTGCAGGCTGCGGGGCTATGGGCGCCAGCGCCCGACGAAGAGGGGGCGGAGGTTCTCGGCGGCACCCCGACCGTCGCGACCTACCACTCGTATGCCGGTCGCCTCGTCCGCGAGCACGCCCTCCGGCTTGGCTATGAGCCCGACTCGCGGCTGCTGTCCGAGGCGGCCGCGTGGCAGTATGCCGCCGAGGCGGTGTCCCGCTACGACGGTGACATGTCGGAGATGGGCTACGCCGAGTCGACGGCGATCGGGGCGGTCGTCGACCTTGCGGGGGAGCTGGCCGAACACCTCGTCGGGACCGACCAGATGCGTGACGAGCTCGATCGGGTCGTCGCAGCCATCGACGCGACGCCGCTCGCGCCTCGGGCTCGAGCCACTCCTGAGGACGTCGTCAAACTGCGAACAGCCCTCCGCGCGCGTCGGGCGTTGCTGCCCATCGTCGACGCCTTCGCCGCGCTCAAGCGCTCGCGGGACGCGGTCGACTTCGCCGACGAGGTTGCCCTGGCCGCGCGACTCGCCCTGGGCTTCCCCGACATCGGCGCAGCGGAGCGGGCGCGGTTCCGGGTGGTGCTGCTCGACGAGTTCCAGGACACGTCCGAGGCCCAGCTGGTCCTGCTGCGGGCGCTGTTCGCCACCGGGGACGGCGGAGTCCCGGTCACGGCGGTCGGTGACCCCAACCAGTCGATCTACGGGTGGCGCGGTGCCAGCGCGACGACGCTGACGCGCTTCCCGGCGGAGTTCACCGACGGATCCCCCACGCCGGTGCGGCAGCTGGCCACGACGTGGCGCAACGACGCGTCGATCCTGCGGGTGGCCAACCACCTTGCGGCGCCCCTGCGTGCCTCGGCCCGGGTCGATGTGGCCCCGTTGGCGGTCAGGCCCGACGCCGGTCCCGGGGACGTCACAGTGGCGAGGGTCGGCACCCATCTGGAGGAGGCGGCATACCTGGCCGCCTGGCTGGCGCAGGCGCGCAGCCGCGCGGGGACGACGGCAGCGGTGTTGTGCCGCAAGCGTTCGCAGTTCGGTCCGGTCATGGAGGCACTGGACCAGGCCGACATCCCCTACGAAGTGGTCGGGCTGGGGGGCCTGCTGCTCACCCCCGAGATCCTCGACCTCGTCGCGGCGCTGCGGGCGGTTGCCGATCCGAGTCGCGGCGACGCCCTCATGCGGCTGCTGACCGGCCCGATGTGTCGGCTCGGCGCCGCGGACCTCGACGGACTGCACGCGTGGGCCAAGTTCCGCCAGCGGGTCGTCAAGGCCGAAGCACTCGGCCGACTCCCTCTCGACCTCGACCCAGGTCACCGCGACGAGGACGAGGGGCTGGACGACACGGCCGACCAGTTGGTCGACCTGGCTCCCGAGGTGCTCGACGAGCCGAGCATTGTCGAAGCCCTCGACGATCTTCCCCCAGACGTGTGGCGCGGGCCCGAGGGCGAGCACATCGGGGTGGCTCAGCTTGGGCGGCTGCGCGGACTGGCCGGAGCGCTGCGACGACTGCGGCGCCAGGCCGCGCTCCCTCTGCCCGACCTCGTGGGCGAGACTGAACGTGCCCTCGGGCTTGATGTCGAGGTGTTGTCGAGACCCGGCTACACACCCGACACCGCCCGGGCGCACCTGGACGCATTTGCTGATGTCGCGGCCGATTTTGCGTCGTCGGCTGACCGCCCGACGCTCATCGGGTTCCTCGCCTGGCTGGACGCCGCGATCGCCGAAGAGCGCGGGCTCGAACGGTTCACTGTGGAGCCCTCGGCCGAGGCGGTGCAGATCCTCACCGTCCATGCCGCCAAGGGGCTGGAGTGGGACGTCGTGGTCGTGCCGGGTCTGGTGGAAGGCACCTTCCCGGCCCGGCAGCACTCCCCGGCTCCGAGGCATGACGGCGAACGGTGGACGGTCAAGGACCCGACGACAAGCGGTTGGTTGGTGGGTCTGGCGGCGCTGCCCTACTCGTTGCGCGGTGACCGCGACGGGCTGCCGACCTTGCGCTATGCCGGTGCCGCCGACACCAAGGAGCTGGCGAGCCGCATCGAGGAGTTCAAAGGGGCCGAAGGTCAGCGCGAGCTCGCGGAGGAACGCCGGTTGGCCTATGTCGCGGTCACCCGAGCTCGGCGACGGCTCCTGCTGACGGCCAGTGTGTGGACGACAACGAAGGCCCACAAAGTGACTTCGCAGTTCCTGCGCGAGGTTGTTCGCGCCCGTGAGGAGTTGGGGGTCCGGGTGGATCGATGGGACCCGATGCCCGATCCAGCGGACGTCGGCACCAACCCGGTCGCCGAGGAGTCGGTGCTCGTTCTGTGGCCGATGCCCCCCGATCAGGACCGGCTGGCCGAGGCTCAGCGAGCGGCGGCTGCAGTAGCCGCCGCCCGTGCCGAGCTCGCTTCTGGCGACGCAGCTAGCGGCCAAGGGGTCGGTGCAGGACGCGGGTCTGCAGATGGCGGGGCCGGTGGCGAGCGCAGGGGCGGAGCTCACGGGACGGCATACGGGACGGACGGTAGGGCGGGATCCGGTGGGGCGGCATACGGGACGGACGGCGGGGCAGCCTCCGGGACGGACGGTGGGGCGGCATACCCGCGCGCAGCCCTGCACGCGCTGCCCCGGCCCGCTTCCGTGTCGGCGATCGGCGACCCGTATGCCGCCGACGTCGACCTTTTGCTCGCCGAGCGGGCCGCCGCGCGCCAGGCCGGCCCAGCAGTGGTGGAGGTGTCTCGGCATCTCTCGGCCTCCGATCTCGTGCAGTTGGCCCAAGACCCGCAGCGCTTCGCCAGCGAGCGGAGGCGGCCCATGCCCGCCGAGCCCGCTCTCGCCGCACGTCGGGGGACGGCCTTCCACGCCTGGGTAGAACAGCACTATGCGCGAGCAGCACTGCTCGATCCGAGCGAGCTGCCCGGCGCGGCGGACGACGACCCGGGTTCGGACGCCGAGCTGCCTGCGCTCAAGGCCCAGTTCCTGGCCAGCGAGTGGGCCGCCCGCACCCCTGTCGATGTCGAGGTCGCCATCGAGACGGTCCTTGACGGGATCGCCGTCCGAGGGCGGATCGACGCGGTCTTCTCCCGACCCGACGGCGGCGTGACGGTCGTGGACTGGAAGACCGGATCGGCGCCCTCGGGGGTGGAGGCAGAGCACCGCTCACTCCAGCTCGGTGCCTATGCCGTGGCCTACGCGCGATTGCGGGGGCTGACGGCCGACCAGGTCGACGCGGCCTTCTACTACGCGCGCACCGGGACCACGGTGCGGCCGGACCTGCCAGGTGAGGACCAGTTGCTCCGGCTCTTGCTCGCCATCGAGTAGCCGCTTGGGTCGCGAGATACGCGCCCCGGTCGGCCTCGGTCACCTTGGCCACCCTCGGTCACTCGGCTACCCAGGCCACCTGGGCCACCCCGGTCACCTCGGCAACCTCGGTAACCTCGGTCACTCGGCTACCTCGGTCACCTTGGCCGCCTCGGCCTTGCTGGCCTCGGCCTTGAGCCCCTCGGGCTCAGCCGCGTCCTCGGGCGCTCGATCGGTTTCGTCACGGGATGTTTCGCGCGCGGCGTGGGCCTGGCGGACGGCCTGCAGCTGCTCGGGCGGGATCTCCTCCGTTGCGTCGAACATCGTCCGGGGATCCATAGCGACCGTGTCCTGGTCGGTCACCAGTGCGAGCTGATCGGTGGCGGCTGACCTGCCCGGCCCGGCCATGGCGGCCGTGTCCTCAAGGGACCCCAAGTCGGCTGCAGAGGTGGCTCGGGCCGCACCAGTCCGGTCCCGTGGCACGGGGACTTCTTTCGGCGTGACGGCCACGGGGGCCGGCGCCTTGAGGTCATCAGGCTCCACCTGCCGGCTGAGTTGGGTCAACCGATCGGCGACCGCCCGGACCCGGTCGGGCACCCCGAGGGTCACCGCGGCCAACAACTCGCCCAACAGGCCGAGCTCCGACGCCAGCAGGGCGCGACGGCGCAGGTGCGGATCTGGGCGTTCGATCCGCGAGTTGGCGTAGGCCTCCAACACCGACTCCACCGCCCCCGGACTCGCCGTGGTGACGACCGCGGCGAAGTCTTCGGCCGGATCGGCCACCCGAGCGTCCTCCCACCCGACCACCGCGCGCACGTGGCCCGACCCCGCGTCGTCGTCGGAGTCGAAGACCGCTAGCACTTGCGACCGGGTGAGCCCGCCGTGCACCGGCGCAGGCGCAAACCGCCAGAGGGTGACGTCATCGAGAGCGGACTCCCAGCGGGACAGCAGAGCGGTCGGCACATGACCCGTGGCTGCGGCCCGGTCCAGGTCGGCCAGCCTCCGGGTGCGGTAGGCGTCGGCGTCATACGACGGCACCCCGGCCTCCTCGTAGACGCCCCGATCGACGTTGTGGATCGCCGCGATGGTGCGGCCGAGCTCGGCTGCCAGTCCCGGTCCGGACGGCAGGCCCGCGAAGGCCAACGGTCGCCCAGGCAGCAACGGATAGACGGCCGCGCGACCATCGGGCACTGCGACGAACCCCTTGGGCACCGGCACCTGGAACGGCAACCGTCGGGCCAACAGGGCGACCAGGGCCGCGGCTGACTCGAGCCGTGCTCCCGCCGCGGGCGTCCGGGGGCACCGGATGAACCACGAGCGGTCCTGATCGTCGATGACGACCGCCGAATCGAACTCGGCTGTCCGCCCTGGGTGCACCGCGCGTGCCGAGACGGGCTCAAGTCCCGGCACGGCCGCACTGGCCAAGGCGGCGAGGAAGGCCGGGCTGCGGCTCTCGGGACTCACGGTGACCACGGTATGCCGTGAACGTCACCACAACGTGGCGCCTCGCCCGTGCTTGACTTCGCGGGTGACTGACGCCCACTCACCTTCGGGCCTGCGCGGACTGCTGTTGTGCACCGACGGACTCGATCGTGCCGCCCACGTGCGCGATGATCCGACTCTCATCGGCGGGCTGCTCGCGGTCCCGGCGACCCGGGTGGTGGCCGTCCGCGCCGACCGGGTCCTGGTCGGTTCCGACGACCGGTTGGTCTATCGGTCGCCGGAGGCGTCGGACGCAGATCGGCTGACGATCTTCCTCGGGCGCGAGCCACACAGCGACGGCCGGGAGCCGGACGGGGACGGGGAGCGGACGGCATACCTGGGCGTCGTGGAGCAGCCGACGGCAGGTGACGGCGACAACGGATGGCGCACGCTGCGCGCGGTCGGCGCGCAGTTGAGCGATCGGGACGCGGCGGTCGCCACCACGCTGATCGCGCTCGCCAACTGGCATCGAGGGCACGAGCACTGCGAGCGGTGCGGCGGCCCGACGCAGCCCGTGACAGCAGGCTGGGTCCGGCGCTGCGTGCGAAACGGTGACGAACACTTTCCGCGGATGGACTCCTCGGTCATCATGTCGGTCATCGACGCCGATGATCGGCTGTTGCTCGGCCGAGGCGTGACCTGGCCGGAGAACCAGTTCTCGGTGCTGGCGGGCTTTGTCGAGCCGGGCGAGTCGCTCGAAGCGGCCGTCGTGCGCGAGGCGTTCGAGGAGGCCGGGGTGCAGGTGGCCGACGTGCGTTACCTCGGGAGCCAGCCGTGGCCGTTCCCGTCCTCGCTCATGCTCGGGTTCACGGCGCGGGCGGTCACCACCGACCTCACCCACGACCCCGCCGAGATGGCCGAGGTGCGCTGGGTGACGCGGCAGGAGTATGCCGTGCTGCTGCGATCCGGGGCGATCCGCGTGCCGGGGAGCATCTCGATCGCCCGGCGGCTCATCGAGCGATGGCTCGGCGAGGATGTCGAGACGGTCGCCGGTGGTCCGGTGATCGAGGGGTGGCGGCCGACCCGTTGAGCCGGCCGGCCCGCTGAAGCCGGTCGACCCGCTGAGCGGGCCGATGCGCTGAGCCGGCCGACCCGCGAAGTCGGTCGGGACCTGCGTTCAGCCCAGGCGCGCCTTGACCTGGGCGATCGACGGGTTCGTTGCTGCACTGCCGTCGGGGAAGATCACGGTCGGCACGGTCTGGTTGCCGCCGTTGAGGCTCATGACGACGTCGGCGGCTTCGGGGAGGTGCTCGATGTCGACCTCGGTGAAGCCGATCCCCTCGCGCTCCATCTGACTCTTGAGCCGGCGGCAGTAGCCGCACCACGTCGTCGTGAACATCGTCACCGAACCGGCGGTGGGCGTGAAGTCGGACATCGGTTGCGGGCTCCTCGGATGGCTACCAGCGGGCGGACCTCGGGCGGGTGGTTGAGTGGTCAACCACGTCGGCGTCGCCGTTGTTCCGGGGCGCGACAGGAGCCGGAGTGTATGCCGTCCTGCGCCCGCCCGCCAAGGACTTCGACGCAGATGAACGCGAGATGAACGGCATACGAGACACTGCAAGACAGGCGCCCGCTGGGAGTGGAACAATGCCCGCCATGGCGAAGCGAACCGCGAACGGGACCCTCAAGCTGGACACGGCCACCTACGAGAAGGAACTGTTCCGACTCCAGGCTGAGCTCGTGACGATGCAGCAATGGGTCATCGGCACTGGGAGCCGGTTGGTCGTCCTCTTCGAGGGGCGCGACGCGGCGGGCAAGGGCTCGGCGATCAAGCGGATGACCGAATACCTCAACCCCCGTCACGCTCGGGTGGCGGCGCTGCCAGCGCCGACGGAGCGGCAAAAGACGCAGTGGTACTTCCAGCGTTATGTCGAGCACCTGCCGGCGGCGGGCGAGATCGTGCTCTTCGACCGGTCCTGGTACAACCGGGCCGGTGTTGAGCGAGTCATGGGTTTCTGCTCCGACGTCGAATACGCGCGCTTCCTGCGCCAGGCGCCGAGCTTCGAGCGGATGCTCATCGACGACGGGATCATGCTGCGCAAGTACTGGTTCTCGGTGAGCGACGTCGAGCAGGAGGCTCGGTTCCGCTCGCGCGCCCAGGACCCGATGCGCCGGTGGAAGCTCTCGCCGATGGACATGCAGTCGATCACCCGGTGGGAGGACTACAGCCGGGCCAAGGACACCATGATGCAGTTCACCGACATCTCCGACTCGCCTTGGTACACGGTCGAATCCGACGACAAGAAGACCTCCCGGATCAACGTCATCGCGCATCTGCTCTCGACGGTGCCTTATGAGGACCTGCACCCCAAGACGGTCGAGATCCCCAGCCGCCCGGTGGCCGTGGGCTACCACCGGCCGCCGCGCGAGTCCAACCGCTATGTGCCCGACCACGCGCACACGCTGCCGATCGTCACTGTGGGTGGCAAGAACTCCGGAAAGGGCTCATCGAAGAAGGACGAGGGGAAGAAGGACGGCGCCAAGCAGCACAAGGATCACGGGCACAGGGCTGGGCATGGCCCCGACAATGGGCCCGCCTCGGTGGCTGTGACGGCTGACGCGGCCGAGGCTGTCGTCGAGACCCCGATGGTCGCCCCAGCATCCGCGGCGTCGGAAGCGTCATCCGCGCCCGAGGTGACGGCCGCCGCCGAGGCGGCTGCCGTGGAGCCGGCGGAAGACTGACCTGCGCGATACCGACGCGATACCGGCGGGCGGGAGCGGGCGGCATACCGATGAGGTATGCCGCCCACTCACGTTCCGGGTTCGGTGCCGGTTGACGGGGGCACCGAGCGCGCGGTCGGGCACGATGGGGGCATGCACGCGGCCGAGTTCATCCTCTATGTCGCGGACCAGGCGCGGGCGCGCGACTGGTGGGCGGCGACGTTGGACAACGCCCCGAGTCTGGACGTGCCGGGGATGACCGAGTTTGACCTGGACGGCGCGACGTTGGGGTTGATGCCGGCCGCCGGCATCACCGCTCTGATCGGGGACGGGTTGCGCGTGGGCGACGGCCAGCGCTGCGAGGTCTATCTGCGGCGATCCGACGCCGACCGACTGCTGGCCCGCGCGGTGGAGGCCGGAGGGACCTTGCTGGCGCCGATGGCGGAGCGTTCGTGGGGCGAGGAGGTCGGATATGTCCTGGACCCGGACGGACACGTTCTCGGCATCGCCCGGGCCTGACCTGAGGGCCTGAGGAGGGCCGTCGAGGCTCGCCGGGGACGCTGGGCGCGAGCGCCGAACAGTCCCCGGAAACTGTGAGCAGATCGTGACCAATCTGCCTGTGGATAAAGGGGATTGGGGCAGGGTGGCTGTCAGACCTCCCGGCTAGGTTGGGGTCATGAGCAGCGAGCTGGGCACCCCGGTTGGAGGGGCGTCGGTCCAGGACCGACGTGCCGTCCTGGCTGCTGCCCGCGTTGCCATCGACGGGTTGGCCGGGTTGCTCTGGCAGGTCACCGGACCTGAGCTGGCCCAGTTAGTGGAAGAGCTCGATGCGCTGTCCTGCGCCGCTGGGGGCGCGGTCGTGGCGGTGGTTGCGGAGGCCGATGCCAGAGGGGAGATCGCCGCAAGCCAGGCTGGGACCAGCGCCCAGTGGGTTGCCCGGCACGCTCCGTCGCTCGCCGCCGAGGGTGCCGGGCAGGTGGCCCGGCTGGTGCAGGAGTGTCGTCGGCCCGAGCTGGCGCCTGTGCGCGACGCAGTCGAACGCGGCAGGCTGCCGGTCGGGGTGGGGCTCACTGTTGTGGCCGAGTTCCGAGCCCTGCGACCGATGCTGCACGACGAGGCCCGGCCCACCGTCCTCGACGGGCTGCTGCAGATGGGCACCGAACACGGTCGAGTGGGTGTTCGTCGGTTGCGGCCGGCGATGCTGGCCCGGTTCGGTGACCCCGGGGTGTTCCAAGAGGTGCAGGACTCCGCCGGACGGCTCGTCGCCTTGAGTCGGCCGGTGGGGGACGAGCTCGGCGCGTTCACCTACCGGCTCGTCCTCGACGCGCACGGCAAGGCCGCCTTGGAAGCGGCGATCGGACCCCTGTCGGCGCCAGCCCCCGAGCCCGACGGGTCCCGCGACCCGCGCCCGCCCGAGCGCCGCCGTGGTGAGGCTCTCATCGAGGTATGCCGTCGCGCCGCGGCGGTGGGCGGGGGCGGCATACCTCCCAGCGGGGTCAAGTCGACGCTCCTGGTGACGATGCCGTTCGCCGACCTGGCCGCGCGGCTGGGTGCCGGTGAGGTGCTCGGGTCGAGCGAGGTCGGGTCGCTGCTGGCGCCGGAGTCGGTGCGGAGATTGGCCTGCGACGCTGGGCTGATCCCCGTCGTGCTCGGCGCGGAGGGCGAGATCCTCGACCTTGGCCGGGCGACTCGCCTGTTCAGCCGGGGTCAGACGGCGGCGCTGTGGCTCCGTGATCGGGTGTGCACGTTCCCCGGATGCTCGACACCCGCCCACTGGTGCGACGCTCACCACGTGCTCCATTGGGTGGATGGTGGCGCTTCGGAGCTGCGCAATGCGGCCTTGTTGTGCGGGCGACATCACACGGTCGTGCATCGTGATCGGCTGTTCGGGGCGGTGACCGCGGACGGAGTGGCCTGGGACCGATGTCCCGGGTCCTACGACCGCGCGCTGGAACGATCCGGGCCTCGGCAGGACGATCTGGCCGGGCCAGCGCCCCCGGCCGCCTAAGCCGGCGGGAGCCTGCACGTGTTCTGGAACAACAAACGAAATCGCCCAATCGGACTCGGTTACGTAGTTTCGTTAGGCGGTCCGGGTGGTTCGTGCAGGTCGGCAAGCTTGGCCGCTCTCCTTCGGCGCTTGTGTGCGCCCACGGCGCCCACGGCGCCCTCGGCGGTGCTACCCGGGCCATGCAGCCGCGGGGCGGCATACCCATGAGGTATGCCGCCCCGCGGGAAAGCCGTGTGCGCGCTCAGTCCTTCGGGCCGCCGGCGACGTAGATGACCTGGCCGTTGACGAAGCCGGCCTCGTCACTGGTGAGGAACGACACCGTGGCGGCGATGTCCTCGGGCTGGCCGACCCGCGCCACCGGGATTTCTTTGGCGGCGTGGGCGATGAAGTCCTCGAACGACACCCCGAGCCGGTCGGCCGTCGCCTTGGTCATCTCGGTCTGGATGAAGCCAGGGGCGATCGAGTTGCAGGTCACGCCGAACTTGCCGAGCTCGATGGCCAGCGTCTTGGTGAAGCCCTGCATGCCCGCCTTAGCCGCCGCGTAGTTGGCCTGCCCGCGGTTGCCCTGCGCGGACGTGGAGGACAGGTTGACGATGCGGCCGAACTTCGCCTCGGTCATGTACTTCTGGCACGCCTTGGACATGAGGAACGCGCCGCGCAGGTGCACGGCCATGACGCTGTCCCAGTCCTCCTCGGTCATCTTGAACAGCAGGTTGTCGCGGGTGATCCCGGCGTTGTTGACGACGATCGTCGGGCCACCGAGCTCGGCCGCGACCCGCTCCACCCCGGCCGCGACCGACGCGGCGTCGGCGACATTGACGCCGACGGCCAGCGCCTTGCCGCCCGCGTCAACGATCCCGGACACTGTTGCGGCGCAAGCGGCTTCGTCCAGGTCGAAGACGCCGACGGCGTGCCCGTCAGCGGCCAGGCGCTTGGCGGTGGCGGCGCCGATCCCACGGGCGGCGCCGGTGACGATGGCGGTTCGGGGGGTAGTGCTCACGGGAGACTCCTCGGGTGGTCGGGTTGCGCGCGCGACCGGCGCGTGTCGTTTTCGAGCCTACGACGGAGGGTATGCCGCGGGCAGCCCGCCCGCCGCCCCGTCTCCGTGGGGTGCGTCACCAGAAGCCCAGAAGCGGCCCGCCGCGAGGCCACCGGGCACGGCCGACTGGCGCTGCCAAGCCCGGGCGAAAGGACCGACACGAGGGCTGGCGGCGCGGGTGGCCCTTGAGCCTCGGTCACGACTTGAGACGGAGCATGCCTTCCTGGGCGATCGAGGCGAGGAGGGTGCCGTCGGCGGCATACATCCGGCCCAGGCCGAGGCCGCGCCCGCCGGACGCCGAGGGGGAGTGCCCGGTGTGCAGCACCCACTCGTCGGCGCGCCCGGTCCGGTGGAACCACATGGCGTGGTCGAGGCTGGCCTGGCGCAGCCGCGGGTCCGACCATGCCGTGCCGTGGCGGCGCAGGACCGACTCGAGGATCGAGTAGTCCGAGGCATAGGCGAGGAACGCCGCGTGGATGATGGGGGCGTCGGGCAACGTCCGTCGCGACCTCAGCCAGACCCCTTGGCGCGCAACGAGTCAGGTCGGGGACCGGCATACAGATGCCCTTCGACGTGGCGCAGCTCGATCGGACCGTCGAGGATGCAGACGACGGCATACGGCTCGGGGACCCCGGCCAGGGCCTGCGCGACATTGGGCAATGTCTCGGGGCTGGGCACGTCGGCGGGCATCGGCTCGGCGTGGTCCCACCCGTCCGAGACCTCCTGGAACGAGGCCGTGACGACAGCGAGCAGCGTCCCGTGTTGCACCGCCGAAACCCGCCGAGTCGAGAATGACCGCCCGTCCGAGAGCGGCTCGACGACGTAATGGACGTCGTCGGTGTCGGCACCCGACAGCAGGAAGGTCGTGTGCGTCGAGTGCAGCGGCCGCCCGCGTCCGGCGGGATCGGCGACCACGGTGCGCCCGGCCGCGACAATCGCCTGGGCGAGCAACTGCCCGCCGAAGGTCCGCTCG
>MTKY01098824.1_pt1 | contig 13144 bp, 13 predicted proteins | sample 1042731 | NCBI WGS metagenome assembly MTKY01 (sample SAMN06212206, study PRJNA360538) | anaerobic digester metagenome | biome: Wastewater treatment plant; material: sludge; isolation source: anaerobic digester fed with sludge from wastewater treatment plant | place: Denmark: WWTP Soeholt ... | reverse complement strand
CTGATCTATATAGATAGTTCTACTTCACATATAGATAAATCTATTGGTGTGAATGAGAACTTATATAAAGGAATAGCTACCAGTCTCTTCTATGTCACTTCTTGAACTTGCTTCGCGGCGGCGAAGTGAAAGAGACTCTCTCCTGAAAATGGGGACGGCAATTTTGCGTCTGGATGAGCTGCTCAGAGAAGAGCAGGATGCTATTCGCGAGCAGAGCATTATTGAGATGAATGATGCAGGTGTTCCTGAAATTCTTGGATTCAGGGATAATGCGAAGGTGGCGCAATCTCAGCAAAGGATTGCGGCTCTAAACGATAGCGAAGCGCAGCTTGAGGGTCTTATCAATGAGGCTGAGGCCGCTTTTGAGGAGTTCGGGCTGCCAGCTATGAGCATGGAATTGCTTGATGAAAGAATTCGAGAAAATCAAGATAAGGCTCATGAGATCGCATTGATGATTAATCGCATTGCACGGAAGCTATTGAGTGAGAATCCAGCATTGACGTTACCGGAATTATTCGCGAATGAAGAGCTGCAAGAATTGGAAGGCAAGAGAACAGTAGCCATCATTCTGGGCGCGAAAGAGGCTCAAAGACTGATCGAGTTGAAGGATCGTTTGATACCGCTATGCAAAGAGGGATCGTCTATTGCTGACGATGTTTTTTATCCTCATCGAAAAATGATCAGCGATCCTGCAAGAATTTCAGAGATGAGGAGTGCATAATTATGAAATCTGATGAATATAAATATCTAACAGATACCTTAGCAGGCCGGAGAGCACGAGATCCTAAATATGAAGAACAGATGTCAAGCATGCCCGAGGGATCTATCAACTCAAAAGCTATCGAGCGGCAGCGACAGCTCGATTCCCTGACGCCAGAAGAAAGAGAGCTTGAGCAGAGACAATATTCATTGAGAGCGTATGGCAGCGAGCACATGCGAAGATATGCGACGCCCATTATTTCAGAAAAACCGCTTGGAGAGTTGGGGATCGAGGGCGATCAGATCCGGAGCGCTCCATCTCCTCAGGTTAAGGGTCATAGCGAAGGAGAGCCTAGCTCCTGGCGCGACGCGAATGGGCGGCTTAAATTGCAATTTCATGAAGGCGAACCAGGATGCTATATGCAGAAAGTTCAGGGGTGATTAATTATGGTTAAATTTAACAAAACGAATGACAGTATTGAATGGGCTCGATTTTCCTGGAATCCTGTTACAGGATGTAAGAACGATTGCCCATATTGCTATGCCAGAGATATTGCTGCCAGGTTTATGCCATCATTTGAACCTACATTCCATCCTGAAAGGCTGAATGCACCTGAGAATACTCCTGTCCCTGTATCTGACAAGCCTGGGGCCAATAACGTCTTTGTCTGCTCGATGGCGGATCTTTTTGGAGATTGGGTCCCGGAAGAGTGGATTACTGCTGTTCTGGATCAAGTTGAAAAGCATCCAGAGTGGAATTTTCTGTTCCTGACAAAGAATCCTAAGAGGCTGCCAAACTACACATGGCCTAAAAATGCCTGGGTAGGTGCGACAGTTGATTGCCAGGCCCGAGTAAAAGCCACAGAAGAAGCTTTCAGGCGGATAGATGCCTCAGTGAAGTTTGTTTCGTGCGAACCACTTCTTGAGCCTGTTGTATTCGATGATCTGAGTTGCTTTAACTGGATGATCATTGGAGGCCGGAGTAGGAACTCTAAGATGTCGGAATTTCAACCTGAATGGGCATGGGTGGAAAATCTAGTTGATCAGGCAAGAGAAGCCGGATTGAATGTCTATTTCAAGCCGAATTTGACAGTCAGGCCGAAGGAGTATCCGCTCTCTTAAATTTAGCCCTAAATTATAATTTACAGAATCGATTTTAAAGGCCCTTATTTTTCCCGGATGGACAGATCCTTTGTGGAGATTGTGTTTCGGCCATAGCTGCGCGGGTGGTAGGGCCTGCTAGTGGTCACAGGTTTGTGGTGCAGGCATGGAATACCGAAGAAGTCTCGATCCTCATCGAGTTCTACAGGCTGACGTCTGTTGAAGACAGCGCTAACCCGGATATCTTTCTCCAGGTGCCTAGCTTCTCGATAGGGCCGGCTTTCAGTGCAAGGCACCATGGGCGGCAAGGAGCGCTCCAGCTCCTCAATGGCATGCTGCTCCTCGATCAGCTCTTGCCCGAGTTCTGCTACAGTTTTGGCAATTTCCTGCTGCAGCAACTCCTCATTTTCGAATAGCTCTGCTGCTATTCTTTTTTGAATCTTTGGGATAGCAGCTATTGGTTCTTCTGTGATGGGCGGCTCTTGCTGTTGATTTTCTGTCTCGGGGCTCAAAAGGCAGGTTCCGGACCCATGCAGGATTCGATAAATGTGGGCCTGCAAGATTTGGGCACCTGTGGGGCTCCTGTAGCCTTTTTCAGTGAGCTTTTGAGCTGCTCCACTTTGCCCAAAAGATTTGACAAAGGAGCTAACGAGGCTTTGAGTCTCTTCTAAAGATAATTTTTTCATGATTTTGTAATAAAACACTTTGCATAAATGTTTTTCTGCATATAGCAATGCTATAATATGCCCATTTTTATATATATCATTAGAATACGGGGGATATATGATAAAAAATATATATGTTAAAATATGAGTATTTATATAGTATTGTCTATTTTCTGAGGACATGCTTAGGATTTCTGCAGGCCCCAGGACTCCCCACCTCCGCCAGGGCCCCTATCTGCAAAAAACCCCTCCCGGTGCTGATTTTTCGTGTTGTGCTGTCTAAATGCTGCTGCCGATACGGGTTTGCGGTCTATTTTCCTGCATGTCACTATGTACAAGTCGCGTTCTACCGAGGCCACAGTTGATGATGCTTATAAGGCCCCACAATTTTTATAAATATGCTTCCAGCCCGATAACCATAGGTGTACGCGATGGAATAGGGGCTTATAAGAATCGCTATCAGTGACCGGAGGGGACCAGCATGTAGCGGTCGATCAAGTTCACTTGTGCTTGATTCTATAGACTATGGAATGGGGTGTTTGCCAGAATGACTTTTTGGAGTTGTTGAGCGATGGGTGCGAACTTGTGTGATCCACTATGTATAACCTGCAGAGTACAGGGCCCGAATGCGATTCTATGAGTCATTGTAGCCACAGATAGTGGTTTCGGGCAGGGGTTGAGAAGGGTGGAGAGTTGAAGGTTGGAGATGGGGCCCACGCCCTGCATAATCTATCGTTTTTATGGATATATTCTTGCTAAAATATTTTTAATAATCCATTCGATGAATATCGTTTAGGGCGATTTACTTGTGATTATCATCCCACTTCGTTGATTCTATGCCTGATGATAGTGTTTTTACTTTGCGGGAAATAGCGTCCTATACCACGTAAAAACAGTCGCCTGCTATTGTATTATTGATAAAGAATGTCTCCTGATCGCGTATTAATGAATGATACGCCTTGCGGATAGCGTTTAGCTTAATGATCATTATCTCCTTTACAGCCACAGTGAGGTGAGGTGTAGGGTTGTGTAGGGTTCTAAGGATACTGATTATTACACCCTAAAATATTTTTTCGCTATCAGAAGGATTTGTATTTCTCTCACATAATTAATGGGTGTAGGCACGAGGCTCAAAAAGGTATACTTCCTCATGGAGATTTTCTATAGGGAAGTTTAGTGGAATTGCCTACACACCCTACACCCCTCTTCTGTGACTGAGCAACCACAAGCTCGATAGCTATCGATTATAAAACTTTGTTTTTCATAATCGATAGCCCCCGAACCCTACACCAACCCTACACCAAATAATTTTAAAGTGTGGGCCTTACCATCCTTATCAATAAGCGGACTCCATTCCATCGAATTATACCGATATTTGAAGGATTCTTCAACAAAATCATTTATACGTTCTTCTACTTCAAAGTCTAGATCGGTCTTCAATCTTAGGCCAACATAATATATTGCATTCCTACGCCTTCTATGTTTTACACCTGCATGAGCATATATTTTAGTAATAATTTCCTCTTTCACTTTCTTAAGATCTATAGCCTCTATATGCTCACTCATACAATATTTGGCGTATGCTCCGGTTAGCTCCGAGGCTTGAATCTCTGCCTCGGGGTCTAACATGAGCATATTGTTGCAAAACTGAAGAAGAGAATTGCTTTCCGACTCATATTTGCGGGTTGCCTCTTCCACTGCTGGGGGGCTCTTCAGTCCTTTCAGTCTATACAGCTCATAGCCTTCCAGCATCCAACGAAAGATAAGGTCTCCCTCTTCTGCAAAAAGAGTCTTTTCGTATTCCCTTATGAGTTCCTCGGGCTTCAGCAACTTCTCAAGGTTGACATTAAAGGGGATCAGCCTAACCCTTCTCCATATACCATAATTAGTCTCACTGATAACAGGTCGATTGTTAGCTACTATAGCCAGCAGGCCTTGAGGCCACTCCGACGCAGTAGGCTCATAAAGGTCTCGGGTGGTGATAGGCTCTTGCCCGCCTGTCCACCGGTTGCTAAGAGTCTCATCTAGCTTTATGCTTTCCCTACCCTCTACAGGGGTGACAAGGCGGTGCTTGAGGATAGCTCTGAGATCTGATCGTATCTCCTTATCGTCAAACTTTCTGCTGAAAGTCTTGATATCAGGATATGTTCCGTAGTCACCAAAAATAAGCTGCCAGGTTCCCACCAAAGTGCTCTTTCCGTTAGCTCCAGTCCCATAAAATAAAACGAAAAGTTGCTCTGCCTGAGTGCCTAATATAGAATATCCCATCAACTTTTGCATATATCTGATAAGTTCGTTATCCCCTTTGAAAATCAGATTTAAGAAAGCTAACCATTTTTTTGGCTGTCTGAGGTCATCCCGGCGGGCAGGAATTACTCCGGCGGCCATAGTTATCATATCATCCTTGCGGGCCGCCCTTACCTCATAACCGCTATCGTTTAACTCTAAAATAAGGCCGCCCTCTCCAGGGAGCCCCATCAACTGTGGATTAATATCAAAGTCCTTAGCACGCCTTGCTATCCTTTCGTCTGATTTAGCAGCATCAAGCATCATCCTTATATTTCGTATATTATCGTTATTGGTAGCAAACTTCCTGACTTTTTTCCTTATATCTTCATCCAAAATTCTTTTGGATTCTTCAAATATTCCATTTATAATCTCCCTGCCCAGACGCTCGATCTGCAGGGTATCATCAGGTCGCCAGATATTTCCGTTCCAAATTAGCCATTCGCCGCTTGCTGTTCCCTTCTTGCTCATCCTTATCCGGCAAAGAAGATCGGCTCCGAAACGGTCAACTAGCCGATCAGCATTTCCGTTAGGCGAAAATTCATATAAAGCGTGCCGGGGATTGTATTGCTCCTTTACCAGACCTAGAGCGGCTTCAATAGTTCGCTTCCTGTAGTCGGGCCGCTTTTGCCATTTCTCACGGCCTGCAAGAGCTGAATTACCAAAGATCCTTTCCAGTTGGGCCGGGTCCTTCGTATAAAATGCCAGGACACACATAAGCGCCATATCGCCTGATGAATCATCATCGTCATAGGCCGAAATGTCCCCATCATTGTAGAGCCGCCGGAACTTCTCACCGTTCGCAGCCCTTGAAGCTATCGCTACTACCTCCTCATCAGATAAGGTAGGGTTAGCAGGGGCTACAGGGTGGGACACTACCGGGGGAAGAGCCACAGGTTCAGGGCGACGGTCTTCTATTACCCTCTTCTCTTCTGCTGGATCAGTCTCTCTCTTTGCCTCCGGGCTGGAGAAGATTTTGTCATAGAATTCACGAAGCTGCTCTTCCCTTTCATTTACCGTTGCCGGGGCTCCCTTAACCTTCCATCCTGTGACTGTAAAATAGTGCGTTTTATCATAAATCTCTACGCCTTTTGTCCTTTCGCGAGGGCGGCCTTCTCCCTTGCTTCCCTTGAAGAGTATATGTACTCCTTGTTTTGAAGGGCTGATCTCAGCATAAGAGTCAAAAAACTTGATAATCTGGTTAGCCTCTTCCCACTTCTCAGGGCTTGTTAGATTATCTAGATCAACTCCTGAATAAGTTATCCCATTGCTCTCTTCATAGCCGAACATGAAGCCTAAACCTTCATATTTCCCGGTCTCTAAGGCTTTGAGCGCTACCTCAAAAGTGCTCCATGTAACTGAATTATTCGATTCTGCAAGTTCGTCGGTTGCAGCATTGTAGGGCGGCTTTGTTGGCTTTTCGGCACCAGGTCTTTCAACGTATTTCCAGACCACCCACCGCTTCAAAACCTTCAGCTCCTCAGGGATCGCCTCCAGGTTTGGCCCTTCCGGGAAGGAAAAGCTTTTATCTGCTGAGGGCTCACTCATCATGGATAACCACTCCATTAGAGGAGATATCGACGGGTGGGCTTTGGTCCATCGCTCCAACGTAGATCATTTTTCCGCCCGTCTTCTTTGCTCGGATTTTTTCACCACATTGCCTCAAATTCCTTCGATCAGGGCCGCCTTTGTTCCTGCCTGCATTGCGAGGTTTTCTAATCTCAAAACGGCCTTCCCGAAGTTCTTCTAATCCTCTTTGGCAAAGTTGCCTCGTGATCTCAGCATTAGACAGCCCAGCAGCTTCGCCTAGCGATTCGACTTCCTCCAACAATTTCATTGAAGGCCGGAAATTTAGGAATGGTTTGGTCATTTTTCTATCGCTCCAGTATACGTGTAAATCCTAGGCGCTATATATCTTTTTCTCATAAAGATTACAAATATCCTCATAAAGATTACAAATAGATGCTATTTGGCCAGGAAAAAACTAAATTGAAACTATAGCGTCCTATAGCAATAAACCACAATGAGGTATTCAACCACAAATTATTTTAGCTATCGAATCTATTTTTAATCGAATGCCAGAACGCGCGAGGAATCTTTTAGAAATCCAAAAAATAGGTCCGATCTGTCCCCTTTTGAATGAAGGTGAACAGCTACCACTGGGCTTAACCGATGAGCAGAGGCTCTATCTGACTGATGGGCTGGCAAAGGATTTTTGCATGGGAATTCGACTCGTGAAGACTCCCTAAGCGTGAGGTGCTATTTTGACAGAATCAAAGCAAGATATCTACGTTTTACTTCTGCCCGACAGCGAAGAAGATTTCAATCTTCTGGAAAATGACAAGATGGCTTTTGGGCAGGTCTTCGGTATTGTGCCTTAACCCTTTCTCCAAGTGGAGGAAGTTGCTCTCTTCGCCTCAACTCTTGAATGAGTTGTAGTGAGTGCTGAGTTTGCCAGGCCACTGTCGGGGCAGGCCTTTTGTACCCCAATCTGTCAAGTTCCGAAGCTATTCTTCTGGCAGTCCATCCAGCTAAACGCAATTCCTTAACAGTCAAAAGTATATTTTCAAGATCATGATGAGATAATACAGGCATTTTCCGTCACCCAATGAAGATATCGAGCACAAATTATTTAAATCATAAGGTTGCTGTACTTCTTAGAGATTGAAATCCTCAATTTCTACAGACGGAACAATGGGGAGGTCCGATTTCAGCCTCCCCGCCTCTCTTGAGGGCGGCTTTTGCTTCTTACCTTTACCGCCCTCTCCACAACCATCCCTCCAGGACTCTAAAATAGGTACATTGTACCTATTCCTATCTAGCTAAAATGATAGCAAGATAGTTCATTTCTATTCATTTATATACATCTAGCTTTATTTCTTCTCTTCTCAAAAGTAATCAGTATCAATCAATCTGAGGAAATCACCTCAGAATCTACACCTTTTCTGTTAGTTATCTAGCCGATACCGATAATAGGAATAGGTACATTGTACCTAATTTGGAAGCATTACAAGGGTTCGCTTCCTCTTATCACCTGGTGCCCTGGCTATGGCATATCTGCCAGGAGATGAGGCCATGAGTGCCTTGATCGCTTCATTTAATCGAGCTTTATCAATTCCTAAATGCCCTCTCAATGTCTCAAAAGTGGCTTTGTGGTCTGGTCTTGATATCAAATACCTCTCAACCTTCTCAGCGCGGGATAGATCAGTCTTGCCAGGTTCTTTGGCAGGATGTTCAAGAGCAGTTAAGCGGCGGCGATCATAGGCAATATCGAGACAGATCCTGTTGGTATCCTGCTCTTGCAGGTTCTCCAGTGAGGCCATTTTTAGGCGCAAGGCGGCTATCTCCTGATGATCCTGGGCAATCTCATCCTGCAAAGGCTGGATGCTCTCCTGGACTGCCTGGACTATGAGATCCTGGAGCTGTCCATAGGTCAGGGTGATGAGCTGCTCTGAAGGCGATTCAAAACCGGCTTTGGGCGAAGGCCCAAAGGTATTTATTCTAGCTGAGGCTACATTGTTCATACGCATATCGCTCCATTGTGCGATTTTCTATCCAGGGTTGCCCCCCTGGATGGACTTAGTTTTTTATTACTATTATCCTGGCTGAAATATCATTATTTGTTTAAATAGCTAATCGTGTTTTTGCTCCATCAGTAGATGAGATGCGACATCGATAGCATGAGACCGATTGCGGTAAACCCTTTTTTCTATCTCTTTATCAATCCATTCAACTACATCAGATTCTACCGATACCGATAGCTTAACCAGTTTTTCGCCCATGCATAATGTTATACTATTTCTCTCTTTATATACCTTGTCCTAGTTTATCTTACCAAAGAATACTTATACTTATAAAGCATACTAGGTAATCGGGGGTAAGGTATGGTAGGGAAAGTTTCGCTCCAAATAGAAAAACCAAAAAACGCAAAGCATCGAAGATATGAGGCTGGAGGTCTAAACTATGATTCAAGGGTCCTATGGGCATTTTGAAAATTAATTTTATATTTTTATGGAAATTAATACATAACTACGCGATTTTCGTATTTGCTTGGTTCATTGGTGTCATCCGTCCATGATATATTTACCTTGAATCTCAGTTTAGGAGTGCCCTTGAGTACGTAGGTGATCCAATCTTTTGGTGCAATGTTAGATATGTTACTTTGCCCATCAATAAGCCGAGGGTTTTCTGAAATTGGTTTGTCATCGATTAACGTTACAACGTCCTTTGCGGGCGAACTTCCTTGATTATGTATTTCTATTACGTAAGTTGTTGATAGATTTTTAGCATGAGCGACAAGGTAAGCTTTGTTTTCTTTCCGTTTTCTATCGGACTCTTGATTTTCCATAATCTCGACTTGTCTTCTTGTTTGTATGGCGTAATATGCTGTTATTATTATCAAAACCATCACAAGAATTGTATTAGATATTGTCTGTACTGCATTCCAATTTATTGCATTATCGCTCACTAAGCCCAAATCAACCATTTAAACCACTTCAATCATTTTTGAAATGTCATTGACCATAACAGAGGGTCAGCCTCTGACCTCTGGTATGGCTGGCTCGCTTATTATCTTGATATTCTGCGATTCGGGCAGAGAAGAGGGCAGATCCATCCATGACAGATCCTTTGCAATAACCAGCTCCATCATTGTGGCGTGATGGGTGTTATTCATTGGAGTAAGATAATACTGGAATCCATGTCTTTCAGCCAGGGCTTTCACTTCATCAGCATTGTCATAGGTAATTAGGAAGTCACCCTTCAGAGTCTCACAGATAGTGAATAGCTCCTCATGATTAATGTCGCAGTATTTATATAATCTCTTTCCTGCCCTTTTTCCACCAGCTGTATAAGGCGGATCTATGAAGAAGACAGCATCCTCTTGGGCAGCAAATTCCTTCATGACCTTCAGTCCATCCTCCCATCTGAAGTCTATTCTATCTGACACCTGTTGAAGGTTTTTGAATCTCTTTGCCAGGGTTTCAGGATACCACCTAGATCTGATGCCCTTTCCATTCTCACCAAATTTAAGGAGCCCTGCCCCTTTTGCCAGGATACCACCATGAAAAGTCCTATTCTTTAAAATGGTTTGAAAAGCTCTCTCTCTGGTAGTGCTGGCGGGCTTAGAAAGCTCTTGGATAACACTTTCTCTGGTTAAATCAAAGCTAAGGATCTGGTTTGCCAGCCATTCAGAATCCCCTTCTGTAACACACTGCCATACCGCAGCTATATCCTCATCCAATTCAGCCATGACAGCTTTGGAGACCATATCCTCAAATAGAGCTGTTAAACTGATGATTCCCCCTCCAGCAAAAGGCTCTATGAGGAGGTTCGGCTTAGGGACCTTCTGCTCCATCCATTTTCTGAAGGTAGGGACAAACCAGGTCTTCCCGCCTGGATACCTGAAGGGGCTCCTCTGAGGGACAGATGACACATTAACTGGCTTCTTTGTTCCCCCTCCAGATTTTTTTGGGAATAACATGGTTTGCTTAGCTGTAGCCATTTCAGAATAACCTCTCGATGGTTTTGTTATTTGGTGGAGTTTCCAACTGTTCATCCAGCTTCTCCTGCAGGAGCTTTATGAAGTCTCCTATTCTCCCTGGCATTGGTGTGGTTATAGTGAGTAATGCTGGCTCAAATTCTGTAAATACTTCATCAATCTTTTTAAGGCGATATCTTTTTTGTTCACAATCCTCTATTAACTCCAGGTCATAGATGAGCCAGGCAATATCAGCCTCCTCTTTGCTCACGCTTTTCATTGGGGGTAAGGTATCATAGAAGCCCTTATTCAGGGCTACAGCAGTCCTTTTCTGCCATGAGTGGAGAATACCACCCTTAAAAAGGAGCTGAGGGATCAGCCTTTTTCTGGAAGATGATAGGTAATCAGGTCTAGGATAGTTAGGCTGGATGGACCAATCCATTGAAGCTCTTCCTTTTGAGTCCTTCATGTAGTACTCAAACGGGTCCCTCACATTTCCTGATATATAGACTGCTTGGACCTCCAGGGCTCCAAAATCATACACTTTTCCATTATCATCATAAGCCACAAGGACCACGTCAATATTTCCAGCAGTCTTACCGTGGGCATCATTCAGCCTAACCTCTGTCAAGGAACTCCAGGTGGCACCCTCTTTAAAGAAGAAGGAGGCAGCATCATCAGTGATAAGCCATTCTTCTCTAAATCTTATGGGACATGTTATAACTGGATGTTCCTGATAATATATGCTGCAGACACCCAGGGGATTCTTTGCTTTGTCTTTTGTACAATTTGGGACTTTATTATTAAAAGGGCAAAGTCTGAGGGATCTATACCTGTTTGCTTTAGCTGATTGATCTTCGATGAGATAGCCAAAGACCTCCGAGAGTGGCTGAGATGATTCTTTCATGTCTCTATCCTGGCTAACTTAGCTTCATTGGTTATTAGCTGTTCTCCTCAATACCTATGCCGCAATGGGGCCGGTTCAAGGCCGGCCCAGTTCTTCTTTTACTCTCTTGAAAAGCTCTGGATACTTTTTCTCCAGGCCTTCCTCTAAGATCGCCCTGGCTTCTTCGGAGATAGAGAACTCTGGAGTGGTCTTCTTCAAGTACCACATTACAGCAGAGATCTTAGGGCTCCAGATCGCTATAGATCGTCTGTTGCTGTTAGCTCCTTTCACAGCATCACCTAAAGCATTTAGGTTTAAGCCTTTAACCTTAGGGTCTAATCCTTTATTCTTTTTGTCTGAGGATTTAGTCTCATCACCATTAGGCTTAATGTCTAAGGCTTTATCATTTATGTCTATACCTTCAGGTTTGGATGTCTTGGATTTTACTCCGGCCATTAGGTGCTTAAGCTCTTCTCCAGCTCCAGGATTCATAATGCTATCACCTCTTTTGCCAAATTTGAGTAAGCCAAAGCTCCTGGAGAGTCTGGAGCATGTAATGAGATAGGAAGCCCATAACTGGGAGCTTCGGCTAGTCTAATATTGTTGGGGATTACTGTTTTGAATACATCCTCTCCCAGGGATTCCTTAACCTGAGCGACTACTTCTTTAGCCATTTTAGTCCTAGGATCAAATAAAGTCAGCAAATACTTCTTTTGAATAACATATCCCAGATCGTTCTCAATTAGCTGCAGCAGGTCCAGGATCATGGAGAGCCCCATCAATGCAAAGAATTGAGTTTGAATAGGGATCAGCACCATATCAGAGGCTACCAGGGCATTAAGGGTTAAGAATCCAAGAGTGGGAGGAGTATCAATCAGTACATAGTCATAATCCAGGGCTCTGAGCTTCGGCCTGAGCACTGACTCCCTGGCCGTGAGCTTGGAAGCCAGCTCCAGCTCTGCTTTGCCTAGGAAATTATTGGTAGGGGCTATATCCAGACCTGAGACCATAGTATTCTTGATTAAGTCTCTTATTTCCAGGCCCTTCATCAGCACATCATACATGGTTTTATCCAGCTCATTTAGGCCCAAATGCCTGGTAGAAGAGCCCTGGGGATCTAGATCGACTAAAAGAGTATTCTTCCCATTGAGAGCCAGATAGGTAGAGAGATTCACTGCAGTAGTAGTTTTACCACACCCTCCCTTCTGGTTGCTAACTGCAATTATTTTCATGCCTAAAGGTATTAGGTCTAAGGCTTAAATAGTTTAGTTAAAGCCTAATGGATTTATCCTTTATCCTTTAGCCTTAAGGAGAGTAGGGAGCAGGCATCATCAATCTGCCTGCTCAAAAGTAATCCCATGATCCCCAGGGTAAGGCTCCTTATGCAGATTGCGGCCAAAGAATATCTCTTCAGGTATTCCCTCGGGAAAAGCATCACATGCCGAAGGCTCATTAAACCTCTCACTATCTTCATCATCATCGTCAAAATAGTGCTTGCAATGTAAACAAGGGCTATAGTCGAAAAACTCCTCTGCTACTTTCAGGAGATTTCTATCCTGCTCTTTAGTCATCATATTTTTAGCTCCCCGGCCTTCCAGGTCTTCAGCCTTCATTTTCCGGGCCTTTAGGAGTGCCTCTTCTTCAGACAAAGCCCTCTTACCCTCAGCCGGTCCCAGGTGGGCTTGGTTCATCCGGCCATTTTGTGCTCTCCACTCAGCTTTCCAATATCGATAGCTCTTATCAGCTTTTTTCTTCGTGTAGGTGAACACGCTAAGCTCCTCAAGTCGAATAGCTGAGTTTAGGGCCGCAGCCTTCTCTTTAAATTCTTCAGATCGACGAACAGCATTTTCCGCAAAACCCGAAGGCAATAATTTAGGGTCTCTCTTATAGGCGGCCTTCAGCCTGGCAGCACCAACCTGTAGATCCTCTGCCTTTTGGGAGAACTTCCGGCGCTTTGCTCTCAGATCTGATGCAAACTTTCTGCCCATATAGATAGTTCTACTTCACATATAGATAAATCTATTGGTG
>MTKY01076094.1_pt1 | contig 13151 bp, 9 predicted proteins | sample 1042731 | NCBI WGS metagenome assembly MTKY01 (sample SAMN06212206, study PRJNA360538) | anaerobic digester metagenome | biome: Wastewater treatment plant; material: sludge; isolation source: anaerobic digester fed with sludge from wastewater treatment plant | place: Denmark: WWTP Soeholt ... | reverse complement strand
CCCTTTCCCCTCCCCCATCCTCGCCGACCCCACCTTTCTTCCTCCCGCGGATACCCCGGACTCACTGTGGCACCTCTTCGCCCATTCCATCCTGGGGATACACCACTTCACCTCGCGGGACGGGATCACCTGGGAGCGGCGCAAGGGTGTGGTGAGCCGCAACAGCCTGAGGGCTTTCGTTTTTTTTCGTGACGCTGAATATTTCCTTTTCTACGAGAGGTTCCTCAAGCTGTTCCCCTTCCCGTACCTCTCGCGTATCGAGGCCAGGACCTCGCGGGACCTTCTTTCCTCGAGCAGTCCCTCGGTGGTCCTGGAGCCCACCCTGGCGTGGCACAGGGAGGGGTGTAAGGGGGCGGTAAGCAACCCCTGCGTCCTGGAAGAAGAGGGCGGATTCCGCCTTTATTACAGCGCAGGGCTGGTGTACCTGAGGGACTGCCGTTTCTCCGAGCCCAAGTACATAGGTGTCGCCAGCTCGCGGGACATCCTGGGCAGGTACGAGGCTGAGCAGGAGCCGGCCCTGCAGCCGTCAGCCCTGGACGCATACGCCAACATGGGAGCGGGGGCCATGAAGGTCCTGCGCCTGCAGGACGGTTACGTGGGATTTCAGAACGGCATCTACTGGGATCCCGCCGCCTGCCACACCCGTTCCGCCATCCGGCTGGTCACCTCGCGCAACGGCCTGGAGTGGTACATCCCCGGGCAAGAGCCCATCCTGGGGCCGGAGCCGGGCTGGAAAAAGAGCTTCATGTACGCGCTGGACTTGCGCGAGGTCGAGGGCGCCTTCCACCTCTATTTCAACGCCAGGGACGGCTGGTTGCTGGGGAAAGAACGGGTAGGGCTGGCCACCGCGGCCGTGGATTAGGATAGACCCCGAGAAGGGCGGAGCGAATGATCCCTGGGATGTTGGCATTTAGAGGAGCCGTACAGCCGATGTCGGGAGGATGACATGACACCCGCAGAAGTACCCGCGTCACAATATGACGACTTCGCCTGGTTCTACAACCACTACTGGGGGCTCATCACCTGTAATCCCCCGTTCTTTACCGTCATCGAGCGCCTGCAGTGGCTGCGCGTGCCCGAGGAGGAATGCGAGCTGGAGTGGGCGGGCATCAACCACATGGCCTGGCTCCTGAAGTTCGAGCGGGACGGAGAGGACCTCTACCCCAGGATGTGGGAAAAGCTCGCCGCCGAAGGCCCCATCGTGAACGAGCGCTACCGCTTCGAGATGATGAAGGCCACGGGTTACTTCTGCACGGAGCTGCCGGGGCATACCTCCGAGTACGTCCCCTACTTCCGCCACCGCGAGGACCTCAAGCGCCTTTTCGGCGGCCCATGGCTCATGGGCGAGACCGCGGGCGACCTCAACGCCCGCATCGGCACGCTCGCCTACTACGAGGAGGAGATGGGCCGCATGGCCGGCGGTGAGATGCCCGTGCCCTACGAGGCGGGAAAGAGGTCCGAGGAGTTCACCGCCGAGATCATGGACGCCGTGCTGACCGGGGCCCCCTTCCACTTCGCGGGCAACGTCCTCAACCGGGGGTACATCACCAACCTTCCCGACGGCTGCTCCGTAGAGGTACCGGTGGTGGTTGACGGCGGGGGCTTCCATCCCGCCGTAGTGGGAGAGCTTCCCGGGGTATGCGCGGCGCTGTGCCGCTCCAACATATCCTTACAGGAACTGGCGGTGGAGGCGGCGCTGCAGGGCGACTTCGAGGCCGCCTACCACGCATGCCTCATGGACCCGCTCACCGCGGCGGTGCTGGCTCCCCACGAGATCCGAAATCTTACAGACGAGATGTTCGCAGCCCAGATGCAGTGGCTGCCGCAGTTCCAGGGAAAGGAGAACACCGCTCCGGGACACCGCGTGGACCGTCTGGCGACCGGTGTGACGGAGGTGAGGTCGGGCGACGACGTCTATCCGCGCACGCGCATGTTCGGCGGGGAGTAGCGCGGGAGATGCGCGAGCCGGTTCGTCTCGCCCAGCGGCCATACCGTTACTCACAGGGGTGTTAAAAAGGGTGCCGGGGCCGGTTTGAGGCACGAGGCGAGGCTTGACCCCAATGCCTCAGGTGGGCAGGCGGCGGCCGGGGCCGGGGATCTGGCCGCAGCGCAGGCCGATGATCATGTATTCCCAGTGGGTCTCGCCCTCCAGGTCCAGCCGCTCGTCCCCCACCTGCACCCAACCCCGGTAATCCGAGAGGAAGCGGTAGTAGGCGGGGCCGGCGAAGGTCTTGCCGACGAGTTTGACCGCTCCCGGGGGCAGCTTCTCCGCCAGCGTGTTCACCATCTCCAGTTCCTTCGATATCTTGAAGTGAAACTCACCCGCCACGTCGCGCTCGCAGAACTCCAGGCCCACGCAACTCGGATAGACCTGGAAGCCCACGCTGTCCGGGACATATTCCCCTACCTTGAACTCCGCCCGTGAGCACTCCAGCACGATGCGGTCATCCAGGGCCAGGAAGACGATGGGGATGTGTATGTCCCCGCAGCGCCGTGAGGTCACCACGTCGGCGAAAATCATGGTCAGGCGGTCGGTGGAAAGGCGTCCCCACACCCAGTGCGAGAGGTAGCGGGGGATGATGCCGTTGCCCCAGTTGTGGTCGTGGTAACCCAGGCCGTTCACCTCGTGCTCCACCCCGTCCACGCTCAGCGTGCCGCTCACGCGCGCCCGCGGCTGCGCCACCACCCAGCCGAATACCTGCTGCTTCTCTGGCATGCCGAACATCACCTCGCCGGTGCCGCGCGTCCATCCGGGCAGCAGGTTCTCGAAGGTGAGGTCGCAGGCCAGGTTGTCGTGGGCTAACCTCACGTGGTACTCCGGGTAGTATCCCTGGATGGTGTTGTCGCCGATGGCCACGTCGCAGGTCTCCCGCGAAGCCCTCCACATCGAGAGAGGGAAGGGCACGATGTTATTGCAGGCGCGCCCGTCGGGCGTATAGACGTTGAAGAGCATGGTGCACTCCTTGGCGAGGATGTTGGTGAGGTTGGGGTACTGCAGCTCCAGCACGCAGCGGTGCCCGTCGTCGAACTGGGCGTCGAAGTACCACCACTCCCAGTAGAACCTCCCGTCGTAGGGGTGCTGGGCGTCGTCCGCCGGCTCGAGCCCCCGGTTGAGCTCCTCGACCGGCCTGCTGCCGTACATCCCAACTGGTAATATCTGGTAGGTAAGGTCGCGTTTGCTCAGGGCCCGGGCCGCCGCCGCGACCGCCAGGTTCTCCAAGACCAGCCACTTCTTTGCTCGATAAGCCATCTCTGGCCTCCCGTGTTTCTCACAGACCACTTTAAAGACTCAACTGATATATGCCCAAAAAGATAGTGGTGAAACCTGCGGGAATCGCAATCACCTATTGGGAATTGACTGTCACCCGAAACATACGGAGAACGGGAACAACTCGTCATGAGCAGTCGCTGGCGAAGATCCGAGCCAGACTCCTGCTCTAATCGCATAGACTACCGGTCAGGAGATCGTTCAGGCGGGCATAACCGTGGCCAGCCAGTCGAACATGCGCTGGTCGTAGAGGCTGCGCGCCTTGGGTTCGCAGTGCCAGTTTGCCCCTTCCTCGCGCGCGAAACGCACGAGGGTCTTGGGGCAGGTGAGCGCGCCGTAGACCTCCCGGGACTGGCCGGGCCAGAACTGCTCGTCGTCGGGGTCGGCGATGAACATGGGGCATCGTATCTGCCCGATGACGTCGCGCGCCTGGTACTGCCGCGACATGGTGATCCAGTCGTAGAAGCTCTCCGTGCCGTAAGGTTTCATGCGCCACTGCACCATCTGCCGCGTGGCGGCGTCCATGTATTTGAGGCCCTCGCTCATCATGTTATCGAAATCCTCCTTCTTGCCCTCGTCCACGAGCTTGAGCATCTCCGGCGGATACTTGGCGGTGACGGCGGCCGAGACGTCCATGACCCCCGGATCGGCGATGCCCGCGGCGATGCGGTGCTCGAAGGCCAGGGCTCGCAGGATCCAGTACCCGCCCTGGCTCATGCCGGAGAGGGCGATGCGCGCGGCGTCCACGTCGGGGCGTGCCGACAGGAAGTCCACGACGGGGGCGATCACCTTCTCCCAGTCGGGGCGGAAGGGGACCTCGTGCAGCCACAGCATGGCGTTCTGTCCTGGACCGTCGAATATCAGGGCGGCGTGACCCCGCTGCAGCGCCGCCGCCACGCCGCTGGACCACATGGCGACGGTGGGGCCGTCGCTGCCGTTGTTGAAGATGACGGTGGCGAAGGGACCTCCGGAATCGTCGGGTTTGAAGAGGTAGCCGGGCATGGGTGTGTCCTCGTATGGTATCTCGATCCTCTCGGCGGGGGGGGCGAGGCGGGCGCAGAAAGCGTCGAAGCATTCCATGTGCTTCTTCCAGGTGGGCACGCGCCGGGAGGGGTCCTCGGTGCCGTCGATCATGGAGAGCGACGCGGCGTAATAACAGGCGGCGCGCAGGTATGCCTGGCGCGCGCTCACGTCGTTGCCGGAAGCGGCGCACTCCCGCGCTGTCTTCTCGAGGCGCTGCGCGGTGGCACACCATTGCATGTACCATCCCTCGAAATCGCCGTCCCCGATGCGCTCGATGGTGGAGAGCACCTCTCCCGCGTCCGCGCAGCCGTAAAAGCAGCTTCCCAGGATGATCTGGGTATCGAAGTCCATCTGCTCGTTCTGCATGAAGTACTGTTTCGGTTTTGTCTCGTCCGCCATGATCTCTCCTCTCGCCTTCCGGGGATGTGTTCTCTATCCTTGTCGGTAACGACTGGAAGCCGCTTAACGGGCATCGATGCCTTCCCATCCCCATATCTCAAGCCGCTTCGGGCACGGGGCGAGGCTTGACCCCAATGCCTGGGGCATCACGCTGTGCCGGTGGAGGCTCCAGGGTGCATAATTATCACGGAGGTGAGGAACATGGGTTTTTACTCTGGCAAGACGGCGGTGGTCACCGGGGCCGGCTCCGGCATCGGCAGGGCGCTGGCGCTGGCGCTGGCTGACGCCGGCTGCAAGGTGGTCGTCACCGACATCGTGCAGGAGCGCATCGACGCGGTCGTGGATGAACTCAAGGGGAAGGGCGCTGAGTGCGGCGGCTACCGCGTGGACCACACCAAACTCGAGGAGGTGCAGGCCTTCGCGGACGCGTTCTTCTCGGAGTGGGGCCACGTGGACGTCCTGTGCAGCAACGCCGGGGTTGGACAGGGGGGATGGTACGAGGAGACCCCGCTGGAGGACTGGGAGTGGGTGTTGGGGATCAACCTCTGGGGAGCCATCTACACGCTGCACTGTTTCACCCCCCGCATGATCGAACGCGAGCAGGGTTCCATCCTGCTCACCGCGAGTGACGCCGGCCTGGTGGCCATGCCCGGCATGACCGCCTACAACGCCAGCAAGTTCGCCGTGGTGGGCATGGGCGAGACCCTGCGCATCGAGCTGAGCGTGCACGACATCAAGGTCAGCCTGCTCTGTCCCGGGGACATCGACACCAATATCATCCGGGACGGAAGGGTGTCGCTCAGCGACGGGTCCGGGCGCAGCGCCAAGCCGGAGATAGAGAGATACTACGAGACCAGGGGCGTTCCTCCCTCCGTAGTGGCCGAGGCGGCGCTGCGCGGGCTGGAGCGCGACCGGGCGATAATCGTGGTACCCTGGAGGCACCACGGTCCCCTCATCCTGCTGCGCCGCATCTCCCCCCGGCTGTATCACGCGGCGCTGCGCTTCGCGTTGAAGAAGGGCATCGTGCACAGGATGTTCGGCATCCAACCGTAAGGCATTGGGGTCAAGCCTCGCCTCGTGCCTCAGGCATTGGGGTCAAGCCTCGCCTCGTGCCTGAACCGATCCGTTTTGATATACGCGTGCGGCAAGGATAAGATTCAGGGTGCAGGGCCCGCTCCTCCGGCCGGGGGAGACAGCCGCCTGCAGGCGTTACGCAACATCGGATGTGCCCGGACTCGCGCTGGCTTGCGACGTGGCACCATGGATCAAGGAGGCGCCCGATGAAGACCAGGATGACGGAGCTGCTCGGAATAGAGCACCCCATAATGTGCGGAGGGATGATGTGGCTGGCCAGGCCGGGGCTGTGCGCTGCCATATCCAATGCTGGGGCGCTGGGCAACCTCACGGCGGGCAACTACGAATCGGCGGAGGAGTTCCGCGAGGCGGTGCGGGAGACACGCGCCCTCACCGCTAGGCCCTTCTGCGTGAACATCACCCTCATGCCCTCGGTGCGCATAACCAGGGAGCTTCACGAGGACTACTTCCGCGTATGCTGCGAGGAAAAGGTAACGGCGCTGGAGATCTCGGGGGCGCCGCTGGACCGCTACCTGGGCCCCGATTACATCGCGGAGGCGAAGAAAGCGGGGGTCAGGCTCATCCACAAGGTGGGGGCGGTGCGCCACGCCCTGCACGCCGAGAAGGCCGGCTACGACGCCGTCATCGCCGCCGGGATCGAGGAGGGGGGGCACCCACTCGACGACGACGTGACCACCATGGTGCTCACCCCGCGTATCAGCGAGTCGCTTTCCATCCCGGTGATAACGGCCGGGGGGATCGCCGACGGCAGGGGCCTGGCGGCCGCCCTGGTCCTGGGTGCGGATGGCGTGATGATGGCCTCGCGCTTCATCGCCACCGAGGAATGCCAGGCACACGAGAACATCAAACGGGAACTCATCGGGCGCCAGGAATACGATACCACCCTCATCTGCAAGACCATCGAGCTGCAGATGCGCTGCCTGAAAAACGCCATCGCTGCCCGGGTGCTGGAGATAGAGGCCTGCAAGGGCGACTTCGAGGACATCCTCCCCTACATGATCGGCGCACGTTCCCGGGAATCATGGGAGACCGGAGACGCCGATATGGCTCCCCTGGCGGTGGGACAGTCCATCGGCCTCATAAAGGACATGAAGAGCTGCCGGGAAGTGGTGGAGGGCATGGTCGCGGAGGCCGGGGAGATATTGAGCAGGGTACGGTCACTTACGGCTTGAGCTTCAAGGCTTGATGGTTATCCGCACCCTCTGTTCCTCGTCGTAGATGGCTATGGTACCGGGGTGCCCTTCGACCGCCTCGTATATGGCCAGAAGCTCGCCGGAAAGTAGGTAGGTGCTGTAGGGGTTCTCGACGGTGACGGCGAGGCCGTCCTCCGCCATGTCTGTCTCCACGGGATTGCCCTTGCCGTGAAGGGGCAGGAGGTCGAGGAGATCCTCGTACACCTCCTCGCGTCTCCTCTCCCCGCCTAACAGCCCCGTCTCCTGGATGCTGCGCAGGGTGTACTCGCTCGAGGCCTCTACGATGATGGGGATTATATCTTCCCCCAACTCCTCTACCAGCTCCCGGAAGACGGCAGAGAAGGCATACCCGTCCACGAAGCTCAAGCGCTTGTCCCTGCGCGTATCCTCGATCACGGCCTGCGTCAGGTCCCAGCGCAAGTGGCCCAGGGCGAGCGGGAACCCGCAGCGCCTGCAGGGCTCGAGCTTTCGCTGCCCGGGCAGGGGCGTGGCGATCTCCGGCTTGAGCCTGTGGGCGATCTCCGGCTTGCCCTTGGCGGGCATGATGAGAAAGTAGAGGTCTCCTCCCATCTCCACCCAGGCGTGGTCGTACACGACCCCCTCCATGCTCTCGAAAGCCCCCACCACGATGGCCGCGAACAGCTCGCGGCTGAATTCGTTTCTTACCCGCGCCATGCTGCCGCGGTAGACGTGATAGAAGACGGTATGCACGTCAGCCATGCCCGCGGTACGCGCGAGGAGCTGCAGGAAACGGCTGGCTGGGTGCATCACCAGGCGGTTACGCAGCACCCACTTGATCAGCCAGTCGGGGAGCAGGTTGTCGATGGTGGTCGCCGCGGCCGCGCGCTCCGCCTCGAACACGGCCTCCCTTATGGGTATGCCCAATTCGGCCTCGATGCGTTGATAGATGTCCTCGAGCAGTGCCGACTCCACCAGGACCATGCGGAAGGCGGGGCTGATGCGCGTTACGATCGTGCCGTTGCCCCTCCACCTCAGAAGCAGGTTGAACAGCCATGGTTTGCCGCAGGCCGGACAGGTCGCTATACCCATATGCCCCCGCTCCTCCGCTCTATCTGCCTCCATGCCTCAAAGAAAACGCTATAGAGGATATTCTACCTCAAACGACATGATATTTACCGGTCCACGCCGGTCTCGATGGGACAGCCGAGGTTCGAGCAGGCGGCCATGGAGCCGAAACAGGCCTGCGTGTTCTCATATCCGTTCTTAAGGAGTATGGAAGCAGCGATGGTGGCCCGCTCGCCGCTGCCGCAGAAGGTGACCACCTTCGCGTCCCGCGGCACCTCCTCGAGCCTGCACGGCAGCTCGCCCATGTGAACGTTCACGGCGGTGGGCAGGTGCGCGTCCTCGAACTCGCCCGGCGCCCTCACGTCCAGGAGCGTGAAGTCCTCTCCGGCGTCCAGCATGGCCACCAGTTCCTCGGCGTGGACGGCCTTCATCCTCCCGAAAGGCCGGCCGCTCACCTCCCACTTGAACATGCCCCCGGCCAGGTAAGCTGGTATGTCATCGAAGCCCAGCCGCACCAGGTAGCGGACCGCCGCGGCGACCTCCCCGGCCGTGTTCGCGACCAGGAACACGGGCTTGCCGTAGTCCAGGTACCAGCCCGCGTATGAGGAGACCTTGTCCAGGGCGATGGACAGACTGCCAGGCAGGTGGGCGCCGGCGAAGGCCTCCTTGCTGCGGACGTCGAGGACGGTACCGCCGCCAGCCAGGTCCTCGAAGGAAGCGGGGTCGAGAGGCAGGGGAGCGGGCAGTGCCGGCAATAGCGGCGGTCCCTGCTGGTTGAGGGTATGCACCCTCTCGAAATAGCCGGGCATGAACAGCCGCTCGGCGGTCTTGGCGGTTATGAAGTCCTCTTTCGCGGCATGGCGCAGGGCGGGATTGTGTCTTCTCTCAAAGCCCAAGGTGGAAAACTCGCGCGGCGCCAGGTTGCCGCCGCAGATGGAGCCCTGCCCGTGCCCCGGGAAGAGGATCACGCTGTCTCCCATGGGAAGCAGCTTGCCGAAGATGCTGTCGTAAAGCAGGCCGGCCATCTCCTCCTCGCGGCCGGGGAAGAAGTCGGTCCTGCCCACGTCGCCTATGAAGAGCGCGTCCCCGGTGAACACCGCCACTAGTTCCTCTGCGCTGAATCCCCTGTCGTATAGGGCTATGGATATGCTCTCCTCGGTGTGTCCGGGGGTATGGAGTACGGAGAGAGCGAGGCTGCCCACCTCGAAGCTGTCGCCCTCAGTCACCCCGGTGCCATAGGCGAAATCCATCTGTTTGCCGTGATAGACCTCGGCCCCGGTAGCGGCGGCGAGACCAGTGGAGCCCACGACGTAGTCCTCGTTGCGGTGGGTCTCGAAGACGTGGGTGATCAGGCAGCCCTCACGGGCGGCGATCTCGAGGTAGATATCGTGATCGCGCCTGGGGTCCACGACCGCGGCTTTGCCCGCGTCCCCGAGGATATAGGAGAGATGGGCTAGCCCGGAGGACCTGACGATTTCCAGGAACATTTCTACCTCCTTTTCGCTGTGGCGAGGAAATACCTTCCACAACCAATATACCCACAAAGGAGCCAGTCACTCATTTGGCACTTTGTGGAGAATGGAGGGCTGACCCCCTAGAGGGCGGCCAGGACTCCGGCGGCGATGCTCTCGGCCACCTCCTGGTGGTGTGTATCGGCGAAGTAAAGGCCGTTTTCCAGGGTGAAGGTGGGGACCTTGCTCCAGATGTCGTAACTGAAGACGGGGCCGTAGTTGCCCGTGCCGGTGGTGCCGCGGTTCTCTATCACCATCCCGCCGTCCGGCACCCCTGTAGCCTGCAGTATGTATGCGGCCATCGCGGCGTGGAACCTCCTGGCGGTCGCCTCGCTCGCGTCCCGCACGATGGGGTCCATATAGACGATCCTGCCGCTCTCGGTGTTGGCCTTCCAGTCGTATGGCGCGGGACCGGGATAGAAAGTGGCCGGCCTGGTCAGGCCGGGGTCGGCGTGGATGTGCACGATCATGCGCGCGTTGGACTCGTTGGCTATCTCCGCCCGCCGCTTCAGACTTACGGGGTCGGCGATGGAGTTCTTGGTCATCACCACCTTGACTCCCCGGGCTTCCAGGATATCCTTCGCTCGCAAAGCTATGTCGTAGACTATGGTCATCTCCGGCTCGTTCACCCAGTCTTGTGTGTTTATGCCGGTCTCGGGGTCTATCTCGGAGGGCGTGGCGGCATGGCCGGGGTCCAGGCAGACCACGGCGCGCCCGTACATGGCCCTCTCGCAGATGACATCCGAAGTGGCGGTGACCGCGGCCGAGACGTCGTAGGAGGTGGCGTAGTCGCCCAGGTTGTAGGAGCGGCGGGTGCGCGCGGGTATGGTGTCTGAGGGCCCCTGCTTCTCTCCCGCTTCCGTGTGCAGCTTCACGTCTATGGTGGCGGGGGCGTCTTCGGGGTTCTGCACCAGCAGCCAGGTCTCGAAGTCGCCGGCGGTGGCCCCCTCCGCCAGGAACCACTGCGGGGAGGGAGCGGTGACGCCCACCGAGTCGTGGGCCCAGGTGCGGTAAATGCCAGCCGAGGCGGCGGCGAAACCGTCCGCGCTGGGCACGTGGCGATCACGGGTGCTGGCGGTTGCAGATCCCACCGCCATCAAGGACAGCAGGACCAGCAACAAGGTCGCGACGAGAACAGCGCGTACGGCAGCAGGCCTCGATTTGTTTATCATCCTCATAACTGTTTATTCTACCTCAAGCGCGCCCCCGAACGGCTTTGAGCGGGGTCGGGGGCGGCTTACGGGAGATTATCTTTCCTGGGTCAGAATTATGATGCGGATCTTAGTAAATCACTGGAATAAAGGAGTCAGGTCTTGTTTTTTGCATACCGCGGTATGATATGCCATAATATACCATATCTTATGTAAAAAATAGACCCCCATACTGGAGGTGGAGGAGCTGGCGGAGGGAATAGGTGACAGGTATCACCGCGAGACGAAGTACTACCCGGAGAAGATGCTCGGACGGGAGCTCGACTGGAGCAGCAAGCCCCCCGTTTACAGGGAATATCCCGGCAGCCGCAGGATAGAGCTGCCCCGGCCGGAGCCCGGGAGGGAGATGGGCCTGGACGAGGCCTTGAGGAAGAGAAAGAGCGTGCGTGATTTCTCCGGAGAGCCCCTCTCCCTCGCGGACCTCTCCTACCTGCTGTGGGCATGCACCGGCATCCAGCGCGTGCAGCAGGGCTACGAGTTCCGCACAGCGCCGTCCGCGGGCGCCCTCTACCCCATCGACACCTACGTCGTGGCCAGCAACGTCCCGGGCCTGGAGCGCGGCCTTTACCATTACGCCATACGTGCGCACGCCCTCGAGGAGCTGAGGCTGGGCGACCTGCGCACCGATACGGCCAAGGCCGCTCTCTACCAGGGGATATGCTACGAAGCCGCGGCCGTCCTCGTGTGGACCGCCGTCTTCGAGCGCTCCAAGTGGAAATACGAACAGCGCGGCTACCGTTATATCTTCATGGACGCAGGCCACATCGCGCAGAACCTCTACCTCGCCGCCACCAGCCAGGAACTCGGCGTGTGTACCGTGGGGGCCCTCTTCGACGACGAACTCAATGCCCTGCTCGGGGTGGACGGGGTCGAGGAGAGCGCCATCTATATGGCCGCCGTCGGCCACCCTCTCTAGCAAGGGGCTGCCGGCCCGCGGCAACGCCCGCTCCTCAAGGGAATCGCCGCGGGCTTCCTCACGCCCCGGCCGGGCTCAGCTTGGTGAACCGCCGTCTCCGCCCGTTGCGTCAATAACAAATGTACTCGAAAGCTCACTCGTGGAATATGGGGCGGGCATCTGTTAATATATTTTTGCCCAGGTATGGGGTCCTATGGGGTTATTGCCGGAAAACTATCGGGGGGTATGAAGATGAGACTCGCCAAAATCCTTTCCATGCTGCTTACTCTGGTATTGATAGCGGTGGTCGCGCTCGTCTGCATACCGCTGTCCGGTTGCCTGAACTACTACGATCCCGTCAAGTGCTGTAACGGCTACACCCTCATCAGCAACGACAACGCGGCCAAGCTGCTGGACATGAACGGCAACACCGTAAAGACCTGGACCCTCAACAGCTTCCCGGCCAAGATGTTCCCTGGTGGATCGTTGATGGGCCAGGGCGGTTTCGGCGTCGCCCGCCTGGAGCTGTCCGAGATAGTCCAGTTGAACTGGGAGGGAGAGGTCGAGTGGAAGTTCACCGACTGGGAGGAGGTGGACGGCGTGATGTCGGCCCGGGTCCACCACGACTTCCAGAGGGACGGGAATCCCGTCGGGTACTACGCGCCGGGGCAGGAGCCGCAAGCCCGCGGCGGCAAGGTCCTGGTCCTGGGCAGGATGGATACCGTGGACCCGGAGATAAGTGCGCAGCCACTCCTGGACGACATAGTCTACCAGGTGGACTGGGAGACGCGGGAGACCGGGCTGCTATGGAAATCCTCCGAGCACTACGACGAGTTCGGCTTCGACGAGGAGGCCCGGAACATCATCTACAATTCCGGCGGTGATTACCTGCACGTCAACAGCGTGTCCAGGGTCGGGCCCAACCGCTGGTACGACCCCGCAACCAAGGCCGGGGACCCGCGCTTTCACCCCGACAACCTCATCATGGATTCCAGGGCATCCAACATCATATGGATAGTCAACATGGTGGAGGGCAACGGGTACGAGGTGGGAGAGATCGTGTGGAAGGTAGGGCCCGATTACGGCGCCGGCACCCCCGAGGGAGATAAGCTAGGCCAGATCATCGGGCAGCATCACGCCCACATGATCCCCGCGGGACTGCCCGGCGAGGGCAACATCCTGGTCTTCGACAACGGCGGCGCGGCCGGATATCCCCTCCTTTTCAGGTGGACCTCCCGCATCCTGGAGTTCGATCCCGTCACCCTGGACCTGGTGTGGAAGTACGAGGACCCCAACTTCTTCAGCTTCTACATCAGCTCCGCCCAGAGGCTTCCCAACGGCAACACCCTCATCGACGAGGGTTCCGTCGGCAGGGTCTTCGAGGTCGACCCCGCGGGGGAGACCGTGTGGGAGTACGTCGACGGCACGGGCATCCAGGGCTTCGGGCGCCTTTACCGCGCGTACAGGATACCGCCGGAATGGGTGCCCGGCAATCCCGCCGGCTATGCCCCCTGGAGGGAGCTTTACGAG
>MTKY01004532.1_pt1 | contig 13160 bp, 8 predicted proteins | sample 1042731 | NCBI WGS metagenome assembly MTKY01 (sample SAMN06212206, study PRJNA360538) | anaerobic digester metagenome | biome: Wastewater treatment plant; material: sludge; isolation source: anaerobic digester fed with sludge from wastewater treatment plant | place: Denmark: WWTP Soeholt ... | reverse complement strand
CCGTTTCCACTGTGCCATTTCAATCACTCCTCCTGACCACGGCTTCCGATGTCAATCGCCGCTGATCGGTCTGACCGATCCCCGCGGGTCACCCATTGTCAAGCGATACGCAACTTCAGCCACGATTCCTGGCCCCGTGGCACTGGTCTTTGTGAATACTCCCCGCGGTCTGCGCCGGACAGAGATGGCCGCGATCACGCGAGCTGCATGCGCGCGAGACACCCGCACCGCCACGACTCAGACAGGAACGCTGGGCCCGGAGTGGATCGAATGAGAAGAGTTGAACCCGACGAACACAAGCCCACCGCCCCGCAAGAAAGCACCTCTTCCCACGGTGCGCTTTCTGGCCGTTCCGTCCGATTTCTCTCGGGAACCATCTCATGCGGTCTTTCGCCCTCGACACATACTCGACCGACGATCATCCGGACTTGTTCCGCGTCGGGCACATTCGGATGCACCGAACGCGCGCGCTCCGCTTGGCTGCACCGGCGGCGGATTTGCCACACGGTTGGAACACGGACGCAGCCGCCCGTTCAATCGCCTGTTGCAACACTCTTATCTTACTCAGAACGCCTCCTCGGGTAAACCCCTCCCTCACGGCGTGTTCGGGACGATCGCGGCGATGCGGCCCTCTTGTCCCACGAACTGCGTATTGCGTAACGTCCGATACAATCTCGCCACCAGAATCCAGCGTTTGCGAACCTCCTGATACAAAAAGCCCCGTCCGGCATTCCGGACGGGGCGCATCTTCCGCGAATCGCGATGGGGCTTGGGGCGCCGGTCAGATCGGCGGCGGTATCACCCCCGCCAGCGACTGGGGAACCGTTCCATACCAGTTCCTCGTTCCGGGGAAGCCGTAGAACAGCTTCATGTTGTTGCCCACCGGGGCTATGATAGACCGCGAACGCACCGTCGCGCCGTGTCCGTCAAAGAAAACCGTGCATGTCATGCCGTCGGTTTCCCCGTTGAACACCGGGTTGTAGCGAAGAGTCCGTTCCGCGGGATTCAGCGGAACCGTGTTGCTGGCGCCGCGTTTGCGCATATGCGGTGCAAAATAGGGCAGCGCTTCGCCAGTCCATGCGAACTGATAGGGCCCTGCCATCCGGAGTCGCTCCACAGTACTATCCCTGGTGCGGAACCAGGCATCCGCCACAGCCCATTCAGCAGACGCACTTTTGATCGCCCCAAGCTGCTGCGGCGGCTTATCCTGCGCGCGGGCGCTTTCAAGGGCATCCGCGTAGCTCCATCCGAAATAACACGGCGGCTTGGTTCCCAGGGGTATGGCCTCATGCGGGTTACCGCTCCCCTCCGAGACATCGGCCGAATGCGAATTGGCCACGTAGTGCGTGGGATAAATCGACCGAGAGGGATTCTGTTGCCGCCACTGAGTAAAGTGCGAATCCGGGACAATCTTCAGCAGGACGGGGCAGGTCGCCACTTTGTCCACGATGTTCCCTTTCCCGCCGCTGCTCGAATCCTTGAACGTATTACGCAACAGCCACGTCAGCATGCGACCGCGCCAGAACTGCCAGTTACCCATAGTGTCCGGATAAGCCTCCTTGAGGTCGCGATACAGGGCCGGATGGATCGGCCCGGGAAGGACGCCGCCGCTGTCCCCCGAATAGATCTGAATCCCGTTACCAAGCTGCTTCAAGTTGGTCAGGCACATGACCATCTGGGTTTGTTGGCGCGCGCGCGCCAGCGAGGGCAGCAGAATCGACACAAGCAGGGCGATAATGGAGACCACCACCAGCAGTTCGATCAACGTGAACGCCCTGCCGCTCGAGCCCCGTCTATTTCCACGATTCATTAGCAGGTTTCCTTCATGCACTCCGCGTTTGCGGTCCCCCCGGGGAACCGACTCGCAATTCCGCTGATCACGAGAGGCTCTCGCGACTGCACGAAAGCGGGACACATACAACTCCTTACCAAGTCTATCGTTCCCCCAGGCGCTTTGCAACCAGGAAATCTGTCACCAGACCTCGCCAACCGGCCATTCCCCGCCCGCCAGACCGCGAGGTCATGCCTTCGCCCAGAGAATTATGTCGCCCGGCGCATCTGGGATGTCAACTCAGCAATGGCACACTCTTGCGGCTATGCAGACATGCGCACTTATGCCGCATTCCCATCAGGTGGCTCGTCCCATAACCCCGTCCGGTCCGGCCCGGTCCCCCGAAAGCGGGACAGGGTTGAATCTGGCTTCCACAACACGATAGACTATTGGCGTAGTCATGGCAGCTCTGGCACGCAGCCTGAGCGAACCAGGGACTTCCTGCTGCCAGGGTGTTCTTGGCGTGCTGGGAGGTGCAGGTGTCCCGGAACCCCGACGGCGGTGGCCCGCCTCACGGAAGGAAGCAAAAATGTCATACAAACGCAACACGCAGGTTCTGATGGTGCTTCTCTGCGCTGCCCTGGGGGTAGCGCTCCTTTCCTGGTCGACGGGTCTGGCGGAGGCCGGGAGTGGCGACCATCTGGCTTGCGTCTCCGAGCGGATTGAGGCCCTTCAGCAGGCGGATGGCTCGCCTGTGCTGCCGCCGGGCGTGATAGTCGACGCCGTGGAGTACCACGACCACGTTCTCCGCGTCGACCTGACCGTGCCGGCCGACGCGGTGGACTGGCACCCCACCGACACGGGCGTGGAGGCGATTTCGCAGGCACTGGCGGGGCCGTTCTGGGAGGATCCGGGTTTTGCGGGCACGCGGGTGCGGGTGCGCATCGGCTCGCAGGGCGCGTATCAGCCGCTGGGCGACCTGATCATCGACACCCCCGTCTCGACCGAGGTGGCGCCCGAGACGCAGGACGGAACGCCCGGGCACGTGATGGACGCCGCCGGCACGCGCGGGCTCGGCGGACCGGTGACTCAGGGAGCCAGGCAGCCAACGGGGGCGCTGACCGGGGTAACCGTTTTCGTCAGCGCCGGGCACGGGTGGACAGGCGGAGATGACGATTGGTACCTGCAGCGTCCCGTGTTGCTGAATATGGCGGAGGACTACGGAAACATCGACCAGTTGAATTACTTCGTCCACTATGCGTTCAACGCGGGCGCCACCGTGGTGCCGTTCCGACCGGTCGGCTGGCAGCCGCTGGAAATCGTGCTGGACAATGACGACCCGGCGGTCACCTTCGTGGGCTCCTGGGGCACGAACACGACCAACCCCAAGTATTTCGGTCATAACGCCAGTGAGCGGTATCGCTGGGCGGATGCGAACTCGACGGAAACGGCGACGGCCCGCTACACGGCCGCCATCCCGCAGACGGGGTTCTATCCGGTCTACTGCTTCACGAGCCCCGGGACCAACCGCGTCCGGCAGACGTATCGCATCGGCCATAGCGGCGGCGTCAGCGAAGTCGTCGTGGATCATCGGCTCGTGGGCAACGGATGGATCTGGCTGGGCGAGTACTACCTGGAGGCTGACGGGGACAACTACGTGGAGATCACGAACCTGGCCCCGGACGCCGGGGTGGTCGTGGCGGACGCCATCCGATGGGGCAACGGCATGGGCGACGTTCCGCGAACCAGCCAGAACATCATCAGCGGCTACCCCCGGGACGAGGAATGCTCACGGTATTGGGCGCACAGCGAGCTGGGCAACCGGGCCACCGGGTTTGACGACTCTATCTGGGATATCCCCGGTTCCGACGACTCCAGCGACAACGTGCGAACGGCGGCCAAGTGGGCCCGCGAGATGAACCAGGAACCGGCCGGAGGCGTTCTGGTCGACCGGTGGAAGCGCATCTACCTCGAGTTTCACACGAACGCGGCCGGCTGCGGAAGCCCGACGTGCTCGGCTCGCGGCCAAATCACCCTGATCACGGATCTCGGTGCAACCACGTACCAGGAGCAGTATGCCCTGATCCTCTCGAACGAAATTGACGCCCATCTGACTCTGCTGCAGAGCGAGTTTGAGCACCCATGGGTGGACCGGCCGTCCCCCACCTACACCAGCTCCTACGGAGCCATCTGCACGCCCGCCAACGGGGACGAGTTCGACGCGACCATCGCCGAACTGGCGTTCCACGACAACGAGCAGGACGCCGCCCTGCTGCGCGATCCGCGCGTGCGGTCGGCCATGGCTCGCGCCTGCGTGCACGGGATCATCCGATTCCTGAACACGCTGCCGGGCAGCCAGGTTCCGGTGGCATTCCCGCCGGATACGCCGCGAAACGTGCAACTCGTCGATGCGGGGGACGGCAACGTGGTTCTGTCGTGGGTGGCGCCGCTGAGCGATGCCGCCCGCGGGGAGCCGGCCACCGGCTACGTCATTTACGAGTCAACCAACGGATACGGGTTCGGCAACCCCATTGTGCTGGGCAACGTGCTGACGCACACCATCTCCGGAGTGCCCGCCGGCCAGACGCGGTATTACCGGATCGCCGCCACCAACGCGGCGGGCGAATCGATGCCGTCCGAGGTGCTGGCCGTACGGCGCCCGACGGCGGGAACGGGCAACGTGCTGCTGGTCAATGGGTTCGACCGCCTCCGGAGGCAGCAGAACCTCGTGCAGGGGTTTGCCTACCCGCCGGACTACGCGGGCAAATCGGTTGAGCGGCAAATCTGGCGGCGCAGCAATTCCTTCGACTACACGGTGATCCACGCAGAAGCCCTGGCGGCCGCCCTGCCGGACATCGGCTTTTCTTCGTGTGCGAACGAGGCCGTCGGCACCGGCGCCGTCCATCTGGGCGACTACGCCGTGGTGGTCTGGATTTGCGGTGAAGAAAGCACGGAGGACGCCACCTTCGACTCCACCGAGCAGACGAAGGTGCAGGACTTCCTGACCTACGGCGGGGCCTTGTTTGTGACCGGCTCCGACATCGGATACGACCTGGACAACCAGAACCATGGCCGCACGTTCTACCAGACGAAGCTGAAGGCCGGTTTCGTGGCCCGCGACGCCGGCACGTACCAGGTGGCCGGTGCGGCCGGCAGCATTCTCAGCGGCATCGGGACGTTCGACTTCGACCCGGCCAACGGCGCGCCGTATGACGCGGACCAGCCCGACAAGATCACGCCGCAGGCCGGTGCCCTGGCCGCGTTGAGCTACGTCGGTGGCGGCGGCGGGACGGCCGCCGTGCAATACGAAGACACCTGCGGGCGGTATCGGGTGATGATGTTCGCGTTTCCGTTCGAGACGATCAGCTCGGCGGCCAAGCGGGCGGAAGTGATGGGGACGGTGATTCCGTGGCTGCAGGCGACCCCGGGGCCGGTACCGTTCGACCTCAACGGTGATTGTCAGGTGACCCTGGCGGATTACCCTTACCTGGGCATCTGTCTGTCGTTGTCCGGACCGAACAAGCCGTTCGCGCCCGGTCACGCGTGTATCGCCAACTTCCACCTGGACCAGGACGGCGACCTGGACGTTGACTTGGTGGAGGCGGCCATGTTCATGGAGGCGCTGGGGAGCAACTGATCCGCGCCGAAGCGGCAATCACGGCCCGTTGATGCGATGTCGGCATCCGAGTGGGAAAGCGGTCCTGCGCACGGAGGATCGGCTTTCCCACCGGTCTATATGGCCGCGCTCCCTGCGATGCCGGCCATCCAGGCGGCCGTATCCGCATTCCGCCGTCGGCGATCGGTCCCGACACCCGCCAAACCGGCCCCTTCAGGCAAACCGTGGCATTTCACAGGGTGCGTTCGAAGCGCACGCCCGCCAAATGCGCTTGAGCCCGGGAACGTCGCGCAAGCTCCGGTACGAAGGGCCCGGCGACGTGGGCGCCGCCGATTTCGCGGAGTCTCTGGTGCTTCTCGCGGGAGGCCAAGAAGACAAACTACCAGCGGAGCAGCTTCCCGGCCCCGATAGTCCCGGAAAAGAGATGTGCGTACGATGGGAGGAACCTGCGTGGCGCACGGGCAGCTTTCCGCGATGGTCCACGGAGGCGCCCTGCAACGAAGCGAACCTCTATTTCACAGGGGGATGCCATGAAGCGTGACCCTTCTGTCCTGTCGATCGTCGGCCTCGTGACTCTCGCCATCGCCGCAGTCTGCGGCTGCTCTCCCAGCGTACCCTTTGCGCCCGACGTGAGGCTCGACCTGTCCGACGCGAATAACGAATTGCTCAGACAGATCGGAGATCGTTTCATGTCGCTGGCCCAGGAGATGGCCGGTCCGCAGGCTGCGTCGGCGTTGCTGGCCGAGCTGGAGGGTGGCGTTGCCGGCGTGGCCGCGGCTTCGCTGGGCCCGGACGGCTGCACCATCTTCGTGGAGTTTTCGGACGGGGCGGTCGCGTTGCTGAACACGAACCAGGCGGTCTTCGGCCCGTCGCAGCCCGCTGCGGTCAACGAGAAGTCGGTTCTGGCCGCGAAGGAGGCCCCGACCACTCGCAAAACGCTCCACGGGGTGACCGCCCGCATGCTCCCCGGCGCGTTCGAGTGCCCCAACCGGGACACGCCCACCAACCGGGCCGTGCTGATCATCAATACGGCCGCGGTCAGCCATCCGAGCACAAACGACTATGTTGAGCAAATCCGTAACTCGCTGATCACGCAGGGCTGGAGCCCGGACGAAATCCAAGAGCGCAGTCGGGCGGGCACCGGCGACCGGACGTTCGCCCCCACGTCGCTGATCGAAGCGGAAGGCTATGGCATGGTCTTTGTCATCGCCCACGGCTGTGTGGCCGATCCGGGCGGCGGCGCACCGCACAGATTCATCCAGTGCTGCCGGCCCGGCCGTCTTCTCGACATGATCAGCGCCGGCATGGCGGCCGAAATGATGAATGAGCGTGACACCGGGCGGCTGATTCGCTGCGACACGGCCACCGAGGATGGCGGCTTCGTCGAAGACATTTACATCCGCGACGACTGCCTGATCCAGAGAATGAAGGTAACGCCGGGAGCCCTGGTCTACTTCGTCGCGCCGCATTCCTGGTCGGTGGCCGAGGGGCTTCCCGCGCGGGGCGCCGGCGCCACGCTGGGCTGGGACGGAGCGTTTGCAGGCGAGGACGGCCAACGGGCAGTCCTAGGCATGATCTCGCGCATGACGGCCGACAACACCTGGACGACCGACACCGAGGCGTACGCCAACCTGATGCTGTCCGGACTCGGTCTGAGCGAAGACCTGATCGGCAACGCGACCCAGGCGCGAATCGCCGGCACGGGCAGCGACTTCTACCTGCCGTCGTGGGGCGCCTTCACGGTCGATCCGGCGGAGGTGCCGGATGACACGGTCCACGTGGCGGTGGACGTCACGTACGCCGACTGCCCGGAATTCGAGCTCAATTTCAGCATGACGGTGTCCGACGTCGTGGAGACGCTGCGTATGCCGGCCGGCCAGGCCACGGTCGCCGTGAGGGCGCTGAACGTCTCCGACGAAGTCGTCGGCACGGGCCTGTACACGGTTCCTCTCAACGGCGGCCGGAACGACATCACGCTCGCCACCTGCAAGGCGACGGTCCGGCTGTACCCGCGCGATTACCCGGAATCGGGCGAAAACGCCCTGGCGCGGCTTCGCGTCGAGTTTGTCCACCCGTTCCCGCTGCCCGACCTGCCGCCGCCCGTGGAGTTGGCGCTGGAGGACGTTGACGACTGGAGCACGGAGCTCTGGGCCGCCCCCGTGTCCGTCCGCAGCACCGCCCTGAACGCCGCCGGACGGATCGTCGGCGAGCAGACGCGGGAGGTGAACATCGAATGCGGCATCCGGACGATCGACGTCTGTTTCGGCTGGGTGCGGCTCGAAGCCAAACGCTACCCGGCCGGCACCGAGACCATCCGGGTCGTCTCCGACAGCGCCCGCGCGCCGGGGCCGTTCACGTTTTCGCCGGACGGCTTCGTCGAGGCGTATGGATTCCGCGTGGACAGTACGGTTCATTTTACGGCGGAGGCCCTCGACGCGAGCGGCGGTGCCATTGCCTCGGTAACCGAGACGGTGACAATCGCATGCGGCGAAAACGCCGTCGCGCTGGATCTGTTGAGTTACGGCATCACCGTCTCCGCCGATCCGACGGAAATCGCCGCGGACGGACGGGAACAGTCACGCATCACCGCCACGCTGCGCTACTGGCGGACGGGCGACACGATGACACCGACCGGCGAACCGGTCGTCGGAACGCCCGTTCTTTTCGGCACGACTCTGGGCCGGCTGAGCGGTCCGAATCCGGTCGTGACCGACTCGAATGGCCAGGCGGTGATCCAGCTCTCGGGAACGACCAGCGGTACCGCCACCGTCGTGGCGTCCGTCGAGGAGGATCGGAAGGAGGGCAATTGTCTTGTTCAGATCGGCGGCGGCGACGGACAAGCAGCCAAACGGCTCTTCGTCGTCTACCACGGCCAGGGACAGGATCGGGAAGCAGGTACTGCGAGCCGTCCTTTGACGGCAATCGTAAGCGATGCCAACGACCGTCACGTGCCGAACGCGCCCGTCCGCTTCCGTCTGATCAGCGGCATGGTGGAGCTGGTCGAACCGTTGGAAGTGTTGACGGACGAAGAAGGACGCGCTTCGGTTACGGTCCGCAGTAATGGCCCCGCGGTGGGCCTTGTCGAAGTGACCGTGGCCGGCACGTCCCTGGTCAAGCGATGCCTTGTCTACCTGCAATTGTCATGGACGGTGTCGCCGCAGACGGCCAGCATCGCCATCGATACCGGCGAGCAGCGCATCGACGTGACCTCCACGGCAAACCTCGATTCGCTCGGTATCCCACGCCGATGGATAATGAGTGGGTTCCCACGACAAGGGCGACCCATTCGAGGCGGCACAAAGAGTGTGGACGCCGCCGCACACATCGAATCGGATCCAGGCACGGACTTTGGCACCGTCCGGCGGGGGACAGAGCCGGATACCTCGTTCCAGGTCTATTGTGGCCTCGAGTACGAGGTTGACGGGAAGTGGGAAGGAATTTCCTGGATACAAGAGCAGCCTGGCTGCTATGTCAGTTTCTTCCAAGACGTTGCGTCTATCATTCAGGTTTCCGTCGAAGCACGAACGAAGCGATCCGAACTGACCGGGGATTACGACGCCCAAGTGGTGGCTCGCTTTGCCGGGTCCGGCCCGTCGGGCAACATCCGCTACATCGTCAACAACCCCCATGACCAGGGCCAGGTGACCAGCGACTGGTACGACGGGGCAAACCGTACGGCAAGGAATTCCTCGTCGCAGATCAGCATCATCATTGCACAGGTATCCCATCGGGCCTCCGAACCGCCGGACGCCTGGATCGCCCAGCAGGTCAAGAGCTATCAGGAGGCGTACAAAGGATTGTCCATCAGCGTTTCTGAATATCCGTTCGACGTGTACCCACGCAGCAACCTGACGAACTCGGTCGATCCCTGGGAAGGCTGGTAGCGGTCTCTTGTGCGGCAGGGCAACCGCCGCGGGGTCTGTGCGACGAGAAAACGGGCGCCGGGCTCGACGGGCCCCGATCGCGGTGGCGCTCATGCCGGCTCCTTCGGCCAGGAGACGGCTGCGTACAGCGATGCCGGAGCGTTTTTCGTGAATCGGTCGATAAGCAGCGACAGAGACCGCAGCGATCGATAGAGCCTCGGATACCGCTCGCGTCCATCACGCCGGCGTCGCCACGGGCGCGTGATGAACGCCTGATGCACGAGCGACGATGCCCAGCCGCCAATGCGATAGATCTGCGCCCCGGGACACAGCGCAGCCACACATGCGGGGCTGTACTGCCTCCAGCCGTGCGCTCCCCACAGATTCAATCCATCCTCGGCGGGCACAATGTGCAACTCGGCGGCTCCGGGGGCGGCCGCTCGACGAATCATCTCAAGCGCATGCCGATCGTCCTCAAAATGTTCAAGGGCGGTCATCGACAAGACCAGGTCGAACGGGCCGGCAGAAACGAGGTCGGCATCATGAACGTCGCCCACGATGAGGCGACGCGCAAAAGCTGCTGACACCACCTTCTCAAACTCCGCATGAGCGGCATGATCGAGCCCGACATACTGCCCATGGAGTCCGGCCTGGCTGAGCAGTTCGACGGCATACCCGCACCCGCAACCGACGTCGAGCACGCGGATGCTGCGATCGCCCCATCGGCATCGCATGCCCTGTGCGGCCCAGAGGACGAAGCGATCGAGGGCGGCGCGCGAGGGAGACGAGAGGTCGGAGAACCCATGCGCAAAGCCTGGTTGTGGAAGCGTTCGGATCTGCGCACTTCGCGTGACCCGCCGATTCCGGGCGTTGCGCGCACGGTGATAGTTCATGTAGGCCCGCTTCTGGGCCAAAGACATGGGGCGGTCCCCGTTGAGAAATTGGGGATTGTACTTATGCGCCACCTGTTGAGGCATACGTGTCATGGCCGACTGACCGATACACAAGATAGGAATTTGCTCTTCTGTCGGGGTTGTACGACTGGGACACGTTCACCCATCTTCTGCTGAAACTCAAGGCGGGAGAAAACGGGACATTATTGATTTTGGCCTATCTTGCGCGGCGGACCGGGGCCGCGCAGGGTAAACTCAAGCCCCAAGCGCCGCGCGGTCGACCGCTCCCACGGCTCCTCGCCCAGCGGCTCGTTCACCGCCGCCGTCCAGCGATGCGGCCGGTCCACCCGCCAGGCCGACAGCACGAAGTCCTTGCAGAACAGCCGCTGCCGGCCGTTGCCGCGGTTCAGCACGTGAAAGACGGTCCCCGCCTGGACAGCTCGTGCGATCCTGGGCATGACCCGCAGCCTACCGAAGCCGCCTCAGATATCAATAGGGTAGAGGTCCCGTTTGGTGTCCCCCAGTCGCCATTTCACATCGCCCCGTCAGCCGAAAAATCCGTGAATGGTTGCAAGATTCCATAGGTCACTCCAACACCCTCCATCCGTCTAGATCGCCGGGAAGATGCAGATTCCAGCGGAGCTAGAACCGCGCCGCGTCCTCCGCGTTGTCGAAGCACTGGTGCCCCTGCTCGGCGATCTGAGACGGAGCCAATGGGTGCGCCCGCTGGAAATGGCAGACATGCCGGCCATGCTCCTGGCGTTCCACAAGAACGCCCTCATACACAGCATCATCCTGACTTCGGGCCTTTGGCTCGAAGGGGAACCACCGCTCGCGCTCAAACACCCCAACAAGGCAGCGGACACAGTCATCAAGCTGCAAGTGAGGATGCGGCCAGATGCCCCTTCTTCGCCGTTGCTCCATGTCGTAGTGCCCGCCGGCCAACAGATATCTGAGGCTATCGTCATCCATTATGGTTCTCGTAGCCAATGATCAGCGGCTCGCACCGTTCTGCTGTCAGTGTGCCCTGGACGCACTTGCCCCTCTCAATGCTGTACGGCAGGAAGCACGCCACTGGAGCAGCGTCGGGGTGTTCGATCTGGACCCTCACGGCGTCTCTTGGCGTGTCGGTCGGGGTCTTTGGGATGGTCATGGCCGTAACGATGGCAACCGCCTTGTACTCACCTTTCTGAGCACCTTGCCGTAGGGCTTGATACAACAGCGCTAAGATATCGTCGGACTGCGGGTGCTCGCTCTTGCCGTCCCAAGCCGCCACATGCGCAATCTTACCGTCAGCCCGCAGGGCGACGCCGAAAGGGTAGAACCCCCCGCTCTTCTCCAAAAAGTGTATGGCGCTCCGCATCCCATTGTCCAGCAAATCGTTCATCTCCTCACGCGACGGGTCAGGCTCTTCTGCAGTGCCCCGCAGCTGCGTGATAACCCCATGGCCCGCAAAGAACAATGGCGATAGTCTGTGGTCGCCTCCGCCCAGACTCTGTTCGTCTTCCTTGGCCGTGAGGACGCCGGAGTCGGTCATGGCGTAGAACCGCACCTGTCCGACCTCGGGCATCGGATGGGCTTCCGTCAATTTCATATCCTGTGTGTGATCGCTTGCCAACCTCAGAAACCTGGCCGCAGCAACGCGAACCGCCTCGTGCGACTGTCCGCCAACAATACCGCCCCCCTGTCCGAGATAGAGACTGGTTGAGCCATCGCAGAGACACACGAGCGTGGCAGTGCCTTCTTGATAACCGATTTCCATGATAACGCCCCATGTCCCCTTGTACATCCTCGCGGGGTCGATTCCGAATTCCTCGATAGACCCTGTGAGGACACGTTCACGCAGCTTCTGCTGGAACTCAATCTGGTCGGACGCGCGCGGGGGGCTGATTCCACCAATCTGCTTTCGTGGTGTGCGTCGCAGCCACAAGATCACAGCTACCACTCCTATGGCCACGACGATAGCGAGAAGTGGCAGAATGATCCTCATACTGTGCCCTTGGTCATCGTGGGGCGTCCGGCGTTCATTGCGCCGCCACTCTCGGTTTCAGTCGCTCTTGATACCGCAGCAAGTGGAAGTTTGTCGCAATGTCAGGCTCGAACAGCATCGGCTGACGTGCCAGAAAAACCTCCACGTTTTCAGCCTCCGTGGCATCATCACCTAAACGACAGGCCGCTTCGGCCAACGCCAACGTGCGAACGTCTCCAAGCCACGCAAAATCCTGCTCGGTGAGCTCCACACCGTGCAGGAGTGCCCGCGCGTCCTCAATCGCGGTGATTGCCCGGGCTCGAATGACAGCGATGAGCATCCGTGTGTAGCCGGTTGGGAAATTGCCCTTGGGCATCGATTTAAGACGCGACTCCGCAAATTCGAGCAGTTGTTCGGACTTATCGTCGCGGCAGGCTCTCAGTTCTGCCTGCAGGTAATCAAAGTCGTAATGGTGACAGTTTTTCACGACATAATCCGTTACCGACTCCAGTTCGTCGAAGCCGTTCGTGAGAATAGCAAAGGCGGCCAGGTAGGCCCACCACGAGCCGAAAAACGGCAAGCCGCGGACATATAAGAAAGTGTCATCAAGAATCCCGACCTGCTTGTACGCACCAAAGAACGGTCGAATGAAGGACATGCCGTCATCGTAGCGATTCCAGAGGTAGGCGTACCGTGCCTGGGCAAGAACACAGTCTCGAGACACCTCCGGGAATTGGCAGGTACGAAACAGCTCGAAGCCCTTGTCCACGGAATGGGTGCGGATGTACTGCTGCCCCAACGAAAACCGGATCAACGCGGAACGGGGAAACCGCTCATAGGCCTCCTGGAAACGCTGCAGGGCTTCGGCATCATGTCCGCCTTGGAAGGCTGCGATGCCGAACAAGTGCCACCAGGACTCCTGCTCCGCTTCTGATAGTGACGATGGGTCCAGCCGAGAGAGTTCCCCTTCAATATCCTGGATGCGGCCCTCGCGATGGAGGGCATTCGCTAAATAAAGTTGCGCTGTAATGAGGCCGCGCGTAAGATG
>MTKY01057562.1_pt1 | contig 13161 bp, 9 predicted proteins | sample 1042731 | NCBI WGS metagenome assembly MTKY01 (sample SAMN06212206, study PRJNA360538) | anaerobic digester metagenome | biome: Wastewater treatment plant; material: sludge; isolation source: anaerobic digester fed with sludge from wastewater treatment plant | place: Denmark: WWTP Soeholt ... | reverse complement strand
TCCCGGGAATCCCCCTCCCGCTCCCACGTCGATGATGCTTGCGCCTTCGGCGATGGGCAGCTTCAGCACGCTGAGCGAATCGGCGAAGTGCTTGACGGCGATGTCCTCCGGAGCGGTGATGCTGGTGAGGTTCATGAGCGCGTTCGCGCTGAGCAGGAGATCGGCGAAGCGTCCGAAGCGCTCCAGCACGTCCGGGCCGAAGGAGAGTCCCACAAGGCCCAGAGCTTCTTCCAGCGAGGCGCGGAAGCGTGACTGGAACTCGGGGCCTGCAGCATGGTCCGGCTCAGACGGCATAGTGTCTGCAATATACCCTCACCCGCGCCCGAACGCCTTCCGCGCCAGGAGTTCGCACTTCGACCATTTCGGTACGATTCTTATCTGAGGCACCGAATCCATTTCGGTACGATTTTAGATGAGGCCATGCGTCGCCTTGACTCCTGGCGACGGATGCCTTACACTTGAGGATAGCAAAGCTCGGTGGGTGCGCATCACTGCAAGCCTTCTTCCAGCATCGTGAGAGTCTGTGGAGATGTGAGCGCCCCGGAGGATGGAGCCTTGAAAAGAGCCGCTTTCACCACCATCGAACTCGTTCTGGCCGTCGCGGTCGTCGGAGCGACGGGCACGATCCTGTCTCCTGCCCTCACGCAGTCCCGCGAGAAGCAGATGGCCAGCGTGTGCCAGAGGAATCTGCGCCAGATCGCCATGGCCGTGTCGCTGTATGCCGAGGACTACGGCGGGCACTATCCCACGAACAAATCATCTCCCACACTGACCGTTCCATCCGAGCAGGCATACCTCACGCCGCCGGGCCAGAAACAACTCCAACTCACCTTCGTGGAGGGCATCGAACGATACCTGGCGCCGGCCGGCACGCCCCGGTCCAACATACCGCGCACACTGATGAATGCGGAGCAGAGCGTCTGGACCTGCCCCGCGGTCACGGTCAGCTACCCGACGAAAAGCGGAATCATGCCCGGATTCGGTGATTGCCGGAACTGCTACGGCATGAACTACAATGTTCTCGAGCTCAGGTTGTCGTCCGTCAGAGACCCCGCCAGGACACTGCTGTTCAGAGAACTTGGCATCAAGGGCCAGTCCTACAGCGTCGGATGCCCGAAGTCCACCGGGGCCAGGCCCTCGAAGGCCTTCCTTGCAGACGCCGATACGTGGGGACTGGTATCCGCAACACGCTCACTTCACGGAGCTGGCTCGCACATCCTGTTCGCGGACGGGCATGTGCGCTGGTTCTCCAACAGTGTCGCACGCGTGGAGAACCTGCGCAACGATGTGGCCGGGCGCCCCGGGGACTGGGCGCTCTGCGAAAACAACGACCCCACTCAGCTTCTGCTCTGGTACACGCCGTAAAGGGAGGGCCTGCTATGAAGCGTGTGTCTGACTGTGTATTCTCATTCTGCCTCGTCCTGCTGCTGCATTCCGCGGCGGCCGCCGCCATCTGGCATGTCTCGCCTGCCGGTGACGACGGCAATGACGGACGAACGTGGGCTGCCGCAAAGAGGCATATCCGGGCGGCCATTGACGCCGCCTCCGCCGGTGATGAGGTCTGGGTGGCGGCGGGAACGTACAACGAGCGGCTGGCCGTCAAGGCCGGACTGGCTCTCTACGGCGGATTCGCGGGAAGCGAAGCGTCCACCGGCGAGAGAGACCTTTCGGCGAATGAGACCATGATCAGCTTTGACGGCGCCTGGCAACAGAGTTCCGTCGTGCTGGTGGACAGTGTGTTTGACGGCTTCACCGTGAGAGACGGAAGGGCCGAGTACGGAGGCGGGATCAGCGCTTCCGGACGCTGCGTCATTTCCAGGTGCGTCATCGCGGACAACAGAGCCTCACGGAGCGGGGGCGGCATCTACGCCACGGGCGAGTTGCGCGTCAGCGAGTGCCTGATTGCAGGAAATAGCGCACAAACCGGCGGAGGTATCTACGCGGTCAATTGCGCACTCGCCGTTGAGGGAAACACCATCCGCCAGAACCGGGCCTACACCAACAACAGCAACCTACCAGCCTGGGGTGGAGCAGTATGCTGTGTTAACACGGAAGCGCCGCAGCTTCGGGTGAGGATATCCGGCAACACGGTGAAGAGCTGCGACGCTGTTGGGTACAACGCGAGTGGGGCAGGGGTGCATGTGTCCGCAGAGAACGTCCTGGTGCACTCGAACCTGGTGACGGACTGCCTCAGCGCACCCACGTCGAGTGGCGGTTCCCAGCTCAAGGGCGGCGCCATTGTGGTGGACAGTCTGGGCAGCACCGGGAATGCAGTCGTCTCAAACAACACGGTCGTCCGCTGCTTCAGGAAGTACGCGAGCTACGGGGGCGCAATTGCGGGGCGCAACTGCAGGATCACCAACAACATCGCCGCATTCTGCTCCAGCGGGATTGCGTCGGACCCTCCGACTCAGGAGCTCAGCAACTGCTTCTATGGGAATCTGGAAGCCAATTCCAGCTGGTTGCCAGTCAGTCCGGGCAGCATCATCGCGTACCCTCGCTTCCGGGATATGCAGGCGGGCGACTTCCGGCTGGGGCCGGGATCGCCGTGTATCAACGCAGGGAGCAGTGGCGACGCGGGCGGCTATCAGTATGATGCGGACGGCAACCCGCGCATTGCAGGCCCGGCGGTGGACTTCGGGGCGTACGAAGTGCAGTACGAGCCCGGAAAGAAGAACCTGATCGTGAAGGGCGGCTCGGGCTCCGGAGTGTATGAGCCGCTGTCCGTGGTCGAAATTCAGGCCGACCCGCCACTGGAAGGACAGGTGTTCGAGGGATGGACCGGCGACACCCAGTTGGTCGCGGACCAGGTGTCGCCGACGACAACCGTCTGGCTGGTGGATGATGCGGAGGTGCGGGCGGGGTACCGCAGCGCACGGACACTGCACGTGCGCTCCGACGGCGATGACGCCGGCGACGGATTCTCCTGGGAGACTGCAAAGCGGACAGTGCAGGCCGCAGCGGCCGCGGCAAGGAGCGGCGAGGAGATCCGGGTGGCGCAGGGCACATACCAGGGACCGGCGACCTTGCGGGATGGGGTTTCCCTGCTGGGAGGATTCCACTGGGACGGGGTCTCGGAGTCCCGGGATGTGGACGCCTTCCCGTGCATCATTGAGATGGAAGACGCTGACCGCGCGGTCGTGACGGCCGAGGGGGACAACCTGGTCGAAGGGCTCACCCTCCGCGGCGGGCTGTTCGGGGTGCGCGCGCAGGGCACGAGCGGCGTGACTGTGCGCGCCAACAGGTTCGCAGGCTGCCAGGGCTCAGCGGTTCGGGCGGACTCTGCTGCCATAGCCGTCACCGGCAACAGCATATCCGACTGCGGAGCCGGGATCGTGGTGGACGGTGACGTGCAGGGCGAGCCGCCGGAGGTTCAGATCGCCGGGAATGATGTGGCGGGATGCGACTGGGCAGGCATTGAGCTTGGCGGAGTCTCCGCCACAGTCCAGGACAACCGCCTCGCCGCCTGCGGGATGGACGGCATCGCCCTGCTGCGCGGAGGTCCCTGCATTCTGCTCTCGAACGAGGTCACCGACTGTATCGGGGCGGGAGTTCGTGCAGAGGACTGCGCGCTGACCATGGCCGGGAACCGGATCACCGCGAACGGGGACGGGGGAGTGCGCATCATCACGCGGGATGCTCCGGCGCAGGCTGCCCGGCTGGAAAGCAATGTGATCGCCGCGAACAACGCAGTGGGCGTTGCGCTGAATAACGCGCCACACCTTCTGTTGAACAATACCGTTGCCTCGAACTTCGGGGCAGGGGTTACCACGGCCGGGCAGGGGCGACTGGCAAACAACCTGATCGCCTTCAACCGCACCGGCATCAGCGGAGGGGTCTCCGAGCGCGCCGGCAACAACATCTTCGGAAACTTCTTCGGCGAGGCGCCCGACTCCACGCCCGGCCCCGGCGATATCTCCGCCGACCCACTGCTGGCCAGCACGCGCTACGGTGACTTCCACATCCAGCCCCGGTCCCCTTGCGTCGGAGCGGGCAGCGGGATGTACGAGCTGGCGTATCCGGATGTGGACGGGCAGCTCCGGATCTCGGGCGCAAGCGTGGATATCGGAGCCGACGAATCGTACGGCGAAGCCCGGGCTGTGACGCCGCGCATCATCCGGGTTTCCGCCGCGTCCACGGCAGCTTTCCGGGACGGCGCGTCGTGGGAGACGGCTTACGCATCGCTGGAGGAGGCGATGCAGGACTGCGCCGCGAACGGGCCGGCGCAGGTCTGGCTGGCACAGGGAACCTACCGGCCGGAGGTCAGGCTGCTGCCGTTTGTGACCGTACACGGCGGCTTCCGGGGATACGAGACATCCCTGAACGAGGCGATGTCCCACCCGGCCAACACGCTGCTGCTTCCGCCGGCGGATGCCCTCAGCGCCATCAGCTTCTCCAACGCATCCGTGCTGGAGAGCGCCAGGATCGCCAACGCCACTCCGGGCGCCTTCTGCTACCGCGCGGCTGCGTCCATCGAACGCTGCCGGTTCCAGAACAACCTGACGGCCCTTTTCATCCGGGAGTCATCCCCGACGCTCATCTCAAGCGTTATCGAAGTCTACTGGCGCGGCATAGAAGTGCAGAGCGGGGATCCGCTCATCCTAAACAACACCGTTTACCGGCCCGTGGATGACGAATACTCGGGAACGACTTGCGGGATGCAATGGACCGGCGGGAACGCTTATGTGGCGAACAGCATTTTCGCCCATTGCAGCACTTCGATACTTTGGTCTGACTATCAGCCCACTTCAAGAGCGGTCTATAACACAGTTTGCTTTCCGTCCACTCCGCTGAACATCACCGGCTACACGCTTGTAGACCCTTGGAACAGCGTAGGGCCGCCGGGCGGTGGTGATGTCTCGCTGAACCTGCGCTCGCCGCTGGTGGATGCAGGCCTCATGCCGGTGCCGGCCTTCACGGCACTGGACTTCTATGGCAGGCCGCGCATCGCGTTCGGCCGCGTCGATATTGGCGCATGCGAGTTGGGCGACGGGGGTGAGATTGCCGCCGCGAAGCGGGACTTGCGGGAAGGACAGACGGCCTTGATTTCCGGAATCGTGACCGGTGTTTACACGATCGGATATTACCTGCAGAGCTTCCCCGACACCAACTCGGCGCGTGTGAACGCTCCGGGGAGCGGGCCGACAGGAATCCTCGTGAGTACTCTCAGTTCCTCCGGCATAGCACGTGGAATGCGGGTGGTCGTCGGGGGAACGATGGGCACACGGGACGGCGAGGCCTGTATCCGCCCTTCCACCAAAACACTGCTGAACGGGGCGATGGACCCTCAGCCGGTGCAGATGACGTGTGCCACCATTGGCGGCGGCAACTTCGGCCTGCAACAGGCCGTGGAGCGCTGGTCGCTTCTTACCGGCCAGAGATCGACCATGCAGGGACTGAGCAACGTGGGTCTGCTGGTCAGCCTTGTCGGACGCGTGACATACAGAGGGTACCTGCCGTCCAACCAGACTTACATCATCAAGATCGATGACGGATCCGGCTACTCGGATGGGGAGTACGGCAACGGGATCCGCGTGGATTGCGGCCCCCATGTACCTCCTGCGATAGGCAGCACAGTCCGTGTGGCCGGCGTCTCGGGGATACGCAAGAACAGCCAGGGGTACTCAGTCAGCGTTCTGCGGGTGAGCCGGGCGGAGGATATGGAGGTGCTGGAGGACTAGCACGGGTCCTGCACAGGGATGACAGGAGCAGGAGACGCGCAGAGAGGGGGATAACTGCCTCTTCGGCGCCGGGATGGTCCGGCGCGGGAAGGGGATAGCCCGCTCGATGAACCGCACTTCAGTCCCGCTGTGTCTCCTGTTCTGCTGCGCCGGAGTGGCCATGCTGCGCGCGCCGACGGTCGGCACGGAGATGAAGCTCCTGAACGTCCAGACTTCCTCCCAACTGCTGGACGCCTGCGAAAAGGCCGGCGGAGGAGGCTGGACCATCGTCCTCGCGCCCGGCGTGTACGAACTGGACCGCCCCCTGACGTTCCGCAAGGCCAACCAGACCCGCATCGCGGGAAGCGGCTGGAACACCGTCCTGCGGCGCAAAGGCGATGGAAACGCCATCGAGATCCTCGACAGTGGGTTCGTGGAGGTGAAAGACCTGCTCATCGAAGGCGGCCCGGATGCGAAGACGGGCTCGGGCATTCTGTTCCGCGGAGCAAGCTCCTGCACGGTGGACTTCTGCCGCATCGACGGGTTCGCCGAAAGCGGCGTGCGGTTCGAGGGCGACCCGAAGGGCCCCATGTCCTCCAACACCGTCAGCCGGTGCCACTTCATCGGCAACCGCCAGGACCAGCTCTACAGCTACGCCAACAACGACTTCTACATCCTGCAGAACCAGTTCGGCACACATCGCGGAACTCCGCTGACGGGCTGCCGGCTGGACCACTCTTCGGCAGGGACATACAGCCTGAACTACCATTGGGGCAACGTGAACGCGCTCCGGCTGGGGCCGGCGTCGCACTTCAACCGCATCCAGAACAACCGGTTCGAGGAGAGCCGGGAGGCGGGACTGGTGATCGGGGAGTCGAAGGGAGGCGGCGGCTGCGTCTTCAACATCATCTCCGGCAACACGTTCCACACCAACTCCAAGGGGGCACCGGGGAAGTTCCCGGCCGTGGAGGCGTACGACGCCGCTGAGACAACCTTCACCGGCAACCAGATGTTCAGCTGGGACTCGGACTCAACGAAGCACAGCAGCAGCCTGGTGCTGGGGCGCGGCTGCGCCAACTGGATCGTGACGGGCAACATCCTGAAGCACAACACCGGCAAGGCACTGGTGTACGACCCCGCCGCGGGTCACATCGTGAAGGACAGCCTGACGCAGGACGGGGAGTGAGAGACTCAGAGGGGCGCAAGAGTGAGTCCCGCGGGAGGGGGAAGCTCCTGCTGAGCCGTTCGTCGCAACCCAGTGCATCCCTCCCGTGTTCGGCGGGAGCCTCACGCTCCCGGGGTCAGACCCGCCCCCGGAAATACTCGATCGTGCGCGTGATGCCCTCTTCCAGACCCACCCGCGGCTCCCAGCCCAGGATGCTCCGAGCCTTGGTGATGTCCGGCTGGCGGACTTTCGGGTCGTCCACGGGAAGCTCCCGGAACACGATGTCGCTGGACGCTCCCGTGACCCTCTTGATGACCTCCGCGAACTGAAGGATCGTGAGCTCCGACGGGTTGCCGATGTTGGTGGGCTCGTGCTCGTCGGACTGCGAAAGCCGGTAGATGCCGTCGATGAGATCGCTGACGTAGCAGAAGCTGCGCGTCTGGCTGCCGTCGCCGAACACGGTCATCGGCTCGCCCCTCAGCGCCTGGCTGATGAACGCCGGCACCACGCGCCCGTCGTTCAGGCGCATCCGCGGGCCGTACGTGTTGAAGATGCGCACGATCTTCGTGCTAAGCCCGTGGTAGCGGTGGTAGGCCATGGTCATGGCCTCCGCGAATCGCTTCGCCTCGTCGTACACCCCGCGCGGTCCCACCGGGTTCACGTTGCCCCAGTAGTCTTCGCGCTGCGGATGCACAAGCGGGTCGCCGTATGTCTCCGAAGTGGATGCCAGCAGATACCCCGCGCCATGCGCTTTGGCCAGCCCGAGCGTCTTGTGCGTCCCGAGAGAGCCCACTTTCAGGGTCTGGATGGGAAGCTGCAGATAGTCGATGGGGCTGGCGGGCGAGGCGAAGTGAAAGACGAAGTCCACTTTGTCCGGCAGGAACAGGTAGTTGGTGACGTCGTAGTGCACGAACCGGAAATCCGGGTTGTCCACGTTGTGGGCGATATTGCCCGTGTCGCCTGTGACCAGGTTGTCCATGGCCGTGACGCGCCAGCCCTCGGCCAGCAGCCTGTCGCACAGATGCGACCCCAGGAATCCCGCGCCGCCCGTTACCAGTGCGTGCCTCTTGCTCATGCCACTTGTCTCCTGTGCCTCTGGAGTTTACCCGACAGACAGCATTATCGGGGCGACGGGGCGAACCGTGGAGATGCCCACGCAGCGGAAACGCCGAACAAAAAGAAAGCCCGCCGGTTTCCCGGCGGGCAAGATCTCAAAAACTTGAGACAGAAGGAGAAAAGATGATTGGTTTCCGCCCTCTACTACTGCAACAACCGTGCCATTCCTCCCCGGGGCGGGACTTTTTTTCATGTTTTTTCACGGTTGTGCGAACAGCGTGGAAAGCCCCCAAAAAGCGGGAGCAGCCGGATGGCTGCTCCCGCGGATTCACTCAGCAGTGGGTGCGAGAGCCTACGCTTTCCGGCGAAGCCGCAGCACTCCCACGCCGCCGAGGCCCATCATAGCCCCGAACTGGAAGAACACAGGTTCGGGGATGGCGGGACACGTGACCTTGCCCCAGTTGTCCCCAGGGCCGGCGGTGACGCTCCAACCCCCATTCCATGTGGCCAGAGCGTCGTCAACCCTGACCGCACCATTGTAGGCCTGGAAGTAGAAGGACGTCGGTTTGACCTGAGGATCCAGGAAGATGATGTCGAACTCCATGGCGTAGGAGCCGGGGCCCCCGCTTGCCACCGCAGTCTTCGCATCCGGCCAGTCACATACGGACCATGTCCCCGTACTGAATTGGCGGAATGCAGGGGCTTCGAACGGTGACCCGGATACCCACTTGATCTGAATGTGGTCAAACGTGCCGCCAGTGCCAACCTGGCCAAAGCGCTGGCCCCAGCTGTTGCCGTCGAACGTATCACCCACGAAGTCGAAAGCCCAGAGCGGACATGCTGCCAGCAGCAGCACTAGAACCGGCAGAATTCGTCTCATGATTCTGCTCTTCTCCCTTCTTTCTGCGCCATCCGGCGCGCGAAGCACGACAGCACACGCGGAAGATGGCGCTTTCCCCCTTGTCCTTTGGACGGCAGCCGCGTTCCTGGCGGCAGGAACAGCCAGATCGGCATGCCGCCGGCCTGCCCTTCCGGCGGGGTCGCGCCGGGGCAGGTCTCGCCGCGCCGGGTGCCTGGGCAGCCGCGCGACGCTATCAATTCACGGTACCACAAATGGCGGGCCGGGAGCAAGCAAAAAGGCAGAAACCCGTATTTGTGCGGGTATATCATAAGATGATAGCCAATAAAAAGAAATGGAGCAGCCTTTCGGCTGCTCCCATGGATTCACATTCAATAACGGGCGATCGGCTATGCCTTCCGGCGCAGACGGAACACTCCCGCGCCACCGAGGCCCATCATGGCCCCGAACTGGAAGAACACCGGCTCGGGGATGAGCTTCACGAACTGCGGCTGGTGCAGATGGTTTGCCTGGCCCGCGTATCCCACGTCGTAGAGCTCCACGAAGTATGCAGAAGTGCTCGTGTAGCCTCCAAGCACTGCAGTCGTCGCCTCTGTGATGTAAGACGCCCCAAGGGCTGTCGGTGCGGGGCTGCCCTGCCACAGGTTCCACACAGCAGACTGCAGAGCATCGTTCTGAGCCTGCGTTGCCGCCGGCAGCAGATACTTGTCCACCAGGTAGGCCACCTCGAGCTTCTTGGCGTTGGTGGTCTGATCCACCCGGTAGATCAGTGCGTCATACCACGTTCCAAGGCTGAATGTCACAGACGTGCTCGCGCAGAGGGACCGGTATGCAAGCGCATTGGTGGTGGACTGACTGGTGTTGAGATAGGAGGCGAAGATGCCTCCATTGTTATAGCCGTTCAGCCCCGGCAGATTCCCGGTGGCCTTGAAGCTGTACGTTGCTGCCCCGGCGGCTGTGGCCATGAGCACGCCGAGCGCGAGCACTGTGGCTATCGCCACTACTCGTTTCATTCGTTCCTTCTCCCTTCTGACAGCGCCACCCGGCGCGCGCAGCACGACGCAACACGCGGATGATGGCGCTTTCCCCCTTGTCTTCCGGGCGGCAGCCGCGTTCCTGGCGGTAGGAACAGCCAGATCGGCATGCCGCCGGCCTGCCCTGCCGGCGGGGTCGCGCCGGGGCAGGTCTCGCCGCACCGGATGCCTGGGCAGCCGCGCGACGCTATGCATCTAGGGTACCACAGGCGGCTCTCCGCATCAAGGAAATCCACGTAAACCCGCATTTGTACGGGGATATCGGGCGCTGCGGCCAGAGATGTGGAACGGGAGCAGCCGCAAGGCTGCTCCCGCGCGTTCTCTCAGAAGAATGGGAGAAGACTACGCCTTCCGGCGCAGCCGCAGGACTCCCAGCCCGCTGAGTCCCATCATGGCCCCGAACTGGAAGAAGACAGGTTCGGGGATAGAGGGCGGAGGCGGAACGGCAACGGCGAACTGCACGTAGCCGGTCATCTTCCCATCGATCCGCCCATCGACGACCTTGTCAAATGTGTTGAATGAGACACCTTTCAGGACCGGGGCATCCCACTCGCCCTTTGTGCGTTCGACGAAGAAGTCTGCGACGCTGTCGTACTTCGCTTCCTCAAAGATACGACCGGCAACTTCCTGCTCCTTCACAACGATCGGGTCGCCGTTAGCGTTCACGACTGTGGTGAAGAACGTCGGTCCTGCGGGTGCAGAGAACTCGCCCTCCCAGAGGACCTTGGTTGTGGAATCCAGTGGCCGAAGGATCAACCACCCCTTGTAGTCCGTCAGATACTGTGTGCCGTCGGCGCTTGGATAGGCATCCTCCGGATTGTCCGACTTGAACTGGAAGGTCCCTACTTTGGTGTCCTTGTACCCAAAGATGCCTTCTGTGCTGTACAGTGCCCCTCCGGCTGCGCCGGGTTTGCCCTCTTGGACGAACACCCCGTCGAACCAGTAGTCGGTGGGAATGGGTGTCTGCGCCATGCCCGGGAGGGCGGCGCAGCACAGGATCGCCGCAAGAGCGGCGACGAACAGCGTGCGTTTCATGATGTTTACCTTGCCTCCTTACTCCATGAGCGCGCCGGCCCAAGCGTGCACTGGAGACCCTTATCTTGCCCTGCCGTCCTCCGAAACTCACCCGCGCAAAGACTTACCGGGAGAGCCAGGACCGGCTAGGGCTGCCGGACCATTGCGGGTGGTAGAACTTCAGGCCCCGTCCCGCTGCTCCGTGCAAGCCCAAGAGCAGAATGCCATGCGGCAGACTGCTCATTCCGGCTACCCGCGGCGGTCACGCAGCCGGTGGAGCTTCCGAGCCGCCGAAGATAACCCGTAACAAGTGTAGCACTCACGGCTGTCCGGCACAAGCCATGTGCCCGATTTCCATTTGTTAAATGTTTGTGTCAGAAAACCGGCGGGCGTGAAATCCGGATGACACTGTGTGAATCTGCATCTTGTTCTGATCGCGTCGTGCTCAGAAGAAGGGCATTTGCATTTCCATATTGCTGAATCCCGGCTTTTCACAATGTCACAAAGTCGCAAAAGGACCGGAAGAACTCCCGCCAGGGGCGCCGGACCCGCCCGGTCCGTCCGCGGGGGGCCGGCCGGACCTTCGCGCGCTCTCGTCACCCCCCATCCCGACCTGTCCCCCGGCCCATCGGCGCCTTCGGGCTCGAAGGGCCTTCGCTCGCTCTCGTTACCCCTCATCCCTGCCTGTCCCCCGGCCCGTCGGCGGCTTCAGCGCCTCCGGGCTTGAGGGGAGAAGGAGTGCTGCGCTTGCACATGGATCCCTCATCCTGGCCTTCTCCCGGCCCGTCTGCGCCTGCAGCGCCTCCGGGCTTGGGGGAAGAAGGAACTGCGCGCTCTCACGTCGCCCTGTTCCCGGGAGATCGCGGAGCTGCGCTGCCTCCAAGGAAAAAGGCCGCTCCCGGCGAAGGGAGCGGCCTCTGATATCCAGTTGTCTTTCGCTCAGCGCTTCCTGAGCCTGAACACTCCCAGCCCGCCGAGTCCCATCATGGCCCCGAACTGGAAGAAGACGGGTTCGGGGATGGCAGGAGCCGCAAAGCTCCCAGAATAGAACGTGTCATATTCGCCCACCAGGTTTTCCCTGTTATCGTACGCCCAGTTATCCATGCTGAGGTCGAAGTCGAACACGTAGTAACCGTTGTTGGCAGGCGTTGTGGTGGACGTGTTCACAAAGACGCCGAAGATCTTGCCTGCGACACCCGTCGCATAGCCATCACTCTCTTTCGCGACGATCAGGCCCTGGCCACTGTTCCAGACACCCTTCAGTCCCGTTGCCGTAAGGTCAACGCCAAGAGTTTGGAAATAGCCACTGTCGCCAGTGTTGGCCGGGGCGCTCAAGCGCGAATATGCACCATCCGAAGACATGGCGACGTCCAAGCCAAAGTGGAAGTCGGTCCAGTAAGTGCCGTCGAAATTGCTGAAGCTGTACTGCTGGCTAGTGACATAGGCTTGGGTAAGGTCATAGTACTGCATAAACCCGGGCCCGGTGTTGCCGGTGGTGTTTCCCCAGCCTGCCCCTTTCGGATTACCGTCGCCGTCCACGGCCGTAGAGTACCACCATGATCCCATCACGATGCTTGCTGGAGAGGACGGATCCGACCAGATTGCAGCATCACGTGGCCCTGTCTGGATGACATCGCCCACCTGAGTGGTGAGTGCGGAATCCGCATACCGCGTGATGGTGCCGTTGTAGCCGAATCGTTCGGTGTCTATCCAGCCGCTGGCTGCCTGGACAGCCAGCCCGGCGCTAACCAGCACCACGGCCGCCACCAGTCCGACGAGCACGAGCCGTTTCATGTGTTCTTTCTCCCTTCTTTCCTGCGTCATCAGGCGCGGCAAGGCCGTGACAAGCGCCGCTGCCGATGACCTGTTGCACTTTGCATGAAATGGTGGCGGCCATGTTCCGTGGATGGCGGATGGAACGGCCAGTTCCGGGTCACCACCGTGTTCTCTTGCGGCAGTGTCTGCCGCGGCGGATCTTCTGCGAAACCGCGCGGCATTTCCTGCCCCCGGCTACCGTCCGAAGCACGGACCTTTTGAGGCCCCCGTGCTTCCTGACAATAACCTGCAGATAGTGTAGCACGTCACTTCGCGCAGCACAAGAGATTTTTCCGCCGGGTCGCCAAAACCGCGCTTCTGGACGCTGTGAACGCAACGTGAACAATTGCGACTGGCACATGCGCGGCCTTGGAAGCCGTGCTCAAAGGGCAGGCAAATCGCAAAGAGTGTCGCAAATGGCATGGATTTCACAATGTCACAAAGTGCAAAAAAGGCCGGAAAAAAGGTTCCCGCCTGGGGCGCCGGACCCGCCGGTTCGGCCAAAGCGGGACCCGGACCGGACCTTCGCGCGCTCTCGAGACCCCTCATCCCAGCCTG
>MTKY01052399.1_pt1 | contig 13161 bp, 12 predicted proteins | sample 1042731 | NCBI WGS metagenome assembly MTKY01 (sample SAMN06212206, study PRJNA360538) | anaerobic digester metagenome | biome: Wastewater treatment plant; material: sludge; isolation source: anaerobic digester fed with sludge from wastewater treatment plant | place: Denmark: WWTP Soeholt ... | reverse complement strand
GCACGGCTGGTGGCTGTGGGGCATCGACACCGCACTCGACAACACGCTCGACGGCGAACAGCGGGCCTACTTCACGAACGCCGCCACCCTGATGACCGACGCCGTGAGGCCCGGAGACAGGGTGGCCTTCTTCAGGAACGAGGCGGGCTCTCCCCTGCCGGGCGAGGCCGTCGCGGCGCGAGGGGGCGTGCCGGTCGACATCCCGGCGTACCGGATGGTTCCGTGCAAACCGCCAGGCATTGACGCATTCGAGTCCATGTGGGAGGATTGCGGACTGGACGCGGTGGTCTTCGGCAGCGCGGCTCTTGCGGCGGCCTGGGAGGGCCGCGCCCCTCCCCCGAAGGGCGCGGCGCTGGTGGCGTGGGGGGAGACCTGCGCCGCAGCAGTCGAGCGACGCTTCGGCAGGAAGCCCGTTGTCATGAGGAGCTCGGATCATCGGGGGCTCGTTGAAGCCCTGGATGCCGTTTACGAGGAGGTAGCAAGATGATGAACAGCGAGACGCCGCGCGTGCGGCTTCGCAGACTGCGGGAGAATCGGCTGTTGGCGGAGAGCCTCAGGGAGGTGTCTCTGGAGCCGAGGCAGCTTGTGCTCCCCCTGTTCGTGGTGCCGGGGACCGGGGTGCGCAACCCGATCCCCGGCCTGCACGGAGTGGACCACTGGAGCGTGGATCGTGTCGGGGAGGGGGTCGAGCAGGCCCTCGACGCGGGCGTGAAATCCTTCATCCTGTTCGGGCTGCCCACGAAGAAGGACCCGGCGGGGAGCACCGCCTGGCGCGACGACCAGCCGGTGCAGCGGGCGCTTCACACGCTGAAGGATCGCTGGGGAGACCAGGTCCACTTGGTGTCAGACGTCTGCATGTGCGAGTACACGGACCACGGGCACTGCGGCCTGCTGACCGAGGACGGCAGGGTGGACAACGACCCGTCGGCGGCGATGCTGGGTCGCATCGCGCTCAGCCACGCGCGGGCCGGGGCCGACACCGTGGCCCCCTCCGCGATGATGGACGGGCAGGTCGCGGTCATCAGGAGGGCTCTGGACGATGGAGGCTTTCAATCCACGCCTATCATGAGCTACAGCACCAAGTTCGCCTCCGCCTTCTACGGTCCATTCCGGGCGGCGGCCGGCAGCGCACCCTCTTTCGGAGACCGTCGCGGCTACCAGGCCCCGTCCACCAACTGGAGGGAGGCCATCCGCGAATCGCTGCTGGACGAGGAGGAGGGTGCTGATATACTTATGGTGAAGCCCTCACTGCTCTACATGGACATCCTGTCCCGCCTGAGGGAGGCGACCATGCTGCCCTTGGCCTGCTACCTGGTGAGCGGCGAGTACATGATGCTCCGCCACTCCATCGCCGCCGGGGCGCTGGACGAGGAGCGCGGCCTGCTGGAGGCCCACTTCGCGCTGCGCCGCGCGGGCGCGGACCTGATCATCACCTACGCGGCCGTGGAGGTGGCCAGGCTGCTCTCACGCGGACGACCCTGAAGGCCCGGTGGAGCATGGATCACCCCTGGCAGAAAGGAGGGATGACGATTTCTTAACTGACGCCGATGCTGCATCCCAATGTCTGGACAACCTATGGAAAGGGCGTGTAACCTTTGAAGGAGAGAGTGGCAAGAAAGGCGAACCTGCAGGAGGCGCTTATTACTTTTATCCTGCTCATGGTCATCATGGCGGTGAGCATCATCGTCTACGGAATCGACCCTCACATCCCGATGTTCTGCGGGGTCATCATAGCCGGGATCATGGGGCTGCACCTGGGCTACAAGTGGGCCGACCTGGAGCAGGCCATGATCGCCGGGATCAACCGGGCCATGCAGTCAATTATCATCCTGGCGATAATCGGAATCCTCATCGGGGTCTGGATGATCTCGGGAGTCGTGCCCGCGATGATCTACTACGGGCTGAACATCCTCTCCCCGAAGATCTTCCTGCCTGCGGCGTTGCTGATCTGCTCGATAACCTCGCTGGCCACGGGGACATCCTGGGGCACGGCCGGGACGATGGGCGTTGCCCTGATAGGGATAGCCCACGGTCTTAACGTGCCGGTGGAGGTGGCCGCAGGTGCGGTAATCTCCGGCGCCTACTTCGGCGACAAGATGTCCCCGCTGTCGGATACTACCAACCTCGCCCCCGCGATGGCGGGCACGGACGTGTTCACCCACGTCAAGCACATGATCCCGTCCACCGTGATAGCCTACGCCATAACCCTGGCGGCGTTCAGCTACATCGGCAGCGGTTACGCGGTCGAGAGCGCGTCGCTCGACAACGTCATCGCCATCCAGAAGGGCATCCTGGACCAGTTCACCATCAACCCGGTCCTCCTGCTGCCCCCGCTCATAGTCATCGTGGCGATCGCCATGAAGATGCCGGCCATCCCCGGCATAGTGATCGGCATCCTGTCGGCGGCGGTCCTGGCGCCGCTCTTCCAGGGCGCGTCGCTCGGCGCGATCCTGAACAGCGGACACTACGGCTACGTAAGCGAGTCCGGGGTCGAGATCATCGACAACCTGCTGACCAAGGGCGGCCTCGAGGGAATGATGTTCTCCATCTCGCTGACGATAATCGCCATGATGTTCGGCGGAATAGTGGAGCTCACCGGCCAGCTCGAGGTCATAGTCGACAGGATCACCCGCCTCTTCAAGGGCGTGGTCGGCCTGATCTTCGCGACCGAGCTGTCGTGCCTGTTCAGCAACATGACCATGCCGGAGCAGTACATCTCGATAGTCATCCCCGGGCGAATGTTCGCCAAGAGATACACGGACATGGGGCTGCACCCCAAGACCCTGTCCAACGCCCTGGAGGCGACCGGCACGGTCACCAGCGCCCTTATCCCGTGGAACACCTGCGGAGTCTTCCTGACCGGCGCGCTCGGCGTGACCACCGCCCAGTACTGGAAGTGGTCCTTCTTCAACCTGTCCATGCCGCTGGTGGTGCTGGTCATGGCGTTGTTCGGCGGGACGGTCGCCTACATGACGGAGGAGGACAAGAAGAGGCTCGCCGAGACCGGAAGGGCCTGAGTCCCGCTCTTCCCGGCGACAAAAGTCGAACCGCCGTCCCGATGCAGGGGCGGCGGTTTTTCACCGAGCCGGGTGTAAAAGCGCCGGTGGTCGCGATGCCGACAGTCCCGCGATACTAGCAGCCCATGACCACAGGCACAGCCGCTATGGCGATGCTTGCCAGCATCAGCGCAACCAGGGTGAAGTAGTTCCAGAAGAAGAGCGAGCGCACCATCCTACCGGGGAAAATCCCCAGCCAGAAGGCGAGGTCCTGCCTGAGCACCCTGGACAGAGCGGCCAGCATGTTTCCGACCAGCAACGCCAGCACCCCCTGCGCGGTAGTGAGGGTTCCTGCGGCTATCGCCCCGCCGGCCACGCTGAGCGCCGCGTTTGCGTGGGCGAAGGAGGCGGCCGCCACCGTCCATCCGGCGCTCGACAGCAGCGGGAACCACGCGCCCCTCTCCTCGAAGAGGCGCTGAATGGACGGCGTAAGCAGGTAGGCCAGGGCGTAGACGGTGCAGGCAAGGGGCAGAGTGAGGGACAGGGTGCGCAGAAGCGGCAGGCGGCCGCCCCGTGGCATCTCCGCAACCCCGTCGTCGCAGGCCCCGGTCGCCTCGCGCACGGCCTCATCCCCCGCAGGCCGTCTCACGAGGAAAAGGAAGAAGACGAAGCGGACGAAGCTGCGGAGAAGAACCACCAGCGAGAAGACCGCCCCGGCGAGTCCTGCCAGCCCGAGGGCCGTCGGGAAGGTCACCACGAAGCGCTTCAGGTAGCCGGGAAAGGCCTGCATGAGCGTTCCGAAGACAGCCTCCCGGTCGGTGACCCGCCCCTCCCGGCGGGCCTCGGCCACTATCGCCGCTCCCGCCCTGGAGGAGCCCAGGCTGAGCGCGAGGGCAAACAGGATGTCCGGCTGGGTGCGCGACGTCCTCCTCCCCTCCGGGAGAAGCAGCCGCATGACCCTCTCGGGCACGGACAGGGCCAGCAACAGCTTGCCGAACGCCAGCCCCGCCGCAACCGTCAGGACGAGCGTGATCTCGCCCTTCAGCAGGCCGAGCCAGTCGAAGGAGCTAGCCATGGGACAACCGCCGCCCGCGCCTCATCGAAGCCGCAGGAGCTGCACCACGCTGAGGTACTCGCCTGACGGGGCGAGCGCCGCATCCCCCTCCAGCACCCTCTCGTCAGGCAGTCCAGCTCGGTCTATCCTCAGCACGGTCCTCCAAGGACCGCTCATCTCCGCCGCCTCGCGCAGACGATCCCCGACGGCGGAGGGCTTGTAGATCACCGCGGCATCCGCCGCCGACAGCATCGCGACTATGCGTTCGAACGGCGCGGTGCCCGGCGTCAGGCACAACGGCTCGTCCCCGAGCGCCAGGAAGCGCCCGGCCGCGCAGGAGCCCAGCGAGTGGGCGGACACGCCCGGAACCAGTCCAAGCTCGATTTCCGGCACGAGGCTCCTGAGGGCGTCGTACAGGTAGGCTGCCGTGGCGTACAGCGCGGAGTCGCCGATGACCGGCAGAGCCAGGCTTTTGGCCGAGCTCCACTCCGGCAGCAGATCCTCCAGCTCCGCCCTTATCAGAGCGTCGCGCTCCCCTTCGTCCCGAATCATCGGGAAATGGAACGGCAGGGTGCGTCGCAGCAGGTGCGCGTCCAGTATGCCGCCCGCGATGCTCTCCCCGCCCCTCTCGGAACAGGGGACGAAGACCACGTCCGCCTCCCCGAGCACCCTGAGCGCCCGCAGGGTCACCAGTTCCGGGTCGCCCGGCCCCAACCCCACTCCCCAGAATTTCATCTTGCCTCGTCCCCCTCCGCGAGCCGCTCCCCCTCAAACAGGGTCCTCAGCCTCCTGACGGTCCGTTCCATCCTTAGAAGCGACGGTCTGCTGATCTCCTCCTCCTCGATCACAACGACCCTGGCGCCGCGCAGGCCGGAGATCCACGGCCTTGCCAGCACGTCGTCCATCGCGACCTGGTTCATCGGCCCGGCCTGGACCACGTAGAAATCCAGCCCTCGCTCTGCGAGCTCCAGCAGCCGCTCCTCCCCCCAGGGGGCAATAGAGCTGCCCTCGCGCAGGGGGACCGCATCCGCAGCGGCGTTCTCCCCCCCGGCCAGCGAGATGAGCATGGCGGCCCAGGAGTCGGGCGAGCATGTGCGCAGCCCCTTGCCGGAGGTCTCGAGGAAGACCCTGGGACGTCGCCTGGGCGAAACCTGGTTCTCCAGATCGTTCAGTGCCCTTCTCCAGGCGGCCGCGCCGTCCCCAGCGCCCGTCACGGTCGACAGGCGATCCAGGTAGGACTCCATTGTAGCAGGCAGCGGCGGAGAGAGCGAGAGCACGGGGACTCCTCCCTGCGACAGGGTCCTGAGGACTCCCTCGTTCACGCTCTCGGCGAATGGCCTGATCAGAAGGAGGTCCGGCTCGAGGGCGAGGATCCTCTCCGCGTCGACCCTTATCGGGAGCCTGGGCAGCCCCGGGAACAGGTCCGGGTCGTCCCCCTCAGCCACTCCGACGAGGGCGTGCCCCCCGCCGAGCGCCACTATGTTCTCGGAGTGCCCTGCGTAGAGCGACACGATCCTCCGGGCCGGTGCGGCAAGCACCACCGCGACCCCGTCGTCGCCCGTGACGACGACCTCGGCCGCCAGGGCGGACGTCGCGTGCGACATGGCGAGGGCCACGGCCAGCGCCAACGCGATCATACGGCGCGCCAAAGCCTTCGCCTCCCTCCGTCACCCGCGGAGGACTCCCCCAGCGGCTCGAACCGCGTGCCGTACACCTCGGACAGGAGCTGCGCCGACAGCGAGCCGGCCTCCCCCGCGGCCGCGACCCGCCCCCCCTTTAGTATGCAGACGTGATCGCCGTGCTCCGCGGCCAGGTTTATGTCGTGCACTGCCGCCACCACGGTGGCCCCTTCGTCCGCCCTCCTCCTCAAGAATCGAAACAGGCGAAGGGCGTGCCTCGGGTCGAGGGCGGAGGACGGCTCGTCCAGAAGCATTATCACAGGGTCCTGGGCTATCACCTGCGCTATCATCAGCCTCTGCCTCTCGCCGCCGGACAGCGAGGGAGCGGTGCGCGACAGCAGTCCATCCAGCTCCATCTCGCGCGCCGCCTCTCGCGCCCGCTCGAAGTCCTCCTCCGTCCAGCCGCAGAGGAACTTCCTGTGCGGAAGCCTGCCCAGCAGAATAACCTCGTCCACCCTGAACGGGAATGCGAGGGAGGGGCTCTGGGAGACCACGCCGATCATCCTCCCCCTCTGGCGGTGGCTCAGCTCCTTCAACGGCCTGCCGTCCAGGCGCACGCTACCCGAAAAGGGGAGGGCACCTCCGAGCAGGCGAAGCAGAGTGCTCTTGCCGCTCCCGTTCGGCCCGAGCAACATTGTCACCGCTCCCGGCCGGAAGACAGCGGACACGGAGTCCAGCACCGGCCTTCGCCCGTATCCGGCGGAGACCCGGTCCAGCACTATTCCGCGCTCCGCGGCAACTGGAAGAACTTTCATCTGCCTCCTCCCCCCCTGACCAGGATCCAGCAGAAGACCGGGCCGCCCGCGAGAGAGGTGACCACCCCCACCGGCAGCTCTCCCAGGGCGCGCGCCGCGCCGTCGGCGGCGGCCAGCAGACACGCCCCGGCCAGGCAGGAGGCGGCCAGCAGACGCCTGTGAGAGGGCCCCGCGACCATCCTCAGCAGGTGTGGCCCCACCAGCCCGACGAAACCTATGATGCCGTGCGAGGCCACGGTCACCGCGGCCGCGAGCGACGCCAGCGCCAGCAGGACGGTCTTGACCAGGCGCTCGTTCACCCCGAGGTAGACGGCCCGCCCCTCCCCCAGCGATATGGCGTCTAGCTCGCCGCCCCACCACCAAGCGACGGCGAACAGAGCCAATCCGGCGGCCGCGATCCTCCCGGCACCCTCCATCGTCGCCCCCGAGAAGCTGCCCATAAGCCATAGAACTATCGAGGAGACGCGCTCCCCGGCGATGGCCTTCATGAGGGTGACCCCGGCGGACAGGACCGCGCCCACGACTATCCCGGACAGGACCATGTGCAGAGGAGACAGTCCGCCCGAGCGCCATGCCAGCAGCAACGACAGCAGCAGGGCGACGACCGCGCCGGCGAAGGCCGCGGTCGACACGAACGAGCTCCCTAGGCATATCGCTGCCGAGGCCCCGAGGGCGGCCCCCGAGGCGATCCCAAGAGTGTATGGCTCCGCAAGCGGGTTGGCCAGTATGCCCTGCAGCACCACGCCCGAGATCGCGAGGCACGCCCCCGCGCCCATGCTGGATAACAGGCGGGGAAGGCGCACCGCCCTCACCGCCAGCTCCTGCTGAGGGGAGAGCCCACCGTCCAGCCCGACGGCCGACATCAGCGCCCCTACAGCGGACACATCCATGTCGCCGGCCAGCAACCGCCAGAGGGACACGGCCGACAGGCCGAGCAGCAGCGCAAGGAACAGGCAGGCCGTCCCGGCGCGCGCCTCGCTACGCCTCGGCAACTCCGGTCACCGCCCGTGTCTCGCTACCCGGCGCGCCAATGAAGCTCAATTCTCCTCCATGGCCTCCCTGATATGCCCGATGAACAGATCCGCCAGCCCCTCCCCGTCGCCCAGCCCTTCGAGAAGCGCGTCGACTTTGTGCCCCTCGCCTTTGAGCTCGCTGATCCAGGACTCCGGATCATCCTCGTCGGCCATGTCGTTCTTCGCGTGGTCTCCGGCCACCACCATGAAGGGGACCAGCGTCACATGCGAGGGGCTCATCTCCTTGAGGCGCCTCTTGACGCTGTCGAGCCCCGGGAATGCCTCCACAAGTCCGACCACGAAGGGCAGCCCCTCCTCGTCGAGCAAGAGCTGAAGCTTGCTGTACGCGGCGTTGGCCTCATGATGGGTGCCGTGCCCCATAAGGACCACGGCCCCTCCGTCCGCGGTCAGGGGGAGGTACCTGGACTTTAGCAGCCCGACCGCGTTCTCGTAGTCTTCCATCTTGTCGAGAAGCGGCCTTCCCAGGACGAGCCTGTCGAACCCCCACTTGCCGCCGATCGACGCGAACGCATCGACTACGTCCGCCAGCCCGCTGAACTCCTCGCCAGGGATGACGTGCAGCGACTGGACAACCACCGACTTGAATCCCTCGTCCTGCATCTTCGCCAGGGCAACCGCCGGCGGATCTATGGCAAGCCCCTCCTCCTTTAGGATCTTCCTGCGAATGATGTTGGACGTGTACGACATCCTCACCTCCGCCTCCGGAAACGCCTGCCGCACCGACTGGAGAACGTTGTCGATCGCAGGCCTCGCGTCCGGCTCGGACGTCCCGAAGGCCACCAGCAGGATGCCCTGCCCTCCCTGCGCCAAGGCCGCCGAAGCCGCCAAAAGACAAAACGCGAACACCAGAACCAAAAACGACATCTTCCTCATCCTCATCCCTTGCCCCTCCCGTGGAGTAGTCTTCCGGCCGATAGCCGGTCGCCGAGGAAGCCCCGGAGGATGCGCCCGCCAGCCCGTGGAGAATACGATATGGGGGCACCCCGACAGGAGACGCCCCCTTCCAGACAAGCCAATGAAAACAGCAGGCGGCCTCGATCCCTCGCGAGTCTTCCAAGCCATCTTCGAAGGACCGGTCTCCTGGCTTGCCCTCTTCCTTCTCCACCCCTTCCCGGAGGTCTTCTCCAGTGGCACGGTGGCATCGTCAGGCTCACAGTGGCGGGTCCGCGCCGGAATTTCACCGGCTTCCCGAGCATCCTCGAAGAGGAGGGTCACTCCCTCCCGCAAGGATGATAGTATGATGAAGTCGGAATGTCAAGGAGTGTCGCGCCCTCCGCAAAAGCGCGGTGGTGTCCATCGGGGCCGTGCACGGCGGCCGATGCGTTGTTTTTATATTCTTCTTGGTATAATGAATGCGGTGTCCAATTATCATGCACTGGAGGGATGGCAATGGCCGAGAGGCAGTTTGACATGAAGGAAGCGCTTCGTTACGGGATCCATGCCGAGATCGAGTCCAAGGAGTTCTACCGCGTGTGGGCCGAGAGCGTCGAGGAAGACTACCTCAAGCGGGAGCTCATGGAGCTTTCCGACTGGGAGAGCGAGCACGAGGCGACGCTTGCGAGCCTGTACGAGAAGCTCTACGGGGAGAGGTACGTCGTGGACCCGACCGTCGTGGTCGCCCCGGAGCTCAAGGTCCAGACCAAGGACTTCGGCGACACCACGTCGCTTCTCAGGATCGCGCAGGCCGCGTACCTGTCGGAGATGCGCGCGATGGAGTTCTACGAGCGCCTGGAGAAGGAGTCCTCCGGGGAGGCGGCGGTCATGTTCGGCAAGATAAAGGACATGGAGAAGGAGCACATGGACATAACCAAGAAGAGGTACCTCAAGATCCGCGAGGACGTGGTGGGCTTCAGGGCCTTCTAGGCCCCTGTGTCTGCCGTTTCAGACGAGCGGCGGGGAGGAGAACCAGTCCCAGGCCCTCCTCCCCGTTTTGCGCCGGCCTACTTCTGCTCCCTAAGCAGCCTACGAAGGACCTTGCCCGTGCTGGAGAGAGGGAGAGCCTCCATGAACTCCACGCTGCGCGGCACCTTGAAGTGCGCCAGGTGATGCTTGCAGAAATCGATAAGCTCGCGCGAGGTGGCCTGCGCCCCCTCCTTGAGCTGCACGAACGCCTTCGGCACCTGTCCGTTCACCGGATGCGGCATGCCGACGACCACCGCCTGGGCCACCGAGGGGTGAGAGTTGATTATCGCCTCGACCTCCTGCGGATAGACGTTGAATCCGCCGACGATGATGATGTCCGTCACCCTGTCCAGTATCTGGACGTAGCCCTCCTCGATCCTCACGTAGTCGCCCGTGTTGAACCACCCGTCCTCGAACCTCTCGGCGGTCATCGCCGGGTCCCGGAAGTAGCCGTCGGTCACCGACGGTCCCCTCACCCAGAGCACTCCCTCGCCCGACGCGGTGACGTCCGCGTTCTTGTCGTCCCTCAGCCTCCACTCGTAGCCGCCTATGAACGGGCCGACCGTGCCCAGCCTGCGCTTCTCGTAGTTGTTGTTGACGGCCACGACGGGCGAACACTCCGTGAGCCCGTACCCCTCGACCACTCCCGCGCCCAGGACGGCCCTGGCCTTCGCGTCGAGCTGGACGTTCAGGCGGTCTCCACCGGTGACCACCATCTTCAGGCCTCTCGGGGCCGGGGCGCCCTTGTCCGCGGCGATTATCATGAAGTGGAGCATCGCCGGGACCGCGACTATAACGTTGGTCCCCGAGGCGTGAATCGCCTTCATCGACTCCACAGGCGGAAGGAAGGATGCCAGTATGGTCTGCTTGAGGTTTCGGACCAGTGGCATCAGGCCCGACACTGTATAGCCGAAGGAGTGGAAGTTCGGCAGCACGTTGAGGAGCACGTCCCCCGGCGCCAGCAGTTCGAGCGCCTCGTACATCTGCAGCGCGTTGTCGAGCAGGTTCCCGTGGCTGAGCGGGACCGCCTTCGGGAGACCCGTGGTGCCGGAGGTTGCGAATATCACCGCGAGAGAGTCATCCTCCGTGCTGGTCTCGACCACCGAGAACTCGGGAAGCGGGGCCGTCAGGCTCTCCGCCGTGATGACCGGGACCCCCCGCTCCACCAGGGCCCCCTTCAGCTCGTCGAGGCCGGGGGCGAGCACCACCGCGCAGGGCTCGATCAGTTCGAGCGTCCCCAACAGCGACGGCAGGCCGGATTTGGCGTTCAGCGGAGCTATTGCCCCGCCCAGGCTCCACGCCGCGAGCGACAGCGCGAGCACCTGCGGGGAGTTCGGCAGCAGGGCCGCTATCCTGTAACCCCTCTTGAAACCGGCTTTCCTCAGTGATTCAGTGTTCTTCGCGGCCAGCTCCAAAAGCTCCGACGAGAGGCGCCATGAGCCCTCCCACCAGTAGCAATCCTCACCGGAACGATCCTGCAGGTTTTTCAGTATGATCTCTTCCAACCTCTGCATCTGAAGATCTCCTCCTTATTTGACGCCGGTCTGCTCCGGCGTCCTTGGGGGTGCCTCCCCGCGGCGCAGGGCGTTAAAGGCCTTTTCGATCAGGGGGGCCGACTCTCCCAGGACCGACCTTCTCTCCAGGTCGGAGCCCGAGGACAGGAAACGCCTGGTCTTCTCCTCCACGGCGTCCACCGCCAGCACGAGAAGCTCCTCGACTTCGAGCCCGTCGGACGAGTCCGGGTTGGTCATCTGGATGGCCAACCTCAACTTCTTGAGCGCGTCCGCCAGGTCGGACGCCTGTGCCGCAAACGGTGAAAGGCTAAGCTCGTCTATGAGAGAGGCGACCCGAGTCATCTGTACGAACAGCCGGCTGCGCTTCAAGGACGCGCCCATATCCGTCTCCCTGGCGGTGAGAGAGAGCACAGTTATGAGCCCTCCGCCCCCCACCAGCACCAGGAACCCGGCAATGTGCACCGCCAGGCAGGCCGTAAGCGAGAGTCTCGGGTAGAACAGGCAGATCAGCACGGTTACCAGCACGAAGACCTCGTAGAGCGCCACGGTCCTCGATATCCCGAGCAGCAACGGTATGGGGGCGAAGTCGTCGCGCCCGACCACGGCGTGGAATATGAGGTAGGAGAAGGAGAGCACCAGCGCGAACAGGATTACCCAGAAAGAGGCCCAGAATATGTCGGTCCTCACCTCGGGCGCCACCAGCAGGAACACCGCGGCGGACAGCCCCGCCAGGATGGTGGACATCACCACCAGGAAGATGAAACTCTTGCCCAACGTCCTGTCCGAAGAAATGAACATTTCAAGAAAACTCCCTTCACTGCATAAAGATCGTACCGACACCACCGCCCGGGCTCGGTGCCTCATGAGCCCGTCCACCATGATTTTACATCAAAAGCCGCCGTATGTTCGCCGCACTTGAGGATTGTTCCGAGGTAAAACAGGTCGCGCATGAAAACCGCGTTCCTGCCGCGCTGTCCTTATGCTACCATAGCCACCGGGCAAAAAGGGCAAAAATCCACCGATCAGGAGATGATCATCAGCCTATGGACGAGCAGGAGCTTTACTCACTCGCGGCGCGACTCCGGGAGGGAACCCTGGAGACGTCGGAATTCGTGGCCAGGATAAAGGCGCTCCCCTTCCAGGACCTCGGGGATGTCAAGATCGACACCCACCGCCGCCTTCGCAAGGGGTTCTCGGAGATAGTCTACTGTCCGGGCAAGAGCGACGAGCAGCTGCGCACGATAGCGCGCTCTCTCTCGGACTCGGCCTTCAACATACTCTTCTCCCGAGCCGACCGGCGTCAGTTCGAGATAGTCCGCGAGGACATCCCGGACGCGATATACCACGACAGGGCCAGGCTGATCGGGGTCCGAAGGGAGGATCTGCCCCTCCGCGACGGGCTGACCGTCGTGACTGCCGGCAGCAGCGACGTGCCGGTAGCGGAGGAGGCCGCGGTCACCGCCGAGTACATGGGGTGCGCGGTCATCCGCATATATGACGCCGGCGCCGCAGGGCTGCACCGGCTGCTGGCGCACGCGGAGACGCTGCAGGCGTCGAAGGCGATCGTGGCGGTAGCCGGCATGGAGGGCGCGCTTGCGAGCGTGATAGGCGGGCTGGTCGCGTGCCCGGTGGTCGCCGTGCCCACCAGCGTAGGGTACGGGGCCAACCTAGGAGGGCTGGCCCCGCTTCTGACGATGCTTAACACCTGCGCCTCGGGCGTGGCGGTGATGAACATAGACAACGGCCTCGGCGCCGGGTACTTCGCGGCCAGGATAGTGCGCCAGTCGAGGTGAGAGGCGTCGATCGGAACTGTCCTCCCTCCGTCATTCCGAACGGGCGCCTCATCTCTGTCATCCCGAACGAGCGCTTCCCCCTCTGTCATCCCGAACGAGCGAAGCGAGGAGGGATCTCGTCCCTCGCCAACCCTCAGCCGAGATCCCTCGGCAAAAAACGCCTCGGGATGACAGGAGCGGTCATCCCGAACGGGCGCTTCCCCCTCTGTCATCCCGAACGAGCGAAGCGAGGCAAGCAGGCGTCAGGCGAAGCGAAGCAAGCCTAGTCGTTCGCTGTCCCGAGGCCGGAAGGCCGAGTGGGAGGGATCTCGATCCTCGCCAACCCGAGCCGAGATCCCTCGGCAAAAAACGCCTCGGGATGACAGGAGCGGTCATCCCGAACGGCCGCTTCGCCTCTGTCATCCCGAACGAGCGAAGCGAGGCAAGCAGGCGTC
>MTKY01052077.1_pt1 | contig 13161 bp, 12 predicted proteins | sample 1042731 | NCBI WGS metagenome assembly MTKY01 (sample SAMN06212206, study PRJNA360538) | anaerobic digester metagenome | biome: Wastewater treatment plant; material: sludge; isolation source: anaerobic digester fed with sludge from wastewater treatment plant | place: Denmark: WWTP Soeholt ... | reverse complement strand
CGTTGGAGCGCGCATCGTCGATCAGTTTGCCCCACGTCGGCAGCACCGGGTCGCCCAGCCCCAACAGCGCCAACGACGCTTCCAGGAACACGAAGGCGGGAATACCGTTGACGAGATTGGGGATCAGCACCGGAATGATGCGGGGCACCAGGTAACGGAAAATAATGCGCCAACTGCTGGCGCCATAGGAACGCGCGGCCTCGATATACGGGGCTTCCTTGATCTGCAAGAACACGGCGCGGAACCCGATGATCGCCCCACCGAACAAGTTCAGCAATATAATCCACCCCAGGATCACCCAGATACTCCGCGATTGGAACGTCCCGACCATAATGAGAATCGGTAACGTTGGCAGCAGAATGTTGATCTGGGTAATCCGTTGAATCAGCTCGTCGATGACGCCGCCGAACCACACTCCAATGGCTGCGATGGCCATCGTAATGACGCTCGTGCCGAGCGCCGCCAGCAGCCCGAACGAGAGCGCGATCGGCGTTCCCCAGAGCAGCGCGATGGTCAGATCGCGACGGCGATGATCGGTGCCCGCCATGCCATGCACCGTGCCATAGGCGACAAATTTGGCCTCCAGATCGGAGCCTGCCTCGAAGGTGACGGCGGCAATCTTTAGCTGATACTTCCCCTTGAGCACCGTAGGTGTCTCCTTGTCAGGATCGGCAAACAGCGCGATCTGTGGTTCGACCCCTTTGAGGCGGCGCAACAGCCGCTCATCCTGCACGAAGCGATAGGTTTCCGAACGCTTGGCCGTGACCTCGCCCAGACGAATCTCACGACCATCCGGCGTGATCCAAAACATGGAGACAAAAGGTCCTTTTTCGACAAAGGTCGCATTCATGAAGACGTTCAATTCCTGAGGGAAAGCGTCGTAATCGTAGTCGAAATCGAACGTCATCACCACATCCCACATGTCCTCCGAAATCTCGGTCACGGTTTTGGAGGTCACATCAGCCGGATCCCGACTGTCACGCACAATAGTCTCGGGTTGTTTGACCTTACGGAAAATATTGGTCCATGCCGGCGGTACGATGCGGGGATTATCGCCCCAAATCTCCTCACCGCCGCGCCACAGTCGAATCGCCTCATTGTACGGAATGGTCACAATGGCATAAACAGCCAGAAACACCAGGAAAAGAATAATGATCCCCCCGCCAATCGCGGATGGGTATTTCCCCAGTTCTTTGAGGTTGCGTTTTAGAGCGTTCATGATCGAGGCCCCCCACTACCGACGCGCACCCGTGGATCGACCAGGGCGTAGATAAAATCCAACAAGAAAACTGTAACCGCCAGAAGGTAGGCGTTGATGACGGTCGTTCCAATGATGACCGGTGAATCGTAGAGACCGACCGCCTGATAGATCAGGCGTCCTATCCCAGGCCAGTTAAACACGGTCTCCAAAATGGTCGCGCCGTTCCACAAGCCAATCACGGTCAAAGCGAAGTTGGTGATGATATTGGGCAAAGTCGGCCGCAGCACGTAGCGGCGCTCTATCTCTCTGGACGTGAGGCCTTTGGCGCGGGCCAATTCCACGTAATCCTCCATCGAGAAGATGAGGAAAAACGTGCGATAGCCATAGACACCGGCAAAGAATCCACTGATCAGCCAGGCGATGACCGGCAGGATCAGATGGCGCGCCAAACTCAGCCCATAGTTGATAGGGGACTCTGGCGGCGGCGCGTCTACCATGCCGCCAAACGGCAACCAGCCCAGCACCGCGGCAAAAAGTAACAACAGAAAAATTCCATAGAACCAGGCCGGCGCGGCGGACGTCGGCGACAGCGCAATGACCAATTTATCGAGAAGGCTGCCGTAGTTGCGGGAGAGAAAAAGAGCGATGAAGAGGGTGACAAAGAATAACAGCATACTGGAAGTCCCCATCAACAACAAAGTCGGCGGAAGACGTTCGAGGATGATGTTGCGCACCAGCTTCGAGCCGCTGTCACTCGCCATCCGTTGCGCGCGTCCCAGGTTGAGGGTCAGCGCGCGGCCGAGGAAACGGAAGCTGCGCACCAGAAAGGGCTGGTCCAACCCCAGGCGGTGCTCCTCGAGGGCAACCAAGTCATTGATCAGTTGATTGCGCTCTTCCATCGTCAGATTTTTCTTCGTCGGATCCATACCGATCGAGACAGAAATAGTCTCACGAATCTGGCCTTTGAGAATCTCATCCACGTACCCACCCATGTTGGCGATCAAGATGGTGAGATACACGCCGATAGTGACGGCGACGAAAAGAGAGATCAATTTGATGGCGATATATCGCATCAGTTTGAGCGTGGAGTTTCGAGAAGGTTGTGTCTTCGACGTTTCGACACCCGATGGTACAGGCAAAGCAGCTTCGGTCATAGCGCGTCTCGCTTTCTATCCTCGTTGAGAAAAGCGCGCTAGGGGCGGTCTTTCGCCCCTAGCGCATTTAACCAACTACACTATTTGGCCGTCACGAACGTGAGGGCGTCCGTGCTGGGCAGAGCCACCAGCTTCGACACCACCACGACCTCGAGCTGGTTGGAGCCAGCCTCGAGCTTGCCGGTAACTTCGGCGCTGAGGGTGATCTTCCATTCGCCATCGGCAACCGCCTCGGCCTGACCGACGTGCGCGACCTCGCCCTTGGCGTTGAGCACCAGGAACTTGACGTTGTCGATGTCAGCCTTAGCGTAAGGCTGCTCGTTGAAGGTGACGAAGACGTTGTAGACAGCTTCCTTGCCGATGTCCACGCGACCAGGCCCATCCAGTTCGACCACAGGGATAGCGGCCTCGGAGAAGCGCAGCCATTTATCCGCCATGTCGGGGAAGTCCAGGAAGCGCTTCAGAATGACGGTGCCTTCGACGGGGAACGCGCGCTCCATGTAGTAGGGACCGGTGCCGATCCAGAAGTGGCCACGTTTGCGGTACCACTCCGCGAGGTTGGCGTAGCGCGCCTGCGCTTCGGCAGCATCCACGTATAGCCCCAGGGTGGGGGTGTAAACCAGCGCGCTAGAGGCGACAAGCTCATCCAGGTGTGTCTTCATGGTGGCGATGGTGGGACCGGCGATGTAGCTGAGCCACTCCACCTGCAACTCATCGGCTTTGTCGGCGCTGAAGGCCGCTTCGCCAGCGCCATCAGCTAACAAGCCCAGAGCCAACGCGTGCCAGGAACCCTGGCCTTGCGCGTAGTAAGGCCACCAGGTGCTGACACAATCTTCCGCATCCAGGTAATAGACGTCGGAGTAGGTCTCGATGACCAGTGGATCCTCGGAAACGATGCGCACACCCTTGAAGCTGGAGATGAAGGATTCGAAGCTCGGAACATACGCCGCATCATAGTTGGGGCTGGCTTCCTTGGCGCGGTCGAAGGTGAGGATCATGTCCATGACGACGTCGCCGATGGAGAAATTGCTGCCATCGTGCCATTTGAGGCTGGTGAACAGATCGGCCGGATAGTAAGCAATGCTCTTGCGCAGTGCGGTTACGGGCTGCGTGTAGACCTCACCGACAGTGAGGAAGCGCTGCTGCTCGGCATCCCAGTCCGCCCACGCGTCGGCAGGCACTGCGATGGAATCCGCGAATTTCAGGTCAATCCAATCGTGGGTCTTGAAGACGGGCAGACCTGTCTGTACAGTAACCTCGGCGCGCTCAAGACGCTGGGGTAAACCAAGTCCGGTGAAAGGATCGGTCACAAGCGCGCTCTCACCCGTACCACGGATCAGCATCATATCGTAGATCCAGTTCGTGCCGGCGATGGGGTTCCACGGCTCGGTGAGGATGCTCGGCATAGCGATGGTCATAGAGCCACCAACCTCACCCTTGCGTTGCAGCGTGTACGCCCAGATCAGGGACCCGGATACCCCACCGTACAGGTCAGCCGCGGCCTTGACTTCCTTGCGCTTGGGGGTGAGGGAGGTGCGGTCGCACAGCCAGATGCGAACAGAGTCTTGCAGCGACATCTTGAGAGCCTCCGCCATCATCGAGGTGCGCTCTTCCATATCCTTGAAATCGCTGCGTTGCAGGCGATCGGACAGTTCGTAGAACTCCGGCGTGTTGACGTAAGCTTGCCACAGCGGAACACCGAGGCCCATATTGGTATAGAAGAACGCGAAGTTATCCGCCAGGGTGCGGGGCACCGCCGTGGTGATCCAACCGCCGGTGTAGACGTGGAACTTGCCATCGGCAGGATTGCCGCGCATCCAGATCGGGGAGGCTTCCGCCGCCGTCTTATAGTCACGGGTCACGGTGAAGCCGATGTCTTCCAATTGATTGGCAACGTAGTCGCCGATGCCACGGCGCTCGTCCTCGGTGCGAATGAGGACGATCAGAGTGACCGGCGCGCCGTTGTACTGCCATTTTTTATCTACCAGGGTGGCGCCCAGTTTCTCCATCTCCGCGCCGATGACTTCCTGCGCCTTTTCCTTGTTATAGGCGTACTTCAGTTCCAGCCCGCGGGCTACGTCCGCCAGGCGGGCATAGTCTGCAGACGCGGTGTTGAAGGGCAGCCACCGGGGGATCGCCATGCCGCCCATGATTTCCTGGACGATGTAGTTGCGATCCATGAGCCAGTTCATGGCCTCGCGCACGGCGGGGACAGCAAAGGGATTGAGCGTGCCGTTTTCCAGTTCCGGACCGGCGGGGTTGAAGGTCAGCTCATTGTAAGAGCCAGAGGATTGGTAAGTGTCGAGATTGGCAGACGCATTCACCTTCGCCACAACCTCACGGTTGCTGACCTGGTAGGCGTACAAATCAATCTCGCCAACTTCGAGGCGGGTCACAGCGGCATTCGCGTTCGGCTCTTCGACGAAGACAATGGTGTCCAGCCAGGCGCCCTTGCGGTCGATCTTTTCGGGTTCGGCGGTCACTTCGACTTCGACGATCTTCTCGACCTCTTTCGTGACGATCTTCTCGACTTCCTTCTCGACCTCGACCGTCTTCTCGACCACCTTCTCCACCGTCTTCTCAACGGTGACGACCACTGATTCCGGTGTGGTGCAGGCGGCGAGAAGCATGCTCAGCAGCACGATCACAGCCATCAGGTTCATCCACTTCTTGGTAATCATTAGTTTCTCCTCCTAAGTTGATTGTGTTAATGGATTATCGACTCACTCTTCTTGGTCTTACTGATCCTCATCACAATTTTCAAGAAATCCCACCACCTCCTTTTATGAATGTGCCCGAGTCGAAACAACTCTCAACGCCTTTCGGTCTCGTGGTCAGAAATATAGAATATAAAGATGCTCTAATATACCATTAAGAATAAAGCGTGTCAAGCAGCCCTAGGACGCCAGACGCAGATCGAACATCTGCTTCAAAGCGATATCCCAAAACGGTGACGGCAGTCCGCGCCCACTTGAATCGACGTAATACGATCGGGTCGAAAACAACGGTACATACATCACGTTGCCCCCGCGTGGCGATAACAGCCACCGTACCCAACGGGAAAAGGCCGCCAGCAGACTGGCGGGCGCCAGCAAACTGGCGGACACCGGAGAATCGGCGGGTACATACTGGACGCGTAACGCGCACACAGTCTGCCACACCCGCCGCCACACCCGCGCCGGCGGTTCGGCTTCCACAAAAGGATAAAGGGCTTGCCGCACCAGATCGTCTAGCATACCGTCAAATTCACGTGAATTCATACGCCATCTCAGGTACAGGCCGCTGGCGTTGCGCCAGGGCATCGCGCAAACGCTTGCGCGCATAATGCAGCCGGGACTTCACCGTCCCAACCGGCAATTCCACTACCTCAGCCACTTCCTCAAGTGGCAAATTTTCCAGATAGAAAAGAACGACAACAACTTGATGAGACACCGGCAATTCCGCGATCACATCGCGGACCATGCTATGCAATTCCCGCTCCTCGGCCTTATGATCGGGCGATGGGAAAACATTCGACAGACCGGATAGCCATTCCAGCACATCATCCAGAGGCTGCAGCACCCGCTTTTTCGAGAACCAATCGTACGATAGATTGACCGCAACCCGGTAAAGCCAGGGTTTGAGCGGACGCTCAGCATCAACGGATGCGGCATAGCGATATAAACGCACAAAAGATTCCTGAAGAATATCTTCTGCGGTATGTTCATCGCGGGTGATGGCCAATGCGGTGCGGTAGACGTTGTCTTTGAACAACTCGTAAAGCTCACCCAACGCCGTGGAGTCCCCACGTTGCAATCGCCAGATCAGCCCCGACTCAACGTCTGAGGGAGGGCCGCCCGCCTTGCCCTTATCGCACGCTCTACATAAATATACTTCACTCCACGCCATCGGGTTCACCTAAAGTGCGACGAAATTCCCGCAAGAGCGCCTCATCCTCGGCGCTCAAGGATGCAGCTTCCAAAAGATCGGGACGCCGCACCAACGTCCGCTGCAACGCCATCGCACGCTTCCATCGCGCAATCCGGGCATGATCGCCCGACAACAAAACTTCCGGAACCTGCCGACCTTCGAAAACCGGGGGGCGTGTGTACTGCGGGCCTTCCAACAGGCCGCCGGCGTAGGAATCGTCGTGCGCGCCCTCGGCGGCCCCCAACACGCCCGGCACGAAACGCGCGACGGCATCCACCACCACCATCGCCGCCAGCTCGCCGCCGGTCAACACGTAATCGCCAATCGAAAGTTCATCGATGATCAGGCGCTCGCGCACGCGCTCGTCGACGCCTTCGTAATGACCGCAAATCAGCATCAATCGGGGATGTTGAGCCAGTTCCTGGGCCACTGCATGGGTGAACGTCCGCCCTTGTGGGGTCAACAGAATCACCGGCGCTTGTGTCCCGCCCAACACCGTGCGCACGGCGCGGAAAACCGGCTCGGGCTTCATAATCATACCCACGCCCCCGCCATAAGGCAGGTCGTCCGTCATCTGATGCCGGTCCAGCGCGTAATCGCGGATCTGATGGATGACCAGGTGCAGGAGTCCACGTTGTTGAGCGCGCTTGAGAATGCTCTCTTGCAGCGCTCCGCAGAACATCGTTGGAAATAGCGTAAGAATGTCGATCCGCATCTGACTGTATTCTAGCATAACATAACTAACGAACAAGAAGATAGTGATAAACGTTATATTCCAAAGCTCAAACTCGCGCCCATACCGCCGCAGCCAGTTCGCGCGAGCGGGCGGTGATGGCCTCTTCATCTAACGTGAGTAGACGGCGCTCCCGCATCAGCACACGCCCGGCGCTGATCGTGGTGGTGACCGCCGAGGCTTCGTAGCCGAAGAGGATATGCCACGGCAGATTGCCTGCGCTCAACGGCGTCGTCGGCTTGTAATCCACGAGGATGAGGTCGGCCATCGCGCCGGGCGCGAGCACGCCCAGCGTTTGCGCGGGCCAGAAGAGGCGCGCCAGTTTGGCGTTGGCGTCGTAGGCCAGGCGGAAGACGAGGTCGGCGGGCATCGCTCGTGGATCGCGCTGCGCCAGCTTGTGGCCGAGATAGGCCATCTTCATCTCGGCGACCATGTTGTTGCTGAAACCGTCGTTGCCCAGGGCGATCCGCACACCGCGCGCCAGCATCGCCTCCACCTGCGCGAAGCCGACGGCGTTGTTCATATTCGAGCGCGGCTGGTGCGTGACCCACGTGCCGGTTTCCGCCAACACGTCCATCTCGCTTTCATCGACATGGACGGCGTGCGCGACGATGGAGCGTGGGCCGAGGATGTCCGCGTCGTGCAGCCGATGGATGACGCGCTGGCCGGACTTCGCCAGGCTGTCCTCCACGTCCTCGATGCCTTCCGCCGCGTGGATGTGGAAGCCGGTTTCGAGTCCGGCAGCGGCGGCAACGACGTCGGACAGCGTCGCATCGCTCAACGTCAGCGAGGCGTGCAGCCCAAACGAGGCCGCCAACTGTGGATGCGGTTCGGCGCGCATCCGTCGCAGGAAGCGCGCGTTCTCCGCGATGCCCGCCGCCGCGCGCGCGGGGCCGTCGCGGTCGGTCACTTCGTAGCACAGCGAGGCGCGGATGCCGGACTGCGCTACCGCTTCGGCCAGTATATCGAGCGAGCCTTCGATGGCGTTGGGGCTGGCGTGGTGATCGATGAGCGTCGTCGCGCCGTGGCGGATGGCGTCGACCAGACACACCAACGCGGAATACCGGACGTCGTCCATCGTCAGCGCCTTGTCGAGTCGCCACCACAACCGTTCGAGGATTTCGCCGAAGCGCGTCGCCGGTGGGCCGGGATAGGCCCAACCGCGCGCAAACGCGCCGTAGAAGTGCGTGTGCCCGCACAGCATCGCCGGCAGCGCGAGCTGCCCACCGGCATCCAGACGTTCCTCGTGCGGGTACTGCGTCGCCAACGCCATCGTCGTATCCAGCGCCGCGATCTTCCCATCGCGAATGAGCATCGCGCCATCCTCGAGCAACTGTGGCTCATCACCAAGCGTGGCAATGCAAGCGTGTGTGATTAACATAAAGCCTCCCTTGACTTAAGAGTTGCGAGTTATGAGTCAAGAGTTGCAAGATTCATAGTTCGCTACTCGCTACTCTTGACTCGCTACTTTTGGAAACGTGGGTCTTCGGCTAGTGTGCGCCGCAGGCCCTCCTGCAATGTGACTTTGGGTTCGTAGCCCAGAATTTGGCGCGCCAGACGCACATCGGCGCGCAGGCGGGTCACGCCGCCGCTCTCCACCGGGCTGTTGATGATGTTGCTGGAAGAGCCGGTCAGGGTGAGCACGTGTTGGGCCAGCATTTGGATCGCGGTGTCCTCGCCGCTGCCAACGTTGATCGTGCGGCGGGCAACGTCGGGCGCGGTCGCTGCGGCGACGAGCGCGCGCACCACGTCATCGACGTAGACGAAATCGCGCGTCTGCTCGCCGCTGCCGAAGATCACCAGCGAGCCGCCGCCCAACGCCTGGTAGATGAACCGCGAAACGACCGGTGAGTGCGAAGGCAGCAATGGCTGTCCTGGGCCGTAAGCGTTGAAGATCCGCAAGGCCACGGTCGTCGTCCCCCAGAGCGCGCCAATCGTGTGGACGTAGTATTCCGCCGCGAGTTTGCTCACCGCGTAGGGGGATTGTGGGTTGGGCGTGGTCGTTTCGGACACCGGCTGCGTTTCCTGCGCTCCGTAGACCGCGCCCGACGAAGTGAAGACCAGACGCGGGACACCCACGTCGCGCATCGCCTCCAACAGCGCGACGGTGCCGCCGACGTTCACGTCGTTGTATTCGCGCGGATAGAGGATCGATTCCGCCACCAGTACGCGCGCGGCGAGATGATAGACGCACTGCACGCCCTGCAAGAGCGTCCAGAGCTTGGGCCGGTTGGTGATCTCCCCGCGATGAAAAAACACCTTCGCATCCAGCCGCGTTTGATCCCCGGCGCTGAGATCGTCCAATACCAACACTTCGTGGCCCTGGCGCGCTAAAGCATTCGCCAGCGCGCTCCCCAGAAAACCTGCCCCACCCGTGACCAAAATTCGCACAAGGCCCTCCTTAAAAATGGCCTCAACGGATTGAACGGATTAAACGGAAAAATATCCGCTAGATTCCGTTGAATCCGTTGAGAAAATCCTTCTCGTCACTCGTTGGTGTGGAATCCCACATGGAGACTCCTTAAAACGGCAAATGGCATCTGCCCCATATTTTTGGCACTCTGTTTCGACACCCTCATTTTAGCATAGGTTGCAGAATCTTCTAACTTTTCCACCTTGCCCATCTTTGATTTCCGGCTATCATGACGATGCTGGGTTGTCGCCGAGTAAGACTACCCGACTAACGATGGATGACTACCCAGGAGGTGTATGACCGAACGCGAATCTATCAAAGAGACGATTGCCCCGCCGGAGAAAGCCTATCTGGTCGGCGTGGAATGGAAAACTATCCCGGATGGCAAATACAAACCTGAAGCCTGGCCCGCCGAGGAATCGCTCAGCGAGCTGGCCCGCCTGGCGGATACCGCCGGTTTGGACGTGCTTGGCCAGACAGTGCAGAAGTTGGAACGCCCCAACGCCGCCACCTTCATCGGCAAGGGCAAAGCTGCCGAAATCGCTGCGACGGTACAGCAAATGCACATCGACGTGGTCGTCTTCGACAACGAACTAACCCCCGGCCACCAGCGCGAACTGGAAAAGGTCTTCGGCAAGGACGTGAAAGTATTGGACCGCACCGGGTTGATTCTGGACATCTTCGCGCAGCACGCGCACACCCGCGAAGGCGCGCTCCAGGTGGAACTGGCGCAATACGAGTATCGCTTACCGCGCCTGACGCAAACGTGGACGCAGCAGGCGCTCACCCGGCAAGCCGGCGGGCGCGCGGGCGGCAACACCGGCGGCGTCGGCGTGCGCGGTCCCGGCGAGACCAAGCTGGAAATGGACCGCAATGTGATCCGCCACCGCATCAGCCAGATCAAGCGCGAGCTGGAAAACGTGCGCGCGCAGCGCGCCCGCTATCGCAGCCAGCGCCGCCGCAGTGGCTTGCCCACCGTCGCGCTGGTCGGCTACACCAACGCGGGCAAATCCACGCTGCTCAACACCCTCAGCGGGGCCGGCGTCTACATCGCCGACCAACTGTTCGCCACGCTCGACCCCACCACACGGCGCGTCACATTGCCGGGCGGGACGATCGTGCTGCTGACCGATACCGTCGGCTTCATCCAGAAGCTGCCCACCGGGCTGATCGCGGCTTTCCGCGCCACGTTGGAAGAAGTTACGGAGGCCGATTTGCTGCTGCACGTCATCGACGCCAGCCACCCGCAAGCGCTCGAACAGGCCCGCGCCGTCTACGCCACGCTCAAGGAGATCGAGGCGGGCGACATCCCGATGATCAACGTGCTGAACAAGATCGACCGGCTCGCCGATCCGGAGGCAGCCTGCGCCGCGCTGTGCCACCTCGCTGACAGCGTCGCCGTCTCCGCGCTGACCGGCATAGGATTGGATAAGCTGCTTGGTCACATCGAAGAAGTTCTGGAATCCGAAATGGTGCGCATCGATGTGGTGATTCCCTTCGATCGTGGGGAACTGGTGGGCCTGTTCCACGAACGCGGCCTGATCGACAAGGAAGAGTACCGCGAGGCGGGCACGCGCATCGTCGGGCGGCTGCCGGAGACGCTGGCGCTGCACTTCGACGCCTTCCGCACCCCCCGCACCCCGCGCCGCACCAAACAGGCCGTCTTGTCAGCAGATTGAGCAGATTAAGCAGATTTATATATCCTTAATCCATTTCATCCGTTAAATCCGTTGAGGTAAACCGATTTGTCGCATTGGCGGAAGCAGCAGCGCAAGGAACAATACTTCCAGAAGGCCAAGCAGGAAGGCTATCGCGCGCGGTCGGCGTATAAGCTGATCCAAATCCAGGAAAAATATCGCATCATCCGGCGCGGCGACGTGGTGGTGGATTTGGGCGCTGCGCCCGGCTCGTGGTCGCAAGTGACGGCGAAGCTGGTGGGGACCGGTGGCCGCGTGATCGCCCTGGACTTGCAGGCCATCGAGCCGATTTCCGGCGTGATGACGCTGCAGGGCGACATGACCGATCCGGCAGTCCAGGCGCAAGTGATCGATATGGTCGGTGGGCGGGTCCACGTCGTTCTCAGCGACGCCGCGCCGTCCACGACAGGCATCAAACTGCGCGATCACGTGCTCTCTATGGAATTGGGCCACGTCGCGCTCGCTGTCGCCAAAAACTTGCTGGTTCCCGGTGGGAAGCTCGTGATCAAAGTCTTCGAGGGGGAGGACTTGCCCGCGCTGCTCCACGAAGTCAAAATGGCCTTCCACCCGGTCAAAGTCCATACCCCAGCCGCCACCCGCAACGAAAGCTGGGAATCGTTCATCGTCGCTCAGGGGTTCAAAGGAAATCCCTAATCCGAGATCTTATGCTATCCGCTCGACATCAGATCTTAGCATTCTGTAGCATCGCAGTCCTGGCCTTGCTGATCTACCTCGGCAGCCAACTGCCGCTCATCGCGTCGCAAGAGGCCAACGCCGAATCGACAGCGACAGCCACAGATGCGTCTTTCACAGCGACACCCACCCGCACTCCCCCGACCACATCGTCTCCGACGCCCACCACAACGCCATCGCCGACGCCCACATCGACGCCGTCACCCACCACAACGCCTACCTTCACTCCGTCGCCGACCGCAACAGCATCGCCAACAGCCCTCCCTTCCCCCACCCCCACGCCTGATATGACGGCGCTCGACGCCTATCTGCGCGCGGACGCCACACTGCAAGTCGCCTTATGCATGTCGGACACGCAATTGAGCCTGCGCGAAGGCGAGATTGTAGCCCCCATCCTGCTCTACCATTTTGTGGGACGCGAGTCCCTGGAAAGAGACGGCGCCAGCACTACCCGCTACAACGTCACCGCCGCCAACTTCGATGCCCAGCTTGCTCTGCTGCACCGGCTCGGCTACCAGACGGTGACGGTCGCCGAGATCGCGGCGGCGCTGCGCGGTGAGGGCGTCCTCCCGGTGCGCCCCATCGCCATCACCTTCGATGACGGCTGGGCCGAACAATACAGCGTCGCCTTCCCCTTGCTGCAAAAGTACGGGATGAAGGCCACATTCTATGTGCCAAGCAGCTACACTATCGGCGGGCGGGTTGTGACGTGGGAACAATTGGAGGCATTGCGCGACGCTGGTATGGAAATCGGCTCGCACACCCGCAAGCACGTCAACCTGATCGCCGTCAGCGCAGAGGACGCCAGTTATGAGGTTTTCGGCTCGAAATCCGCCCTGGAAGCCAAACTCGACATCACGGTCGAGAGCATTGCTTATCCCTACGGCTTGTACAACGGCGGCACTATCGCCCTAGTCCAAAAAGCCGGCTACCGCGCCGCCGTCGCCTTGAGCGCATCGCCGAAACAAAGCCTGTCCAACCTCTACGCCCTGCGTCGTTTCGAAATCCACGGTGCGCACACCCTCGCCGACCTCATCGCCTACCTCCCCTGGCGCGGCCAAGGCACCACCCTCTGCCCGGCGAATGAGCGAATCGAAGAATCGGCGAATGGGCGAATCAGTGAATGAGCGAATGAGCGAATGAGCGAATCAGTGAATGAGCGAATGAGCGAATGAGCGAATGGTGAATCAGCGAGTGGTGAATCAGCGAATGGCGAATCAGCGAGTGGTGAATCAGCGAATGATGAATCAGCGAATGATGAATCAGCGAATAAGCGAATCTATGAATACCATCTCTTCACTCTTCACTCTTCACTCTTTACTCTTTACTCTTCACTCTTCACTCTTCACTCTTTACTCTTC
>MTKY01047445.1_pt1 | contig 13168 bp, 14 predicted proteins | sample 1042731 | NCBI WGS metagenome assembly MTKY01 (sample SAMN06212206, study PRJNA360538) | anaerobic digester metagenome | biome: Wastewater treatment plant; material: sludge; isolation source: anaerobic digester fed with sludge from wastewater treatment plant | place: Denmark: WWTP Soeholt ... | reverse complement strand
AATTTGTCTACGCGCGTCGCCACGACGGCGGGTGCTTTCGTTGCAGCCGGCGTGACCGCGACCCTGCTCAACGGCCGGCAGCGCCACCGACGCCGGCTTCGGCGCGGTGAAGAGGTCGAGTTCGGATCGGTCCACAGCGCGAAGCTGACGATGACGGCAAGCGACGGAGTGCAGATTCACGCTGAGGTTGACGAAGGGGCGCGCAAGACACCGACCGTTGTGTTCATCCACGGCTGGGTCGAGACGCTCGACGTCTGGCACTATCAACGGCTTGCGTTGCGCAACAAGGTCCGCATGGTGTTCGTGGACCTGCGCTCACACGGACTTTCAGAGCGGTCACACGGCCACAACTCATCGATCGAACAGCTTGCCGACGACCTGATTGTCGTCATCGCCGCACTGGTCCCGAAGGGGCCGATCATCCTCGTCGGACACTCGCTCGGTGGCATGACGATCATGGGACTCGCCGATGTGAAGCCTGAGCTGTTCGGCAAGCGGGTCAAGGGGGTCGTACTCGTTGCCACGAGCAGCGGAAAACTGGCCCGTTCGAGTCCTGCGCTGCGCCGCTTCCTGCCGTTCGTACGAGTCGCGTCGCCGCTGCTTGACTGGGGCCGTGCCTTCAACAGCTATTCGGTGATCCGTCGTTGGGGACTCGGACCACACGCGCTCGAGCGCCATGTCGACATGACCAACGAGATGATCCTGCAGGCACCGACGCACGTGCTGATGGACTTTTATCCGATCTTCATCGGCCTTGATCTCGATCACACTCTCAAGACCGTTGGCAAGGCATCGACGATCGTGATTGGTGGCACGCACGATCTGCTGACGCCGCTCAAGCACAGTCGGCGGCTCGCCGAACGAATCCCCAACGCCCGCCTGATCGCGGTCGAGGACTCCGGGCACATGATCCCGTTCGAGGCCAACCAACAGGTCACCGAGGCGATTGAATCCCTCATCGAGGAGGTCACATGACGGCATCCCTCAATGTCATCGAGGCCGGCCCCGAGCATGCCCAGCAGATCGTCGACATCATCCGCCGATCATTTGGAGTCAGGCCGGTCCTCGACCCTCCGTCGACGGCGATGGATGAGACGGAGGAGTCGATTGCTGTCGTGCTCGCCGGACCTGGAGGTCTGCTGGTTGAGCGGCGCGGACTGCCGATGGGAGCGCTGCTGTTCGACGAGTCACGCCCCGGACTACTTGGCCTGCGCCGGGTCGCCGTCGACCCCGATCTGCAGGACCGCGGAGTCGCATCGGCGATGGTCGGCGTCGCCGAGGACACGGCTGAAGAACGCGGCAAGGACGGTATCTGGCTCCACGTGCGCGAAGAGCTTCCCGAGACCGTGCAATTTTGGACTCGTCGCCTTTACCACCCGCACACCCAGGAGGGCTCGACGATCGAGCTGGGCAAGACGCTGTGGCTGTCACGCGAGATTCCGACGGCCGACGACATGTTCGCATTTGCCGCCAGGCTGGCAATGCTGCTGCACGCAGGTGATCTGCTGGTGCTCTCCGGCGACCTTGGTGCAGGCAAGACGACGTTCACGCAGGGGCTCGGCGACGGCCTTGGCGTACGGGGCCCGATCACCTCGCCGACCTTCGTGATCGCTCGTACGCATCCGTCGCTTGTCGACGGCCCGCCGCTGGTGCACGTCGACGCCTACCGCCTCGGCGATGCCGCCGAGATCGACGACATCGACCTCGACGCGACGACCGACGACGCCGTGACGGTCGTCGAGTGGGGTGACGGGCTCGCCGAGCAGCTGAGTGACAGCTGGCTGCACGTACGGATCGAGGTGCGAGGCGCGCGTCCCGGCGATCCGCTCGGCACCCCAGCAGTTGCAGCAGCTGAAGACAAAGAGTCGCGGGTCGTGACAGTCAAGCCGCACGGACCCCGCTGGGTCGGCGTCCCTCTCCGCTCAACCCTCCTCCCCTGACCCATCGCTGAGGGGAGAGTTGCGCACGCTGAGGGGAGAGTTGCTGCTGCCGTGGGGCGACAATAACCCTCCCATCAGCGACGAGAAGTCTCCCCCCACCGTAGGGTGCTGACGTGCTGCTCCTTGCTTTCGACACCGCGACGACGGCAATCACGGTGGCGGTTCATGACGGAACGAACGTCGTCGGAGAGGCTTCTGGACACGGGGCCATGGCGCATGGGGAGCTGTTGGCGCCGGCGATTCGCGACGCGATGGGACAGGCCGGTGCGGTGATGGACGACCTCACCGATGTCGCTGTAGGTGTGGGTCCCGGGCCCTTCACGGGACTTCGGGTCGGCGTGGTCACAGCACTGACGCTCGGCTCCACGTTGGGGTTGGCGCAGCACGGTGTCTGCTCGCTCGACATCGTCGCCTTCGACGTCACGTCAGGGTCAGAATTTCTGGTCGCAACAGATGCTCGCCGTAGGGAGGTCTATTGGGCTCGCTATGCCGCCGACGGCGCACGACTTGACGGCCCGCACGTGTCGTTCCCCGCAGATCTGGCGCAACAGCACCCGGAGCTGCCGACATACGGGCGTGGTGGAGAGCTGTACGACGGCGTGCTGCGTCCGGCTGGCAAAGCGCAGGACCCGCGGGCTGCTGCGCTCGCATCGGCGGTGATTGCTGGTCGGGTGGTTGAGATGCCGCTCGAACCTCTTTACCTCCGCCGTCCCGATGCGGTGCCGCAGATCGTCAACCCGCGGGCATGATCCGCCGCGCGACAGAGGCCGACGTCGCGACAATCGCGAGGATCGAGGTCGAGTGTTTCGGGACGGAAGCCTGGAGCGAACAGCTCGTACGCGAGCAGCTTGTGGCCGATCATCACGTCGTCCTGGTCGGCCACGCCATCGCGTACGGTGTCGTCTCCTGGCTAGGTGATGTCGCAGACCTTGATCGCATTGCAGTCCTGCCGTTCGCGCGCCGCCGCGGCATTGCCGGTGATCTCCTCGAACAGCTGATTGAGGCAGCGCGCGGGCTGGGCGCAGAGCGCATGCTGCTCGAGGTCGCCGCTGACAACGACGCGGCGACAGGACTTTACCGGTCATACGGGTTCACGACCATCACCACGCGCACGGGCTACTACCCCGCGGGCACAGACGCTCTGGTCATGCAGCTCGATCTCTGACTTGACTGTTCGGTGTGGCATGCCACTGTTGAACTATGACCGAGACCCCTGATGGACTGCCCGACGAGTCTGACAACCTGGACCAACTCCAGCCCGAGGACACCCTGATCGATCGTGGTGTCGCCGACGTGCTCGACGAGGGCTATTCACCCGCCGAGAAGTGGTCGGCCGGCGAAGGATTCGGTACGACCGCCGACGAGGCGCGGCAGGGCGAGAACCTCGATCAGCGCATCGCGCAGGAGGAGCCGGACGTGGACCCATACGCCGAGGCCGACGGTGAGGATCTCGACGACGGCGAGGTCGGCACTGAGCGCTCGGGGCGCCTGGTTGCTCCCGACCAAGGACTTGGCGAAGACGTTGACTCTGAGCTCGTCGGTGAGGACATCGGCATCGACGGTGCGGGCGCGAGCGCGGAAGAAGCGGCAGTGCACGTGGTGGAGGACGAGGACTAGAGTTTCCGGATGCGTGACATTACCTACCCGCCGGTCATTCTCACTGCCAAGACGCTGTTCAAGGTGCTCGGCATGAACTTCCAGATGTCGGGCACTGAGCACATTCCACGCAAGGGTGGCGCGATCCTTGCGGCCAACCACATCGGCTATGTCGACTTCATCTTCGACGGTTTTGCGGCTCACCCCAACAAGCGACTGGTGCGCTTCATGGCCAAGAAGGATGCTTTTGACAACAAGATCTCCGGCCCGATCATGCGCTCGCTCCATCACATCTCGGTCGACCGCGAGCATGGCGTCGAGTCGTACAACCAAGCGGTCGAGTACGCCCGCAGCGGCGAGATCGTCGGCATCTTTCCCGAGGCCACGATCAGTCGTTCGTTTGAGATCAAGGAGCTCAAGACCGGCGCCGTACGCATGGCCGCAGAAGCCGGCGTACCGCTGATCCCGATGGTCACGTGGGGCACCCAGCTGCTCAAGACCAAGGACCACGAGCCGGACCTGAAGGGTCGTGGCAAGACGATCGGTCTGCACGTCGGCGCTCCGCTGGAGGTCACGGGTGAGGATCCGGTCGCCGAGACCGCCAGGCTCCGCGAGGCCATGGCCGCCCTCCTCGACAAGGCCATCGCCGAATATCCCATCAGCCCCAAAGGTCAGTGGTGGGCGCCCGCACGTCACGGCGGCACTGCCCCGACGCCTGAGAAGGCAAAGAAGCTTGACGAGGAGGAGCAGATCGAGCGTGCGGCACGCCGAGCTGCCAAGGCGGCGAAGAAGGACTAGCTGCCGACCGACCCGTCGGCCATCTCGCGCAGCAGATCGAGATGGCCGTTGTGGCGGGCCGTCTCCTCAATGAGGTGGGCGACGACCCAGCGGACATTGGGGTGGAAGTCTCGCAGCGCCTTGTCGGCCTCTGTGTCGAAGTCAAGACCTGCGAGCAACCTGCGGGTGAGTTGCACCTGCTCTGAGTAGCCGTCGATGACCTCGTGGAGCGGCACCACGAGTCCTGCCTCCAGCTCGCCGTCTGGGCTCTCCTCGCTCCATGGGGCTCGATCCTCGCCGCCGAGAATGACGACCTCGACCCAGTAGTGCTCATTCCACCGCAGGTGGTTGAGCAGCGATGCCGGGTTGGTCAACGGTGACGTCGAGATCGGTGCCGTACGAGCCAGCTGCTCGGTCAGACCACGTACCTTGAACAGCGCGGTCTGCTGCACGTACTCAAGCAGCTGCATCATCACCGAGCGTTCGTCGCCGGCCGGTGGGGTGTCTGTACGAACCATGGAGCCACCCTGCCACGGAGGCATCAGGGCCGGTACGCCTGTCTGGCAGCCACCAGAACGGTCAGGACTGACGCGTCAATGAGCCGTCGGCAGTCGCATTGGCCATGTGTCGGGATTCTCCCGTCTGGCCCAGCCTCACCAGAACGTAGGGCGACGTGTCGTTGACGCGCACCCGCGGCCAGCGTCGGGCGTACGAAGCAGCAACGTTTGGATGCCGGGCGTCTGCCCGCGTCACCAGCTCTGCATGGCCGAGCTGCCACCTACCATTCACGAGGATCTCGACGTCCGGACGGCCCGCGAGATTTCGCCACCACATCTTCTTCTCAGCGCGGCCGGGTAGCACAACCCACCCGTCATCGACCTCGGCGATCATCACCGGGAACCGGTAGACCCGGCCCGTGCGCGTACCGGTGACGGCGAGACCGGAAAGGCCCGGCCACCGCGATCGCCGCGTTCGGGACTGGAGGATTGAGAGCATCAGTCGGTGGCGCAGAGGAGGGCCATCGAACGTTCGAAGGAACGGGCCGGTCAGCAGACCGAGAACCAGACCCGCGCCAGCGCCGGTGACCGTTCCAGCCACCACCACCTGACCCCATGGCCAGTCAGCACCCACCGTGGTCGCTCCCAGAAAGATCACCGGCATGGCCCCTGCCCAGCCGACGACGCTCGCGGTGATCCACCGCCACGGGTGCCGAGCGTGCCCGCGTAGTGCCCAGCCTTGGGCAGCGCCTAGGAACACTCCCATGCCCGCGCCGAGGGCGGCCGCCCCGAGCAGCACCGCGAGCACAGACGGTTCCGAACCGGTGCCTGAGTCCTCAGCCAGAGCGGAGGGGGCGGATCCGGCTGCCCACCCGACTCCGGCCACCAGCACTGTGGCGACCAGCCAGCGCACCCGCCCCCGGTGGCCGAGCAGGCCACCGAGGGCACGGGACTGCAGTACGCCCAGGGCGGTGCCCTCGACCAACCCACCGAGCACAACGAGAGCAAATCCGACCTCGGAGGCGTGTGCGACACCTCCGTCGCTCAGGACGGTGGCTCCGCGGGCCGCTCCCGCGGATGCGGTCATACCAATCGACTCGGCGATCACGCACGCCACCAGCCACGGACGCATCAGACCTGTAACGGTTCCCATCGGTTCATGTCCTCCTCACCCACAATTTTCCAACAACCGAGCGGCTTGGGGAGGGTCAGAGGTCCCGATTGGTGAGGAGCCACGACACTGCTCGATCGATGCGAGGTCCCTGACCGCCGACCATCGGCCGTCCTGATCACGCCCGCCAGGGCGCCTGTCAGAATGGCGTCGTGAGCGAGCGCAGCGAGCGAACCATCAAGCGGCCATCACGTTGGCGCGCCCGTAGCGTGGGTTCTTCAACGGAGGTGGCGGCGTGAGCGAACCACTTGTGCTCGGGATCGAGTCGTCCTGCGACGAGACCGGTGTCGGCATCGTCTGCGGCACCGAGCTTCTCGCGCACGCGCTTTCGTCCAGCATGACGGAGCACGTACGTTTCGGCGGCATCGTTCCGGAGGTCGCCAGCCGCGCGCACCTCGAGGCAATGGTCCCCACTCTCGAGCACGCCTACGCCGAGTCAGGAGTACGTGTCCAAGACGTCGACGCGATCGCGGTCACCAGCGGGCCAGGTCTCACGGGCGCGCTTCTTGTCGGCGTTGCCGCGGCCAAGGCGCTCGCGCTTGCCCACGACAAGCCGCTCTACGGCGTCAATCATCTCGCCGCCCATGTGGCAGTCGACCAGCTCGAGCACGGTCGCTTTGAAGGTCGAGTGGCCGCGATGCTGGTCAGCGGCGGTCACACCGAGATCCTGCTCGTCGACGACATTGCCACCGACATCACGCTGCTCGGACAGACGATCGACGATGCAGCGGGGGAGGCGTTCGACAAGGTGGCTCGTCTGCTCGGGCTGCCCTATCCCGGCGGACCACACATCGACCGAGTCGCCCGTGAAGGTGACCCGGATGCGTACGACTTCCCGCGCGGGCTCACGACAGGTCGAGATGTCGACAAGTATCGGTATGACTTCTCGTTCTCCGGTCTCAAGAGCGCCGTCGCGCGGCTCGTGCAGCACGAGCAACGCATGGGTCGTACGTTCGCGGTTGCCGATGTGGCGGCCGCGTTCCAGGACTCTGTGTGCGATGTGCTGACCAAGAAGACGATCGCTGCGTGTCTCGACCACGACGTGGACACACTGATCATCGGTGGAGGGGTGGCAGCCAACGCGCGACTGCGCCACTTTGCCGAAGAACGCGCCGCCAAGGCGGGCATCACGGTGCGGGTTCCGCGACTTGGACTCTGCACCGACAACGGAGCGATGGTGGCGGCGCTCGGAGCCGAGGTCGTACGCAGGGGGCTCCCGCCGTCGTCGCTGGACCTCCCGGTGGACTCCAGCATGCCCGTCACGCAGGTCCTGGCGGCGTAGTGCCGAACCATCGGGCACTTCGAGAGTCGCATTTTCGCCGCAACCTGTCCGTCGCAATCACCGCAGTCATCGTCGGCGGGGCTGCCATCTGGTGGTTGGGTCGCGGCGACGCAGTGCCGGCCCCCGCGATCACGACGCCGGCTGCTGTTGGTACGACCTCGGCTCCCGCGAGCAAGAAGGCGCTGGGATGGGTGCCGACCAGCGTCGAACGTGAGGCGGCCGAAACACTTGCCCATGACCTCAGCCTTTCGGACCTCGCCGGTCAGCTGATCGTCGCCCGGCACAAAGGTGCTGAGTCGTCACTGGCCCTGGTGCGGGACAAGCACTTCGCCGGCGTGATGGTGACGAGTCCGCAGATCCTCAATGTGACGACGCAGGATCCCCTCAGCCAGGTCAAGCGGTTCAACCAAGAGCTTCAAGACGCCGGCGGTGATCGCGACTATCCCGTGATGGTCCCGATCGACCAGGAGGGCGGGCTCGTCGCACGGATCAAGCAGCCGATGACACCGTTCCCCACGTTCATGTCAGCTGGTGCGGCCATCGCGGGTGATCCCAAGGCTGGTGCGCAGGCAATCGCAGCGGCGACCCGCGCATCGGGTGCAGAGCTGCGAGCGGCTGGATACAACGCGGTGTTTGCTCCAGACGGTGACATCACGATCGGGGCAACGGACCCAGTCATCGGCAGCCGGTCCGCTGGCAGCGATCCCAAGGTCGTGGCGCAAGCCGTCGTCGCTGCGGTCACGGGCTATTCGCAAGCAGGTTTGATCTCGGCGGTGAAGCACTTCCCGGGTCACAACGTCGCAACTGACAGCCACAGCTCACTGCCGCTCCTGTCCAGCGACAAACCGCGTCTCACTGCGCACGACCTCGTGCCGTTCAAGGCAGCGATCGGCGCGGCTGCGCCCAGCATCATGACGGGTCATCTGAACGTATCGGCTCTCGATCCCGGAATTCCGGCGTCGATGTCCCGCAAGGTCGTCACCGACAGTCTTCGCAAGGATCTCGGTTACGACGGCATCATCATCAGCGATTCCCTCGGCATGGGTGCGGTGATGAAGCGCTATCCCGGCGGCGATGCGACGGTACAGGCGATCAAGGCAGGTAGCGACCTTGCGCTGATGCCCGCGGACAACGATCGAGCGTACGCAGCGGTGCTCGCAGCGCTGAAGTCCGGCGAGATCCCCGAAGAGCAGGCTAGAACGAGCGCAGCACGCGTCATCGCGTACCTCCTGCATGCTGACGCTTCACCGCACGTGAACGGTGAGCCGGGTAGCCACGCAACTGAGTCCCAGGCGCTGAGTGCTGCGGCGGTCACGATGGTCAGTCGGCCATGTGGGACGGTCGATCAGGTCACCGCCGTTCGACCGAGCGGCTCCTCTGAGGCCGTCGCCAACTTCGAGGTGGCTGCCAAGGAAGCTGGTCTGACGACCGGTCGAGGCACCTCGATTGCCTTCGTCGGATCCCGGAGTGGTTACGCCGACATCGTGGTTTCGACAGATCGTCCCTATGCGTTGGCCAGCAGCACGGCGCCGACCAAGATCGCACTGTATGGCACCGACCTGCCGGCGATGCGCGCCCTCATCGCCGTGATCACCGGCAAGGCTGAGGCGCGCGGCAAGCTCCCCGTCGATGGCATCTCCGTCAAGGAGTGCTAGGACGTGCGCCCCACGGCGCAGGCGCTAGATGCGGCTTCGGAGGGAATGTGGTCGATACGATTCAAACCTCCGGCAGATCGGCGGTTGTCATGAACCTCACTGGGCGCGTCGTCACGTTGGTTGGCGTGATGACCCTGCTTCTGAGCGCATGCGGCGACGACGTCCCCGACGAGCCGACGACGACCACCACCTCGGTCCCATCGCCGACGCCAACGGCTACGTTGCCAGACGCATCGACGTCCGATGTGACGGAAGAGTCTGAGTCTTTTGGTCAGCTCACCGCAGTCAGGGTCGGGCAGCACCCCGGCTACGACCGTGTGGTGCTTGAGTTCGCCAAGAACGTTCCCGGCTACACCGTGAAGTACGTGGATCTGCCCGTGGCTGCCGACGGGTCCGGCGAACCCGTTGAGCTGCCGGGTGCCGAGTTCGCCGTGCAGATCGTCCTGACCCCGGCCTCTGGGTACGACATGGATGCTGGCAAGCCGACCTACAAGGGACCCAAGACGGTCAAGGACGCCAAGACCGAAGAGATCACGACAGTCGAAAGCTCAGGCGACTTCGAATCAGTCCTGAGCTGGGTGGTCGGCCTAGGCCACGAGGTCCCGTTCAAGGTCACCAAGCTCGACAGTCCCGCGCGCCTGGTGGTCGACTTCCAGACGGGCTGACTACTTCAGGAACGCGTCGAGGGCGTCGTTGATCAAGACGCTCGGGCTCACGCCGCGTTCGACGGCCGATGCGTTGATGCGCGACTTGACCTCCATCGACAACTTCGGAGCCTCATCGTCTGGCTGGTCTCGACCGAATGCCTTCATGGCGGCGAGCACCACGGTCCCGAGCACGTCGAGGATTGCGACAACGCCGAATGTTCGCCAGAATCCGTCGCCGAGGTCCGCTCCGTCGACGATGGCACGCGTGATCATGCCCGCAACGATGACGATCGCGACGAGAGTGCCTGAAAGGCCAAGACTGATCCTCTTTCGACCGGCGAATGCGAGCAGTAGGCACACCTGCGCCAGTGACGCCGCGATCGTGACTCCGACGCCGAAGGTCTGCCACAGTCCGTCGTCTCCGAAGTTGTCGTTGTCGGCCCAGGTCATCCACAGCGCGAGGCCGAATGGAACCAGCGACACGATGCCACCGACGATTCCGACAATCGCTGTCGGGCGACCGGTAACTGCGAGGTAGCAAAGCACCGCGATCGACTCGACCCCGACGATCACCGTCGTCAGGAGCACCCGACCCTGCGTGTCGCCGAAGTCACCTCCGCCCAGTAGGGCAACTATTCCCAGTATCGCTGCGATGGAGAATGAGCCGATGACCAATCGGACGACGAACTTCCTCATATCCTTCATGGGTTGATCCTTGCGTAGATCGCCGAGCTTTGGATCAAGCTGCCCCAAGAATGTGCGTGAAGTCGTGCAGGATCATCCGGATCTCGGGGGGCGGGAGCGGAACCGCAGGATCTGCCCGGGGCGTGCCTGGCCAAGACGGTCGGTGTCGGCGTCCGCCATGACGGCGATCACCGGGTAGCCACCGGTCACGGGATGGTCCGGGCCGAGCACGATCGGCAGCCCCTCGGCGGTGACCTGGATGCTGCCCCGCAGGCAAGGCTCGCTCGGCAGCTCGCCAAGCCTCGTGCGATGGAGGACCGGGCCGTCCAGTCGCACGCCGATGCGGTCAGAGGCCGGGCTGACCTGCCAGCCAGATTCCAACAGCAGGCGGACGGAATCGGCGCTGAACCAGTCGGCCCGCGGACCGAGAACGACGCCCAATGTCAGCTCGCCAGCCTCGGTGAGGGAGCGCACATCTTCGGTCGAGGGCGTATCGCGTGGGGTGCCCACCCCAAGGCGCTGACTTGCCTCGAGAGGCGGTGGTCCGAGTCCGGCAAGGGTGTCACGGGATGCCGAGCCGAGCTCGCGGGCGAGTTCGACCCCGCCGGACACGCCCACGTACGCTCGGATTCCGGCCGTGATCGTGTCCACATGCAGTTGCTGACCCTGACCGAGCAACAGCGACCGCCCATGCGCAACTGGATCACCATCGACCGAGAGCGGTCCGGTGCCGCCGGTCACGGCGACAACGTGTGCCCGCTCTGCGCGCACGATCAGTCCGCCGCCGAGCACCTCAATCACGCCAGCGGACGGATCGTTGCCGAGGATCGCATTGGCCTGCCTCATGGCGATGCGATCGAAGGCGCCGGAGGAGCTGACTCCGAGCCTGCCGAGACCGGGTCGACCTTGGTCCTCGACCAAGCTCAGGACCCCGGGTGCCTCCACCAGCAGGCTCATTGCTGCACGAACCGTACAGACATGCCCGATGTGAGCAGCGCGGGCGGATCGCGGTGGGTGTCCCACAACGACAGCGTCGTACGTCCCAACAGCTGCCACCCGCCTGGTGACTCGCGTGGGTAGATGCCGCTGAACTCGCCAGCCAATCCCACTGCTCCCTGTGGAACTCGGGTCCGCGGTGATTCGTGGCGAGGCACCCGCAATTGAGGACCCGCGCCCACCAGGTAGAAGAAGCCGGGGGCAAAGCCGCCGAATGCGACGGTCCACGGCGTTGCGATGTGGGCCTCAACGACCTCCTGCTCGGTGAGGCCGGTCAGTTGGGCGATGTTGGCGAGGTCTGGCCCGTCGTACGTGACCGGAACGTCGATCCCGGCGACGCCAGCAGGGGTCAGTGGAGGGGCCGCAGATGTGTGCGCGACGAGCCGACGCAACACCGCGGGATCCCCCCGCAGCAGCACGCTGCGGGCGCCGAGCACTGCCTCGGCATGGGCCTCGAGCGCGACAAACCAGCTCTGCGCCTCCTCGAGGGACTCACAGTCGATCAGTACGGCGGCGTCGCCGTATGCGCGGATGTTCACAGGCTGGCAACCTGAGCACCGGCTGCCTCGAGCGCGGCACGCACTGCGCGGGCGAGGGCGAGAGCGCCCGGGGTGTCGCTGTGCACACAGATCGAGTCGACATGGCCGAGCAACCGTACGGCTTGTCCCGCGACGGCGGCGGCATCATCGAGAACGGCGCCGGGCTGCTCGCGGGGAACGAGCCAGCCCTCCGAGGCATACGCCCGGTCGGCGAAACCCTCGCGGATGATCGAGACACCCGATCCCGCGGCGATGCTCAAGGATGCCGATCCCGGCAACCCGGCGAGAGGCACGGCCCTGGCGAGACCGAGGATCGCGTCCACCACGGCCTGCGCCTGAATGTCGTCGTGGACGATCGCGTTGTAGAGCGCACCGTGCGGCTTCACGTATGCGACCGTGCCGCCGACGGATGTGGCGATGTCGGTGAGCAACAAGATCTGGCGCACCACCTCATCGCGAAGTGCCGCCGGCGGCATCGTCATTGCAGCACGGCCGAAGCCTTCACGGTCTGGGTATCCGACCTGGGCCCCGATCGCAATGCCGTGCGCAACCGCTGACTCACAGGTCGCCTGCATCAACTGCTCGTCGCCGGCGTACGCCCCACAGCAGACGTTTGCGCTCGTGACGAACTCGAGCAGCGCCACGTCTTCGCCGGACTCCCACCGCGGCCAGGACTCCCCAACGTCTGCATTGAGGTCGATCCGCATGATGACCTAGATCCGTTCCACGAGGAAGGCCCGACCGTCACCGTGAACGCGCGTCATGATGACCGTCGCCGGATTGGGCCCCTTGAGCTTGAGCCGTTTGATCAGCTCCTCGGGGACGATGTCCACCCCGCGCTTCTTGATCGTCAGGGTCCCGATCCGGCGCACCTGGAGTGCCGCCTTGAGTGGCTTCTCCCGGAACGGCAGCTCATCGAGCACCCGGAAGCCGCGTGCGAGCTGGGTCGACTCGGACCGATCGGAGCTGACGTATGCGATGTGCGAGTCGAGCAGCCAGCCCCCGATCGCGGCAGCGAGCTCGCCGACGAGGCCGGCGCGGATGACGGCGTCGTCGGGCTCATAGAGATATGAGCCCGGCTCGCCGAGCGCCACTGGTTCGCCTACCGAAACGAGTCCAACGCCGGACGGGAGCACCGTTGCTCGTCGCGTGGCTGTGGCGAACGGCGCACCCCACAGGCACGCCTCCACCAGATTGCCGCCATCGCTGACCCATTCGGCCTCGACTCCGTGCGGCACGGCATCGTGCGCCAGTCCGGGCATCATCTTGGCGACGGCCCTGCCTGCGAGCAACTGTCTGATCCAGTCCCACCGGGGCTGCAGGTCGGCTGTCGAAAATGTACGCCCACGACCGTCCCGGCGCGCTGGGTCGATGAATGCCAACT
>MTKY01053065.1_pt1 | contig 13179 bp, 13 predicted proteins | sample 1042731 | NCBI WGS metagenome assembly MTKY01 (sample SAMN06212206, study PRJNA360538) | anaerobic digester metagenome | biome: Wastewater treatment plant; material: sludge; isolation source: anaerobic digester fed with sludge from wastewater treatment plant | place: Denmark: WWTP Soeholt ... | reverse complement strand
GCCGCGTTGAGCACCGAAGCATGAAGCATAAACCCATTCGCCTCGGCGCGCTCATTTATCTGGTGCATCTCTTGAGATCGAAGCAGCTCCGCGACATTCTCCATGACAAAGACCGCCGCGCCGCTTCGGATTACGATCTCAAGAAACGGCTCCCACAGAGCGCGTCTGGGGTCGCCTATCCGAGTCCTGTTCAAAAGGCTGAACCCCTGGCAAGGGGGGCCGCCGATGACGATATCCGCCTTCGGCACGGATGCGCCGGAGGAGAGGAATTCCTCGATATCTCCTATTATTCGCTCCCCGGCAAAGTTTGCGCCGTGCGTGCTCATGGCGGCGGCATCGCTGTCGAGAGAAAAGATACATTCGTACCCTCCGCAAAAACGACCGTCGACGAAGCCCAGCGTCATGCCTCCGGCACCGGAGAAGAGATCGATCAGTCGAAACACCTCGCACGCCACCTTTCCTGTAAGGCTCTCAAGCCTATTCTACAGTCTGGAAGCGATTTCTGCACACTGTAGCCGACGGCGTTTTTGACAAGGCAACGGACTCGACGTACCATTCTTGCATGTTGCAGTTGCGACAGCGAGTTTCAAACAGGCTGAGGGACAAGTCCCCGGACGCGTCGCAAGCAAGGAGATGGAATCATGGCCGACACGGTATCCGAGGAGAAGCGCTCCGAGGTCATGTCCTCCATACGGAGCAAGGACACGAGGCCCGAGTGGATACTCCGCTGCGGACTCCATCGGATGGGGTTCAGATACCGCCTGCACGACAGAAGGCTCCCTGGCGTTCCCGATCTTGTCTTCCCCAGGTACAGGACTGTCGTCTTCGTTCACGGATGCTTCTGGCACAGGCACGAGGGGTGTCGCAGGGCGACCTTTCCGAAGACCAGGCCGGGCTTCTGGGCGGAGAAGTTCGCTAAAAACACTGAGCGCGACGCAAGGAACAGGGCGGAGCTCGAGAGCGCGGGCTGGCGCGTCCTGGTGGTCTGGGAGTGCGAACTCGAGGATGACACGGAGGCTACGCTGGAGAGGGTCGCTCGCCTTGTCCGCGCTTCGTCCGACGACGAGCCGACAGCTCCTCCGCCCCCGCGCCGGGAGCTGCTCTACACGGCCACGGAAAGGGTCCGCATGCGCGTCGCCTCGCAGAGGGCGGAGAGGCACTCGGCGGACAGTTGACTCTCGCAAAGGGTCGCTAAAAGACGACGTCCTACCTCAGGAAGTCCACCAGGGTGGGCTGGACGATCTTGGCTATCACGGCCAGGCTGGACTGGTAGACGGCCTGGGCCATCGCGAACTTGGTGCTGGTCTCGGCAAGGTCTATGTCGGAGACCTTGCTGTACAGTTCGGTCATGTGGACGCCGTTCTGCTTGAAGCGCGCCTGGTTGTTCTCGTAGCGCTTCAGCATGGCGCCGCCGGAGGTGCGGCAGCGCAGCAGGTTGTCGATGAACTGGTCCACCTGGCCCAGCATGGTGTTGCTCAGCCCGATGCGGTCCTCCGCGGTCACGGAGTTGGCGAGGTTCTCGAGCACGCCGAAGAAGTCGGTCCGCTTGGTGTCGGAGGCGGTGCGGACCACGATGTTCTGGTTGTAGCGAGCGGACGGAGAGCCCGCGCGGGATGGTGTCGTCGGGAGAGCGGTACCGAAAAGAGCCGCATACGCCGGTGCCCCGCCTGACACGGTTACGTCCTGAATAGCATAGCCGCGCGGCGAGGTGAGCACCAGGTACTGTTCACCCGAAACTCCATCGTCCACGAGCTGCGCCTTCACGTCCATACCCTGGAACCTGGCGTTGATGGCCGCGACGACGTCCTCGATGTCGATTGTGCCGCCGGGGGAGTCGTTGCTGTCGAAGATGGCGTTAAGGTCTATCGTGTGGCTGTATCCGTCGACTTCTATCGTGAGCAGGTTGTTGGCCGGATTCACCAGATCCAGACTCCACGCCGAGACGTCTGCTGTGCCGCGAATTGCGTTGTCGATCGTCAGGGTAGACGCGACACTTCCCGACACGTCGAATATGGATACTGGCGCGCCGTCCTTGGCGGCGATGTTCAGCATCACGTTGTTTGCCGCATTCGGCTTGGCGGGGTCGAAGTAGGCGATATCGAGCCAGCTCCCAGCGGCCTTGCGTATCTTGTCGGCGACTGCTACAGGGTTGTCCCCGGCAGAGATATCGACGTCGACCGTCCGGCCGAGGGATTCTATCCGTATTGTGCCTGGTCCGGGGGTTGTGCTCTCCAGAACAGGTCCGCTCGTTATCCCCGACGCTATCCCCATCTGCATCGCTATCCCCGCCGTGTAGGACGGCGTCCAGGCCGGGTCCCCGATGGGCATGTCGACAATCCTGAGGGCCTCGCCGTTCTTCGCGTAGATGGAGACCTGCGGGTTCGCGCCCGTCTCGAGGGCGGTCCAGCCGAGCAGCGCCTCCCCTGCCGCCGAGTTGACCTGCTTGACGATCTGCTCCACGACCTTGGCCTGGTCGGCGACCATGGGCGTGGCCAGGGGGTTCACCGCGACATCCTCCGGGTATAGCTTGACGGTGAACTCCTTGCCGCCGACCGTGACCTGAACGCGAGCGGCCATGTTCCTGTCCAGGCAGAGGAAGTCGGGGAAGACCGCGCCCGTCCCGCCCTTGCCGTGTATCGCGGTGGAGAATCCCAGGTCCATGGCGTGGTTGGAGGCGTTCTTGTCTATGACGACCAGAGGCTCGTTGTCCTTGGGGCGGAGTATCAGCCTCTTCGTCGTTTTCTCGATGTTCTCGCTGGTGTCAAGCCCCGTCTCGGTGTGGTCCTCCTGCACGACGACCTCGAGCCAGTCGCCCGCGACCTGTTTGATGCGCTCGGCCAGCTGATCTATGGTGAGGTTGGCCCCCCCGTCGATCTTGAGCTCGGACACGTTCTTTCCACTCTCGAAGTGCAGGTGCAGCCCGGCTCCGGTTGCGAATGTCTCCCCATCCGCGAACTGGCGGCTCTTGAGCGTCGTCTCCATCCCCATCAGGGTCGAGAAGTCTATGTGGCTGTGGTCGACGGGCCGGAGGGACTCCTCGGACGCGAGCGTCACAACCGGATCGGTCGCCCCTGCGACAAATATGTCCTGCGCTCCCCCGGTCAGATCCATGTTGAACTGGAAGCCGACCTTGTTGGAGCTCACCACGAGCCTGACTTCACCCGTCGCGACGTCAGGCGGCGACAGGCGCGCCTCGATGCCCTGGACGTTCGCATTGATCTTATCTGCGATACTCTGCAGGGTCTCACCAGCGTTAACATCTACGGTCACGTCCAGCCCGCCGGGGACGTAGATTCGGAGCGTCCCGTCAGTTGCAACCCAGGCAGGATCATGACTCAACCCCGTTATGCTCTGGAACTGCTGCAGCCTGTCGGTCTCCGGCCAGCTCGTGACCTGTATCGGCTCGCCCGTGTGGCTCTGGAAGACCAGGCGCTGGGTGCCGTTGTTGTAGTCCTTGTCCACCTTTACGGATATCAGGCGGCTGACGTCGCCCATGTCCATGCTCTCCTCGATCTGCCTGGCTATGTCGTCGAGGGTCATGCCGCGGACCTCGCCATGGTCGCGGAAGCGGTTGTAGTCGGTAACGTCGACGGAGCCGTTTATGTTGCGGTCGACCCAGTCCTCGTTCAGGTGGACCTTTACGGCGCGGTCGCCGACCTTGATCTGGACGATCTCGTCGCGTCCCTTCCACAGGAAGTCTATCGGAACCTCGACGCTGGTGAGGGTGTTCGACGCGTACTCGAGCGGGAAGGCCTCCCGCCCGTGGAAGCTGACGTTGCCGACGGCGCCGCGCTCGACCTCGTACTGCACTTTGCCGGTGTTGCCCATGTAGACTACGTTACCCTTCTCGTCGCGCTCGAACGGACGCACGCCGGTGGCGAGGCCGGACAGCAGGAACCGCCCCTCGACCGAGTAGTTGGCGATGTTGCGCATCTCCTCCTGCAGCTCGTTGATCTCCGCGGCTATTGCCTGGGTCTCTCCCGGGCCGAGCGCGCCGTTGCCGGCGTAGATGGTGAGCTCGCGTATGCGGTGCGCGACGTCCATCATCTGGTTGAAGGCGACGTCGGTGTTGGCCAGCCAGGTCATGGCGTCGTCCTGGTTGCGGATGTACTGGGTGTTCTCCAGCAGGGTAGTCTGGAGGGAGAGCTCCCGCGTGACGTCGATCGGGTGGTCCGACGGGCGCGAGTGCTTCTTCCCGGTGGCAAGCTGGTGCTGATACTCCAGCAGCCGTGAGAGGTTGTTGTGCATGTCCGAGAGCATGAGGCCCTGGACCATTACGTTGGTTACTCGCTGCATGGCGCCGCCCTCCTTCTTACCTGCCGACGATTCCCATTCCGTTGATGACGCGGTCGAGCATCTCGTCTATGGTGGTTATGTAGCGGGAGATGGCGTTGAAGGCCTGCTGGAACTTTATGATGTCCATCATCTCCTCGTCTATGTTCACTCCCATGACCGACTGGCGCTGGTTGTTTATCTGCTCCACCAGGGTGTCCTGGTTCTTCAGCATCGTCTGGGCCCTTTGGGCCTGCGATCCGAGGTTGGCGATGAAAGCCTCGTAGAAGGTGTTGAAGTCGGAGCTGCGGCTCTGAAGCACCTTCGTCTGCTTAAGCTGCGCCATGCGGAGGGCGTTGCTGCCATCCCCCTCGCCCTGGGTGTATCCGTGCCCGTTGCCGCCCGCTGCGGCGATCAGGCTGCGGTCCTCGTCGATCTCGCGGGCCAGAGAGAGGCCGCGGCTCGCCCCGTACAGGGCGCTAAGCGGCGTGAAGAAGGCCGTGCCGGTGACCATGGAGCTCTCCCCCATGCCGTGGCCGGCGTAGTGCAGGGCATTCATCTCGGACGCGAGGGTGTAGGCGATCTCGTCGAACACGTCCAGGAAGTTGAGCACCACGTCGTCGCGAGCCTGCATTATGCCCTTGATGGCGCCGCCCTTGACGTGGTGTCGCACCGTGATGCTGGACTGACCCGTCCCCTTGAGATCCAGCCTGATGCCCTCGGAGACCTCCTCCATCGTGGTGGCGGAGAAGTCGTTTCTCACCGGGACGGGGCGCGCGTTCCTGAAGGCGTTGCTCTCGGAGAGGTAGAGCTTCCCGTCGAAGGTGAAGGCGGCGTCCCGCGAGACGGCCAGGTAGCCGGTGCTGTCGTCGGCGCCGTTCAGGAAGCCGAGCCTCTTCGCTACCTGCAGGCCGCCCCTGGGGTCTCCCATGACGTTTATCCTGTGCGCCTCGCCTGCGGCGTTGCTCTCCAGCACTAGGTAGTGGCTGTTGGTGTTCGGGTCGAGCGCTATGGACGCGTGCAGCCAGTCCTCGGGCCTGCTCAATTTTCCCGACGTGGTGTAGGCGCTGTTTATCTTGTTGCGGATCGTCTCGAGGGTGTCCTCCTCGACCACTTCTATGGTTATGACGGGGGCGTCGTTGGCTATGCCGAGGATCGAGGCAAGGTCGCCCTTTATGTCGACTATCGACAGCAGGTCGTCGTCCGTCGCCGACAGGCCCATCTGGTTCTCCGCGCTGTTGAGCGACACCGTCACGTTCGGGGCGAAGCCGGCGAGGGCCTTGTGCAGGTCCTTGAGGGTCAGCTTCCCGTCGGCCGTGGCACCGACCAGTGCGCCGTCGACACTGATGTCCCAGTGGGAGGGGGGAGCGGCGTCGTTCCAGGAGACTTTAACCAGGCGCTCGACGTCGTGCGCCGAGACCCTGAAGACATACTCGTCGCCGGGCGCTCCGGTCTCGAAGACAACTCCGTTGCCGGGGGGGTCGGCGGTGAAGATCGAGGACGCGACGCGGGTCCCCTGGCTGCCGACCTGCAACGAGAAGGAGCCGTTCAGGTTGAGCGCCTCGGACTTGCTCTCGGGTTTCACCCTCTCCGGGCAGTCCGATTCGCCAAGGCCGACCGACCAGTTGTTCTGCGTGGCCAGGCGCTTCACGTGCACCGAGTGTATGGCCTCGGGGGCGCCCTGCTCCACCACCGCGTGCAGCACGTCGGTGTTTGATACTATGTCGAACAGGTTGTCCTCCACCTGCACGTCGTAGAATCCCCTGTTGCCGGGCACGTCCACGAGCACCAGGTGGCGCGTCTGCTCCCCCTGGACCAGCAGCCTGCCGTGCAGGTCGATCTTGAACTCGCCGTCCCCCTCCAGGCACGGGGGGTTGACGTCTATGTCGATGAACCTGGCCAGCTTCTCTATCAGCAGGTCGCGGCGGTCCATAAGGTCGTTGGGGTTGCCGTGGGCGGCCTGCACCTGGGCGATGGTCTTGTTGAGGGCGGCTATCTGGTCTATGAGGGTGTTGGTCTCCTCGACCATCAGCTTGACCTCGCGGTTCATGGCCCCGCGGTACTCGTCGTAGTTCTGCACGAGCTGGTCGAGGTAGACGGTCAGGTTCTTGGTCTTCTCGACTATCTCCTCCCGCACGCTGGAGCTGTCCGGGCGCTTATGGAGCTCCTGAAGGGCGGTCCAGTACTCGTCGAGGGATGTCTTGAGCCCCTTGCCGTTCGGCTCGTTGACGTACACCTGGAGGGCGTCCATGGCTCGGTCTATCTGCTCCCAGTACCCCTTGACGGTGGTCTCCTCGCGGTACTGGATGTCCAGGAAGGCGTCGCGAAGGCGCACTATGGCGTCGATCTGCACGCCGGTGCCTATCTGCCCCGGTATGGCGGGGCGATTCAGGCCGGGCTCGGTGTATGGGCGGGTGGTGGAGGGCTCGACCCTCTGGCGGGAGTATCCCTCCACGTCGGCGTTGGAGATGTTGTGACCGGCGGTCTCCATCCCCCTGCGGAAGTAGTCGAGGGCGCGGCGTCCCATCTCAAGGCCGAAGAAACTGTTCAACATGGGCGTTCTGCCTCCTTATCCCCTGAAGTCGTAGCCGGAGCGGGCCGACGGGTACATCCCTTCGAGTCGCCTCCACTCCGCGGCCATCATGCCGTTCAGGCGCTGGTTCTCCTCCACCAGGGAGGATAGTATATATATCTCGGACTGGAGGGCGTTGACCTGTAGCATTAGCCGGTCGGCTTTCTCCCTCAGCTCCAGCGCCTCCTCGGGAGGAAGGGCGGCGCAGATGGCGCTTATCCTGGGCTCGCACCCCAGCGACGCGGCCAGGCCGGCGGCCTCGCGCCGGCGCCTCTCCTCAGCCGCCTCCGCGGCGAAGCCCGCCGCCTGCAGCTCTTTGAAGAGGTCCTGCAAAAATTCGAGGCGCCCCTCTTTGAGCGCCTCTCTCTGCCTTATGGCGACATCACTAAGCCTGCGCAGGGCGTCCGCCTGCTTCGACAGCGCGTCCCCCAGGGAGGAGGCGGAAGCCACGATCAGTCCTCTCCCTCCAGCAGCCCGGCGCTTATCAGTGCCCTTGCCACCCTGTTCAGGTCGGGGGAGTAGGTGCCCTCGGCTATTTTCTTCTTGAAGTCCTCGACGAGCTGTTCGCGCACGTCGGGGATCTTCTTTAGCTCACCGGAGACCTTGGCGAGCTCGACGGCGAACGAACTGAACTCGGCGCCGTCCCCCCCGGCCGCCTTGCCGGCGGGGGCGTAGCCTCGTTTGGCCTTTATCTTGCCCGCAGCTCCCGGCACGTAAACCCCAGAAATTTTGTCGATCATAATCATCACCCCGGAAAGAGATCGTTTCTCTTCATAACTGTTATCGGACGACCTGTTCGCGCCCTTTAGCCTCCGCCGCCACAGTCCAAGAAAGCGCTGCGACCGGCGTCCCCCCGCCGCGCCTCGCCGCGTCGGCCGCCCTGAGCAGAGTAGTCCCGGTGGTGGACACGTCGTCGACAAGCACCACCCTCATACCGGCCAGAGCACCCTTCTTCGGCGCGAGGGCATCCCGCGGCATGGCCGTGCGCCTCTCGGCGCCGAGGGTCGTCTGCTCCGCCCGTCGCTCGCTCCAGGCCAACCCCTCGCGCGTCGGGATGCCCCACTCGCGCGACAGGCCCTCGGCGATTGCGGCGGACTGGTTGAAGGCGCGCGGGCTTCCCGGGTGAAGCGGCACCGGAACGAGCAGGTCCGCGCCGGGGCTCGGGTAGGCCCTGCCGAGCGCCCTTCCCATAGCGATCCCCAGCGCCCTGTCCCCGCCGTACTTGAGGGCCAGCACCAGCTCCCGCAGCACGCCCTCGTGCTCTCCCCCCGGCATGAGGGGCAGCCCCCCGAGGTCGATCGGAAGGGGCGGCTTCAGCAGACGCAACAGGCACAGCACGCACGCGCTCTCCCCCACTGCGCCGCAGAAGGGGCAGGCCCGAGGCCACGCCAGGTGCGCCGCGAAGCGCGCCAGCTCCTCAAGAGTACTCAATCGACCGCCTCAGCAGCATCAGCGCGCCCTCCCTGGGGGCAAAGCCGTGCGGCACAAGGAACGGCGCCAGCTCGCTGGTGTAGGTGATGACCAGGGGGATGTCCCTGATAGCCGGGTGGTTTATGGCGTAGTCCAGCAGAGCGGTGCCCACCTTCTTCCCCTGGTGGTCCGGGTGCACCATTATGTCCCACAGAGACGCCCTGTAGACGAAGTCCGTCAGGATGCGGCAGAAGGCCACCAGCCGCCCCTCGTAGCGGACGCTGAAGCACATCGACGTGCCCGCCAGCATTCTGTCTATATCCTCGACCGAGCGGCTGCGCCCCCACCGGGTGAAGCGGTAGAGGTTGGCCAGCTCGGACGCGGTCACCGCATGCTTGCTGTCGTAGAACTGGTAGCCTCCGTTCACCGGCACTCCTCGGCCTCGACCCTGGTCAGGCTCATCCCGCACACTATCGAGCGCAGATCGGCCTTCCTGGCGTCGGCGGCCACCGGCAGCTGCAACACCTGCCCAGTCCCGCACACTGGACAGATCCACATGGCGCGCGCCATCCCGTCCGCGTCGGGAGTGCCGGCTATGACCTTGGTCTCCCCGCAGACTTGACAGGCTACAATCAGCATCTTTCATTCCTCCGATGGTTCCGTATTCTCCCCGGCGGGCCTCACCTTTATCGAGACCCGCACAGGCCCCTCTGTGTGTATGTCCTCCGCCGCCCTGACCTCCACCACAGCCGGCCCCTCCGACCTGGCCAGGCGGTCGGCGGCCTCGAAGAACTGCGCTCCGTCGAGCGTGCCCACGTCCCCGGTCACCGGGTCGGGCTTGATGCTGTCCGCGACCGCCTTCCTGTTCACCAATCTTAGAATGGTATGCAACTCTATCTCCGCGTCCAAGTTCTCGGAGGGCGTCACGGTCCGCGACAGCAGCAGCTGCCCCTTGCTGTAGACCAGCCTGCTGTCGTAGACTTCGTATGCGGCCCTGATGTCCTCGCCTATGACTGCGTTGCCCTCCGCAACAGCCCTGACGAACTTCCTGGCCGGATTGTCCGTGCACTCGGATATGCAGGCTCGCTCCGCGTCCAGGTCCACCGCCAACACAATGTCCGAGGTGGACTGGCCGGTGCGGGCCGCGACCAACAGCGAGGCTCGCCGGCGGAGCTCCTGGAACAGGCGCTCGACCTCGTCCTCGGCGCTCATCGGCTCCACCGCGGCCTGGGCCAGTGTCTCCCTGGCAAAGGCCGCTATGCGCCCGCTGCGCATCTGCACCAGGCCCCTTCTCAGCTCCTCCGCCTCCGACCTCAGCTCCTCGACCGAGCGCGACAGGGACTGCTTCTCGGCCTCGAGGCGATCCCTCTCCTCCCGCGCTCCATCAAGGCTCTTCCTGGCCTCGCTCAGCATCGGGGCCACGGTGTCGAGCTCCGCCTGAACCTTGGATAGCTTCTCCTGCTGCTCCTGGAGCCTGGACTCGCTGCCCGCCAGGTTGATCGCCATGAGGTCGGCCTCGCTCCGGCTCTCCCTGAGCTCCCTGGTCAGGGTCTGGAGCTGCCCCTGTATGAACTTCATGCTGAACAGGGCGGTGCGCACGTTGTCGGAGACAACCGTCATGGTGATCAGTATCGCTATGGATATGAGCGCGCCGGTGACGGCGGTGATGACGCGGCTGGTCGAGCGGGGGCGGAGCCCCATCAGCGAAATGCGGCGCTTGCCCAGGCGCATCCCCAGCACGTCGCCGAGGTACGCAAGCACGCCGCTCAGGAGGACCAGGGCAAAAATGAGCCCCCAGTTCATGTCCGACCAGATTTGGATGGTCACCAGCACCCCTCCATTCCGTCGGACTAATTATAGCAGGTCGGGAAATGGATTGATTCTTAAAAGGGAGGATATCTCGACCGCGGTGTGAAGTTCCCCCGAGTTCATTCCGGGGCAGTAGCGGGCCGCCGCGTCCCACTCCTCGCGCGACTCGAGCAGGGACGGCCAGAAGGGGAACAGGCAACACTGGGCCGGCCGCACCGGGTAGATGGCGCACCGGGCCGTGGAGGCGTCGTACATCAGGCATTCGCCGTTCTGTCTCTCACGGATGCTGGGGGCCTCCCACCGAAGGGTGACATATCTGCGGCGGAACTCGGCGTCCGACAGAGAGAGAAAGGAGGCTATCTCAGCCCCCTCTGAATCGGTGAAATATATCGCGCCGGGCGCCCCGCGGCAGCAGCGCCCGCACGACAGGCAGGTGAAGCGCAGGCCGCCCTCCCACCACACCTAGCGCGGCTCCTTCTCCTGCCGCTCGAGCTGAACCACGAGGCTGTCGTACAGCATGCGCCACATGCCGGTCCCGCCCTCCCTGGCCAGCTGCTCGGCGGACATCTCGACTGCCAGGTCCTCCAGCGGGCCGAACGCCCGGTCGGAGTCGCTCCTGCCGCTTATCCGGCGCGCGTCGGCGTTCATCTTCTTCCACAGCTCCGCCAGCAGGATGGACTCGAACTGCTGGCACGCCTCCTTCAGTTTCTCTCGGTCCTTCTCTCCCTTCAGGCTCTCCGACACCCGGGCGATCGCCGCGGTCGAGGGGACGAACGGAGCAAACTTCGGATCAATCTCCATCTACATCACCACCAGCTCTCCATGAAGCGCCCCGGCCTCTTTTATGGCCTGGAGTATCGCTATTACGTCGCGCGGGGAGGCCCCGACGGAGTTCAGCGCGTCTACAAGCTCCTCCACGGTACTGGTCGATTTCAGAGTGACGAACTGGGCGGACTGCTCCTCGGGGTTTATATCGGTCCTCGGCTGCACCGCGGTAGTCCCCCGGCTGAAGGGCGCGGGCTGCACCACTTCCGGATTCTCGCTCACCCGGACCGTCAGGTTGCCGTGGGCGACCGCCACCGTGCCGATGCGGACGTCCCCTCCCATGACCACCGTGCCGGTGCGCTCGTTCACGACGACGCGCGCGGCGGTGTCTGGCTGCAGGGAGAGTACCTCTATACGCGATATGAAGGTCGCAGGCGACGACTCGTACCCGGACGGCAGGTTCACCGCCACCCTGCCCGCGTCCACCGGAAAGGCCACCGCGCCGAACGCCGCGTTGATGGCAGCCGCCATCCTCTCGGACGTGGTGAAGTCCGGGTTCCTCAGCAGCAGGTTTATCTGGCGGCCGGCCGTGAAGTAGGTCGGAACGTCGCGCTCGACTATGGCCCCTCCGGGGATCCTCCCCACTGTGACTATGTTCTTGGTCACGCCCCCGGCCGCACCCTCCGTGGCGAACCCGCCGACGACCAGGGGACCCTGCGCCACGGCGTACACTCCCCCGTCCGCGGCCCTGAGCGGCGTCTGAAGCAGGGTGCCGCCCTGCAGGCTCTTGGCGTCGCCCATCGCGCTGGCGGTCACGTCTATCGTCTGCCCCGGCCTCGCGAACGCCGAGAGCTCCGCGGTAAGGGTGACCACGGCCACGTTCCTGCTGCGGACTGCCTTGTCGTTGACCGCTATGCCGAACTGGCTCATCATGTTGCGGATCATCTGGGTGGCCATCGCGCTGCGGTCGCCGGTGCCCTGCAGACCCATGACGAGCCCGAGGCCGACGAGCTGGTTCGATCGGACCCCCTCGACATCCGCCAAGTCCTTTATCCTGACCTCCGGGTGCGACGCCCCGGCGCACCCCGCCGCCAGGGCCAGGATCAGCGCGGCCGCGGCCGCTGTCAATCTTCTCATCCGCACTGCTCCGTCCTCCTAGAAGATCGCCTGCAGGATCTGAGTCAGGATGCCGGGCTTCTGCAGGCGCGATATCGTGCCCCGCCCCTTGATGTCGATCTCCGCGTTGGCCACAAGGTCGCTCCTGATCCTGTTGTAGCTGTCGACGTCCTGCGGGCGGATAACCCCTACGATGTGCAGCTGCAGGGTCTCCTCGTGGGTGGCTATATCCCGCGTGCCCTCGATCACCAGGTTGCCGTTCGGCAGGACGTCGGTGACCAGGCAGGATATCTGCCCCTTCGCGGTGTAGGACCTCTCCGTCGAGCCGTCGCCGGTCATCTTGCTGGACGACTTGAAGCCGAAGGCCCTTATGAAGTCGAATATGCCAAGCCCGTCGTCCACCTTGCTGTCGTTGATCTTGCTGGCCTCGGTCGTGCCCTCGTCCTTGGTCTTGGTCTTCTCGTCCACCACCACGGTAACTATGTCCCCGACTCCCGACGGCCTGCGGTCGGATATCCAGTTGGTTCTGTCGTTCCACAGGGAGGCGGCCAGGGCCGGCTCAAGGCCGACCGAGGACAGGGCCGCCAGCAGGGCCAGCATGATTGCAATCCTCTTCATCCCTCACGGCACCTCCACTCTTCCAGGCCCGGTTATCACGGCCTGCAGCACGGCCTTGCTCTGCAGGTTGCGCACCCTTATCCTGTCGCCCTCGGCTCCCGGGTCCAGGGCCTCGCCCCTCACCTCGACCACGAGGCTGGACTTCCTGACAGTAATTATAACAGAATCCCCTCTTTGGATTATCGGAGTCGCGGACAGGTAGTTGAGCGGCACAGGCTCCCCCGCTAGCAGACTCCGGACAAGCCGGCGGCCGACGACCTCCCCGGCCTCGGTGGCGAGCTGAAGCGACCGGGTGACCCTGACCTCGCGAACCTCGACGTCGGACGGAGCTATCACTATTCCGCGCTCCAGCGGGCGCAGCGCCACCACGGCGGGCTTGCTCCACGACAGGCGCACGGCCAGCGCCCTCTCGTTCCCCGAGTCGTCCGCGAATCGAAGGGTGGCAGACCCGGCACCCGGCGGGATCGACGGCGGGAAGACCAGCCTGCCCGCGGGCACGGGGCCGAGGGGCTCGACCTCCACCCTCCACCTCCACCCGGCCAGTCGCCTGACCGCGGCGGCCAGTGTCTCGTCGAGCGTCACCCGCACTGCGGCGGGCATGACCAGCCGGAGGCGCA